>Ga0209086_10002165_pt1 | contig 15534 bp, 14 predicted proteins | sample M_130207_XF_Meta_FD_187312 | JGI IMG/M metagenome (GOLD analysis project Ga0209086, IMG submission 187312) | Freshwater microbial communities from Lake Montjoie, Canada to study carbon cycling - M_130207_XF_MetaG (SPAdes) (version 2) | ecosystem: Environmental > Aquatic > Freshwater > Lake... | reverse complement strand
GCCACTCGCTGGTTTGCGTGGCCAGGCCACCGACATTTCGATTCAGGTCGAGCAGCTGGGTTACACCAAGCGCCGCATGGCCGAACTTACTGCTTTCCACTCGGGTCAAACTCTTGAGCGCATTCAGGCTGACGCCGAACGGGACCGCTGGTTCACCGCTGAACAAGGTCAAGAATACGGTTTAGTTGACAAAGTGATTTTGAAGCGCGGCGAAATTCGCTGAGCAATTTGCGCTACGGCGCAACAGTTGTCGCTGGGGCGATACTGCCCTCAAGCCCAATCACGTCAGGCATTGCTAAACCACACGTTGATTCAACCCACGTTGCAATATTGCGCGCTGGTCGTTCGGCTTGATACGCCGCGTCAGAAAGTTCTTGGCGGCTGAGCGGGTCCTCGGGATCGACTTCGGATGCTTGTTTGATGAGATCGGTGACAGTCTTCCAGTCGGCTTCAATGGCGAGTGGTGAGATCTTGGCCAAACTCTGATAGCGGCTCAGTAAATCTCTGATGTCAGATGTGGCGGTCAGCGGGCCAGTGAGTCCGGGTAATTGCTTTTCTAACTTGCCGCAAAAGTTGGCACCGCTGTGTTCGGTATCGCTACAGGCAACACTCAATGTGGTCAAGGCAAGAACACATCCAGAAGTCGCCAGAACTTTTCGAAGATGGCGGGCGAAATTCATGAGATCACAGTCTCTCAGAATTCGGCGGCAGAGTTATGTCACGACGCCGTTCACCGTGAAAACGAGGTGATTCCCACACTGTCTCAAGCAGAAATCTCTGCCGTCAATCATTTTGGAGGGAATCATGTTGTCTGCGGTACGTACTGCAAGCGTTGTTGCTGCGACTGGCTGTCAAGTCATCGTTGAAACACATATTGGACTTGGGCTGCCAGGTTTTACGATTTTGGGGCGTCCCGATGATGTCTGTCGTGAGGCCCGAGATCGGGTGCGGGCGGCCATTGTGACGAGTGGTTTTTATTGGCCGAGTAGAAGGATCACATTGAACCTTGCTCCGTCAACTCACAAGAAAGTGGGGAGCGCACTTGATCTTGCGATTGCCATCGCATTGCTCATCAGCGATGAACAACTGCCCGCTGAATGTGCTGAAGGTCGGGCATTTATCGGTGAACTTGGACTTGATGGTCGAGTTCGTGCCGTGAGCGGTGTTGCGCCGATGGTGATGGCACTTCGCGACGAGAGTTCGGCACACGAAAATGACAATGACTACTCAATGCCTTCGATCAAGCCATTGAGCGGCGTCATCGTGCCTGCGGGCAATGTCGCTGAAGCACGAATTGCTCACCCTCCTTCGGTACGAGTTGCGCACACATTGCGCCAAGTCGCCGAATGCCTTGTTGGCAATATGGCGTGGCCCGAAATCAGCGATCTCAAAGTAGCTGAGAACATAACGGAGAAGACTCCTGACCTATCTGATGTTCGTGGTCAAGCGGCGGCTCGTCTTGGTCTTGAACTATCAGCGAGTGGCGGACATCACCTCTTGCTCGTCGGACCTCCTGGTTCGGGAAAGACGATGTTGGCCCAACGCATGCCAGGAATTTTGCCGTTGCTCGATGATCAGACTGCACTTGAAGCAACGATGATTCGATCGGCAGCTGGCGAACAACTTCCACCCAACGGTCTTGTCACACGTCCACCGATTCGCATGCCACATCATTCGGCAAGCGCAGTATCAATCGTGGGAGGCGGGTCAGCGTCAATGCGCCCAGGTGAAGTGTCATTGGCGCACGGGGGAGTTTTGTTCCTTGACGAATTGGGAGAGTTTGCACCATCAACCCTTGACGGATTGCGTCAGCCGCTTGAGGAAGGGGTGGTAAGAGTCGCACGGGCGAACACCCGAGTGTCGTTGCCAGCACGATTCACATTGATCGGTGCAACCAACCCATGTCCGTGTGGCGGAGGTGCGCCTGGTTCATGTGAATGTGATGAGGCTGCGCTTGCGAAATACCGGCGACGATTCAACGGTCCATTTCTTGATCGCTTTGACGTGCGCGTTTTGGTACATCGTCCAGGTGTTGAAGAATTGCTTGGTAGTGAATTGGGCGAGAACACAGAATCTGTTGCCGCGCGCGTTCTGCGCACGCAGTCAATCGCACTCGAGCGACAGGGGATGTTGAACGCACGGCTTTCGGGTCAATTACTCGAACAATTCGCCCCAGTTTCTGATTCGGGTATGAATCTGTTGCGGTATGAACTCGAAATTGGGCGCCTCACTGGGCGAGGCCTTCATCGAGTGCGACGAGTCGCCCGAACCTTGGCCGATCGCGAAGTGTACGAAGGTCCGCTGACTGATCGACATATTGCTGCGGCGTTGGCATTGCGCGCACGGATTGCTCCGCGTCGAGGCGATGATTTGCGGCAAGCGATCTAACGATGCCTAATGATTCGCCAAAAGAGGTTGCGACTCGACTCGCCCTGTTGCCATGGATGACTCCAAAACGTATTCGAACCTTGTTGTCGCTTGGAGAACCCTGCGTAGTGACTGCGATATTGCGTGAATGGTCAACTGCTCATCATGCGCCACTGGTTGATATTCCCCTGGTTGATATTCCCCTAGTTGATATTCCCCTAGTTGATATCCCGCTGGTTGATATTCCAGCGAATATTCACGCGCTATTGACAACACGTTGTTCCAAGACGGTCGCGCGCACGCTTGGGGATGTGTGGTGCGAAGCCATCCGTGACTCGGCAGAGCTTGCCGAATCTCTTTCAACCATGGACTTACACATCATCGGACGTGGTGATTATCCGGACATATTGAACGACGATCAGAACCCTCCACCCTTGTTGTACTCGCGAGGTGACCTTGATCTACTCAATCGACGACGAGTCGGAATTGTTGGCACGCGTAATGCAACTGAGCATGGTCGAACGATGGCTTACAAATTCGGCAAAGTGTTATCGCAAAATGGTGTCGCAGTGGTCTCTGGCTTGGCCCGCGGCATTGATGCGGCGGCACACCGTGGAGTGTTGTCGGCGCATAGTGAATCTCCAATAAATGCTGGGCCAGTTGCAGTTGTCGCCACGGGTCTTGATGTGGTCTATCCACGAGAACACCACGGATTATGGAAAGAGGTTGGTGAGCAAGGCTTGCTGTTATCGGAAAATCCTCCTGGTACCGGACCATTGCCATATCGATTTCCATTACGCAATCGAATTATCGCCGCGTTGAGTGAGGTGCTACTGGTTGTTGAATCTCGTCTTGATGGAGGCTCGTTAATTACAGTCCGCGAAGCGCTAGATCGAGGCGTCACTGTGATGGCGGTGCCTGGTGCAACTTCAACAAAAGCTGCGCAAGGAACGAACATGCTCATACGCGATGGAGCATTGGTTGCCATCGAGCCCGATGATGTGTTGATTGCTCTTGGTCTTGACACTCGTCGACAAGTACCAAGTTTCGATTCTCGGCAACCACCTCTGTGGCCCGACTCTGAAGTTCTGAATCTCATCACAAGTGATCCGCTCACATTGAATGATTTCGCTCGGTTGGCTGACGAGAAGTTAGCGATGTCCTTTGGTGACGTCGCGGTGAGTCTTGGTCGACTTGAAGCGCATGGCTGGCTCATGTGCACGGCTGGCTGGTTTGAGCGAATTGGTGCCCGATAAGAGTCACATCAACTCAGTACTCTGAAGATGTGAAACAGCCGATTAGTACGCCTTGGGGAGTCGATGACTTCATTGGTTCGTTGACATCGGTTTCCGAAAACACACTGGCGGCATATCGCAGCGATCTTGTTGATTTTGTTGAATGGGCTGAACGAGGCTTGGCCGATGCGCCGGCCCAAGTCGATCGTTTGATCTTGCGCCGTTACTTGGCGTATCTCGGAACTCGTTCATATGCCAAGCGCAGTATTGCGCGGAAGGCTTCTGCCTTGCGCCGCTATTTTTCATGGGCTCGCCGCACTGGTTTAGTTGAGATTGATCCGGCAGTCGCGTTGCGCGCGCCAGCGGGAGAAGGTCGATTACCTCGAGTTCTTGACGGACCAGAACTGCAGACTTTGTTAGAACCAATTGAGGTTGACGAAACCGAACCCTTGTGGCGACGTCGACGTAATGATGCTTTGCTTGAAGTGCTGTACGGAAGTGGTCTGCGCGTGAGCGAGCTCTGCAACCTTGATATTGACAGCGTCGACCGCAAACGAAGCGTGGTCACGGTATGGGGCAAGGGTGGCAAAGAGCGGCGAGTTCCGATGTCGCTCGCCGCGATCGAGACCGTGAGCGATTGGTTGAAGTCGCGATCCGAGGTCGTGGGAGAGGCGTCAGGGGTCGCCCTGTTCTTGAATGCTCATGGCAGGCGACTTGGCACCCGTGACGTCAGACGGGTTCTCGACGAGCGTTCGGTCAATCCCACGCACCCTCACGCATTGCGCCACACCTACGCCACCCATCTACTTGATGGAGGGGCCGATTTGCGGTCGGTTCAAGAACTTTTGGGCCATAGCGATGTAGCCACGACCCAGCGATACACGCACGTCAGTAAAGAGCGTCTACGGTCGGTGTATACAAGTACTCATCCTCGGGCCTAGTGGTCCGAATTTGTAGCCACTTTCACACCGACTTGACACCGTTTCGACAACATGACCGAGCCCGACATTAACTCCGACAACCTGGATGCGCCAGAAGAGAAACCGTCGCGCACGACGCCAGCCATTGAACGCGCGTGGACACGTTGGGTTGAAGATCGTGACGAAGCCGCACGTGATCAGTTGATTGTGCATTATTCACCTCTCGTCAAATTCGTCGCTGGTCGTGTTGCTGCTGGTTTGCCCGCAGGTATTGACACTGGCGAACTCAATGGCACGGGGGTCTTTGGTTTGATGGATGCCGTTGATCGATTTGATCCGAGTCGCGGTTTCAAATTTGAAACTTTTGCGGTGCCGCGTATTAAAGGCGCCATCCTTGATGGATTGCGAGCACTTGATTGGGTTCCGCGTTCAGTGCGTTCACGTTCTCGTCAAATCGAAACAGCGGTCGCGAAGTTAGGTAATCAATTCAAACGAGCACCAACTGATGAAGAAATTTGCGCCGAACTTGGTATTGACAACGATGAGTTGCACAAGTGGTTATCGACAATTTCGGTAGCAAACGTTGGTCCGCTTGACCATGTTGTGGGTGGCGGCTTAGATGGCGAGCAACGGCAATTGCCGGCGTCGCCCGATCAGGGCCCAGACGCAATTGTTGAAGATCAAGAGTTGCGGCAAACGATGCGTTCAGAAATTCGCAGCTTGCCCGAGCGTGAACGCACGGTAGTTGCGCTGTATTACGACGAAGGCATGACCTTGGCCGAAATTGGTTCGGTGCTCGGGGTGACCGAAAGCCGAGTGTCACAAATTCACTCGAAGGCGATCATCATGTTGCGGGCTCGCATGTCAGCAGCCGGCGTTTAATTTCGCTGATCAGTTCGTCGAGTCTGCTCACCGCAACGAGATCGTGACGGCGCACAGTGGTTGGTGATTCTTCTTGCCTTTTTCGTTGCCGCCAATTGTTTGATTCCGCCCGTTTCTGGGGCAGTGGCATTTCCGTACGTTGAACCTTCGTGCGAATTTTGCGCCGGTCACCGAACGATTGACTTTGAGCAGACCGAGGGCCGCGAGGTCATTGCACCAGTATCGGGACGCATCACGTTCGCCGGAATGGTGGTTGGCCAACAGTTCGTGACGATTGACCCAGATCCAAAATCGGGTTTCGGCCCCGACGTGGTGGTGACAGTTGGTGGTCTCGTACGTGACCCCACTGTGAAATCGGGGCTGGCTGTGCAGGCCGGTCAGCCTTTGGGGACATCAGATGGTCTCATTCATCTTAGTATGCGATACATAGTTGAGGGAAGGCCAGCTCGTTATGTTGATCCGACGCCATTTTTGGCACGCCGCCGTTCTCGGGTCCGCCTCATTCCAAATTCCCGAATCGGAGGTCGCCGCACCGCAAGTCAGATGATCTGTTCGACCTCTATTGGCAGGTGAGGTGGCACTTTATGGCGAAGTCCCGCTAGTCTGCGAACGAAGAAATACCGAAGAAATATCTCTGTAAGAAAAAAGTTCTTGCAGTCATTCAAATGCATGGTCCTCATCCTGCGGTCGTCACTTTGTGATGCGAGGTTCCGTGCCCCTAACCGCAGAATCAGGAGGACAGTGCTATGGCCATCGTCACGATGCGTCAACTTTTGGAAGCCCGAGTTCATTTCGGCCACCAAACCCGTCGTTGGAACCCCAAGATGCGTCGCTTCATCTTTGGTGAGCGCAACGACATTTACATCATCGACTTGCAGCAGACCCTTGAGCGCATCGAGACCGCTTACGCATTCGTGCGTGACTTGGTCGCCGGTGGCGGTTCGGTTCTGTTCATCGGTACTAAGCAGCAAGCACAAGATCCGATTGCTGGATTTGCCGAAAAGTGCGGCATGCCGTACATCAACGAACGTTGGTTGGGCGGAATGCTCACCAACTTTGAAACCATTTACAAGCGCGTGCAGAAAATGCTCGAACTTGAGCGTCTCTTAGAGGCTGGCGATTTCGCTTTGATGCCGAAGAAAGAAGCTCTTTTGAAGAGTCGCGAATTGGCCAAGTTGCAGAAGAACCTCAGCGGTATTCGCCACATGACTAAGCGCCCGCAGTGTGTCTTCATCATTGACACCAAGAAAGAACACATTGGCGTCACTGAAGCGAACAAGCTTGGTATTCCGATCGTCGGAATCGTTGACACCAACGTCGATCCTGATCTCATCACGTTCCCGATTCCGGGTAACGACGACGCAATTCGTGCCAACGAATTGATGTCAAAGATGATCGCAGAAGCAGTCATCGAAGGTCGTTACATCGCATCGAAGCGCAATCCTGGTTTGGTTGCCCCCGAAAAGAGCGACGCCGAAAAGGCCGAGTTCGCGGTGAACCAAGCAACTGCCCGTACGCAGGCCGTCGCTGCACAAGCCGAGCGCGAAGCTCGTCTTGCTGCGACAAAAGCACCTGCTGCTGATGCAGCAGATGAGACTCCTGCCGATTCTTCCCCGGAGGCCTGAGAAATGTCGTTTACAGCCAAAGATGTTCAGAGTCTGCGCCAGTCCACTGGCGCCGGCATGATGGATTGCAAGAAGGCCCTCGAAAATAACAATGGTGACATTGAAGAGGCCAAGCAGTGGTTGCGCGAAAAAGGTTTGGCTGCATCAGCTAAGCGCGACGACCGCGACAACAATCAAGGCGTTGTTGCTCTTGTCGTGACAAACAACGTTGGCGCCATTGTCAAACTCAAATCAGAAACCGACTTCGTGGCCGGTAGTGATCAGTTCAAGGGCGAAGCACAAGCTTTGGTCGAACTTGTTGCTGCCAAAGGTGAAGCGGCAGTTGCTGAGCGCTCCGCAATTCTTGATGATCTCAAGATCGTTCTTAAAGAAAAGATCGAACTTGGCGAAGTCGTGCGCATTGAAGCGGCAGCGGGAAACATTGTTGACAGCTACCAGCACATCCAAGGTGGACGTGGAGTGAATGCTGTGCTCGTCGAACTCGAAGGCGGTTCAGTTGAACTCGCTCACGACATTGCTGTGCATATTGCGTTTGCTCGACCCAAGTACTTGAATCGTGAAGAAATTCCGGCTGATGTTCTGGAAAAAGAGAAGGCCACTCTTGAAGCGATTAGTCGCAACGAAGGTAAGCCCGAAGCTGCATTGGCCAAGATCGTTGAAGGTCGAATCAGCGGTTTCTTCAAAGATGTGTGCTTGATCGAGCAGCCTTACGCTAAAGATGACAAGCAGTCGGTGACGCAAATTTTGGGTGGCGCGAAGATCATTCGTTTCGCTCAAGTTGAGATCGGCTGATTGATCATGGCCGGAACTGACGCTGGTTCGTCCCGTCAGGCCGACCGTCCCGCATGGAAACGGGTCGTGCTGAAACTGTCGGGTGAGGCCTTGGCCGAACCGACTGGTTTCGGACTCGACAGTGGCGTGTTGCATCAAGTCGCAACCGAAATCAAAGATGTCCGCGAGAATCTCAAGATTGATATCGCGGTTGTCGTTGGTGGTGGCAACTTCTGGCGTGGTATGAAAGGCGCTGGTCAGGGAATGGACCAGGCTCAGGCCGACTTCATGGGCATGATCGCGACCGTGATGAATGGCTTGGCGCTGCAAGACGCACTCGAACGAGTCGGTCAGCACAGTCGAGTCATGACTGCCGTCGAAATGCCCAAAGTGGCCGAACCGTATATTCGTCGTCGCGCTGAACGTCATATGGAAAAGGGTCGCGTTGTGATTTTCGCTGGCGGAACCGGCAACCCGTTCTTCACGACCGACACCGCTGCTGCTTTGCGAGCCGCCGAAATTGATGCTCAGGCCATCTTGAAGGGCACTCACTCTGGCGTTGACGGTGTGTACACCGCTGACCCCAAACTTGATCCCACGGCCACCCGTTACGACCGCATATCCCACAAAGACGTCATCGAAAAAGAACTTCGGGTCATGGACGCCACGGCGATCGCCTTTTGTCGGGACAACAAAATCCCGATTGTGGTCTTTGATGTGAGTACCCCCGGAAACATCAGATCCGTTCTTGAGGGTCAAGCCATAGGTACGCTGGTCGGGTGACTGACGATATTTTGCTCGAAGCCATCGACAAGATGGACAAAGCCGTCGAGCACGCCCAAGTTCAATTCACGACAATCCGCACTGGTCGGGCCACTCCCGCTCTCGTTGAGAAGCTCATGGTGAACTATTACGGAGCCGATGTCCCGTTGCAGCAACTGGCTGGTTTCCAGGTTCCCGAGGCCCGCACGCTGGTCATTAAGCCTCATGATCGTGGATCTTTGAACGCCATCGAAAAGGCCATTCGCGATAGTGATCTCGGAATGTCGCCGTCAAACGATGGAGTCATCATTCGTCTCAATTTCCCGATGTTGACCGAACAACGCCGCCGGGACTACGTGAAACTGGTCAAGAATATGGCTGAGGACGGGCGAGTTGCCCTACGAAATGTGCGCCGGGATGCCCGTAAACAGTTAGAAACAGCAGAAAAAGACGGCGAAGTATCGGCAGATGAACTAGATCGTGCTGAAAAAGAACTAGACAAGATCACACACGATCATGTTGAACACATCGACAAGGCCGTGCAACGTAAAGAACAAGAACTTCTGGAAGTCTGAAAGGACGGGACCATGAGCGATGACATGTGGCGCAAAGGTTCTGGCTCTGGCCAGGACGATGAATTCGAAGACTTCGGTGAACTCCGATTCTCCGACGACGAAGGTGACGACGAGCCAGCTCCTTTGAGTTTTGGTGACAACGACACTGGTTCACTTCCGCATTGGACGGAAAAGTCCACCGGCGATTTGCCGCGCCTATTCGGCGACGATCCATCTGGTCCGATGTCGCGTCCGATTCCGCGCGATTCATCGCGTGATGTTTCGCGCGAGACACAGTCAGTCGACGAAACTGGCGAAGTTGATGTGTGGGGTTCGTATTCTGGTACCGCCCCGCGTCCGATTCCTGATCGTCCATCAGGTGCAACAGTTCGACCTGATGATTCGGGCAGCAGTGGCCGACCGCGTGTTCGACTTGGTGAACCTACGGGTGGAACACGCCGTGACGATACGACCGGCACATCAACTCGACCGATCCCGAATGTTCGTCGAGATGAAACCTCGGGTACTAGCGGAACCAGTCGCACCGGTCGAATTTCGATTAGTACTGACGACACGCAAGGTCGCCCGGTCACAGGAAGCCGTCCGCGTCCAACAACTGAACGGGGTCCGCGACCGCGTCCAGATGCCCGCCCAAGTGATCGAGGTCAACGTAGTGTTCCGGCGCGTCCTGGTGTTGCTGGTCGCGATATGCCAACGGCAATCGCAGTTGGCTTGTTGATGCTCGCAGCGTTTATTGCTGCGCTGCTCTGGAAGCCGGTTGCAGTGTTGGCCATTGTTGTTTTGGTCTGTGGTCTTGCTGCTGTTGAATTCTTTGAAAAGGTTTCTGACAAGGGGTATCGACCCGCATCAATCGTTGGTATTACGGCATCAATTTGTGCTCCACTTGCTGCCTATTGGGTTGGCGACGGTGCTTTGCCATTGGTGTTCACTCTGGCGTTAATGGCTGCGGCGGTCTCGTTCGTTGGTGCAACAAATATCCAGGCCAGCCCGATGCCCAATATGGCCATCACCTCACTTGGCATGTTGTGGATCGGCATGATGGGTTCTTTCGCGGCGCTATTGGCCGGAGTTTCAAACGTACCTGGTCTGGCAAATGTCGGTACCGACACCTTGTTCATGGTTGCGGTTGGTGTGATTGCCAACGACGTCGGTGCATTATTCGTCGGTTCGGCCGCCGGAAAGAATCCATTGCGAGCATGGATCAGCCCCAACAAGACGGTCGAAGGATTGATGGGTGGAACACTCGCAACCTTGATCGCAATGTGGGTCGTCAGTTTGCAAAGCGATACTTGGAACAACGTCGGTGAAGTATTGATGTTGGCCATTTTGGTTGCAGTTCTTGCACCTCTCGGTGATCTGGTCGAGAGCATGTTCAAGCGCAACCTAGACATCAAAGACTTCGGCACAGTGATTCGTGGTCATGGCGGAGTCCTCGATCGTTTTGATGGATTCTTGTTCGTCTTGCCGGCTGCCTACTACTTGTTGATGGTGCTTCAGCCCTACGCGTCGTGATGTGAACGGTGAGTACCGTCCGTGTTTCTATAGCTGGTAGTTCGGGGTCGATAGGTACCCAAACTCTTGACGTTGTTCGTGATGAGAACGCACGCTGTGCTCAAGGGCTATCTGATATTGAGTACGTGGTCACCGGAATTGGCCTTGGTTCAAACATTGATGTGCTCATTGCTCAGGCTCGCGAATTCAAACCTGCTGTCGTTGCCGTGGCCGATGTGTCGCGCCATCAAGAAGTACGCAATGCTCTTCCTGGCGTCACGGTCGTGCGTGATATGGCCGAACTTGTCAGTGGTGCAGATGTCGTCATTAACGGTGTCGTGGGATTCGCAGGGTTGCCAGTCACTCTTGAGACATTACGTCAAGGTAAACGTTTAGGGCTTGCGAATAAAGAATCTCTGATTGCTGCTGGTCCGGTTGTTCAACCATTGCGTTCAGTACCAGGTGCTGAAATAGTTCCGGTTGATAGTGAACATTGTGCGGTCCATCAATGTTTGCGTTCAACAGTTCGGCCCGGTGTCGAAGTGTCGCGCATTGTGTTGACCGCAAGTGGTGGCCCGTTTCGGGGTCGCACACTGAGCGATCTTGCCGAAGTCACTGTTGAGCAGGCGTTAGCCCACCCCACGTGGATCATGGGTCCAAAGATCACGATCGACTCGTCGACGTTGATGAACAAAGGACTCGAAGTCATTGAAGCTCACGAACTTTTTGGAGTGAGTTACGACCAGATTGAGGTAGTCGTTCACCCGCAATCGGTGATTCATTCAATGGTCGAGTTCACTGACGGTTGCACCATGGCGCAATTGAGTATGCCCGATATGCGATTGCCCATCGGTTACGCACTTGCGCACCCCAATCGCATCGGCACATCATTCGGTCGTATCGATTGGTCAACTCTGACGCATCTTGATTTCAGTGCACCAGATATTGCAACGTTCCGTTGTTTGTCGTTGGCATATCAGGCGGGACGCACCGGTGGCACCGCACCGGCATTTTTGTCAGCGGCGAATGAAATCGCCGTCGAGGCATTCTTGGCCGGATCTTTGAAGTGGCCCGACATCGCTGCTGTTGTTGAAGCATCGTTGCAAAAATACGCTGCGACGAATGGCACTCTGTCGAGCGACGACATCATTGAGGCCGACCGCACAGGACGCGAAGAAGCGCATAAGGTGTTATCTCAATGACGTTGTATCGAGCTTTCCGCGACGAGATGATGGCCGGTGGGGCCGTTGATGAGCCGGGGGCTAACCCCAAGTCACCGCGTCAATCAGTGGCCGTCTTGTCGGGTATTGCGGTCGTTGCATTATTGATCTGGTTGGGTATGAGCAACAAGTGGAGTTTGGTGCTTGTCGCTGGGCTTTTGATTTCGGTTTTCTTACACGAACTTGGTCACTTTGCCACTGCTGGTTGGGCGGGTATGAAACGTACCCAGTTCTTTATGGGCTTTGGACCCAAACTGTGGAGTACTCATCGCAATGGTGTTGAGTACGGAGTTCGGGCTTTACCTCTTGGTGCATTCGTGCGCATTGTCGGGATGAACAATCTTGACCCAGTCGAGGCCGGTGACGAAGAAGTTTCGTATTCGTCCAAGCCGTATCGTTGGCGTTTGTTGGTGATCACCGCTGGTTCGATCATGCACATCATCATCGCGATTCTGATCATGATGTTCGTCTACACGGTCGGAGGTCGTTACCAAGACACTGGAGTCGTCAAGGTGTTTGCGGTGACTGAAGGTTCCCCGGCGGCATCTGCCGGTATCGGACTTGGCGACGAAATTGTGTCCGTTAACGGAGCGAAGTTAGCTTCGGCTGATGACTTGAGAACCATGGTTCGCTCATTGCAAGCGGGTGACGAAATCTCGGTTGTGTTTACAGAAAATGGTCCAGGAGATGACGGTTCGGATAAAACCGTCAATGTTGTGTTGGCTCAACATCCCACCGATGACAATCCAGGTATCGGGTACTTGGGTGTTGGTACCGACAGTTACGGTCGCGAGAAATTGGGTCTCATTTCTGCTTCGGGTCATGTCGCAAGCGATTTGTGGAGCGGCATGGGCAGCACAATTTCAGGAATCGGAACCGTCATTAACCCGTCTAATCAATGGACGCAACTGACCGACGAAAACGCCGACCCCATGAAGCGTCCAACCACTGTTGTCGGCATCACCAAAGTGGCCGGAGATATCGGCAACCGCGATGGTCTTTATGGAGTTCTTGAAGTCTTGGCGTCAATCAACGTGTTTGTAGGCCTCTTCAACTTGTTGCCGTTGTTGCCCTTTGACGGTGGCCATGCCGCAATTGCGACCTATGAACGAATCCGCAGTCGAAAGAATCGCGTGTACCGCGCCGACGTCGAAAAGATGTGGCCAGTCACTGTCGTTGTTTTGACACTTTTGTTGTTTTTAACTTTCACAGGTTTGTATCTCGATATCACGCGACCGTTCTAAACACTGACAGAATGTAACTAATGTCAACCTCCGCTGGTTCGCTCACCAATCGCCGCCCAACCCGTCAAATCATGGTGGGTAAAGTTCCTGTTGGCGGGGGAGCGCCGATCACGGTGCAGTCAATGACAATCACCAAGACGGCCGATGTCGAAGGCACGTTGCAACAGATTTATGCATTGGCAGGTGCTGGTTGCGACATTGTGCGCTGCACATGCAATGAGATTGAGGCCGCTGAAGGTCTTGCACAAATTGTTCCTCGTTCGCCAGTGCCAATCATCGCCGACATTCATCATCAATACAAGATGGCGCTCGCCGCGATGGAGGCCGGAGTGCACGGTCTGCGTTTGAACCCTGGCAATATCCGTCGACCTGAACACATCAAGGCTGTTGCATCTGAAGCAAAAGATCGCGGCATACCGATTCGCATTGGTGTGAATGGCGGCTCTCTTGATCCCGAGTTGTACGACAAGTACGGCGGCAAGGTCACCCCCGAAGCGATGGTTGAATCGGCTTTACGAGAAATTGCTTACTTCGATGAAGTTGGCTTTGATCAGATCAAAATCAGCGTCAAGGCATCAAATGTTCCCCTGATGGTTGAGGCATATCGCCAACTGAGCGAAGTCACCGATCATCCGCTTCACCTTGGTGTCACCGAAGCTGGCCCGTTGCCGAACGGTTTATTGAAAGCCACCGCGGGAATTGCTGCTCTCTTGCTTGAAGGCATCGGTGACACGATTCGTTACAGCCTCACGGCTGATCCTGTTGAAGAAGCTCGTGCCGGACGTCAATTGCTCGAAGCTCTAGGTCTGCGCGAACGAAAGAACGTCGATCTCATTGCGTGCCCAAGTTGTGGTCGTGCCGAGATTGATGTCATTGATGTTGCGAATCGGGCGATGCAAGCATTTGGCGAGCGCAAAATTCCGCTGCAAGTAGCTGTCATGGGTTGCGTCGTCAACGGACCTGGCGAAGCGCGTGAAGCCGATCTTGGCATTGCTGCCGGCAACAAGCGCGGTCACTTGTTTGTGAAGGGCCGAAATGTGGCCGTTGTACCCGAAAGTGAAATGGTTGAGGCATTAGTTGAATGGGCTGAGTTCATTCACGAGCATGGGGCAGAAGCAGCTATCGCTCGAGTCGACACGAAAATAGCCGAGCGCGAAGCGGCAAAAGATCGCTCAATGTTGCTTGATGCGCAAGGCGATGATGTCAATCATTCGCATGATCGCGTTGTTGAGATACGCAAGAGGAGCTAGTCGTTAATAGATACGGTCGTTAAGAGATACGGTCGTTAAGAGATACGGTCGTTAAGAGATACGGTCGTTTTCGGTGACCCTGAAGAGGGTCGCCTTGCCGCTTAAAGTTATTTCTTCGCCAGGGGCCAAGTAGCACGCTTCACCACGATGCAACAGATTGGTTGCTCCCACTCCACACAACGTGAGTTCTCGGGTGCGAGCCCGCAAAGTTTCGGTGCCGTTGATTTGATGCACCCACAATGTGAACGGCGCATCTGGGGTGATGTATTTCCACAACCGGCCAGCCTCAGTTTTGGCAACTGGTGTCGCTCGTACAATGGGGTCGGGAAGCGGTTGAGCAACCACAGTTGCAAGTAGTTCGTTGACATCAACGTGTTTGTTAGTCAAGCCACAACGCACGACATTGTCGCTTGATCCCATGACTTCAATTCCGGTACCGCTGAGATACGCATGCAAATTACCTGGGTCAAGATACAACGCTTCGCCAGCTTCCAAAGTGACGTAGTTCAAAAGTAATGATGCAACAACCGCAGGATCATCAGGATATGCAAGCGCAAGACGAGTGACCCATTGTGCACTAGGTGACTCGTGATTTTGACAGGCTTCGATGACGTCTTTGGTGAGCACTTGTATTTCTTCGCCACCTCCGAACAAGTAGCGCATGGTGTGATCGAGATCGTGGTCGGCCAATAGGCGAGCGATGATTGATGCACCACCACCTATTGAGTGCAAGAGTTCAACTGTTGCCACTGGTTCGCGGAATCCGCATAGTGCTTCAAATGGTCCGAGTGCACAAATGAGTTCGGGCTTGGCAAATGGATCGCGATAAATGCGACGCGAGTTTCCGACTGGAATGTTCAGGCGGTTTTCTCGGGCGTATCCGGCTTTTGCTTGTTCGGTTGATGGGTGACTCTGTAACGACAATGGTTCGGCGGCGGCAAGTACCTTTACCAAGAACGGCAATTCACCAGCAACTGAAAGTAACGGGATTGATTGTTCGCCGGTGTCATCGGATGCACTGCGACGCAATGCTGCTGCAGTGACATCATCAACATTGAGTACTTTTGATGCACCGCCTAAGTGGGTACCAAACCACAGTTCGGCCCAAGGTCGGCCATCGGGTTCAATATCAAGCAAGCGTGGAATCGACGTGGGATGACCCCATGAATAATGTTGTACGACACCTCGCACC
>Ga0209086_10002164_pt1 | contig 15538 bp, 12 predicted proteins | sample M_130207_XF_Meta_FD_187312 | JGI IMG/M metagenome (GOLD analysis project Ga0209086, IMG submission 187312) | Freshwater microbial communities from Lake Montjoie, Canada to study carbon cycling - M_130207_XF_MetaG (SPAdes) (version 2) | ecosystem: Environmental > Aquatic > Freshwater > Lake... | reverse complement strand
GGTACATTTGCAGGTCGTCAATTCATTTCTTCGAATCCAGATCGTATCGCGGAAATTGTTGTAGGCAGTGGACCTGGAATGTTTGCAACAGTAAATGTCTACAATGCGGTCCCTCTTTATCCCGTAATCGTCAACACGTTCAGGCCAATCAGCCCTGCGTTCAGAGGAGGCGTGTCAGTATCGACACTTTACGGAGTTCCTGCTGCTGCCGATGCAATTCTCGTTGCAGCGGGTGTCGGAGGAGGTTCCACGGTGAATACCTTTGTGGGCGTAAACAAAATCAAGTCGGCTGCGTTTGCAGCGTTTTATGGAACCAGCGCGAATCGATCGCCGGTTTACACAGCAGCCATCGATGCTTCCAATATTTTTAGCGTTCAAGGTTCCGGTGGAAAAATAAATGGGGTGAACAAGAATACGAATCCGAACGGGGGTACGTCCTCCACGTTGATTGCGTCAAAAAGTTTTGAATCCCCGCTTCGAATCGGCATTCTTCGAAGGTGACCTGCGGCGGATCCGATCGTCGTTCACACGTTAGGCAATCAGCGACTTAGTCATCGTGATGTGCGGCAGGCTGACTTCGAGAAAGAAGTCTCCCTCTCGAACGTACCCTCGTTTTTCGTAGAACCCCACCGCAGTATCGCGCGCGTGCAAAAACATGAGATGCGCACCTTGAGATTTTGCAAATTCTTCCGAAAACTTTACGATCGCTGTGCCGTAGCCCCTTCTTTGTTTCTTTTCGAGCACCGCAACGTGCCGCATTCGAAGCGTTTTTACGTCGTGCTCCTCAAGACCCAAGAATGCAACCAACAGTTCTCCCTCGAAGCAGCCTATATGATGCCATCTGCGATCTCTCTCGAAATCGGCGTCTCCTAATTGCATTCCCAGGGGCCGCCGCAAAATGTCGTTGCGCAATCTGACTGCAGCCTCGTACTCCTCGGTTCCAACTTCAATTTTCCGACACTGCATTCCGTCACGTCTCCCCTTGCAGATTCACTTCGTCAGGATCGCAGCAACGGGTTGAGACTTTTCTCCTGTGAAATTTGTAAAACCATTGCGTTTCAGAGCGGCAACGAATGCTTCCAACCGAGCGCAAGCCGCAATGAGCATATTCAATCGCATCTCATGCTGCATCACAAGTCGCAAGAATTGACCACCGTCCTCTTGACGGCTGAAAATTCTGGTTACCGATTCGATCCACCGGCAGAGGCGGTGACTGGTCGCACGGATGCCACTCCTCGACTCGGCTGCTGGCTGTTGGATCCTTCCCCTGCTCCAAGGAGCATGAATGCAGCGTCCGTCGGAGAGAGCGAGGGGCCTAACCGGCTCGTAATGGGCTGCGGTGCAGTCGTTGGCCTTGGTGCCGGAGTGGGTGCCCTTGGTGCGATGGGTGCGATGCCTAGATCTACCCCTCGGACATCGCCACCACGGGTGAGTGTCACGACACGACTCGTTATCGCCGGAGCACCTAAGGGGGGAGAAACTACCACGCGGAAACTTCCAAGATCTAATCCTTTGAAAATATAATCTCCGGAGCGACTTGTCCTGGCCGTTGCCACAGTTGCTCCAACAGAGTCCACAAGCGTCACAGTTACACCCGCGAGCCCACCCTCAACACTCTGTCGCACTCCATCGCGGTTGCCATCTGAAAAGATATTTCCACTGATCGAAGCTTGAAAAAAGAAAACATTCGGCTGAATATTCGTTACCGTAGAGTTTCGACGAATCAAATCGGCAAGAGATGTTTGCTGAATCTCTCGGACAGCACCCGCGGGAAGAACATTCTGGTACCAGTATCGATCGCCGTCTCGCAGGCGACTGAACTGATCGACCATGATCTTTGTAAACGTTGCTCCAAGACTTGATCCCGGGAGATGTTTTTCTGCCAAGCCGCCCACCCACAAATCAATTTTATCGACACTCCCGTAGGTGCTGCGAAGTGATTCTTGCACCGCAGTGTCAGGCGTGATCTGCGCAAAACTTGTAACCCGAGGCAGGCCGTAGGCAGCACGCACCGTGTTGTAGTCGGCCAAGCCATGGTCGCGACCTCGCTGGATGTTCAGAGAGGCAAGATCAAAGCCTCCTTGACCCGGGGCACCAAAGAGAAAGTTCCTCACATCATCAACAACTCTTGTATCAATTTCTTGGGCTCGATCACTGGCGAGATATTTCAGAAGCGGATCGATTCCCACAGCACCGACCGGCCTGGGATCGAAAAACGCATCCCGCAACAACATGGCGTCTCGCACTTCGTTGCCGTTGTTGTCCATAAAATTGATATCTTCTCCAAGCATGCTGTGACCCAAACGAAATGCCGCGGTTGAAAATTCCGTGGAAATTCCAGGATTCACATCGGGCCTATACCCCTGATACGGCCGCAAGGCTTGTGGACCAAGAATAGCGGGAAGAAATTCGTCGTAGGTGATTTTCTGAAGTTCCGAAATCACCATTCTGCGCGCGTGCTGAAAAAGTTGTTCATCGGTCCACGATGGTTGAAGCACTGCTGTCGCTGCGGCGATGCGATTGTGTTCCCTTACAAAAAGTGTCTGCAGCGAAAGCAGTTCCGGATTTTCATTGGCTCGCACATCACCAGCCAGATAAAGCTGGTTATCGGCCACTCGATGGGCATCGTTGGCGTTTGCAAAACCGGACGTATTCAACGGAAGAAGATTTCCGACGCTGGTGCGCATTCGCCCACCCGTAAATTCTCGAAGGGCCGCAGATCGTGCCGCATCAACTCCATACACCTGCGAGCCATCCACAAACGAAGTGAGTGAATTCAACTGTTGCCTTGGATTCACTGTGCTCAACCCAGTTGAAGTGTCGTATGCCGATCTCGACAGTGAGATAGTCATCGCTCCAGTACTGTTTGGATCAAACCACGGATCACCCGCTGGAACACTTATGGGCAAACGCTCACTCGGTGATGCTGATACCGTCAAACCGAGATCGTGATCGAGAAACTGTCCCCAGGCATAGACAAACGCAGTAAAATCTCGGTCATTTGTAATTCCGCCTTCAGGACTGGCCGACATCGCATTACTAATCAATCGAGCACTTGGACGATCGCTCCCCGAAGGAGTGCTGATTCCGTCGCCATAGGCTGCACTCGATCGACGAAGCAACTGTTCGTTGGTGCTTCCCCATTCAATGTTGATCAGATTATTTCTGGTTCCATCGAGCGACTGCACCGACACAACTATCGGAGGACTTGCTATCGGAGGAGTTACCATCGCCACAACGGAGTCGACTGCCATCGCAGTTCGAGTCTCGAGCCGTTCGATGAATTCTCCCTGATATTTTTTTTGATGGCTTTTCCAGTGTTTGTCTGCTGAAGATTGAGGGGCTTCAAACATCGAAAATAACTTTTTTGCGACTTTGCTATAGGACATTTTTTTGTTCATGATTCTGTTCCTTTGATAATAATGGGTTTTGTGGTCTCTGATCGTGATTGATGATTGATTGAAATCTACTACCCTGCCAGACGTATGGCTTTCCCATCAACGCGTTTGACGGGACACAAAAAGGCATTTATTTGCATTCCAAGACGAGCCGAAACCACGTTGCATTGTGCAACACCTGCCGGTGCGTAATCGAACAGCGCCACGGCCTGAAAAAACTTTTGATGACTCATGCAGAGCATCTGCTGCTTTAAAGGTGTTGCATGAAGTCCGTTGCCGAGCGTAGTAAAGCGGCCGTTTTTCATAAGATCCTCCAGAAACCAGGCTGTGTTCATTGTAAAATGAGTGCCATACCCATTTCCTTCTCGAGGAAATGCAAAAGGCGTGCCACACATTTTGCATGCACGACACTTTTCAAAGAGGAGGCGACTCGCGAGTGCGAATTATTCGGTTCTTCATCTCTTTAGCGAAGCTCTTCTGGGAAGCGCTGCCTCACCATGAGACGAAGTCAGACTGGTCTTGTGAATTTATTCTGGAAGATCAGACAGTCGCACTCTAAAAAATCTCGGCCAGTAAAGCGTTGGATGATGGATGACGTGGGCCAGTGAATGTGCATTGGATGCGTAACTAATTACGAATTCATTGCCACTCGACATCCCCGGTTGAACTTTTCCGGCATAACAGAACACATTTTTGTCTTCTTTTGCTTCGGGACACGAAAAAAGCGTCACGGCATCCGACCAAGGTCCCCACGGAGTATCACTTTTCCTGGCAACGATACGAGGAGAAAGAAACTGGTCATTGGTTACGAGAAGAAATCCCCCCTTCATTGTCGACGAAGAGGGGATCGACGTGACTGAAAACTCGGTGGCCACTGAGTCAACGAGGGCTACCGCGTCGGCAATGTCATGCGACCAGCCGTCTTTCGATCGGAATCGCCACGACGAAAAATCTCGTATCGTTAATTGTGGAACACGCGACACAATCATCTCGCGTTGCAGCCGGTTCTCGTACCTTCGCTCTCGAACTCCATACACCATAACGTCGGATTGATACGCCATCACAGAAGATCCCAGAAGCACTGTTGTTCCCTGCGACACACCACAAAAAGGAATCGCTTTTTGCCTGACTCTCCACTCCGTCGGCACGTCAAGCGGATTTAAAATCTCTCCATGACAGACCGTCACGGGCTGAAATCCAAAGGCCCCGTCACCGTCTTTTTTTTCCATCTTCCAGAGAAACAGATGGACCCGCCCTTCAAGAGCGATTCCGCCAAAAGGCCAAAACCATCCGTGGCCGTCCTCTGGTTGAAAGATCGCTTGAGGGACTGCTTTGCGATCGTTCCAGAAAAATTGGATGGTCGGCGCTTCTTCTGGATTATTTAGACCTTTTTCACAACTTCCATCTGCAGTCTTGGAAATTCGCTCCACTCCAACAGAATTGTTAATCAGCCTCGCATCAACTCTCTGTGAATCAGAAATTCGTCCAATCCAGGTATCGCTGTGGAACCATAGTCTGCGGTCATGGGTTACCTCTACCGAATAATTACCATCGGCCCCAATCCATCCCTCGGTTCGCTGAAAGCGAGCGTCTAGCTCCGGCGCAGCCATTGCTTCCAACACACGAAACGGGGGGTCTGCATGACTCTTGTTTCCTGAAGCAATCAGGCCGATTATTCCGCACAGGATCAACGCTCTCATCAGAAATGCAGCATCCGTTCTACACCGGCTCAACATTCTCTGGTCTCGCTCTCCATCTCGCACAACGCTCAAGACTTCGTCGGAGAGATGCCTACGATGCATCGGAGACGATTTCGAATGCGCCATCTTTTGTACCGCGAGTGAAGAGAATGTTGAGCGTTCTCAAAAATGTATGTAGCCCAGCGTCTTGAATTGGAAGAATATGCGCGGGCGATCCAGATTCGTTGTGGTGTGAATGCCACAGTCCAGGCGGGGTTACAAATGCTGAGCAAGGCTTCCAGTCAAAACGTTCGCCGTCCTTGACTTGTCCATTCTTGTCAAGCGAAGGCCCGACCATCGTGTAACATCCGGGTTGGCAGTCGACTACGAGATCGATTGCTACCGATTGATGACGATGGGGCAACTGTAAGGCGCCAACTGGCAATCGGCCGAACATTGCCCAGATGACATGCGTGATCGTCATTGTTTGAGGAAAATGTTCGTTCCCTAAAAGCACGCTTAACCGATTGGCCTTTGCAGAATTCGGATCTTGGACAATTTCCTCGAGCTTTTCTCGCATCGTGTCGCGATTATAAAGCGTTGGGGAAAAGTTTTTCTGCGTTGCTTCAACACCCAAATATTTGAGTAACGGCGCATCATGAACCCAGTAGAGCGATGCATCAAAAGCAGCAGAATGAACTGCCGGACTACATGCGGGAAGTGTAAAAAGATCCCCTTTGGTCCACGGAATAACCAAGTCGCCAACCTCTGTTCTGCCTTCTCCTCGCATTACAAAAAAGAGCTGACTGGTGGCATTCGCGTCAGTTGCATGTCGATCACCGGGATTGATGTGCACAAAATTGGCGCAGAGCCCGGGAGAAGTGGCTGGCCCCTGACATCCAAGTGCTTTTGAATTGTCCAAGGGAAGCGTTTCGGTCGGCCCTGTCTCGTGCAATTCATGGTCCCACCTCGGTGCCGAAATCGGAGCAATCGTTCCCTTTTGAGAAAGCGGATTCGAGGCTTTTCGGTAGTCGCTGTACCGGGCATCTTTGGTGAGCAACTCGCTTGGTGAGATTGAATGGTCGTTGGTTGTTTTCTTTGTCGTCACAGTATTCCCTTTCTCACCTTCAATAAATTCAATCGGTTTGTTGTTCTTTCGTGCGCGATGGTATCGACACGATGCACTCTCTCATTTCAGCGTGCTGGTGCGGCGCTGTCACCATCTGGATCACCTGCAGGATTGAGATCGATCCATACCTCATCTCCCACGGAGACACGTGCATTGGGTTCCGGATCAAATTCGATTGTGAGCCCTGCACTCACACGATCCCAGATGATGCTTGAAATTGTTCCAACTTTTTTCTCATTTCTATAGACCGGGTCTTTCAGTGCAACGTGGGGTCTGTATTGGACTAAGCCACCGTCGCGACCTTTGTGCCCGGGTTGGTCTCCTTCGTATTTTGCGTTGTAACTCTCAATCACCTCAAATTCGAATCGCGTTCCCGGAGGCGCGAGCTGAAAGTGTGACTCTGCGTCAGGTGTCACGGCTTTTGACTGTGTCACATTCATTCCGAATACCAACCATATCGCAACGCAGAAGATTGCACCGATCGTAGCCATGATGGCCATGGCCGTCGTTCGCAATATCAATAACGAGAATGATTGCATGCTGTTGTCCTGATAGTGAAATTATGGGTGTTTGTATTTTTGAACAGACACAACGGTACTCCGTTCCTGTCTTTGGTGCGTGAGCATCACGCCGAATTCCAGATTTTCAGACTTTCACGATCTCTCGCATCGCAGTTCCACCGCGAATGACTGCGTGAGGACGTTGAAGGGCATCTTGAAATTCGTAGTCGGATGGAATTCCCAGTAACTGAAAAATAGTGGCTGCCAGATCGGGAGGTCGAACAGGCCGATCAGCGGGCATGGCTCCCTTGGAGTCACTTGCGCCAATCACACTGCCACCGGGAATACCGGCACCGGCCAAAACCACAGAGAAGACGTTGCCCCAATGATCGCGGCCACCACTGGGATTGATTGTGGGCGTGCGTCCAAATTCACCCATCACCACGACAAGAGTTTCGTCGAGCAATCCTCTCGACTCGAGGTCAAGGAGAAGGGCGGAAAACGCTTGGTCGAATTGCGGACACAGTACCTCTCGTAGACGCTGTGCGTTGTTGAGATGCGTATCCCACAGTGGGTTACTCGATGTGGTATCTCCGGGCTCACGTGGAAAATTGACCTGCACCAGCCTGACTCCGGCCTCGAGAAGACGCCGTCCAAGAAGCACGCTTTGACCAAACTTCCCACGGCCATATCGATCGCGCATAACATCAGATTCTCGTTCAATCTGTAATGCTTTGCGTGTATCACCGGAGTGCAACAGACCAAACGCATCCTGTTGCATCCGTCCGAGTTGGTCGATTCCAGGACTTTCCACCGCACGACGAAATTGAAAATCGAGTTGACCGAGCAGGTCACGGCGATCGCTCAGTCGCACCTCGCCAAGGCTTTCGACAGGCGTCAAACCTTCTATCTGAATTTTCAATGCCGATGGATCGCATCGAAGTAGATTGGGATGCCACTGACTGCCCATGAATCCACCATTTTGCCCCGGCCATGGAATCGCCGGGTTGTTGACGATTGCCTCCGGTAAGACGACCGAACTGAGTGGTGAAACCGTGCTGGGACAAATTGCCCCTACGGCTGCCGCGATGCTCGGCCAATCCTGCGGCCCTGCAGGAACGCTTTCGGCCATGCTTGTCGGAGGATTTCCAGTAAGCATGAAGTACCCGCTCGTCGAGTGACTGTGAATACCGGTGGTCATCGAGCGGATAATTGAAAGTCGATCGACGAGTTTGGATATTTGCGGCAGTGTTTCACATATCTGAATTCCAGAAACACTCGTTGAAATCGGACGAAACTCGCCTCGAATTTCGATTGGCGCATTTGGCTTGGGATCAAACGTCTCGTGCTGTGGAGGCCCCCCCGAAAGAAAGATCACCATGCACGACTTCGCCTTCGCATGCTTTTGCAAAAGCGAACCGTTGCGATCGGCTGCTCGAGAGAGATCCGGCAGCGAAAGCCCAAGGGCACCGAGTCCACCAACTCGCAAAAGTTCACGGCGACTCCACGCTCGCGATTGATGCTGTGAACTCCATCGACGGGGCTGATTCAGCTGATGCATCAAAGATCGCCTCAGACACAGGAACTTCTCGGAGCCATGATTTACTTCGGCATTCTTTTGTCGAAACCCGTGAAATCACTCTGAACTCTTGCGGGTTCTTTGACTCGCCTCACAACACCCGTAGAGTTTAGCCATAAAATCTGACGGCTCACGCAAAGTCTTTTCTGTTCCTGCCGCGATTAAATTGATCTTTTTTTAGCGAGGACCGCCTCGACCGGGCTGAAGACCGAGTTGTTGGCGACGCTCCTCCATGGCGCGGCGATATTCGGTTTGTTTGGCCCGTTCATCAGGGCTTGTGCGATCGAGCATCGTCTTTCGCCAATTGTTTCGGTTGTCTTCTGATCCACCACGACCGCCGCCCGGTGGACCACCGCCACCCGGAGGTCCGCCACCCCCGCCACCACCCGGAGGTCCGCCACCGCCGCCGCGACCGCCTCGACCGCCACCCGAACCAGCATTTTGTTGATCGTCTGCGCCACGAGCTGCTCGCTCTGCATCGCGTCGCTTGCGATCAGACTCCTGCTCTTTGATGCGCCGGTCGAGTTCTGCCTCCCTCGACTGAGGTGGAAGATTGAAAAATGAATTCACCTGTGAATCCATTGCCGCCTGAAAGAGTCGCTGAGTATCTCGCTCAACTTGAGGCCGGAGATTTGGCGGGAGGTCACGAACCATTTCCATAATCTGACCCATCGCCGGATTCTCGCTTGATGACGGCTTCTCATTGTGACCCACGGACACATAGTGTTTGACTTGTTCTCCTACGAGCGTGCGCACGGCAAGCACCTCGGGTGCCGTTCTAAAAAAACCAAATACCCACAGGCACAGCATTGCCAACAGAGCCACCATCGCTGCCACCGCAAGAGAAATCATGATGCGACGAATCGGCAGTTGGCTCGACTGCTTACGATTTCTCATCATCTCAGCCAAAGCTCGACGGGTATCGGTGGATGCTGTGCTCATGCTTACCTCATACCATAAATTGTTGTGACAACATTGTTGTTTTTCAGTCGATTAGGAATCGATATTTCAACGGGGAACATGAAGAAAAGTTCTTTTGGATTTTGCAAAAGTGCATAAATAAATAGTTTATTTCAAAACAAAAGCTGTGCAAGCTCAATGACTCAATGACTCAATGACTTGGAAATCCGTTTTTTTGCGACGACCGTTTTTAAATTCTTTACATTCCGTGTCGCTGACCGAAAACTAAAAAACTCTTAGACAAGTTCGGGCATTGGGTCTGTTTTCTCGAGCAGGTACTGCGGTCGGCCCGTATGATCTTCAAGCTGCGCGACGTCTGGATTAATACCCAAATGCCGGTAGAGTCCCGCAAGAACTTCTGAAAAATGGACGGGACGTTCAGTGATCTCGGCACCATGTCGATCGGTTGCACCAATCACCTGTCCAGTTCGGAAATTGCCTCCGGCCAAGAGTCCTCCTCCAACCTGCGGCCAGTGATCTCGGCCAGCATCTTTATTGATCAGTGGCGTTCGACCAAATTCACCCCACGCAATCACGGCAACATCTTTGTCGAGTCCGCGCTGATGGAGATCTTCAATCAATGCAGAAAGCCCTTGATCAAATTGCGGCAGGTGCGTCTGCTTCATTCCATTAAAGTTATCGCTATGAAAATCCCAACGCCCAAAGTTGAGCGTTACCACGCGACACCCCGCTTCGACAAGTCTTCGGGCCATGAGAAAATGTTCGAGATTTCGCGGGGCACCATCACCAAAACGATTTGGATCCCCCTTGCCATATCGCTCGCGCACACTTTCAGGCTCGCTTGAAATATCGAGTGCCTTGGCGAGTTTGCTACTGGTTAAAATATCAAACGCGCTTTGTGTCAGAGAATCCATGCCTTCGAGCGTGCCGCTGACATCGATGTTGCGTCGAAGAGTGTCAATATTTGAAAGCAGTCGACGACGATCCCCGAGCCGAGTGCCCGAAATATCTTTCAACGTAATATCCATGTTGGATGGTCCGCTCGGACGAAACGCCGCATGGGATACGCCGAGAAATCCAGGATGCCCCGGTGAACCATAGGGCGGATGTCCGGCATCCGGTGAAAGACCAACAAACGCTGGCACGGCTTTGTCCACTGGCCCGAGAATTTTGGAGCCGACGGCGCCCATGCTTGGCCAGCCACCACTGGGCTGATTGCGGACGGTGCGCCCTGTGTAGCAGATGAATGAGTCGTGATTTCCATCGGGCGATCCATGCATGCTTCGCAGTGGAACACACTTGTCCATAATCGCTGCCAAGCGGGGCATGTGTTCACAGATATCGATGCCAGGAACATTGGTGTGAATCGGTTTAAATTCGCCTCGGATCTCGGCCGGCGCATCCATCTTTAAGTCGTACATGTCCTGGTGCCCAGGAGCACCGCACATATAAATCATGATGACCGCTTTGTGCGAATTTCGGATTCCGACAGCCTGCTCTGCTTTGAGTAACTGCGGCAGAGAAAGTCCGCCAACGGTGAGCGTTCCGAGTCGCAAAAGATCCCGCCGCGAAATGCCATCGCACAAACGAGCGTGTCGACCACTTCCGCCATTGCCAAGGATTGAAAGCATGCGTTGTTCTCCGAACTGCTCGTTGTTTCCGACGCTTGTACGTCATCACGCCGAGTGACCACACCAACCTGAGCGCTGTCACTTTACTCCACAATCGACCAATATGAAACGGCGACTGCAGTCTCGTTTGGAATCTGTTTGCCACAAAGGGTTTCCAACTACTGCTCACACCGCCAGATCGAGTGTACCGGGGATGTCGTCGCTCTCAATTCTCTCATCTTTTATCCAAAAATTAAAAAACTCTTTGTGTCGCCGAAGAGTTTTGTTTGTAATGATTTTGCCGCCGCGATTCGTATAAGTTTGTACAAATGATTCCAATGGCTTCGACGAGGCAGCGCAATCAATGAGAGATACCGTATGAAACAATTCACAAGTGCTCTGTTGAATTCGCACAGCGTCGATGCAGCAGAATTTCTTGACGACATTTCTGTGTCACGTCGCGCCGACAACGATCGCTGCTATCAGATCGACGGACAGATCGACGGTGTCAACACTCAACCGCAATTCAGTTCGGTCGAAAACGTTTTCTCATCGACACTTGTTGCCAGTCCGTCGTGGCCGATGATGCCGCTGCCGTGGATGCCCGGAGCCACGTGGTCGCCAACGCCTCCTGCCGGGCGGATGCAAAAAAAGTTTCCAATCCATCCCGAATGGCATTCACACTGCTGCACGGTGTCGGATAACGTGGATGGCAGGAATCTTCCAAGGCTCATCCAATTCACTGCTTCCTCGCAATCACGCCGCGGCTCTGCTCAATCACGAAAAAGTTTTCTCACGAGCCTGATCGTTCACACGATTGTTCTACTTCTGTTGGCACTTGTGAATACCGCCACTTCTGATGGAGGAAGACTTGCTGCGCTGGTGATCACTTCCCACTTTGTTGACTGCGAAACTGAAAAAGAAGAAGCCCTGGTCACCATTGAAGAGCTTCCTAACGTTGCTCCAACTGCCATCGATGAACCACTCCCGGTCGATTCAGTTGCGGGGTTTCTTGACGATCCCTCTGAAGAAGGCACCTTTGGCGTTGAGCTTTCCGAGATGTTTGCATTGGGTGATGTTTCGACGGTTTCTCTTGATCTCCATTCGACGGAGCAACTACTGACAATCGTTCCGAGTGGTCGTCGCAATCTCGTCGACACCAACGGACAAGGTCTTGACGACCGCGGAAATGGGGAACGCGGTGCCAATTTTTATGGCGTTAAAGCGCAGGGAGATTCATTCGTCTACATCATCGATTACTCAGGGAGTATGTTTGGCCCACGAGTTGTCCGCCTGCGGTACGAGCTTCAAAAATCAATCCGAGCTTTGCCTCCAGAGGCTCGCTTTTACATCATCTATTTTCATGCCGAGTCTGTTGCAATGCCCGCTTCAAGCCTTGTGGTTGCAAGCGTCGTCAATAAAAATCGCTATCTGCGATGGGCCGAACAATCGTTCGGAGGAGGTTCGACGAATCCCATCAATGCTCTCGCAATGGCACTGCAGCTCGAACCAAGTGCAATTTTTTTGATGACTGACGGCGTCTTCGACAATCCTGTGCAGGTATTTGCCACCGTCGAGCAGTGTCTTTCTGGAATGTCTCCAGGACAGGTACCAATCCACACGATCGCATTTGAAGATCCTTCGAGCGCTCCGGTGTTGCAAGCGATCTCCCATCGATCAGGCGGCGCCTACCACTTCGTCAGTCCCTAAACCTCTTTCCGGGGTGGATTTCTCGCGCTCAATGATTTCTCTTGGTTCTCGGCGTCACTCTATTTTTAGAGGATTCAGATTCAACATGCTGTGGCAACTTCTTTCCATTGGGGTCGGCGGAGCGATCGGAACGCTCGCTCGCGTCGGCGTTTTCGCTGTTGCTGAACGGTTTGGTAGCCCCGGCGCTCCGATCGGCGTCCTCACGGTCAATGTGCTTGGGTCGTTCATTTTTGGCCTGATCGTAGGCCTTGCCAAACAGCCTGGAGGCATCGTCACGCCTCTTGAAAAAACGCTGCTCGTAGGAGTCCTCGGCGGCTTTACGACGTTTTCAACATTTGCCTTCGATGCGGTTACGATGCTCGAAAGCGGTCGCATGCTGACGGCATTTCTATTCATCGTCGGCAGTAACGTCGGGGCGATACTCGGAATGTGGCTGGGAATCCGTCTCATGTCAGTCTGAAAACAATCTGACACACCCGTGGCTACCAATCGCAACCCCTATGGGAGCATGCTTTCGTCTACGCAGTTCTGCTATCAAAACATTTTGAACTGCTGTGGGATTTTGAATCGATACGATCCGTTCAGCCGATAGCTTCTCTCTTTGTATGCATGTCATGGCATACCGCGGGGCATGGCGTCGATGCCGCGAATTGGAAAATCTTTATTGTAAACATGCTCTCGCTGCAAGAAGCCCTCGAGCCAACGCACAACCTCCGGATGCTCATCCGCAACGTTGTGGCTCTCCGTCGGATCGATTGACAGGTCATAGAGCTCCGTGGTCGAAGTAATGTCAGTGGATCGCGTGTCGAGTTTTTGCCGAATTGCTTTCCATGATCCAACAATCACTGATTGTTGTCCGCCATATCCCGAAAACTCTCGATACAGAAATTCCCGTTCTGGTTGTTTTTCTCCGCGAAGCGTGGCAGCGAAACTGATGCCGTCGATTCCATCTGGCAATTTTTCTGTTCCGGTAAATTCCAGAAGCGTCGGCATCCAGTCTTCAAATCCGGTCACTCTTTTCGACACTGTTCCCGCTGGAACTACGCCGGGCCATCGCACAATGCAGGGTACCCGAACCCCTCCTTCATAGAGTGATCCCTTTCGACCTCGCAGGCCTTTGTGCGAATTAAAAAACTCGCTGTCGGTGCCGCCGAGTGCATCGTAGAGAGGCCCGTTGTCACTTGAAAAAATCACAATTGTGTTGTTATCAATGCCAAGTGCCTTGAGTCGCTCGAGCAAACGTCCTACTCCCCGGTCCATTCGAGTCACCATCGCCGCATACGCTGCACGCGGAGTTGCATGGGGCAAATATCCACGGCCACCTTGATACGCCGGATCATCCCACAATGCGTTGTACTCTTTGAGAGACTCCTCCGGGACCTGAAGTGCCAGATGGGGAACTGTTGTGGGCCAGTAGAGAAAAAAAGGTTCGCGTGCGTGCTCCTCCGCAAACGCAATTGCCTGCTCCTCAATCAGATCTGGAGCGTAATGATTTCCAGAAAATCGCCTGTAGTTTTTTAGATCCTCAGGTCGTTCGTCGGGCTTGAATGTATCGTGAGCAGAAAATGGAGGATTGCCAATCTCGATGCGATCGCGATCGTTCCAAAGGTGAGTTGGATAGGAATTGTGCGCAATCGCCTGACAGTTGTATCCGTAAAATCGATCGAATCCCTGACGCAAAGGCTCACCTGTCGTGCCGGGTCCACCGAGACCCCACTTTCCAAAAATCCCAGTGGCGTAGCCGCGAGCTTTTAGCCGTGTGGCAAGCGTGCGTGAGTTTTCCGGAATCGCCCACTGTCCTTCCGGTTTTGTTTCTCGATTGTTTCGTATAGAGGCATGGCCTGGGTGCAAACCGGTGAGCAACACGCATCGTGACGGTGCGCAGACCGCAGATCCGCTGAAGTGCCTTTCAAATCGCATGCCTTCCAAAGCGAGTCGATCAAGATGTGGTGTCTTGATCAAAGCCTGACCATAACAACCCACATCGCCGCACCCTAAATCGTCCGCAAGAATAAACACGATGTTCGGCTGGTCTCTTCCAGCAGCGACTATGTGCCATCCATTGCTAACAGACAGCGCAATCACTGTGGAGATAAACGCGCGGCACCATCGAATGCCCATTGAAAACTTTTCTATTCCAGAGCAACTCTTCACCGTGGAACCCTTTCTCAATAACGTGGAGTCACGCACATGCCGTTGTCATATCACACTGTCTTTGCATCTGGCTGCTCAAGCATCGATTGCGACGATGCCCAAGGCCAAGAGATCGGGGAGAATCAATTCCTGAAATTCTCTGCAGATCGCGGTGACAGCGGTGCGACGGTCTGCCGGTTCGGTGATTTCACGGCCCGTTTTACGCTCCACGATGCCCGGGCCACGGGCTGCAATGCGTCGCTCCACGCGAGTCACGAAGTCGAGCGTTTCCCGATCGCTTTCGCTGCCATGCACAAGTTCGTCGAGCACGATCGAGTGCAGAATTTTGATCGTGTCTCCCGATCCCCTGACAGGACTTGCCAGCAGGATCAGTTGTTTCAAACCCATCGGCCGCACGATCTGATCCGCATTAAACTGATTGGTAAACCGCAGACGGGCGGGCCGAGTGAGCGACTGGGAACCCTCGGCAGCCGGATCGAGAAAGACGCGGTCTATCTCGAGCGGATCAATGACCTGCAGCGGTTGGGCATCGACGCAAAACAGCCCCAGCGAGACAGCTAAATCAATGGCCTCGATCAGATCGTCTTTGGATACATCGGCGCATCTGGGATCCGAGGCAATTTCAGCCAACCGCCAACTCCGCTCGCGAAGCATCTCCACGAGCGTGTCGTGCGGCGGACCATCGATCGTTACAGTGATCGCCCCCATGGCATTGAGCGATTCTTGAAAGGGCAGCGTTACATTCCGCTGCGAAAGTCGAAAAGAGAGATCGTCTGCAGCGGTGAAACGATCTGGCGATTGCTTTGACTCGGGCCGATGCTTGGCGTAGATATCCCAGCGAAAACTCTGATTAGTCAG
>Ga0209086_10002158_pt1 | contig 15560 bp, 10 predicted proteins | sample M_130207_XF_Meta_FD_187312 | JGI IMG/M metagenome (GOLD analysis project Ga0209086, IMG submission 187312) | Freshwater microbial communities from Lake Montjoie, Canada to study carbon cycling - M_130207_XF_MetaG (SPAdes) (version 2) | ecosystem: Environmental > Aquatic > Freshwater > Lake... | reverse complement strand
AACAGTATATATATTAGATAATGATTGTTTTTATATATCAATTTTACTAAAAAATAAAATACTTTATTTAGTCAATCTATTAAAAATACTAAATAGACTAATAAAAAATAATATTAGTATATTATATAATTTTTATTCGTCTATTCGGTATTTTTAATTTAAAAATGGTTTATACGCGTAAACAAAGAGGTGTTAAAAAAACATCAAAGTATGGTGGACGGCGTAATTATAGAAAAGGTAGTTTAAAAACTGGCGGAAAAAGGACGATGAAAAATGTTGGTGGCGGAGTATTCAGTAAGTTTCGTGGCTGTTTACCTCCAGGTCTTTCTAATAAAAATAAATTTTTGAGTTCTGATACTCGTGAACAAATAGAGGTAAAAATAAACAGAATGTTTGATGTTGAAACACCATCTAATATACTTCGCTATATGGCGCGTAATTGGGCTAACTTTTCGACTACTGAAACACCAAATATTACGCTAGAACAAAAAGCTGCCTTATTTAACAAAGTTTCAGGTGATGTTCAGAAAAAATTAATGGCCGCCGCGGATCAAATTGCTAGAGATTCAAGAAAACAGTCGGAGGCATTAAGCAGAGCTATTGCCGGTGTACCTGCAAGGTCCCGATCGAGATCGAGTCCGAGTTCGAGTTCAAAATCGTCTTCAAGATCGAGTTCGGATTCGCCTAAAAGTGTTTCGGCCTCATCTCTTGATGCCGAACTAGCCAGGATTGAAGCTGAAATGAGGGAGGAACAAGGATCGAGGGCTGATGCTTAATAAAAATAAAAATAATAAAATAACCAGTATAAATTTATTTTATTATATATTTGACGAATTCTTTATGTTAACTGCTGTAACAATCGTTTCACATCTTCTACAGAAGCGCCACTTCCACCAGCCAATATCGATGCGAAACTATGAAAATTATTACGATGAGAATTACTATTACTCTTAGAAGAGTTAGATTTACTTTTTTTCGCACTCTTGCTTTTATGCTTAGCAGGTGCGGGTGCGGGTGCGGGTGCAGGTGCGGGTGCAGGTGCGGGTGCAGGTGCGGGTGCAGGTGCGGGTGCAGGTGCGGGTGCAGCAACGACTGGTGCTTTATTCGCAACAGGTTGTTTTACATTATTCTTATGAGGAACCTTCCACCCTCCAATTTGTGGTTCTTCTTGACTTGCGGCAAACATTACTTTATATATTTATATATAATTATAATTATATAAATATTCCTTAATTAAATAGACGTACATGCAGTTCCATTTACACATTTATTCATGTAATAATAATATTCTAAATCGCGCGGCTTATTATTAATATCATAATTATTTAAAGGTGTTTTTGAATTACCGGCTACACACTTTCCGTCTTTTTGACCATTATTTGATATAGTAGCACTTGCTTTATTTGTTATAGATATTGCATCATTTTCAGCATCATAACCCATATACTTTGTCCAACCACAGCAACATTTTGTTGCACATATGTTTTGATCTGTAATCGAATTACATGCATTCTCTAAATCTTTTGGTGATTTATTATGTAATACACAAAAATCATCGCTACATTTGGTATGAATCGACTCAAGCTCCTTTTCGCTGTATTGCGAACCGAATCCTTCTGTTAGTTCCCTTTGCATAGTAAGTATAGGTTCAGTCCAACCTTCGTCATTTGGTATGTAACGTCCACTTAATGGCGTATTCGGTTCTAGTGTTACAGTTTTCTTAACCATTTTTGGACCTTCTGCATCATAATTTGTTTTAACAAAATCAATATACATTATTCCACCAATCAGTATAATTACTGTAATAAATATCGCGGGAATATTTTTAAAAAATGTATCGCCTAAAGATGTCCCTTTAAAATTATTTACACCCGATTCGAATGTTGAACTTGTCGCGCTTCCTACAGTAGACCCGGTATTTTTTACAAGGTCTGTAACATATTCTACTGCATTTACAGTTTTATCTTTTATATTGGAAAATACTGACATAACCGATTCCATATTGTGTTGTAAAATAGATAACTATTACTTTAATTACTATATTAATAGATTATATTTACATATCTCACTAACGTTCATTTTTTTCTATTATTTTTGATCCCTTTCCTGTTTTCACTTTAATATGTTGTTTATTTACATGGTGTATTTTAGTGTGACAATCTTCACATAATGAAGCCAAGTTTGCCGCATTATTTTTATGGATATTTCCTATATAATTATTTGAATCGGCGTTCTGTTGGTGTTGAAGATGATGTACTTCAGTCCCACGTTTTTCGCCGCACATTTCGCATACTCTTCGCAATTTTGCACTATTATATCTGGAAGGAACTGCATCTTCTAATATACTTGCCGTAGGCGTTTTACTAGTTACACCCCGATACTTTACACGTATTGTATTTGCACACTCCAGAAATTCGTCAGGCAAATGTAGAGACTTACATACTTCTAATCCATACATGCTTTCTCCTGCTCCATCTTGTAATTTACGATCATATACAAGAGTATCCTGTGCTCGGTCATAGAATACACGCATATGCGCCAATCGTAATCTCGGCATCATCTCTCGGATTTCTCTATAATCCACGATCTCATGAAGATGTGTCGCAAAAATATAGGACGATCGGGTCTTATGAAGATGCATCAATCCGGCAACAAATATACTAATCGCTGAATCAATTTCTGTTCCTGAACACAATTCATCGCCTAGAACAACTGTATTTTCATTTGCCATTCGCAAAATAACACGTAATTCCGTCATCTCAACTACAAAAGTAGATAATCCTTTAAACAAATTATCATTACCCAATATACGCGTCATCAACGATTGATACGGTTTATATACAAATGACGATGCAGGAACATAAAATCCTGATTGTGCTAATATGATAGATATTCCAATTGCACGAATAAGACTCGTTTTTCCTACCGCATTTGTACCGTATAAAAGCATGCCGTCACAGCCTCCTCCATCAGCGCCACCGCTATCGCCACCATGGCAACCAAGCGATACATCATTTGTAATATATGTTTCGTCGCTATTAATTTGTTCAATCAAACTATGGCGTAATTCCGTGGCTTTTACAAACGATCTACTGGAACTTTCACCGTCCGACGATTGATTACCGGTTGTATCTATCTCTGGTTTACAATAATTGTACTTTCGTGCAATATAGCATTTATTCTGTAATGTATCCATCTTAGAAATGAAACCTATCATATTTTCAAAATCATGATAATAAGCATGCAACGATGTAATAAACGTGTAATATAATTGTGAAATCATATCAGACATTTCTTTTCTCGATGAAATAATAGACGTACACAATTCGTAAATTTGTTGACTATGTATCGTATTATTATTACTAGACGCAACGGGGTAAGATAAGGAGCTTATATCAAAAATATATTCACTACACGACGAATCATTTACAAGCGACTCTGCATCTTTCAATTTAATAGTTATTTGTTTATTTGGACTGCGTTTTATGCGATCTTCCAGTAATTTCGTTCTGCGTTTTGTCGCCTGAAGCGATAATCCCATTTTATCAGTTTCATGTATTTTGACATAATCTAGGTCTACTCCATCGGCCCCATTTGACGCTTGACCTGGCTTTTCTCCCAAAAATATGAGTTCGTTAAGTGTACGTTGAATTCCGTCGAGAGATTTAACACTACGGTTATAACTATCGACAATACTATCCAGTTTGGCGGATACACCTCTACAGATAATATTACTTTCAAATGCAGTGTCTGTAATGTCGCGACACAGTTCTATATTTAATGTGGTCTCGAAAATGGAAAGTAGCCTCGTACACACATCAACTATATTGTTTTTAATACCAGAATCTCTCGTTAAATATTCAGATAATGTTAAATCTCTCGAACACTCTGTATAAATTTCGCGAATATGTTTCAAAGTATAAAACAATCCGTATATATGGTAAGGAGTTATCTTCCTTAAAATAATATGACGATGCAACTTTTCAATATCTTTTATATGTGTTAATTTCTCTCGAACATTCATTATATCTATCTTATTTTTGCCAGTATTTTTCAATAAATACTCGGTAATATTATATTCGATTTGTAAGTTTGATTCATTAAATGTCGGGTGCAATAGCGCATATTTGTATGCACGCGAACCCATCGGAGTTATCGTATGATCTAGCAACCTCATAACAGATGATGTACGGGACGATCTACTACCGCTACTATTTTCGTCGTCTATAATATTCAATTGACGTAATGAATGATTTGCCAGCAATAATCTCTCGGACTTATTCTCGAATATGGGTTCTTGTATCTTTGAAACAAGATTTGGGTTGTGTTCATATATGAAATTCAATAAAAAAACAAGAGATTGTGTTGCAATTGAGTAGTTTAAAAATGAATGTTCGAGAGATTTTGCATGACCGTCCGGAAAAAATACATTTAATACTTCAATTTGATATGTTTGTTTTGTGCATCGAAGTGCTTTTTCTTCTTTTGATAGTCCGTTACCACCGCTGCCTGTAGTAGCTTTGGTTGTATTATCACTTAATTTGTCTCTTGTAAAAATAAGATGAACGATTTTAGATTGAATATTTGCGTATTGAATAATATCTTCGGTCTCCTTGTTCGAGAGATTTGATATAATGATAACTTCAGATGGTTTATATGATGATATAAATCTCTCGATCTCGTCGTATGTAGATGGATTATGATTGTCGCTACTCTCTGTTTCAAAAATAGTAGATCTACCTGTATAAATATCAACATTCGTCATTCCCATTATTATTTTCGTTGATGCATTTGTAACCAACGAAGCTTGTCGAGAGATTTTCTCGATCCATAAACATGCAATATTGTTCGAGAGATTTCCATTATCTCCTAATCTATTATTTGAATCGCCGATTGTTCCATTACCGCTTCCCCCTGTAGAATATATATCAGTAGAAAAATAGGTTCCTGGTGAATATATCCCTTGTAAACTTCTGGTTGGCGGAGTATTTCCATCTTGTGTATAGACAACTGCAGTATATCCGGAATCCTGTAGTTTTTTTAAATATTTGTCAAGACCGTAGTCTCGAAATCCGGCCATTAGAATACCCGGTATTTTATTGGCCTTTGCCAATTCACAAATAATACAGAAATCATCAATACGGCTTCCGGTGCAATTCGTTTTATCCCCTGGTGCCGGCCCCGCCCCCGGATTCATGGTAATACCATCACTAGAGTTATTCGGTGTGATTATTTGGCCATAAACTTCGAAAAATGCGCCAACTTGTAACAATACCACCGTATTTGCACCATACTCGGCTGTATATTTGCTGGTTAATGTAAAATATTCTTTAATGAGTGCCATCGAGAATGAATGAGACTTATTAAGAAACGAATATGCTTTCGAGTCCGAGGTTATATATCTCTCGTGTTATGCCTTTATTATATATTATAATTAACAAATTTGAGAATGGATGCGAATCGGTATTATTATAACTAATATTAAAGTGATAATAATAAAGATATTAGATAAAATTCGAGTAACATTATAAAAATGTCATTCTATGAAAAAATAACACAGACACGAAACGCGCAGATCCCTATCGAAAGTTTTCCATTAGAAAAACGAAGAATATCGCGTTCTACAATATTAAACCCGACAAACCGTATTTATAATGTCCAAGGTTTATCTTCTTCAAAATTATGTGATCCAGATGCAGATGCCGGTAAGTATTATTATATTGATATAAATGCGTATGATACCTCTCCCACAACTACAAATATCATAAACGAGGTAAGTCCGCTTCTTGTGAATCCCGGTCATTTTGATTCGGGCGCTTATTATACATATGTCGTAGCATCGGTCATAGGTAAGAATGTAGAAACTGATAAAATAGAGATATTATCGCATACAAATAAGCCCGAGATATATGTAACAAAGACAATAAATATGTTTGAATTTGGTACAAAACATCATCAAATTATGTATAGAAAAGCCGTTGAAGATGAAGTATTATTCACAGAACTTTCCAATAAATATAAGAATATTCAATATAGAATTTATGCATCGGGTGAAATAATGTGTGTAAATTCCGATACGTTGTTTTATAATTTCATTTCTGGAACGTATAAAATGAAAAAACATATGAATTCTAAACGCATCATATATGAGAAGGCTTATTTTACGTATATGATGCGTAGTATCGCTCCAGCATATACCAATATTGTATTTAAACAAACAGCACTGATAACAGAAGAAGCATTACCCTTAACAAAAAAGGAATTATCGCGATTACGTAATCGCAACGTTAGATATTTTTTATTCGATACACCAAATAAGTGTAACCAGATGAGAAATCGGTTGATCCAATATGGAGATTGTAAATGCAGTAAAGAAGAACTAGACAAAATATATAGAAGCATATAAATTATACATAATTATACATTCATAATACGCGTGATATCCGCGCGACATACCGGGCATTTGTTTATAGACAGTTTTGAATAACAAACTGAACAGCAAATTTTATGCTCACATGGTGATATTTTCATGTTTACTTGGAATTTACAACATAAAATACATTGTTGTTCCTCATTATTCGTTTCGACTGGTTCTGGAAGATGATTCGTCGATAGAAGTCCTGTACTAATACCAGAACCGCTGCCAGAATACATCGCTGGTGGCGGTGGTGTTATAATAATACCCGGATCCATCGTGATACGTGTATAAAATCCCAGATAACCCGCGCGTGCATATTCGTTATCACACAACCGAACACGGGAATTACTGTCGTCGTTTCTTTCATAATATACACTATTATTTTCGTTTCTTGATATATTAAAAATGATATTCGGTTGTATATTCGAGAGATCGATTGTTGTAATATTATTTTGATTAATATTTGAAGAAAATGCCAAATAGGAAGAGCCGTTCGACATATATGATTTTTTGTATTGCCCTCCTCCTCCTCCTCCTCCTCCTCCTCCACCACGAACACCTACGCGACCATCGGATTCGCCTGATTGCCGGTTGTATACATCTTCGGAATACATAAAATCGCGATAAGCCCATGCTTGATATTCTCTCGCACGCAGCCAATTTGCGCGTTCCATACCAGGATTGTCTACAATAAATACGTAAACATCAAACATATCGATGATTGGGGTAGTTAATGATGATGCAATCATAGTTGCATGAATATCTCGCGTGATGGTGATATTATTGGCCAAATTATTTCTCTGACCTACTGCAAGGCCGGCGCCAATTCCATTTTCCAATAAAGGAATATCTGTAGTTTTTGCAATATATGTGGGTAAGTATGGATCATTATCGATACGATAAACAATATACTCTCCAGTTATATATGGAGTTTCGCGATAATAATGAGGTCTCTCTTTATATGAGACATATGCATCTCGCATCGCAGGGGGGATCCGCCCCGACAACCATTTATACTTTTGACCCCTTTCACCACCATTCAATACACCTATACAAATGTCCATAATCGTATACTACAATATAACATACGATTATATTTATCTTCTTTTATCATTTTCTCTGTTATTATTCACCAGTTTGGATTTTAGATGCGTATGATGGACCCATTTATTCCGCGCCGCTCGATTCTACGTGTTCCGATACTGCTGCGTCGTCGGATACTACGTCGATTTCATAATTTTGCATGATAAAATTAATTACTAGATCACTACCCTTTGTACCTTCAATATTAAATTGGTTTTCAATAAACCAGGTACGCAGTTCATCGCAACCCTTCCAATATTTTATATATCCGCCGACAACTAAAAACAACACTACTTCTTTTACATATGCATCATTTATATCTTCTCTACTGGTTAGAATCGTAGTAATATCGAGATCCGCATCAAATTTGTTTTGCATTCTAACTACAGTACGAAATGTACTATAGCCAGCATTATGACCTCCAAACCCGAAATAATCCTCAAATTCACAATGATGATCTTGTTTCAAAGGTCTTTCAAGTATAATCGGAAAACGATGCCCAAGTGCAGTAACATATATGGTAGATGATAAGATCTTAACATGTTCAGAAGCATAATGATTGTGGACTTGTTCCCATTTTAACTCAGGGTGGTTTGCTATAAATTCTTTTGAAATGTCATCGGGTAGCGTTGTAATAATATATCCCGCTTGATGTGTATATTTTTTGTGAATTTCTTGAAATCGTTGAACAATATCTGCGTGGGTAATTCCTACGACTGTCGCAGTTGTTTCAGTCGGTGCCTCTATTCTGGAGCTTACTTCGTCGGTCATCTTTGAATTTGTGGTTGAAATAATAAAATGTATAGTATACGGTTATAATATATATGCGAATATCTTTATATAGATTACAGATGAGACGATAAAAATACTTATATATTATATATTATTTCTATGTAATATATGTAATATATGTAATATATGTAATATATGTAATAATATCACTTAAATCCAAAAATATGTCTAGATATATACTAGTCAATAAATATAATAATAGAATGAATCAACAACACCACAGTAAAAATGATAGACGTCATAAAGATCATGACAACAATATTGTAATGTTAGATCTTCGTGTGTCATGTGATACATTTTGGAAATATTCGTTTCATGTACCGGTTTATGTAAATGATTATTATGATGATAATACTAGGAATCACAATAGAATGCGCGATAATCAAATAAATAATCCAAATGCACAATCTGCAACATGTGAAATCGGTCGTATTGGTCAGAATGACCCGATGTTTGTTAGACTTGAGGCATATTTGGTAGATTACGTGTTAGAACACATATATCAAGATCTATTACAACAAACAAACCATGATGTATTGTTGCCGATTTTGTTAAAAAAGGCTAGAAAATTTCATATTCATGGGAGGACCGTAGAAGACATATTATTTCCTAATTCGAATCAAAACTCACATTCTACGGAAGGATATATCGTATATATATGCACACATTGCTAGTGAATATTATTATATTATATTATTTATTCATTTGAAAAGAAATTATGTAGAAGAACGTCGCCTCCTGTATTTTTTACATCACCGGTAAGTATAGAATCTTCATATAATCTACGAATAACATCAGGTGGTGCATTTGATCCAATTTTTAGTAAATTTTTATCGTATAAGTGTTTTCTAATTTCTCCGATTGTTTTATTTTTTAATGTCAAATGTTGTTTTTGTATATGACGCTGTGATTCTTTATTTTTGAGCAAAACTCCAACAACATCGTCATGTTTTCCTACTCGATATTTTTTCTTTAGTGTTTTTCTTATTTTTAAACGCATACCTGTTATATTTTCGTTGTTATTATCTTTACCTCCACCGATTAAACTATTTGGTTGCGAAGTTTGAAGATCATGTTTATTTAATGTATTAGATGCAGGGTCATTATTTACGTTATCACTACTACCCCCACCGAACATGTCAGTTATTGTATCTACTGGTTTTTTTAACATTTTATTTGCCCATTCGCGAAATGTTGGTTTTTTTCCTTGTTTTAAACAACCATGAGGAGGCTCTTCTTTAATAAATATTGATGGTAAAAACGAAATTGGGTCTTCTGGTACATGCATAGGGTGATCAGTCGTCGGATCGTTCGAATTATTAACAGCGGCAGAACTTGATTGATTATTATTATTATTATCATTATTAGCAGTATTCGAGTTATCTGATGATGTTGAAGCGACTGTATTATTATATATAGTTGCAAGATCTGTAATACTGGGAGTGATGTTTGTATTTATTTGTGACGGAATATCCGATTGAAATATATTTTGTTGATTAAACATATCTCCTGGCGCTGCTATGTTTGAAATTGATGGTTGAATAGTAAGAGGTTGAATAAATGTATTGTTATTAGTTCTGTTATTGTATCCGTTGTATCCGTTATTATTATTTTGGCCATTATTATTGGTAATATTTGCTATAGATTCTCGATAAACATTATTAACTGGCAGTCCTATAATTCCGGTATTTGTTATAATTTCGCCGCTTGTTAATGTTTCTGCAACTTGGTTTAACATTTTCGCTTCGGGTGTTTTTACGTTAGACGCATTTGTAATAGCAGATGATGTAAGTGGGGTGTTATTATTTCTTCGAGTTTTATTTACTTGTTGCCGTTTTAATGATAATTTTTGAAGAAAATCCAGCGATTTTGAAAATTCTGTAGTGAACGTTTCACCGCCAATTTTCGTTTCGTTATTGTTGTTGGTATTATTAGAATTATTGGTATTATTAGAATTATTGGTATTATTAGAATTGTTGGTATTGAGAATATCTGTTTTATTATCTTTTTCTCTTGTGTGTTCACGGGTTCGCTGATGTTGTTTAATTCGTTCCAATAATGTTTTTTTTAATACACTTGGTTGAACAATAGAACTTGGACGTATTCTTCGCGCGGTCTTATTTTTTGTTCGTTTATGTTTTAATGATCCGTTTCCAGATAAAGACGCAGAATCAATCGTAATACTTTTTTTAACGTTACTACTTCCTCCGTCCATTATTTATTTAATATAATATCTTATATATAGTTATATATAGTATATAAGATAGTACAAAAGAAAACTGCCTGAGAACCGCGTTTCTGTTTTATACGTATAATGTTTTCATATAATTTCCGAGACCACCTCGATCCTTTCTTTCTTTTACTTCTGGATTTTCCAGAAATAATTCAAAACCGTTTTCTAAATCTTTTACAGTAATCTGAGTTTTGACAGATTTTGGCAGACAGAAAACACGGCGACTATGTGCAATTTTCGTTTTTGTAAATAGTGTTTCCATATCACGACCATATGTTGTAAAATAATCCATTCGTGATGCAAACCACGCTTCTTGAATTTTTTCACCTTCTGCAATCGTCCAATTATATTCTTTTACTTTTTTCTCTAATATTTCCTTCATTTCACGCGCTTTGTATCCTTCTAACTTGAATCTCCATGTAAATCGCGAATTCAATCCTTCATTAAAATTAAAAAAACAATCGTTTAATTCTTTTTCATAACCGGCAATAATAACCATCCAATCATGTTTATGCTCACTTAATGCTTCACATAATGTATCGATACATTCCTTTGCGAAACTGTCGCGCTTTTCTGAATTACCGAGTGAATAAGCTTCGTCAATAAATAGTACTCCTCCAAGCGATGCCTTAATTATTTCTTTCGTTTTAATAGCAGTTTGCCCTAAATAGCCTGCAACTAAATCGTGTCTACTTACCTTTTTGAACGTTTTTTTCGATAAAATACCTAAACCACTAAAAATTCGACCAATTATTTTTGCTACTTCTGTTTTGCCTGAACCAGGAGGTCCATAAATTACAGTATGCATAAAATCGCCACTTGTTGGTTGCGAAAAATCACTTCCAAGAATAGACGCATTTTTCTTTTTCATAGACTCTGCGAATTTATTATTTAATGAATTAAAATCAAAAACGGTTTGTAGATTCGCAAACGGATTTATTCGTGCGTCGAAATCAAGCCTACTTAAAATGTCTTTGGAATCTTTTGATTTATCTCGTTCAGAATCAGATCCCGATGGGGTGAATGTTGGCGCAAACGGATTAGGAAATAATAATGATGGTGGTTGAATTTTAGTATCTTGTGATTTCATAAGAGGTTCATCATCTGAATCTTTTGCTTTATCTGAATTAGTGTCGTCTTTATTATTTGACGGTTTAATATGCAATTCTTGAATATAATACAAAATTTGATCTACAATACTACGCTTTAAAGTCTCCATTCCTATCATGTTAGATAGATCTATGAGTGGTTCCTTTATTGCATGAATCGCCTTCATATTTACATTATAATTCTTAGTTTCTGATAATGGATATTTTTCACATAATGCAATTAAGTCATTAATATGATTAATTTCTTCTTGAATCACGATTTCCTCAATTTCTGGTTCCTTTACCGTTTCCGGAATTACTGTTGTTGGTTTTACTGAGATATCGGGAATAACTGGTTTATCGCTTGATGTAACAATAGGACCTATTGGTATGTTTGTAAAATATGTAGTACATGGGAATATCGAAAATAACGGAGATGCCTGTGTCGGATTTACCGTTGGCTGTGTCGAGTTCATAATTGTCTGTGAAGGAATAGAATTATTATTGAGTTTGGAATTGTTATTGGTATTCGTCTTGTTATTATTACGAACAGTATAGTTATAAATACCGTTGTCGTTTATAAAAGTATATGGCGTATTTGATTTTTGAAAATATTCGTGAAGCTGCTGTTCCATTCGAGCAACTTGTGCATCATTATCCAATTTCTCTTGTTTACGATCTTGTGCTGAATTATGGCGTTTATTCTGATTATGCTGTTGTTGGTTCGGTTGTTGTTGGTTCGGTTGTTGTTGGTTCGGTTGTTGTTGGTTCGGTTGTTGTTGATTATAATAATCATCATTATTTTTTTTTTGAAAAGTGCGAAACCATCGTCTTTTTTTTGGTAATGTTGGTGTTTTGTTAGGGTTATTATTGCTATTGTCGTTGGGATACGTTGAACTCATAAAAATAAACCCTTTTTTACAGACAACACGAGTAATATATATCATCTTTTGCGTTTATATCGATTATATAGTTATTCACAAGGTTTTACGAATAGTCATAAATATAAGTATTACGTATAATGATATAAAAATAAATTGAAATGTAATATAGCTTTACTCGAAAAGATACAAGTGTCGATTTCGGAGTATTCTTTATTTGAACAATTATATCAGAAATGCCCCCTAAGAGTATTAAATTTGTGAAGGAATCAAAAGAAGCACTACCAGCACCAGGACCGGCTGCATCAGCACCAGCAGCGGTTATTGATGTAATTAAACCGAAGACGAAAAAGCCGTCATTAAAAAAAATAAAAAAGGAAGAGAACCCAAACGAAATGGTATCACCGATTGTTCCGGCTACTGAGGACGATGCCGACGACCAAGAACAAGTATTGTTTACAGATGTAAATGTTACAAAGACATATGAAAATATGAACCCTCATTATTCGAAAGAAACACCGACATTTGCACAATCTCAAACGAGTGATGGTGATGTTGTAGTTGGCGGCGATAAACCAAAATCTTGGCTATCTGAAAAAATCAAGGAAAGGATCGGAAGTTACATAGAAGAGCCATGGGCTATTATTAGTTCATATTTTCAGGGGAAACATTTGGAGCAATTAGTTCGCCATCAAATCGAGTCATATAACGATATGGTAAATAATCAGTTGAGAAGAACAATCGATATGTTTAATCCTGTTCGGATCATATCAGACCAGGATTACGACAAGTCAAGTCAAAAATATAGGTTGGAAGTTGAAGTAAATTTCAACAATTTCTATCTTTACCGACCTCAAATCCACGAAAACACCGGCGCTACAAAGATAATGTTCCCGCAGGAGGCGCGGTTACGAAATTTCACGTATGCGTCGATGATGACAACCGACTTGTCTATCAAATATATTGTTAGAACCGGTTCAAATCTTTCAAACATTCAAACGTTTCACAAGCAAATTCCGAAGGTGCATATCGGGAAGCTTCCAATTATGTTGAAATCGTGTATTTGCGTATTAAGTCAGCATGAGCATCTAGACCATAATGTAACCGGAGAATGCCCACATGATGCAGGTGGCTACTTTATTATCAACGGAAGTGAAAAGACGGTTCTCGGACAAGAACGAGCAGCGGAAAACAAAGTTGTTTGTTATAATGTTGCAAAAAACAACAACAAGTATCTATGGGTTGCAGAGATAAAGTCAATTCCAGATCATAAATGTATTTCACCGAAGCAAATTAATATGATGGTTGTTGCAAAGCAAAATGGATTTGGGCACCCGTTGATCATTCAGATTCCGAGAATGAAGCAACCCGTCCCCCTATTTATTGTATTTCGGGCATTAGGTGTATTGTCTGATAAGGAGATCTGCGAATATATCGTCTATAATATTAATGATGCCGGTTCATTTCCTCAAACCAAAATGCTACTTGAATCGCTACAAGCGTCGATCATCGAGGCGAATCATATCATGACACAGGAAGATGCAGTCAAATATATGATTTCACAGGTGATTTTCACTCCAATCAATATGGATAAAGAAACCGGTGCAACTAAAAAGCGCGAATTTGCGATGGAGGTATTACATAATGATTTGTTTCCTCATTGCAATACAGACAATCAGCGAATTTACTTTCTTGGATACATGGCGAATAAGTTGCTATCTGCATTCTTTGAAATCAACAAACAGGACGACCGTGATTCATACCTCAACAAGCGTATTGATTTGACAGGTACACTCCTGAACAACCTGTTTCGAAATTATTTCAACAAGTTGGTTAAGGATATGTCAAAACAAGTGATCCGAGAGATTAATACCGGATCTTGGCGTTCAACCGAAGATTATCTTAGTATTATTAATGACACAAATATGTATAAGATTATAAAATCTGCTACGATCGAAAACGGATTGAAACGAGCGCTATCTACCGGCGATTTTGGAATCAAGAGTTTGACAAGCAATAAGGTCGGTGTCGCACAAGTTTTGAATCGCTTGACATATTCATCAAGTTTGAGTCATTTGCGTAGAATCAATACGCCGATTGATAAAAGCGGGAAATTAATTCCTCCGAGAAAATTACATAATACATCATGGGGATTTTTGTGTCCGGCCGAAACGCCTGAAGGTGGCAGTATCGGTGTAGTTAAGAATATCAGTTATATGACACATATTACGATACATAGCAATCCGAAGTCGCTGCATACTCACATCGATGAGCACATTCAAAGGATCGAGACGCTGAATCCATGTGACACATTTAGTGAGGTAAAGGTATTTGTGAACGGAATATGGGTTGGCATTACGAAAGATCCTGTGAAATTGTATAAGGATTTTAAGATGAAGAAGCACTGTGGAATTATAAATGTATATACATCGGTTGTATTTGATTATATGCAATCAGAAATTAGGATATGTAATGATGCTGGACGCTTAATTCGACCGCTACACATCGTAGATCAAGAAACGAACGACTTGTATATTACGCGTGATATACTTGATCGACTTTCAAAACGCGAATTAACCTGGGACAGTTTATTGACACACATGTGCTGCACAGACGGAGGCGAGTTCGATGAGTCCGTATCTTCGAAATCGAAACCCGCTCATGCAGTCATCGAATATATTGATCCAGATGAGCAATCATTCAGTATGATTGCGATGAGACCAAAGCACTTGTATCGAAGTGAAAGCGAACCAACAAATCCATACATTTATCGATATTCACATTGTGAGATACACCCGAGTACGATATTTGGAATTCTAGCGTCATGCATTCCTTTCCCCGAACATAATCAGGCGCCCAGAAATACTTATCAATGTGCGATGGGTAAACAGGCGATTGGGATTTACGTAACAAATTATGCTCGTCGCATGGATAAAACCGCGTATGTTTTGACGTACCCGCATCGCCCGTTAGTGGACACCCGATTGATGCAAATGATTCAGTTGGCGGAGATTCCATCGGGCGCACCATTAATTGTCGCGATTATGTCATATACCGGTTATAAA
>Ga0209086_10002156_pt1 | contig 15572 bp, 17 predicted proteins | sample M_130207_XF_Meta_FD_187312 | JGI IMG/M metagenome (GOLD analysis project Ga0209086, IMG submission 187312) | Freshwater microbial communities from Lake Montjoie, Canada to study carbon cycling - M_130207_XF_MetaG (SPAdes) (version 2) | ecosystem: Environmental > Aquatic > Freshwater > Lake... | reverse complement strand
GCGGCAAACAAAGGCAGCCCACGTGGCGGAATTGGCAGACGCGCTAGATTCAGGTTCTAGTGAGTAACATCGTACAGGTTCAAGTCCTGTCGTGGGCACCACCTCTTAGAATTTCCCTTTATGCCGACACTTCGTTCTCATCCGCGCGACCCGCTGCACGGCATCAATCTTGAAACCATCCTCAAAACACTCGTGCAGCGTCATGGCTGGGGCAAAATGGCGACTCGTATTCCTATCCGCTGCTTCATGTTCAATCCCACCATCACCTCCAGTCTCACGTTTCTACGCAAAACACCTTGGGCACGCAAGAAGGTGGAAGAATGGTTTATCTGGAATCTAGAAGATCGGCAGCCCTGAAGAACGCGCCGAAAAAGTTGCTACCCGCATAAACAATCAAGGTCCCGGCCGGTAGTCTCCAATGATGGTGTTGGCCGCTCCCACGGTAATGAAATATTGTGGATTATTCTGAGTGTTCGCCCCACCAATAGTGATGACCACGGTATTAATACCCGTATTTACGGTGCCCACTCGGATAGGACTACCATCGACGTCCACCGACCAAATATTCAGCGGCCCCGAGTCCGAAGCGAGTGTGCTGGTATCGACAATCGCTACCAGATTATCTTCCCACGGCAGCATGAGCACGCCACTCGTATCAGTGGAGGCGGTCGTATCGCTGGGAACAGCCGGTTCCGTCGCTGCCAAATTCGCGGGATTACCGGTACTGACAACGCCGGGCAGATCTACGAAATCCACTTCTGGGCTGGTGGACGACACAGATCCACCTGCATTAACGGCGGCCGAATTTTTGCCCCAGCCCAACTGATGCGCAACGGCCAAGAGAGCGGCTTGTTGCAGCTTTGGTGATAACCGAGTGCGGCCAAGTGCTGTGCGCGTATTTGCCGGAAATAACTCCAGACTTTTCGCCGTTACAACTGCTGGAGAACTAGTGGTGCCAGTGCCAGCAACTGCAGTCTGCGCCAATTGGTGTTCGAGCCGCATAATTTTTTGACGCAATTCGATTTCGGCCGCTGAATTCGTGCGCGAGTAAACGGGCGGGGGCGAGAAAGCATTCGTCACCAGTGGAAAATTGGGGGAGCCGGACCAGTGCGGCGCGGATTGTATCGCGATCAGTTTTGTTGGTGATACTTGTGGTTCTGTCGCAGGCCAAAAATTTTGCGCACACAGGACGACCGCCAAAATTCCCGCCGGCGCCCAGCCATTAGCCAGCCACTTCAGCGGCACCAGTGAGCGCCAGAATTGCCAGCGCGTTTGACGGGCTAAGGCCGCTTCGATATTCCCCCAAGCCTCGCGCGGAGCTTTCTGGTGCGGGGCCGAGGCGGCTAAAGCCACCAGACCGGTTTCCAGGTCGTGCACCAGCGCCCGCAACGCAGCAAACTGCTCTAGCCGAAGCTCAAACTGCCGGCGTTCCGCGCTGGAAAGTTGGCCCAATAAGTAGCGATTCACTTCCTCGGTATCAGCCATAATATTCCTTGAGAGTTTGGCGCAAGGCTAGTAGACCCCGCCGAATGCGCGCTTTGACCGTGCCCAACGCTTCGCCTTGTGAGCGGGCGATTTCCTCATGCGTCCACCCGCGAAAAAAAGCCAGTTGCAGCGCCCGGCTCTGCGGGGCCGGCAGGCGATTGAGCGCGGCTTGGCAGACCGCCGAGAGTTCGTCCGCCTCCAATCGGCGCGCCGCCGTTATTTCTTCCACCTCCAGCGCAGCCACTTCCCGTTCGTAGGCCGAATACACGGCCGTTCGGCGCGAGCGCGAACGCAACTTATCCAAAGCCAATCCGCGCGCGAATAATAATAACCACGCGGTCGCCGAAGAACGGTCGGCATCAAATTCCTTGGCCCGTCGCCAGAGACGGATAAACGTGTCCTGCAAAACTTCCTGCGCTTCGGCCGAATTGCCCAGCATGCGCACGAGCACCGAATAAACGAAATCGCCCCGGCGACGGTAGAGAATCGCCAGCGCTTGCTGATCTTCCTCCGCGATCGCCTGCAACAGTCGGGCATCTTCGCGCGCCTCGACCTCATCCTGATTTTCCTCGGATGGCTCGACCCGCTCGCCTAAATGTTCTGATTTGGAAAATTCCATTAGCCCGACGTTTATTTCAGCACCATTAACCTACCCGCTTGGTCGCTAGTTTTGGATATAATTATTTTTGCACCGCTACTTCGCGGCCACCTCCGCTACGGTCGGTAACTCCAAAAAATTAATTGCCGCCTGCAACGTCGCGGCCTCGTGAAAATCGCCACAACCGGCTAGCGCCGACCGCAACGCCGGTAACGCGGCCTGACTCCCGAACTGCACCACTGCTTCCGTCGCGGCCGCGCGCACGGCTGGGTCTGCGTCCGTCAACACCTGCAACATTTTTTGCAAGTCAGCCGAGTCGTCGCTCATGGCCAACTCTGCCAATTCATTGACCCGCTCCGCGACCGTCACCACCGGCGGTTCCGCAACCACCAGCCACGGCAGTGGTTTCGCTCGCTCGACCCGCTCGGCGGGTTGACCGGCGGCAGGCTGTACCAACGCCAACGGCGCTGGCACAGGCTTGGCGCGCGGCCAAAGTAACAATGTCAACGCCAGCCCCAGCACCAACAAACACGGAAATAAAATCACAGATCTCATAAAGATTAAGCGCGGAGCGGCTGGTATTAGCCGCTCCGCTGCTATTCGATCACTCCAGTTTCGCCGCGCCACCGCTGACCTGACCTACCAGAATCAAATTCGCTAAACCTCCAGAAAGTTGGCCGGAGCCTTGGGCACCCCAATTCACTGTGCGCAAGACAGCCACACCATTCGTCGGCAGGGCCGATACTTCTGTCACTAGGGCTGCGAGCGTAAAACTGAGGCGACCCGGATTCACCAGCGCAAACGTAGTCAGCTTACGATTACGCATTTCGTTGTTCGCGGTCTGCGTGGCATAATAATTTACCGTGCTCCGAAAAAAGCGGCTCACATCTGTATTCACATTCGTTCCCGACTTTTTTTCGCGCACGATAATTTGCCGGTTCGTGCCCAGTGTGTTGGTCACCACTGTCAGGCGGCTGGCGATCTGTTTCAAAAGTAATTGCGCCCCGCTGCCAAAGTTCAGGGCCGCTCCGTTATTCGTCACGCCGTTGAAAGATGCGATAATATCTTTAGACGTGAGGCGAAACGGCCCATTGGGCACGACGCGCGCGCTGGATTGAGCAGTTGGACTGTAAGTCCTAATCTCTGAAATCGTGGGATCTTCGATACCGCCTGGTCTGAATGGATGAGCTTTCGTAGGGAGGTAAGTCCCAATCTCTGAAATCGTGGGATCTTCGACTGGCAGTTCGCCGGAAACAACCGATCCGTCATCCGGCGGCAATTCTACAACTACGCCCGGATCATCCAGCAAGGGATCAATGCAAGTCCTAATCTCTAAAATCGTGGGATCTTCGACTGGCACTTCGCCGGAAACAACCGATCCGTCATCCGGCGGCAATTCTGCAACTACGCCCGGATCATTCAGCAAGGCGCCGCAGGCGCTACAGGTCTTGACTTTCATGGGCGGCAATTCTACAACTACGCCCGGATCAGGCAATTCTACAACTTCGCACGGATCAACCAGCAAGGAATCAGTAGGCCAATACCCTTGGCCTTCGTCCCCGGTTCCGTCCTCGGCAGGTTGGATCGCGCAGCGCAAAATTGCGGGCGTCACCACCCGTAAATTTGCCGCGCTGCGGCGCGCGGTGGGAGCCGGAGCGGCGCCGGCTGCATTGGGCCAAGCCGTGAGCACAAAATTCAACGCCAACACGCTGTTCGTTTTTGGGGGCAGAACTGAAGTCGTCAGATTTTTAGCCGACCCGCCATTGACTAAGCTCGTCAAGGCGAGCAAAACTAGATATTTTTTCAATTTCATTGGTGGTTTGGTTGTTTAGTTATGTTGTGGCGCAGGCAGTCAAACTGGCGCGCCGTTCACAGACCAATCCGCCACCCGATGAAATTTGGATGCCAGAAACTAAAAGTTTTTTTTGATCCCACCCAGCGACGGGTTTCCCGAGCTAGAGCAGATTAAATTTAACTATAACCGTTTTGTCTGCAGTGGGCAGGCTTTGGGGATGAAAAAACCATCTCCTTGGATTTGCGGGATCAGATTCTGGCGGCCTACGACGCCGACGAGGGCACGCGCGAAGCCGTGGCCCGCCGCTTCCGGGTTTTGTTGGGTATGATCCAAAAAACTACTCCAACAACGCCGCCGCCTCGGCAATATCCGGGCCCAGCACCACCGCTCTGGCTGCAAGCCTCGCATTGTCGCCAGCCATGAGCACCAGTTGCAGACGTTGCTGAATAAAAAGCCCGATATGACCCTCAAGGAACTGCGTGCTGCCACCGGTCCAACCTGCACCTTGCCCGCCATCCACTATGTGCTAGTCCGTCTGGATGGTTCCACGGCCTGCATGACGATCGAAGGGGCCACAGACACGGAAGTGTTCCAAAGCTATGTGCGGGAAGTGTTGTGTCCAACCCTGCATCCGAGCGACGTGGTCGTGATGGACAACCTCTCGCCCCACAAGCACGACCCCATTTTGAGTTTGATCAAACAGACCGGGGCATCGGTCCGGTTTCTGCCGGCCTATTCAACGAACTTGAACCCGATTGAGAAGATGTGGAGCAAGGTGAAGCAGTCCTTGCGGAGCACGGAGGCGCTCACCCGGGATGAACTTCAGACAGCCATCGCCGCCGCTCTGGCCTGCGTCACCGCAAAAGACGCTATGAACTGGTTCGTCTCGTGTGGCTATAGTTTTATTTAATCTGCTCTAAAGGATCATTTTTCTTGGATGCGCCGGATGTGCGCGCCCAATTTCCGAAGTTTTGCGTCCATCTGTTCGTAGCCGCGGTCGAGGTGATAGATCCGGTTCACCTGGGTCGTGCCTTTCGCCGCCAATCCCGCGATGACCAGAGCCGCGCTCGCTCGCAAATCACTCGCCATCACCGGCGCTCCGCTCAATGCCTTTCCGCCCTTCACAATCGCGCTGGGCCCCTCGATTTCAATGTCTGCGCCCAGGCGCGCCAGTTCGCTGACGTGCATGAAGCGCGATTCAAAAATCCGCTCGGTGATGATGCTGATGCCAGGTGCCAGCAGCAGCAGCGCCATCATTTGCGCCTGCACATCCGTTGGAAATCCAGAGTGTGGCAGCGTCGTTATGTCGACGGCTTTTAACTTTCCTCGGCGCCGGACGACCAGTGTTTCCCCCCGCGTCTCCACGGTTACCCGGGCCTCGTTCAATTTGTCGATCACCGCGCGCAAATGATCCGCCCGGGCGCCTTTTATAATTACTTCCCCATTCGTTGCCGCCGCGGCAATCATGAACGTTGCCGCTTCGATCCGGTCGGGGATGACCTCGTGCTCCGCGCCGTGCAATTTGGAAACGCCCGTGATGGTGATCGTCGGGCTTCCAGCCCCCTCAATCCTTGCGCCCATCGCGTTCAGAAATTTGGCTAGGTCCACCACCTCCGGTTCGCAGGCTGCACTTTCGATGACGGTCACGCCCTTGGCCAGGGTTGCCGCCATCATCACATTCGCCGTGCCGAGCACTGTGGGCCCCGCCCGCCCGCCAAGAAATATCGTCGCGCCCCGGAGATTTTTGGTCACAGCCTCGACGTAGCCGCCTTCGATTGTGATTTTAGCGCCCAAGGCCTGAAACCCTTTCAGATGCAGATTGATCGGACGGGCTCCGATCACGCAGCCGCCGGGCAGCGAAATGCGCGCTCTCTGCAGGCGCGCTAGCAGCGGCCCGGCAATGCAGATTGAACCTCGCATTTTGCGGACCAGATCGTAGTCAGCGAAGCCCTTGATTTTCCGTGCGCATACCGTCAGGGTCCCGTTTTCAAGCTTCGCGGTCGCGCCCAGCGATTGCAGAATTTGAACCATGAACCGCGTGTCGCTCAAGTCCGGCACGCGCCGGATCACGCAAGGCTCCTGAGTGAGGAGCGTTGCGGCCAGAATGGGCAGCGCCGCATTCTTGCTTCCGCTAATGGTCACTTCGCCACACAGGGGCCGGCCGCCTTTGATTAAAAAACTTTCCATGAAAAATATATTTCGCGCGTTTAGGTTGCTAAGGCCGCAAGCATAGTCAACCTATCCGGCCACGACAACCCACTTTTCTGCCCCCATGCTGGATTAAAAATGACCGGCCCTAAGGCTTTCTAGCATCGGCCTTCCCGACTCACGGCCTCACTTCTTTTCCGCCATGACGGCTTGAATCTCCGCCAGGGTCACGAAGCCATCCTTGTCCTTGTCGATACGCTTGAAGTTCTTGGACACCCGCGGCATGCCGTCCTTGGCTTCGGCGGGCGATAATTTACCGTCGCTGTTTTTGTCGGCTGCCTTGAATGCCTTCTCCATTTTCAACTCCTCTTCCGACCCCACGGCCAGGGCGGGCGCTGCGGATAAACAAATAATGGCGACGGCGATGCCGACAAACAGGGGACGCAGATGTTTTTTCATAAATTTAAAATTCAACCCCCGAGCGTTGTCGGGTCGGTCACGTCGCCCTTATTGTAGTCCACGTAGGCTTCGGTCAGATCGGCGGCATACATCACCGCACTCGCCGAGCCGAGATTCAAGCGGATGTGCAGTTCGAATTCCTGGGGCGCGACGGCAGCGCACAGCTGCTGGAACGTTGCCCGCGTCGGCTGGCCGCGCTTGAGGCTCCAGATAATTTTACGGCTGCCCACCGCGCTGTAACCGATGTCAATTTTCTCCTCCACCACCGCCGCCGGCGAATACCCGACCGCGTCAATGATGCGGCCCCAGTTGGGATCGCCGCCGTGCCAGCTGGTCTTCACCAGGGCGCTGTTGGCCACCGCCCGGGCGGCGGCATCGGCGTCCTGAATGGTTTTCGCGCCCGCCACCCGCACGGTCACAACGCGGTGCACGCCTTCGCCGTCGCGCACAATTTTCTTAGCAAGTTCGAGGCAGACGTGGTTTAAGGCCGCCTGAAAGACTTCAAAATCCGGAAGCGGGCGGCGCGGGGCGTGTTGGGCTTGTGCTTTCTTTTTTGAATCAAGATGCGCCCCCCCGACTCCGAGGATGGGATTCCCGGCCAAACCATTGGCGAGAACCAAAACCGTGTCGTTCGTGCTCATGTCGCCGTCCACGGTGATGCGGTTGAAACTGTGCGCAACGGCTGTATTCAAGGCCGACTGCAGGGCGGCCGCCCCGATGGCCGCGTCCGTCGTAATAAAGCAAAGCATCGTCGCGTGGAGCCCGCCGTGGGGCAGCGTGGCGGGTCGGGCGCCCGTGGGGCTCATGCCCGGCTGGATCATTCCGGCCCCCTTGCAGATACCGCCGATGCGAACAGTCCTGCCCCCAAGCTGGAACTCAATGGCGATCTGTTTCGACCGGGAATCGCTGGTCATGATGGCCTCGGCGGCGTGGTCCGCACTTTCAACCTTGGCCCCCAGCAACGTCGCCGCCTCAATGATGCCGGCGCGAACCTGATCCATCGGCAGCGTCACGCCGATGCGGCCGGTGGAGCCGACCAGCGCCGAACCTTTTGGCAAATTCAGCGCGCGCTCGGTGAACGACACCATTTCGCGGGCATCTGCCATGCCCTGCTTGCCGGTGCAGGCGTTGGCATTGCCGGAATTAACGACCAGCACTTGCGACCGCCCGCCCGCTTTCACCCGCGCCACGCAGACCTTGACGGGCGCCGCGCAGACCTGATTGGTCGTGAACATGCCGGCGACGGTCGCGGGCGTCTCGGAAACGATGAGCGCGAGGTCCCGCTTCGGTCCCTTGTTGGAGCCCTTGCCGGTGCCGAGGCGTTTAATATCGCAAAAGACGCCGCTGGCAAGAAAGCCGCGGGGGGCGACGATGGAACCGGAAACGGATTTGAATGTTTTTTTACTCATGACCGGAAATGAATTTGCAAAAGCCGGGACCGGTTTTCAAACCTTAACCGCATCCATTTCCAGCCGCACCATGCGGACAGGGATCTGGCCGGATTGGTCCCGGGGATGCCGGTCAAGGTAGCGCCCGGTCACGGCGGCGATGAAATCTTCGCGCGCGCACTCCGGCACGCGCTGGACATAGGGGATCCAGGCGGTGCGCAACCAGGCGGCAAAACCCGCCGGGCCGTCATAGGTCTCATCTTGGGGCGCGAGTTCCAGCCGCTGAATTTTGAAGCCGGATTTCGGCAGCCATTTTTCGTAATCGGCCGGCGAGTAAAAAAAATAAGGCGTTCGCATCTTGCGGAAAAACCCGCGCCAGCGCTTGAGCCGCATCTCCGGCCGCAGCGCCAGAAACACGTCGTGGGCATTGCCCTTCCCGCCGCAGGAGACAACCAGCCGCCCGCCCGGTTTCAATACCGAAGCCGCACCGCGCAGGACCGCAGGATGATCCTCCATCCAATGCAGGGCGGCATTGGAAAAGAAGACGTCAAACGGGCGGCTCAATTTTATTTTCCCCGCGTCCATTACGCGGAACCGCAAGTTTGGAAACGCATCCGGCGGAAACGTTTTCGTGGCGAACTCAATCATCTCCGGCGACGCATCGACGCCCGTGACCGCACCGCGCGGCAAAGCACGGGCGATCTCCGCTGTCACCTTGCCGTCACCGCACCCCACATCCAGAAGGTGCTCACCCCCCCGCAGGTTAAGCCGGGCAATCCGCTCTCGGGCCCAGCGGTGCTGCACGGCGGAATTCGCAGCGTAGTCAGCAGCGTTCCAGGCAATCCTTTCTGCGGAAGACGGGGTCACCAGACTCATTTTTTAGTTAGAGACTCCTCAGGTCGTCTCCTGCGAGTCGAGTTCAAACCAGTCCCGCCGTTTCGGGAAAACCACAGAGAATGTTCATGCTTTGAACGGCCTGACCGCTCGCGCCTTTGACCAGATTATCCTCGGCGCTCATCCCGATTAGCCGGCCGGTGCGAGGGTCGATCCGCCACGCAATTTCGCAGACGTTCGTGCCGACGACGTTTTTCGTGTCGGGCAATGCCTTGCCTTCGAGCAAACGGACGAACGGTTCGCTCGCGTAAGCCGAGTGATAGGCGGCGGAAATTTTCTCCGCAAACTGGGCCGCACCCGCCGCGTCGCAGACGCGTTCGGTCGGCGCAAGATACAGCGTCGTCAGAATGCCGCGGTTCACGGGAATCAAGTGCGGGGTGAATTGAATCGTGACGTTTGTCCCGGCAGCCAAAGAAAGCTGCTCCTCGATCTCCGACAAATGCCGGTGCTTGGGGACGCCGTAGGGGCGGACGCTTTCATTGCATTCGCAGAAGAGATAATCCAGCTCCGCCTTGCGGCCCGCGCCGCTGACGCCGCTCAAAGAATCCGCAATGATGCCGTCGGGCTGGACCAGCCCGGCCTTGAGCAGCGGAATCAATGGGAGCAGGATGCTGGTCGGGTAGCACCCCGGCGAGGCGACCAGCCGCGCGCGCTTGATTTCGTCCCGGTAAATCTCCGGGAGGCCATAAACCGATTTCGACAGCAAGTCCGGGGCGGGATGGGCGTGGGCATAAAACTCCTGATAGACCGCCGCGCTCTTGAGCCGAAAATCGGCGCTCAAATCGATGACCGTGCAACCGGCGGCGAGCAGCGGCACGGCATACTCGGCGGCGACGCCGTGCGGCAGCGCGAGAAAGACCACGTCGGCCAGTTTGGCTAGGGACGGGGCGTCCGGCTCGGTGAACCGCAGCGTCTTGGATTTCGGATGGCTTGCAAATTTGGAAAACACCTGTGCCAGGGTTTGGCCGGCGTTTGCACGCGAGGTGACGGCGACCAATTCCGCGTGCGGATGATTGAGGAGCAGCTGCACGAGCACTTCGCCGGAGTAACCGGACGCACCGACGATGGCGACTCTTTTCGTTTTCATCTTTAAAAAATCTTAACCACGAAAGACGCGAACCACACGAAAAATTCTCTGACCCGGAAAATAAAAAGGGCCAGGGACGATGAAACCCTTCATCATCCCCGGCTTAGACTTCCAACTTCGGTTTAGTTAGCAGTGGAAACTCATAGCCAAAAAATTTTCCATTTTAAGTTTTCAGTTAAACAACAAAGGAACGAAGGAACAAACTCGAGCTGGTGTTTGTTACTGGAACACCTTGTTTTGGCACTGCCGCGGGTTGCCGTTCCCGGAAACCGGCCGAAATCCTTCGCAACCGTGGAGCCAAAAAGACATCTTGCAAATCAGGAGCCAGACTCCATAATTACACACATGTTGCCAAGACGCCTCGGCGCACGCCTTAATCACCTGCTCACGCATTCCCCGGCGGTTGTTCTGCTGGGGCCGCGACAGGTCGGCAAAACGACGCTAGCTTTGGAAATCGGTGAAAAACGGCCTTCGGTTTATTTGGACCTTGAGGATAATACGGACCGTGTAAAGCTGTCCGATCCTGTCCGCTACTTTGCCGATCACGAAAGGGATCTGGTCATTTTGGATGAGGTTCACCGGCTACCGGAATTATTTCAATGTCTGCGCGGAGTCATTGACCGGGGCCGCCGCCGCGGAAAACCGAATGGGCAATTTCTGCTGCTTGGGTCAGCGGCGATAGACCTGCTCAAGCAGTCCGGCGAAAGTCTGGCCGGTCGTATTTCCTATTTGGAGCTTGGGCCGTTTGACCCATTGGAGGTGGCATCCGCCAAACTCGAAACCCTTTGGGTTCGTGGCGGCTTTCCGCGCAGCTTCCTCGCCGACAGCGACGAACTCAGTCTGGCCTGGCGGCGAGACTTTATCCGCACCTATTTGGAGCGGGACATTCCGCAATTTGGCTCGCGGATACCCGCCGAAACCCTGCGGCGGTTCTGGACGATGCTCGCGCACAACCAATCGCAGCTGCTCAATGCTGCCAGTCTGGCCGGTGGTTTGGGGGTGGATGGCAAAACGGTGGCCAGCTATCTCGACCTGCTGGTGGATCTTTTGCTCGTGCGCCGCCTGCCTGCCTGGCATCGCAATGTTGGGAAACGCTTGGTCAAGTCGCCCAAGGTTTATGTGCGCGACAGCGGCCTTGCCCATGCGTTGCTGGGCATTCGGGACAAGGAATCTCTGCTGGGTCATCCCGTCGTCGGACCGACGTGGGAAAGCTTCGTCATCGAAACGCTCATTGCCACCGCGCCAGACGGAACTGAGGCGCATTTTTATCGCACGGCCACCGGCCATGAAATTGATCTCGTTCTTACCCTGCCGGGCGGCAAACTGTGGGCCATTGAAATCAAGCGAAGTTCCGCGCCGGATGTGGAACGCGGCTTTCATCTGGCCTGCGCTGACCTCAAGCCGGACAAACGCTTCGTCGTCTATTCGGGCACCGAACGATTCCCGCTCAATGCCGACACCGATGCGATTGGACTCGGCGACTTGGGACGGGCATTGCAGGCGACAAAATAACGAATGATTCTTGCCGGACTGGCCGCCCTACCCGCCATCGGCACCGGCGAAATTGACGTTTCAACCAGGCAAAACTCCATGAACTTTGGTTCGTATAAAAATTTCAAAAATATGGGTAGCTCTAGTCGTAAATCAATTATTTCGGATTAAGATTGGAGGAGTCGATTTTCAAAAGATGACCAGCGTATTCGAACATTTCCTATTCCGCAGGCCATTTAGTTTTCTCAGCGGGGTTTGAGGGTTGAGTTGAACAACAAAGGAATAAATTCCTTTCCGGTCTTCGGTGCTTGTTTTCTTAGTTGTTGAAAAACAAAAAACCCGCCGGCAGCTGCCAGCGGGTTTTGAAACGTTCCGTTGCGATCAACGCTTCGAGAACTGGAAGCGTTTGCGGGCGCCGGGCTGGCCGTATTTTTTGCGTTCGCGCATGCGGGAATCACGCGTGAGCAACCCTTCCGCCTTCAACGGCGGGCGCAGGGCGGCATCAAACTTGATCAGCGCGCGGGCAATCCCGTGGCGCACGGCATCGGCCTGGCCATTGGGCCCGCCGCCGGCGACGGTCACCCGGACATCGAATTTTTCCAGGGCGCCCGCGACGGTCAGCGGCGCGGTGGCGATGGAACGCTGGGTTTCCAGCGGGAAATAGTTTTCAAAAAGCCGGCGGTTAACGGTGATTTTTCCGCTGCCGGTGGCGAGACGCACGCGAGCGACGGCGGTTTTACGCCGGCCGGTGCCGAGAAATTCTTCAGGGGTTTTGGTGGCCATACAAAAAATTACTTAACCGGCACGAGCACGGCGGGCATTTGGGCCGCGTGCGGATGTTTATCGCCCTTGAACACTTTCAGCTTGGTGAGCAGCTGGGACCCGAGGCGGTTCTTGGGAATCATGCCTTTGACGGCGTGGGTGATGAGGAATTCGGGCTGCTTGGCGCGCACCTGCTCGACGGTGGCGTATTTCTCGCCGCCCTTCCAGCCGGAGTAGCTCATGTATTCCTTGGCCAGCTCCTTCTTGCCGGTCAGGCGGACCTTCTCCGCGTTGATCACGACGACGAAGTCGCCCGCATCGAGGTGCGGCGTGTAAACGGGCTTATTCTTGCCGCGTAAAATATCCGAGACCTGCACAGCCAAGCGGCCGAGCACGGCGCCATCGGCATCAATCACGTGCCACTTGCGCTGGTCTAAATTCACTTTAGGTAAATGCGTTTTCATTTCAAAACCCAACAAAGGGACGCGAAATTTATCAGATGGGCATTTGAAGTCAACAGGTCATTTTGCATTCCTTCGACAGTTTCAGACCGGTTTCGGGTGCGGGAATCAATCAGAAGAGTCCCCCGGGGTGGAACCCAGGCGCCGTCAGCGTCCCACGCGGAGCAGGATCAGCAGGTCGATGGCGAAGAAAACCACGATGACGATTTCCAGCCAGAGCATCCTCTGCTCATTCACCTCAGCGTGGGCGACGCTGTAGATCTTGTCGAGCTGGGCGAGGCGCTGCTCCACGCTGGCCCGCCATTGGTCGAGATAAAAACGGTCGCGGGCGCCGAGATAGACGCGGGCCAAATACCAGTCACCAAAAAACTTCGTGATGTGCGTGACCTCGTCGGCGAGCTTCGCCACATCCACCCTAAAACGGCGCAGCTGGCGGAGGACTTTGTTGGCCGCGCCGAACAAGGGGACCGGCCGGCGCCCCAAATCCTCGTAAGCGCGGTCGAGATACTGGTCCAGCTGCTGGTCCATCATGCGGAATTCCTCCAGCTGCAGGTTCGCCAACTCCAACGCGTACAGCACGTCGTCCACGTAGCCCGTCACATCCACCACCAGCGCGGCGTCCCAGTCAATCACCACCAGGTCCGTGTTTTCGAAGGAGCGCTGGATGCGCAGCACCTCGGCCACCTGCCCGGCGCTCAGTTTTTCCGCCGGCGTTTCCGTGAGCAACCCGGCCACCGCCCGCCCCTGTCCGACGAGCCAGGCATCCGTCTCCCGGACCCCGTCCAGATCGGTGAGGCAAAACACGGTGTAGGCTTCCGGCGGAGGGAATTCCGTGCGCCCCACGATGGAATCCTGGAGGTTGCCGCAGACCTCCGCGCACAATCTCGCTGCGGCCGTGTCGAGCATGAGCCCGTTGTCCAGCCGGGGATTATGAAACCGCATCAGCTCCGATAGCGCTTCCACCTCAAACGCCACCCGCATCATCACCGTGACAACCCCCACGTCATAAATGCGGATCAACAGCCGGACAGGGGCGCCGGACAGTCTGTCGGGCAGAGGGGGCGGCTCAATGGCGAGCGGACGGTAGAGCGGCATGTCCTTGGGGAGCGTCCGGTCCATGCGGATTTCAAAAGGGAAGGGCTTTTCCGACAGGATTTGCTGCACGCGCGAGGTGACGATTTCATTCGCCACATCAAACGCATAAAGATAGATAGCCTCCCCTTTCATTCCGGTTCCAACTTAACCGGGCCGCGCGATTTGTCGAGCGGGCGGGATTTCCTAGCCGCCGAGATACGCGCTCTGCACCTGGGGATTCTGGCGCAGGGTAGCGGACTCGCCGGACACGGCGATGCGGCCGGTCTCCAGGACGTAGCCGAATTGGGAAATCTCCAGGGCCAGGTTGGCGTTTTGCTCGACCAGCAACACCGTCAGCCCCTGCTCCCGGTTGATCTCCACGATTTTCTCGAAAATGGTTTTAATCAGCAGCGGCGCGAGGCCGAGCGACGGCTCGTCCAGGAGCAGCAATCGGGGCCGCCCCATGAGCGCGCGGCCGATCGCCAGCATCTGCTGCTCGCCTCCGGAAAGCGTTCCGGCCATCTGCGGCTGGCGTTCCTGGAGCCGGGGGAACAGACCGAAGACGTGTTCCAATTCCCGCCGGATCACGCGCCGGTCCTTTTCCAGGTAGGCGCCGAGCTGGAGATTTTCCAGCACGGTGAGATTCGTGAAGATCATCCGGCCTTCGGGCACGTGCGAAAGGCCGAGCTTCACAATGTGGTGCGGGGGCAGGCCGGCGATGTTTTTACCCTCGTATAAAATCTCCCCCGTCTTGGGCTTCAGCAAACCAGAAATCGCCTTGAGCGCCGTCGTCTTGCCCGCGCCGTTCGCGCCGATGAGCGTGACGATGCTGCCCGCCTTCACGGACAGGGAAATCCCGTGCAGCGCGGGAATGGCGCCGTAGCTCACTTGAAGATTTTTGATTTCCAGCATGAGTTTTCAATCCCCCAGATACGCCTCAATCACCTTGGGATGCGCGCGGATTTCGGCCGGCGTGCCTTCCGCGATTTTCATACCGTAATCCAAAACGACGATGCGCTCGCAGATGCCCATCACGACCTTCATGTCATGTTCGACCAGCAAAATCGAAACCTGAAACCGGTCCTTGATGAATTGGATGAGCCGCATGAGTTCCGCCTTTTCTGTCGCGTTCATGCCGGCGGCAGGCTCATCGAGCAGGAGTAATTTGGGTTTTGTGGCCAGCGCGCGGATGATTTCCAAGCGCCGCTGGTCGCCATAGCTCAAGCTCGTCGCCGCCGCCGCGTGGAATTTCCCGAGCTGGAAAATTTCCAGCAGCTCCATGACCTGGCCGGAGATCTCTTTTTCTCCATCACGGAAGGAGCGTCCGCGCCAGAGGGCATTCCGGACGCCGCGCGGACAGTGCAACCGGGCGGCGGTGCGCACGTTGTCGAAAACAGTCATTGAGGCGAACAGCCGGATATTTTGAAAGGTCCGCGCAATGCCGGCCCGGGCAATCTGGTGGGGCTTGCGATTCGCCATCGGACGGCCGTCAAAGAGAATGCTGCCGCCGGACGGCGAATAGACACCGGTGATGAGATTGAACGCGCTGGTCTTGCCCGCGCCATTGGGCCCGATGAGGCCGACGAGTTCGTTGCGCCCGAGGGACAGGTCCAAATCCGACACCGCGGCGAGTCCGCCGAAGCGGAGGGTGGCTTTGTCGAGCTGAAGCAGGGGGGAATCAAGCTTCTCCGCACCGGGGCGGGCGGGGTTCATTTGGCATCCCCCTGTTTTCGGAAGGTGAAGAGCCCCTGCGGCCGCGCGAGCATCAGCACGACTAGGAGGAGGGAGTAAAGGATCATGCGATATTCGGCGATGGGGCGGAGGAATTCCGGCAGCAGCGTGAGCAGCACGGCGGCGAGGATGACGCCGACGGTGTTGCCCATGCCTCCTAGGATGACCATAACTACGATGGAGACGGACTGCATGAAAT
>Ga0209086_10002155_pt1 | contig 15577 bp, 12 predicted proteins | sample M_130207_XF_Meta_FD_187312 | JGI IMG/M metagenome (GOLD analysis project Ga0209086, IMG submission 187312) | Freshwater microbial communities from Lake Montjoie, Canada to study carbon cycling - M_130207_XF_MetaG (SPAdes) (version 2) | ecosystem: Environmental > Aquatic > Freshwater > Lake... | reverse complement strand
CGGCAGCGGCGCGGTCGTGTTGACGACCCTCGCGGCCTCGGTGGTGCTGATGTACAGCGTCAAGGCCACTGGCACCCTCCGCGTGTCGCGCGAAGGCGAACTCGAGGGTCTCGACCTGCACGAGCACGGCATGGTGGCGTATCCGGAATACGTCATTCACCACGGCACGGGCGCTCCGACGCACAGGTAGGACAGGTTCACCCGGATTGGGCGTGCGGCCAGGTGCTGATCGCACGCCCGCTCCTTCACACGATTGATTCGCTGTTCAGGGGACGGCTCAACCGCATCACGGCGGTCGGCCTGTTCCTGCTCGTCGTGTCCCGGTTCACAGCGCCGTTCGCCACCTGTGATTTCAGTCGCGGCCTGCAGGGCAGCGAGGTCCTGCCGAAGCTCTCGGTCGTTGACATCGACACGTTCGTGGTCGAATCGCGTCACGCCGCTCGCCCCAGTCTGATAACGATCTGCGGCTCGACCCCTAAAGCCGTTTCGGTTTCGGTGTAGTACGTAGTGTCCGGCGTTAGCCGGACTGTCTGGGGTCCGCCTAAAGGCGGACACGCCAATCTCGAAACCGCTCGAGGACTCTCGAATCGGCGCTCGGCGCTGGATTCACTAGAATCCTCACCAGCCACATGAACCTGTCACCGCTGCGCCATCGCGACTACCGCCTGCTCTTCATCGCGCAAGCGGTGTCGAGCCTCGGCACGATGGTTACGTACGTGGCGCTGCCGTATCACATGTACGCGCTGACCGGGTCGTCGCTCTCGGTGGGTCTGCTCGGCGCAGCCGAATTGGGACCACTGCTGGCGGTCGCATTTCTCGGCGGTGCGCTGGCCGACTCGGTCGATCGCCGTCGCGTCAGCCTGCTGACCGACCTGGGTCTGACCGCCGGCAGCCTCGCACTGGCGATGCTCGCCGTCGCGCAGTCGTCTACTGGATTGCTGTATGTCCTCGCTGGGTGGATGGCCGCCGTCGGCGCGCTGCAGCGTCCATCGATGGAAGCGCTGGTCCCCAGGCTCGTGCCGTCGGCGGACATACCGGCGGTGGCGGCGCTGCGCACGCTCGTCGGGAGCCTGGCGATGATTGCCGGACCAGCCCTCGGCGGCGTCCTCATCGCCGCCGGCGGACTGCGGTCGGCCTACCTCGTCGATGCCGCGTCGTACGGCATCTCCCTCATCTGTCTCTGGCAGATTCGCCGGGTGCCGCCGGCCGACGATGTCGAGAACCCGAGCGTCGCGGCGGTGATGGAGGGTCTCCGCTACGCGCGCAGCCGGCAGGAACTCGTCGGCACCTACGTCGTCGACTTCGTCGCCATGGTGTTCGGCATGCCGCTCGCACTCTTCCCTGCCATGTCCGGCACCCTTGGCGGGCCGGCCGTGCTCGGATGGCTCTACGCGGCGCCGGCGGTCGGTGCACTGGTCGCAAGCCTCACGAGCCGATGGACCTTACGTGTGACCCGCCACGGACTCGGCGTGCTCACGGCCGCCGCCATCTGGGGTGTCGCGATTGTCGGCTTCGGCTTCAGCCATTCGATTGGTTCGGCACTCGCGTGGCTGGTCGTCGCCGGCGGCGCCGACGGCATGAGCGGGATGTTCCGGATGACGATGTGGAATCAGACCATTCCTGATGCGTTCAGGGGGCGGCTGGCCAGCATCGAAATGGTGAGCTACTCGAGCGGTCCGCTGCTGGGCCATCTCGAGGCGGGCCTGGTCGCCACGCTCACGAGCGTTCGCACCTCAGTCGTCTCCGGCGGCGCGCTCTGCATCGCCGGCGTCGTCCTCTGCGGCCTGCTCCTGCCCCGCTTCGTCGCCTACGACGCGCGGGCGCCTGAGTGAGGGCTCCAGTTTCCAATCTGCACGCACACTACAATCGACCACTGTGAATCGAGCCCTGTCGAGCTGCGTGCTCACCACCCTGCGTCGGGTCGCGCGGAGCCTGCCGCTCGCTGCCCTGATGGCCTGTGCCGCGTGTGGAGGCGACTCCCGCACGTCCACGCCGGCGCAATCGACAACGCCAGCAGCGGCTGCCGCCTCCGCCGCGCCGGATATCGCCGCCGGGAACAGCGTCACCGCCTACTTTCACGAGCAGTTGGTGGCGAACGGCGAAGATGTGCAGTCCGACTTCGGGTCGGCGCTGCTGACGCTGGGGATGAACCCGCGCGACCTGCAGCAGGACACACCGGAGCACGCCTACCAGACAGCGAAGCAGAAGGTGGACGAACTGAAGGACGAGGCGTTGACGCACGAACTGACGCGTGCGCTCTTCGGCGTCTCGTCCACACCCCAGCCCTGACGCCTAGCGCCGTGCGGCGCCGGAGGTTCATGGAGGGCGGCTTACATGCAGGGAAGTAGCGCGGGTCGTAGAGGCGCGTCGCGGTGTTCACGCCGTCTATCGCGACGGGATCGACAGGCGGTGCGCGCGCGCAATCTGACCGGCCACTTTCGCGGGCACGCCGGCGTCCGCCGCACACGCCGGCCAGCGCTTCACCGCCGCACGCACGTCGTCAGCCGCACTGGCAATCTGGCGTGGCTTGAGTCCGGCGGCCTTACCAGCCGCACGGACATCGGCCATGGTGAAGCCGTCGCGCTTGCCGTTCACCGTCATCTGGTGCGTGGCGGTCCAGGCACCTGACGGGTTGTAGCTGTAGGTCACGTCGAATGCCGGTGCGAGCGACCACTGACCTGACTTGTCCATCAGGAACGCGATGTTCTTCACGTGGTCGTCCTGGTTGCGCGCGACGAGGTTGAAGAGCATGCGTCGGAACATCTGGTCCGCGGTGCTGGCGCCGAGTCCGAGCTGACGAATCACCAGGAAGGCCTGCTCGTACGAGTAGGCGCCCGCCTGGTTGAAGTCGAAGTGGGCGAGGGCGGCGAGCGACTGCATGTGCAGCTTCTGGCGGCCCGATGGCCGATCGAAGCGACGCGCCATGAAGTGCCGGCGGCCGTGCTCGTCGAGCAGGCGGCACTCGGCCATCTCGATGCCGGCATCAGGAGCCATGCGCGAGTAGGCGTACTCGATGGCGCCGAACCCCTTCGGATCGTCCAGTTCCTTGTCCTTGTTGCCCGCGACACCGTCGAACTTCAGCAGCCAGTGCTCGAAGCCCTCATCGGCGTCGGCCTGACCGGTCCGGACTTCGTTCGTCTCGCGGTTCCAGGCGATCACGGCCTTGGCGCGTGCACCACCGGCAGATGTGCCGACCTTCAGGATGTCGGCGAGCGCCTTCTTGCGTGCCGGGGTCTTGAAGCGGGTGACCAGGTTCTGCCGATTCGAGAGGACGGCCGAGGCGAGACGGACGAGCGCGTCGACCGACACCCGGGTGGCTGGGCCAGGCTTCGGACCGAGTGCGGGTAGGAACTCCAGCGCCCCCATGCCGCGGCTGCCGACGTAGCAGAGGCGCTCGACCGGGTTGAAGCTGTCACGAGCGCGCCCTTCCGTGGCGAGCCACGCATCGATCAGCGCGCTACCGAATGTGTCCGGAAGCGAGTCCGCCAGAAGGCCAGGAAGGCCGTGGAAGCTGCGGGACGGAAGTTCGGGAAACGCGTAGATGCGGTCGCCGAGCGGTGCGGTGATTGGTGATACGTCGATGCCGCTGGCGGCAAAGCCGGGGGCGTATTGAAACGTCGCGAAACCGCGCTCGGTCTGCCACGTCGTCGCCCCGATCGTGCGCCCCCAGAGGCGGATTTCGGCGGTCATGTGTCGTCACGCCACGTCCAGGCTGCGCGCCCTGCGGCCCTCGCCTTCCCGGTGGCCGTGGCTGTCCTGGACGCGCGCTTGCGGGTCTTGCCGCGCGACGCGAGCTCCGCCAGCGGGCTCGGCAGCGGTTCCGGCACCAGCAGTTCGAAGCGTTCGAGCAGGCCGAGTGCGCGACAGACCCGCACGAATCCTGACAGCTGCGTGGCCACCTCGCCCGCCTCGAGCCGTCCGACCGTGCGCGTCGACACGCCGGCCTCCGCCGCCAGCGCCGCCTGCGTGAGGTTGCGCTCCAGCCGCAATGCCGCGACGCGCGCACCGAGTTCACGCAGCAGGGCTTCGTCAGTGAGAGCCTTGGAGATCTTCGTAATAGGTCAATTATGACGACTTAAAGCGGTAATTCAAGCTTAAGTTGCCACAACTGGCGTATAGACAATACGCCCCATACAATGGACCCATGAGCCGACCTGAGCAGGTGATCTACCTTCCCGGTATCCGCGGCGAAGCCGCCTTCTGGGAGCCGGTAGCGGCGCGCCTGGCTGGCGTGGCCACGGCCGATATCCTTCGCTACCCGTGGGCCAGCGGCAGCGGCCCGATCGTCAAGGCCAGCAGCTTCGACGACCTGGCTGGTGCCGTCGCCGCACGCATCGACAAGCCGACGGCCCTTGTCGCGCAGTCGCTCGGCGGCATCGTCGCCGTGCTCGCGGCGGCACAGCGCACGGAACTGGTGACGCACCTCGTCCTCGTCGTTACGTCAGGCGGCGTGCGAACCGACGACCTCGACGTCATCGACTGGCAGACCCCCTTCCTCGAGGCGTACCCGCAGGTGCCACGCTGGGTCGCGACACCCCTCGATCTGGCGACGCCGATCGCCACGTTGACGATGCCCGTCTTGCTGCTGTGGGGCGGCGCCGACCCGATCAGTCCGCTCTCGATCGGTGAACGGCTGCTGTCGCTGCTGCCGTCGGCGCGGCTCGAGGTGATGCCCGCAGGGGAACACGACCTGGCGGTCCGCCATGCCGACTCGGTCGCGGAGGTCATCGCCGACCACCTACGCAGCTGACCGTAGGTCGCTGCCGACGTCGAGGCCGGCGCAGCGAAGGCGACGCAGCCCTGATGACGCGCGGGGAACGCGTGCCGGTCAGCCGCCGGTCAGCCGCGGGTCACGACAGGGGCATCCGCCAGCCGCGAACGTATCCAGCCGCTGAGGTCGGCGATCGACGTCATGGCCGGCACCGTGTGCGCGTCCGGACCGCAGGCGATGAACGGCACCGGATTCCGCGTGTGCTGCGTGTGCCACGATTCCTCGGCATTGCCGTGGTCGGAGCAGATGACGAGTGTCGAGGCAGGCGCGGCGCGACGGAAGCCGGCGACGAACGCGTCGAGTTCGACCAGCGCCTGCGGCACCCGTGACGGATCGCGGTGACCAGCGAAGTCGAGCATGAAGTACTCGAGCACCGTGAGGGCGTGCTTGTCCGAGACGGCGGCGAAGGCGGCGCCGGCGGCAGCCGGGTCGGGCCAGTTGCCCGGACGCTGGGCGCGCGGGTCGGTGGAGAGCAGCAACGCCTGACCGGCAGCGCGTGCAGCGAACGCGAACGCCGACATCAGGTTGCGCTGCGCATCGATCACCCGCTCGAGATATTCGGGCCGATAGCCGTTTGCGTGCAGCACCCGCAGGCCGCGTTTGGTGGCCCACACCGGCAGCGATTCGTCGTTCAGCAGCGCCTGCATGCGGCTGCCGGGATGCGGCCCCTGATGGCGGCCGAGCAACTGGGGTCCGTTCATCCCCGTGAGCAGCGTCGTCTGGCCCGTGGCCGACTGCGGCAACCCCTCGACGCCGAGCGTGGCATCGAGCACCCGGTAGGCGGCGCCAGGCTGGTCGTACGCGGCTGCGGCGAAATCTCCGGTCAGTTCCGACAACGTCGGCAGCGGCGTCGTCCGCAGCGGACTCCGCGGGTCGTCCGACACACCCAGACCATCAACGAAAAGAAACGCAATCGGCACGGTGCCATTTTATACGGTTCAGCGACGCGATGGGCGCAAGCGGCCACGCCGTGGCATGCTCAGTGACGGAGCGCTGCGTGCCGACCCCTGCGAAAGACGGAATCAAGAACTACATGACGCCTGCCGGATTCCGGCGGCTCAACGACGAGCTGGCGCAGCTCTGGAAGGTGGAACGGCCGGCGATGGTCGCCACTGTGTCGTGGGCCGCGGGAAACGGCGATCGCTCGGAGAACGGCGACTACATCTACGGCAAGAAACGCCTGCGCGAGATCGACCGCCGCATCCGCTATCTCTCGAAGTGCCTCGACAGCGCCGTGGTGGTGGACAACTCGCAGCGCGCGCCCGACCGCGTGTTCTTCGGGGCCACGGTGACGTTCACCACGGACGTTGGCGACGAGCGGACCGTCACGATCGTCGGCACTGATGAACTCGATTCGGGAGGCGAGCGGGTGTCGTGGCGCTCGCCGCTGGCCACGGCGCTGCTGAAGGCGCAGGTGGGCGACGCGGTCACCGTGCGCACACCGCGCGGCCCGGAGCGGATCGACGTGGAAGCGATCCGCTACGACGCACTCGTGTAGGGTCCGGCCGAAGCCGGACACCACAGTTACACGCGTGCAGATGTAGTGTCCGGCTTCAGCCGGACCGTCGTCACCAGGACCTGCGCCGAACACACGCCAGCGCGTGATCATCGACGATCCCCACCGCCTGCATCCACGCATAGACGATCGTCGGCCCGACGAACGTGAAGCCGCGTTGCTTCAGCGCCTTCGAGATCGTGCGGGAGAGTTCGGTTTCGGTCGGCACCGACCGGCCATCGCCGGTCAGCACCGTGCCGTTGGTGAACGACCAGGCGAACGCGGCAAAGTCGTCGCCCTGCTCGCGCATCGCGCAGAAGATGCGGGCGCCTGCGATTGTCGCCCCGATCTTGGCGCGGGCCCTGATGATCCCGGCGTTGTCCATCAGCGCCTCGACCTCGCGTGCGGTGAACCTGGCCACGACATCAGGGTCGAACCCCTTGAACGCGACGCGAAACGCCTCGCGCTTGCGCAGCACGATGGCCCAGGACAGTCCGGCCTGGAACCCCTCGAGCATCAGCATCTCCCACAGCGCGCGGCTGTCGCGCAGCGGGACGCCCCACTCCGTGTCGTGGTACGCCTGCATCAGCGGGTCGCTGCCAGCCCATGCACACCGCTCCTCTGCTTTGCTCATCGGCCTTCTCTGCTCATGTCGTGTCGATGCCGGCGCACCACCATGGCGAGCACAAGTCCATACGATAGTCGCGCCAAGGGCCGCCGCGCGTGGCACCGCGGAGGGTTTAAGCTTAGCGTCGTGACACTACCGCCATCCGGCGCTCTTCAGCGAGACGCTCGTCGCGACAGGCGCGCTCTCGTTCGCGTCGTCCATGCCTGACGGGCGCCCGGCCACGCGCCGGGTCCGGCACGTGCGCGCCGCCGCCAGTCGCATCGCCATCTACACGCACCGCTGGCTCGGTATCTCGCTAGGCGTCTTCTTCATCGCCTGGTTCGTGTCCGGCATCGTCCTGATGTATGCCGGCATGCCACGCCTGACGCCGGCCGAGAAGCTCGCGCGCACACCGCCACTCGACTTCAGCACCGCCGTCGTCTCGGTGGCAACGGCGGCGGCCGCCGTGGGCGGACACGCCGACGCGGCGGCGCTGGGCATGCATCTCGGGCGTCCTGTCTACCGGTTGCGGGCTGCGGCGCGCACGGCGTCAGTGTTCGCCGACGATGGGACGCCGGTTGAGACAGTAACGAGGGACCAGGCACTGGACATCGTGCGGGCCTTCGCGCCGGAGGCGGCCGCACATGTCAGCTACGACGGCTACGTCGCAACGCCTGATCAGTGGACGCTCGAGATCAACCGGCAACTGCCGATGCACCGCATCTCTCTGGGCGATCCCGCCGCCACACGGCTGTATGTATCAGCGGCGACGGGCGATGTGGTCCTCAAGACCACCGCATCGACGAGGCGGTGGGCCTATCCAGGCGCCATCCTGCACTGGCTCTACTTCACGCCGATCCGGCGCCACGCCGAGGGCTGGGCACAGTTCATCATCTGGACGTCTATTGCGGGCACGGTCATGTCGCTCGTCGGCCTCGGCTGGGGCGCATGGCGCTACTCGCCACGTCGCCGCTATCGGCTGCAGCGGGAACCGTCGCGCTCCCCGTATGCAGGCTGGATGTGGTGGCATCACTACGGCGGGCTCGTGTTCGGCGTCGTGACCACGACGTGGGTCTTCAGCGGCCTGCTCTCGATGGACCCGTGGGACTGGCACCCGTCAACACAGCCGACGCAGGCGCAGCGCCTGGCGTTGTCCGGCGGCGCCTTCGATGCGAGCCGTGTCTCTGCCGGACGCATCCGGGATGTGCTCGCGCAGCAGAGCGGCGCACGGCAGGCCAGCGTCGTGCAGTCTCGAGGACAGCTCTACCTGGCCACCGATCGCGGCGTCGCCTCCCTCGAGCCGGTCGGCACGCCGGGGCTTCCCCTTGATGGCGTGCGCATCGCAGCCCTGGCTGGCGCCGCCATGCCGGACACACCAATCGACGAGGTGACACGTCTGGACCGCTACGACGCCTATTACTACGACCGCAACAACGAGTTGCCGCTGCCGGTGTGGCGCATCGAGTACGGCGACGCCGTTCACACCTGGCTTTACGTCGACGCCGCCCGCGGCAGCGCGGTGCGCAAGGAGGAGCGGCTGACGCGGGTGAACCGCTGGCTGTATCACGGCCTTCACAGCCTGGACTTCCCCGTCCTCTACTATCGCCGCCCACTCTGGGACATCGCCGTGATCGTGCTCAGCCTCGGTGGACTGGCACTCACGCTGACGACGCTGGCGCCGGCCTGGCATCGCATCGCCAGGCACATTCGCCGACTCCGCTAGTAGGCGAACGTATAGGACAGATGGACGCTGCGCGGCACGCCGAGCGCGCTGGTGATGTACGGCGAGCCTCCTGCATCGGGGAACCCGCGGCCGTGCCCGGTGGCGTACTCCGCGTCGAATACGTTCTCGAGGCGCAGGTTCAGCCGATGCCGACGTCCGGCATCGAGGAAGTAGCGACCGGCGAGGTCGACCACGGTGTAGTTGCCGCTCGGCACCTTGCCGAAGCTCGAGACGTTGTCGAAGATGTCACCCACGTGGAACAGCGTCATCGACGCGCCGACGCGCCGGCCGGCCGGGTGCAGGTCTACCGAGGCATTGACACGGTTCGACGGCAGCCCTGGCAGCGAGCTGTAGCCGCCAGCCAGCGTGTTCCCCTGTTCCGACGTGGTGTAGGTGTAGCCGAGCGTGACCGCCACCGCCGGCGTCAGTGATGCCGACCCGAGCAGCGAGACCCCGTGCACCTTCACCGCCTCGTCGCTGTTGGCCGTGACGGTGTTGCCCGATCCGGTGCCGTCGTCAGTGTCGACGATCAGGTGGGAGATGCGACGGTAGAACCCGACGAGCTCGAGATCGACGGCGGTGGTGCCGCGCTGGAGACGCCCGCCGAGGGACGCGTTCACGTTGGCGCTCGACTCGGGTTTGAGGTCGGGGTTGCCGATGCAGCACGCCGGATCGATGGCAAACAGCTCGTAGGCATCGGGATAGCGGAACGCGGTGCCGCCGGTCACCCGCGCATGCAGCGACGAGCTGAAGTCGTACTGCCCGCTGCCGTTCCACGACGTGTGCGACTGCCCAGCCGACGGGGCGTTGTAGCGCGCACCGGCCGACAGCGTGACGTTGCCGAGCAGGTCGTGGTTGGTCTGCACCTGTCCGAAGAGGGCGTGCACCCGCTCGGTATTCGGCGCGATCAGCAGCACCTCGTCCTCACCCGAGTAGTTCTGGAAGTCATACCCGGCGTAGTACTCGAGTCCGCGCTGCGGCGTCAGCTTGGCGAGCAGATTGGCGCCGTAGTCGTCGTAGCCCCAGAACTCCCGGTCGCTCACGGTCCTGGATGTGCCCGGTTGTGCGATGACGTTGCGCTCTTCTGAATAGTGCGAGTCCCACCGGTGGTAGTAGCCCTTGAAGAAGAACTGCGCCGTCGGCGTGGGCGACACGTCGATCTTGGCGCTGAGCACGTTCTCCGTGCGGGCGTTGAACTCGCTGGCCAGTCCGCCGATCTGCGACGCGCTCGAGCGCGCCGGCTGGAGATTGTCGAGCCGTGCCGCGTCGGTGAGCTGATACGCGGCGCTCACGCGTAACCGCGGCGAGAAGTCGTACGCGTATTTTCCGCCGAATGTATGGACCTGGTAACCACGGTTGCGGTCGGTCGTACTGGGCTGGTACTGCGCATCCGGAAACGGCTGGTAGCCCTTCGCCACATCCGTCGACCCGTAGAGCACGAAGCGGTTGCCGCGCGCGCTGGCGCGGAAGAGCCCGCTGGCGAAGCCGCCGCCATTGCTGTGTCCGCCAGCCTGCAGCACGCCGTCCGCGTCGGTGCTGAAGGCGCGCGTGACGATGTTGATGACGCCGGCCACGGCCTGCGTGCCGTAGAACAGTCCCTGGCCACCTTCGATCACTTCGATGCGCTCCACCATGTGCGCCGGCATGGTATCGAGCGGCGTCGTGCCGTTGTAGAGGCGGTTGCTGATGCGGACGCCGTCGACCAGCCACAGAATCTCGTTCGTGCGCGACCCTTGCAGCGACGCGGTGACGTAGTCGAACGGTCCCGCTTTTGGTGTGAGAAACAGCCCGGGGACCAGCGCCTGCAGCGCCTGCGCCACGTCCTCGTAGCCGTTGTTCTGGATTTGCGCGGCGGTAATCGTCTGCACGCGGACACCACTTCGTTCGATGAGCTGCGGCAGGTTCTCTTCGAGCCGTGGCGCCACGACACCGATCGACTCGATCACGCCGGCGATATTCAGCACGATGGTCGCGGGCACCATGGCCGCCGTCACCGCGACGTCCTGCGAACGGCCCTCGAAACCGGGCGCCTCCACCTGCACGGACACCGTGCCGACCGGAACACCGTCGAACGAGAAGGTTCCGTCAGGACCGGTGTGTGTCGTCTCGGACCCGGTCCCACGCAGCGCGACAGCCGCGCCGTTGATGACGCCGCCCTGCGTGTCGGTGACACGACCCTGCAGCAGTACGCCTTGCGCCAGAGCGCTCTCGGCACAACCACACAGAACGACGAGCAAAAGATTTCGAAACATAAGCGCCGCATCATACAGCAGCGAGCCCTTCGTTCCAGACCCATCCCGTGAACAGCGCAGCAGGGCGCGACGACGGGTGGTGTCTGTCGTCGATGGGCTCCTCATCGCCGGCAGCGTCATCATCCTTGTGGCGCAGCTCCACATCGAGACGTGGCCCATGGCTCTGGGCGACCTTTCCCGACCTTGTGCTGACGTCGACAATGACCGCACTCGGGCTCGTGCTGTTCTGCGCCTACGACCTCATCATCGTGCTGCGCCAGACGCCGGAGTCGGCGTTCATCATGGACGACCTGCTCATGCACCTGACGCTGGTCCCTGGTGGCAGTTCCTCGCCGCACGCTGGTCGACCCGGCTGGTGTTCGGGTTGCTGTTTCTCAACCAGTTCGTGGCGCCGCGGGTGGTGGCGCTCAGCGTCTCCACAACCGGCACGCACGAGCCTGGCGTCGAAGGTGACGTGGGTCCGGCCCGATCGACGCCGCAGCTCAGCGCCGTTCCCGGACGTGGAGCGCCGCACGAATGCGTCCCCCGCGTGCGAACACCCGATGACTCTCGAGGTAGAAGGTCGGCAGCGCCAGCAGCGTGAAGAGGGTCGCACTCACCAGTGGGCCGACGGCCGGTGCGGCGATAGCGCGTCCCCTCCCTAAAACTTTGCCTGTAGCCCCATCCTGATCAGTCGTCCCTGCAGCACCGACGCCGGCCGATCGAGTGCGGTGCCGAAGGTCTGGTTCTGCGTGAGAATCGGGTTGGCGTTCAGGCTGTTGAAGACATCGAACTGCGCCTCGAGCTGCTTGCCCTTGAATGCAAAGACCCGCTTGACGCGGAGGTCCAGCTGATTCTGCCGCCCCAGGAACTTCGTGCCCGGTGCGATCAGCGGAACGATGATCTGGGCCTGTGTCAGCGTCTGGCCCGTCTGGGCACGAACGATGGCGTTGTTCACCGTCCAGTTCACGCGCAGCGACGGGTCCTCAGCCGCAATGTTGCCGCTGTTCCCCGTATCGACCGACGAGTTGCGGGCATCGCCCGGGTAGCTCTGAAGGGCGCCGCTCACCTGCAGCGACCAGGGCAGCGAATAACTGCCCGCAAGCTTGACCTGGGTTAGAAACGGGAGGTCGTAGGCCGACTGGTCGCAGTAGCGCAACTGGTTCGGGTCCTCTACATCGCAGGTGTTCGCGATCGTCCGACCGGTGCTGACGCCGCCGAACATGTTCAGCTTGCTCACCCGCGCATTGAAGCCGATGTCGTAGCCCCCGTACACCCGTGAGTTGCTGGCCGAGTTCTGGTCCACCAGGTCGACCACACCCAGCTTGGCGGGGTTCAGGTTGTAGATGGTCACCGGTGTGCCATCGATCGGGCTGACCAGCGTCAGGGCCGTGTAGTCGGATGCGGCAATGGCGACATTGTCGGTCGAGAACATCTGCCGGTAGTCACGGCGGAAGTAGCTCACATTGACGGACAGGCCCTGGACCAACTCTCGCTGCACGCTGGCGTTCATTTCAATCTGGTACGGTCGGCGAATCCCGTCAGCGGGCCGCCGCGGTGCCTTGATGCCGAACGATCGGTTCTGGCTTGGTCCCAGCTCACCAATCTGAGCGATGTTGTCGTTGTTGGCGTCGGCCCAGGTCCTCGTGTCCGTGTCCAGAATGTTCGGATCGTAGCTGTCGGCGAAACCGGTCGTGTAGGCACGCATGTACTTGCCCATGCCGAACTTCACGGCCGTCTTGCCGTTGCCCTGAACGTCCCACGCCATGCCGAATCGCGGCGACACATCTTTCCAGTTCGGCAGGTTCTTGATGGCGTCGAAATGCCGGGCCGGCACGAATCGACCCGCGGGTGCGTCTTCTTCCTCGACGCTGCCGACGAAGTTCTCGACGCGGACACCCGGTGTGATGGTGAAGCGCCTGATCGTCCACGCGTCCTGGGCGTAGATGCCCATGTCGCGGTCCATGTTGGCCTGCGAATACTGCGGCGTGTTGTAGACGAACACCGAGTCGGGCACGCCATTGCGATAGCGCTGCGTCATGTCCGCCGCCAGCACGCGCGACCGCGCGAAGTAACCGAACCCGTACTGGATGCCGACCTTGGTGGCGTGTGAGCCGGTCACGTAGGACAGCGCCGAGACGATCGTCTTGCGCTTGGGCTCACGGTAGTAATTGCCGAACTCGTAGGCGCCGTACAGGGTGTTCTGGGTGATATCGCGCTTGGGCGTCACCCCGACCGACTCCGGCAGCGGCTCGAGGGTGTAGGTCTCATTGCCGAGTGCGTAGCCCGCCTCGAACAGCAGACGGTTGGTGACGGTGCTGGTCCACTTGCTCTCGGTCGTATAGCGCGGCCGTGGCGCGCGAATGTCGGTGGCTTCGCCAGCAATGATGACGCCGGCGCCGGCGGAGTTTTCGTGCCCGCGGAACTTGCGGATCTTGTCCCAGTAGAAGGCGAACTTGTTCTTCGAGTTCACCTGAGTGGTCAGGCGGCTCATTCCACTGCGGATGCTCGCATTGTCGACCGTCTGCTCGCCGGTGGGCGTGCCGAAGCCAGGGCCCTTGGGTCCCCAGCCGAAGAAGCTGTTGGCGATGTACTGGTGGACGCCCCAGTCGCGGTACGACGCGAAGAACCAGAGGCGGTCCTTCTTGATCGGTCCACCTTCAGAGACGTTGACATCCCAGATCCGGAAGAGTGCGTCCGGCGCGGCGAGCCCCCGGTCCTTGAGGTCCTGCGTGAGGTTGTTCGATTGCAGCGCGTCGTTGGCGGCCGTGGCGAACAGTGTGCCCTTGAAGGTGTTGCCGCCGTCGCGGGGGATCATGTTCGCGCGCACACCACCGGCCGAGGTCTCGGCGTTGATGCCGCTCGTCTGGTAGGTAATCTCCTCGAACATCATCTCGTTGAAGTAGCTCTGGACGCTGCCGTCACCCTCGATGCCGTTCAGGATCATGCCGTCAACCATGAAGGTCATGTCGCGGCCGTCCGACCCGTGGACCGAGATGTCGCGATTCTGCATGCCGGAGTTGCCGCCCACGTCCGGTAGCGCGAGCCGGGCACCCGGCATCAGGGCGCTCAGGGTCTGCACGCTCCGCCCGGTGGGCACGGAATCGAGCACTGCCCGGCTCATCACCGTCTGCTGCACGGCGTTCTGCACGTCCACCACCGGCGCCTGCCCGGACACCGTAATCGTCTCCTGCAGTGAACCGACCTTGAGCTCGGCGTTCACCGCCGCCGTGAAGTTCGAGGGCAGGTCGATGCCATCACGCTTGAACGCGTTGAATCCTTCCAGTGTGAAGGTGACCGCGTACATGCCAGGGCGGAGATCGATGATCTGGTATCGGCCGTCGCCGTCGGTCGTGGCGGCTCTCGACTTTTCGATCAACACCGAACTCGAGGCTTCGACGGTCACGCCCGGGAGGACGGCGCCGCTGGTGTCGCGCACGACGCCGGAGATCGCGCTCTGGGCGAACGCGGCAGCCGGAAGGATTGCCAGAAAAGCCGCGACGAGGGTGGCGCGAACGAAGCCGCTGGTCAGACGCATGCTGCCTCCGGGTGAACGGTGGTCGGGGCGCGGAGTCGGGGCGCTACTCCGTGAGATGGTGGCGAACGGCTGGAGCCGACCCGACAGTGGCGTCCAGGGACGATTCAGCACCGCAGACCATACACAGGTCGCCAGGGCCAGTCAACGTCGAATTGCACGTCCGAATCACGCGGCTGCCACGCGGAGCCGCGTCCACCGCAGCGCACGACGCGATGGCCGGCTGGCTGCCGCTGCAGGAACAGATGGCCGCACTGTCGACCACCTGGCTCACCTGCGCCAGACGTACTGCAGCTTCATCAGCAACTGGTTCGAGTCGTGGCCGAGGCCGGCATCACGGCACAAAGACAAAAGGCACCTCCCGTTGGGAGGTGCCTTCCGGCCGCGCTGCCTGGCGGCAGCGACGCGTTCAGTTGATTCTTGTGCCCGAGGTCCAGGACTCGAGCCGTACCCGTGACGCGTGGTTCTGTCTGGCCGTTGGAACGTCAGGTCGCTCGCTGTGCCGCGCCGCTGGTTCGTAAAGCGACATGGTGCCGGTGGCACCTGGTGGCTGGAGCGGAAGCGTTCCTCAGGAGACAGTGGCCCGGGTACGGTCCGCGATGACCTTCACCGCAGGCGTTGGTCGTTCGGTGGAGCAGACTCAGCATCGCCGTTCATGCCGCAGACCTCCTTCCAGACCGTGTGGGGGGCGTGGTGTGTCAGAGGTCCATCTGCCCCGGAACATCTGGTGACGTTCGATGGACCTCACGCCGACCATAGACCCACTATCGGGCGTTGTCAAGACGGGTCCGCTCGTCAGACGGTGACGAGGTGTGCGGAACGTGAGGCGGCGGTCAGCCTGCCGCAGGCGACGCCTCGTCCCACAGCGACTGCCGCGTCCACGGCCCGCCTTCAACCAGCCAGAATCCGCCGTCGAGAAAGCGGTATCCCTGATCGAGTGTCGCGATGGTCGCCATATCCGCGGCGGTCAGTGCGATCTCGGCGGCCGCAAGGTTCTCGCGCAGGCGCGCCGGATGCACAGTCTTGGGGATCACCGAGACTCCGCGGCACACGTGCCAGGCGAGCAGCACCTGCGCGGGCGTGCATGCGTGCGAGGCAGCAATGGACGCAATCACCTCGTTCGAGAGGAGCGACGGCTCGGTGCCGGTCTTCATGAAGTCCGGTCGATCGGACGAGCCCAGTGGCGAGTACGCCGTCACGTGAATTCCCTCGGCC
>Ga0209086_10002153_pt1 | contig 15582 bp, 16 predicted proteins | sample M_130207_XF_Meta_FD_187312 | JGI IMG/M metagenome (GOLD analysis project Ga0209086, IMG submission 187312) | Freshwater microbial communities from Lake Montjoie, Canada to study carbon cycling - M_130207_XF_MetaG (SPAdes) (version 2) | ecosystem: Environmental > Aquatic > Freshwater > Lake... | reverse complement strand
TGTTTGTTTTTTTTTTTTTTTTTTTTTTTTTTTAAATTTTTTTTTTAATTTTTTTTTTTTTTGTTTTTTTGTTTATTTTTTTTTATAATTTTTTCTTCTTTTCTTTGTTTTACCACCGAATTTTATATGTCTTGCGATTGGTAAATTTTGATTTGTATTTTCTTCATTTGAAATTACACTCGCACTAACAGGCAGTAAATTAACATCTATAGGGCGTTCTTCTAGTTCGGCTTCAATAGGTCTAACTTGTAATTCAACTCCTGATTCTTTTTGCTCAACCAATTCTTCATTAGTTGGATCTCTAATCTCACCTACTTCTTTAGATAGATTTGAAATATGCGTAGAAATATAATTTTTTATCAAATCAATTATAATATTTTTATCATTTTTATTTGTAATACGATTTGCTAAGTCTATTCTTTCACCTTGAGTCTCACGGTTTATCCATTGATAATAAAGAATTATTATTGTTGGAATTATTAATGGATCATTATTTAAATAAAATTGATAATCTGCTAATTCTGGGTCATCTTTTATATCCATAACCATTATAGAATTTGATGTAACATATTGTGGTAAAAAATCAACTTCTCTCTGTGCCGCTGGATAAAATCTTAAATAATCTATATAACTCATTTTTATATATTATCAATATTTTAATTAATATGATGTATAGGTTGTGGTATTATTCAATTCTGCTTGTTTATCAGCTTCTTCTTGTTGTTTAATATAAGCATCATGATCTGCTTTTATCTGACTAATATCTTTTACACATCCACGTGTTGCCAAATTATAATTTACAATGGAAGAAATCAAAATAGCTGTATAAATATACCATAAAGCTTCACCAATATTATCTTTCAAAACAACTAAATTTAATAAACTGGTTTTTATTTCTATATTTTCATAAGCTCCAGTATTCATCAAAGGTTTTAAAATATTCCAAATATTTAAAAAGTTATCAGGATTCATTTGATTAATTAAAATAGATTTATTTCCACATATTTTTAAAATTGCGTCGGCAGCTTTTGTTAGTTCATTCTTTTCATTAGGATCGCTAGTTTTTTCTATCATTTCATTCAAATCAGTTCCTCTTAAAATAGATGATAAAATATCATTGGCACTACTTGATACTACAAAATAACCAATTACATCTGAAAATGCGGTCTTAAATCCTGGGAAAATGATCAAAACCGCAACCATTACAGCAAATATTAGTAACCACGGAATAAAAGTAAAAAGCGCAGCTGCTCCTATATTTTTATTTATAGAACCTCCACATTTTGATATTAAATAGGATGTATTTAAGAAAAATTGACTAACAACTACAATTCCAATATAAACTGCTAAACTATAAATATTTTTGTTATAAAATCCCATCATTGTTTCATCATTTTCTAAATCATTAAGAGTTAATTGTGGTTTACCAATACTTGGAAAAGCAAAATATATAATTGTTATAATTGTAAAAGATATCAACGATAATAGAGATATGTCCATATAGATAATTGGTATAATTTTTTTTTGTTTTTTAAAGGTAATTATTAATGAACACCTATCAAAATGATTTTGTGAAACCTATGTTAACCGAACCAGGTGTAAAATATTTTTTGAATGAATCGCTTAAACAATGTCGCTATTATAAAGAAAAATTTAATAATACAATATTTAATATAGGATTATTAATAGGTTTTTTTGTAATTTTAGGAATATTATTGCTATTTAAATATAAAGGTAAACTAACACATGAACAAATAAAAGAAAGAGATATGGAAAAAAAAAAATATATATTATCTAAAATAAGAAATTATCAAGATGCTAAAATAAGAGCACAACAGGAATTAATAACAGGTTTACCTCATTGGGAAAGCGAATTTGATGTCATAAATGACAGTAATTTAAAAAAATTAAACTCATAAAATAAATATTTTAACGAAATAAAAGAAAAAAGTTTTAACGATGTAAAATAAATATAAATATATAAATATATTTTATAATGAGTGAAGAAAAACTAAATCCAATTGAAGCAATAAATGAATTTTATAGATTAAAAGATAAATATGAAAGTGTATTTTATGATAAATATGTAAAACCAATAATAAAAAGTAAAAAAACTAACAAAGAAAAACGAGTTGAATTTGCTAGATTACCAAAACATGAGTGTATCAACTGTAAAAGAAATGTAGGAACAATATTCAATATAAGTTATGATAGCAAAGAACTTTTAAGAAAATTTATGGCAAAATGTGGGGATTTAAATGATCCATGTCCATTAGATATTCAAATTAATTATTCAGTAAGAGAACGTTTTGATAAAGTAATTGACGAATGTTTAGCAAGTGTTGAAAAAATAAAATTAGATATTATTAAACAAAAGAATAATGCTTTATTTTTTGAAAAAAGTCAAAATATTATCACAATATTTGAAAAACTAACAACTAATTTGAAGAAAGAAACCGAACAATTAGGTTTTTCTCTAGAAAAGGATATATTAAAGAATGATAATCCAGAAAGAATAATATTATTAAACAAAAGTATTAATGAGTTTGGAATTGGATGTATTTTACCATTTAAACAAATGATTCATGATTTTATGGATACTAACAATGAATTAATGATAAATCAGGCAATCAATTTTTATGTGAATGAAATGATTCCAAAATTAAAAGAAATACAAAACATTAGATATGCGGTAAATATGGTTGAATATGACGCAGATGAACAAAAATACATATTAATACAAAGACAAAATTCATTAGAAAATGAAGAAGAGTATTTTGAAGATGATGATAAAGTTTTAAAGTTTATTAAAGGTTTGAGAAAAGATAATAAAACTAGAAAGAATGTAGAAGATGTTATCAAAACTAATAGTACAAGAAAAATAAAACCTACTCTAGAAATAGTAGGGGATGAAGAAGATGAATTAGTAGAAAATGAATTAGGAGTAGAAAATGAAATAGGAGAGGAAAATGAATTAGAAAAACAAGAACTAGCAACATTACCTTTAAAATTTGAAGGAAATCAGGATGAAAATATATCAGATGAAAATATATCAAATTAAATAAATGAAAAATATTATCATTAAGAAGATGATTAAAAAAATAATAAACTTTATTGAAAAATAAAAAATTTAATAAATATATATAATATAATATGCTTTCAAAGTATTTATCATTACCTATTTTTTTAATAAGTTTTGCTTTAGGTTTATTCTTTGTTTATATATTAGGTCCAGAATCAAAAACAATATATATTTATCCTAATCCACAAAATTATATGAATATTCAATATAAAGACGCGGTAGATCAATGTTTTGAATTTAAGCCAGTTGAAGCAACCTGTCCAATAAATCCTTTTTCTATAAAAACAGTTCCAATTCAACAATAACACGTATAAATAATAAACTATAATTATATTTTTATTTACTTATTTTTATTTACTTATTTTTATTTACTTATTTTTATTTACATATTTTTATTTACTTATTTTTATTTATATTTTACTTTTTTTAAATGTATAATATAAATGTATTTGGATAAATTTGTACATAGTAGTACAGGAAAAATTGTAATGTCAATTTTATTAGGAGTAGGGTTAGCATCATTATTTAGGGCAGCTTGTAAAGGAAAAAATTGTAGAGTTATTGCGGCACCACCAATTGAAGAAATAGACAATCAAACATATAATTTTGACGGAAAATGTTATAAATTAGAAAAACATGCTGTAAAATGTGATAATAAAAAACAAATAATTCCTATGGGAACTAATTTTGCGTAAATTTTAAAATAGCCGAATCTTTAGATAAATATATGGCTGAAATTAATTCCACAAATATAAATGATCTACCAACTGATCCGAGTAATGGAGGTTCTATTGGAGGCAATATTAGTTTAGTAACAAATGAATTAGAAAATATAAATAATACAATTATTTCACAACAACCAATGAATAAATCATTATCACTAGATCAAACAACAATAAGTCAAATAGTAAATGGATTACAACAGGCAAGTTTAGCAGGCGCAACCCAATTACCAAGTAGAGATATTTCATTAAATACTGATATATTAACAAATGATTCACAAGTTCAACCCAATTATGTACCGGAACCAAGAGAAAAAGATTATATAATAGAATCAGATGAAGATATCAATTCATATTATAAAAAAGAAAAAATGGAAAACTCTTTAGATTCAATTTATGATGAACTACAAGGGCCAATCTTATTGGCAGTATTATATTTTTTATTTCAATTACCATTTTTGAAAAAAATAGTATTCAAATATTTACCATTTTGTTGCCATAAAGATGGAAATTATAATATAAATGGTTTAATATTATCTTGTGGTTTATTTGGGTTTGTATATTATTCGTTATCAAAGACAGTAAAACATTTTTCTACATTTTAAATATTCAAGGGTGTAAATAACACATTTTAAAATACGCGTTGCTCTAAATAACACATTTTAAAAATATTTATATATATTAAATGATAGAATTATTTAAAGAAATTTCAACAAGACAAGCCGATTTAATAAAGTCTTTTGCTATTTTTTATTTATTGTTAGTTGGTAATTATGTAGGTTCAAGTATATTTACATGTTTTCAAATAAATTATATAAAAAATAATAAAACATTACAATTAGTTATATCATTTTTATTATTTTATTTTTTAGTAACATTAATATCTGATACTGGTAAATTAGAATATACCCCTCCAATTGAAAAGTTTATTTATTCTATATTTTACTTTTTAGGATTTTTAATAGTGATGAGATTAGAAGTGCTAATTTCAGCATTAGTATTATTTTTAATTTTTTTAATTTATTTTTTAGAATTGAATAAAGATTTTTATTTAGATAGAGGTCCAGAAATAAATGATCCAGCAGATGAAGAAATATATATTAAAAATAGATATTGGATTACTTTTAGTTGGCCTTTTGAAATAAGATTATTCCCTGTTAAAGATTATGATTTTAAAATTATAAATAAAATAGAAACTATTATATATTATTTTATTATATTTTTATTAATAATAGGTTTTATCGGATATGGAGGAGAAATTCACGATACTCTTATGAAAAATAAGAATCTAACTTGGATTAAAATAATAACGGATACAAATATTTGCCGAATTAAAGATAAAAAAAGCTTTTGGCATTATTTTAAGATAGGGTTAGGGTTAAAGATTTAGAAAATGCTTAAATAATAACTATATAATTAATATATTTAAAAATATAATTCATAAATATATTAACAATGTTTGGATCAGGTTCATTAGATTACCAATTAAAATTAATGTCAGGAAATATAGTCAATATGATTTTATTTGATAAAATAAAAACTGGAAATCCGATAATAGACACATTTTTAACTACAATTTTATTAACAGCAGTTACATATTTATTTCATTTTATTAATAATAATTTATATGATTTATTCATAATGTTTAAAAATATTAATTATTTATCTTGGTTTTATAAGAAGAATGTAGTGGAATATGATGGTAAAATTTCATTATCAACTAATTATTATGATAGCAGATTAAATCAAACAAATGCGTTTAGTGATAGATTTAAAGCATTATGGGCATATATAATAGATAATGTTGGAGATAATGTTACAATAAAACATATAAAAGAATATTCATTTGAAAACCCATCTAGAGATAATAAAAGAGATTTGGGAATTTATATGGTAATACAAAGTGATAAATTTTTAATATCAAAAGAACATGAAATTTATGCTTATACTACAATTAATAATGAGGAACAAGAACAAGAAGGCAAGAATGATAAAAATGCGAAAACAACAAGTAAGATTGAAAAAATTGTTATTGAGTTGTTTTCTTATAAAAGCGATATAAATACAATTAAAGAATTTGTTGAAAATATAACAAAAAAATATGTATCATCTATTGAAGATCTACGAGAAAATAAGAAATTTATATATACATTAACAAAAACGAAATATGAAGAATGTAGATATGAAATTTGGGATGAAAATGTTTTTTCAAGCACCAGACAATTTACAAATATTTTTTTTAAAGACAAAATAAATTTAATAAAAAAATTAGACTTTTTTTTGAATAATAAAGAATGGTATTTTGAAAAAGGCATTCCATATTCATTAGGTATTGGTATGCATGGTCCACCTGGAACAGGTAAAACTTCATTAATAAAAACAATTGCTAACTATACAAATAGAAATGTAGTGGTTATTTCTTTGAAATTAATAAAAACAAAAAAACAATTAGATAGTATATTTTTTGAAGAACGTTATAATTTAGATAATAAAAAGGGAAGTATTACTTTTGACAAAAAAATAATTGTGTTTGAAGATATTGATTGTATAGGTGATATAGTTTTAGATAGAGAAAAAAAGAAAAATAGGTCTATAACAGGATTTGGAAAAAAACTAGAATTTGAAGAATTATCTAGTAATTCCAAAATAAATGTTGGAGATTTATTAGAAACAATAGTTGCTACAGAAAAAGCATCTGAAAAAATATGTGAGTTCCCAAAACTTCCACTAGATGAAGAACCAATAACATTAGATGATATATTGAATTTATGGGATGGTATTCGTGAAACACCCGGAAGAATAATGGTTATATCTTCAAATCATTATCATGATTTAGACCCAGCTTTAATAAGACCAGGTAGAATAGATATCACTTTAGAGTTATCATATGTTTCACGTAAAATAATAAAAGAAATATATAATCATTTATTTGATGAGATTTTAGAAAACGATAAATTAGAAAATATTAAAGAAGATTTTTATTCACCAGCTGAAATAATAAATATATATATGAATGAAGAAAGAAATAAGGATAGATTTATAGAGCGATTATGTAAAAATGAACATGTTTAAACATTAATCAAAAAAACTAATTTTATAATGAATTTTATCAGGAGTTATTAAATCATCTGGTAATTTTTCAATTCTTACTTTATTACCGTTAAAATCAAAAGTTGTAATAGTTCCTTGGGGAAAGATAAATTTTTTTTCATCTTTATCAAAAATTGTGGAAGCAAAGCCATTAATAATATTCCCTCTTAAAAAAGAAGTTGTATATGTCTTATTATAAAAAAAACTATTGCTTAAATTTGCTGGAACTTTATTATAAAACGCAGATGTTTCTCCAATAACACTATTATCATCTGAACTATAAATATAATATATTGTACTATTCATAAAGTCTTTTCTACCACCTGGGGTAGATAAACTTGAAGAAGTCTTGTTTTTAGAGACTTCGCTTGATAAGTAATAGAATTTAATAATTTCACTCGGCTTGTCTTCTTCGTTGTGTAAATAATTTTCCAATATTTTATTCAATTTTTCAAAGCTTTTAGTAATTTCACTGTTGTCCAATGAATCAGTTAAAAACCGTGATAAGTCATCAAAGAATTGTATCTTCATTCTTATATATATACTAAATATAAAAATATTTTTTTTATTAAAAGAAAAAACCTTTACGTTTTTTTTTTGTTTTGTTTTTCTTTTTTTTATTAGTCTTTGTTTTCTTTTCTTCCTTTTCTTCCTTTTCTTCCTTTTCTACTTTATCAAGTTTTTTATCAACAGGTCTATATCTGAGAAACCATTCTTCATATTCTGGATCTCCACGTTTTCCTTTTAATTCAGCAAATTTTTCAGCTTTTTCCGCACGCATTTCTTCAACAGTTTCTTGATGTCCCATACAATTAATGCTAAATCGTTTTAACAAGCCTTTTTGTGTTAATCTATTTTTTTCTTGAACTTTAAATAAATAATTAGCCATACATAAAATACGATCTTTATCATAATAAGGTCTATTCGCATATAAAAATGCTAACCAAAAACTAAGCATTGTATCAATAGTAGCAATTTTAATAGTATAACCCCCATCTTTAATAATATTATAACTGTGGCATGCTAATGGTTGATAAATAAATGCTACAGTATCTTCATCTACTTTAATTTCATAGTTAGGCGCAATAATTTCACCAATACCTGGTCTTTTAATAATTTTGACATTTTTTACATCAATATCAGTTAATCTTTCTTTTACAATTTGAGCAGTAAGCAATGGTTCTTCAGATAAAACATCAAAATCTGGTATTTTATGTAATTTATGTCTTAATTTTTTAGGCATATATTGAGAATACATAGATAAAGCATAACCTCCAAAAAATACAACGCCTTGATCTATTAATGTATGCTGAATATTATCATAAATTTTATCAGAAAATTCATTATGTCCCATTTTTCTTTGAAATTCAATTTGAAAACATTGTTTACCAATAAGTGGATGATGTTTATTTAAAAGAGTTAGACGTTTCAGGACTTTTTCCCAACGACTAACATCTCCAGCTGGTCTTGATAATTCTAAATACATGCCCATACGAAGAAGATTAGGAGGTGCGTACAAAATACCAGCAACTTTAATAGATTCTTTTTTAATAGCAGAAAATAAATCTTTAGGTAATGAAGTTATATCAGCAACTGGAATAAAATTTACAAATACTTTATAAGTTCCATGATGTTGGCCTGATTTAGCTTCTACTTCTTGGAAACCATTTTCTACGTATATATCTGTTAATTCTTTTGCGTCATTTAACGCGTTTGAACTATAAAAATCATAATCAGGAATTTCAATATCTTTATTATAGAATTGGTCTTGTTTTGGTAAGAGTTCGTTTATGCTTAAACCGCCATAACAAATTAGATGTTTTTTACGTAAAAAATTTTCTACAATAGTAATTATGCGTTTGACTTCTGGAGAATTAGCTGATTGTCTGCCCTGTTTCTCCTCAGCTTTATCTACTGCTGTTCTTAAAATAGCCAATTCACAATCACTAAATGTTAGTTCTTTACATAGATTATCCTTTTTAGTCATTTATATATTATTGTTATAAATATTTTATAAACAGTTTTATTTGATGTCCCCACTTTTATTTTAAGAGACATACTTAAAAATAAAGTATATTATTATTCTATAATGCCTAAACTTTGTCAATTTGAAAATTGTCGCAATAGAGCTACTTATGCTGAATTTTATGGTATACCAATCAGATGTAAAACACATAAAGAAAAATTACATAATCAATATAAAATATGCCATTGTGGAAATAAATTCCCTGTTTTTAATTATGTTGGGTTAAAACCTGAATATTGTGCTAAATGTAAGTCAGATGGAATGATAGATGTTTTTAACAATAAATGTACGTGTGGAAGAGTTCAACCATCCTATAATTTTGAAGGTTTAATCGCAAAATATTGTATTAAATGTAAATTGGATGGAATGATTAATGTAATTACCAAAATGTGTAAATGTGGAAGAGCATCTCCAATTTTTAATTTTGAGGGATTATCAGCAGAATATTGTTCTAAATGTAAATTGGATGGAATGGTAGATATAAAAAGTAAAAAATGTAAATGTAATAGTGTTCGTCCATCTTTTAATTTTGAGGGATTAACAGCAGAATATTGTTCTAAATGTAAATTGGATGGAATGATAGATATAAAAAGTAAAAAATGTAAATGCAACAGCGTTCAACCACAATTTAATTTTAAAGGATTAAACGCAGAATATTGTTCTAAATGTAAATTAGATGGTATGATTGATTTAAAACATAAAAAGTGCTGTTGTGGTCTATCGAGACCCAGCTATAATTATAAAGGTTTAAAGGCAGAATACTGTATCAATTGTAAATTAGAAGAAATGATTGATGTAGTTCATGAAAAATGTAGTTGTGGATTAGCTAGACCTAGTTATAATTTAAAGGGTTTAAATGCGATGTTTTGTGTAAATTGTAAAACATCTGATATGATTGATGTAGTTAATAAAAAATGTAAGGCTAATTTTTGTTTAGGTTCTTTAGGTAACAGTAAATATAAAGGTTATTGTTCTTTTTGTTATCAACAAACATTTCCAAATGACCCAATAACATTTCAAATTCGTTCAAAAACAAAGGAAATAGCTGTAAGAGATTTTATAAATAAAAACTTTGTCGGTTTTCAACATGATAAATCATTATGGACAGGAAATTGCGAATGCGTAAATAGAAGACGAATAGACCATCGTTTATTAATAGGCAATACATTGTTATGTATTGAAACAGATGAAAATCAGCATAAATATTATAATGCGAATAACGAAGAAATTCGTTATGATGATTTATATATGATACATAGCGGAAAATTTATATTTATTAGATTCAATCCTGATAAGTATAAAAATAAAAATGGAAAAATTATTAATCCAATGTTGTATACACGTTTACCAGTATTACAAATGGAGATAGAAAAACAAATACAACGAATAAATCAAGAAAAAAATACTGATCTATTGGAAATAGTAAAATTATATTATGATAATTATAATTAAATATTAAAACTGTAAAAATCTGATTGAACTGTTTTTGTAGCAAATGATAATTCTGGGTTTTGAGCTGGTGGTAATGGAATTGTTACAGGAATATAACGTAAATTTTCTGGTTTCAATACAAACGCATAACCTTTTTCATCAAAGAATATATCATTTTCTTCCACATTTACATCAATTGTTTGATAACGCATTGCTAAAAGTTGACAGCCCATTTCTCTCATAACTAAGGAACTAGGATTTTCCGGATTAGATCCTTTATCGGGCATACCAATTGTCATATTTTGTTTATTAAATTCTATTAATTCATTCATATCTGGTGTATATTTAATATCATAATAATGTAATGCTCGCATAAAAACTGAATTACTTGTCATATTTACAAATCTATAAAATTCAGGACATTCTAAAAATGATATATTACTTCTATCTACAATAATGACTACTTTTCCTAGTAAATTTTTAATAGGAACATTACCGAAATTTTTACCATTATTTTCCGAATCATAATCTTTGCTCAATAATATGGAATCATAATTTTCTAAAAGCTTAGCAAAATTTTGATACATTGCTTGATTTGTACTTTTAATACGTAAATGTATTATAATTGGATCACTTGAATTGGGAGCAGTTGAAGTGGAAAAAGCATAATCTCTTATAATATTCATTATATCTACAAAATTTACATAATTAAATGTTTCCTTAACATAATAACTATCACTTGTTGAAGTTGCTACGACTGGCCCATCATTTATTGAAAATATCTCAAAGTCTAACCCTCTTACACCTTGTTTTAAAAGCGATTTTAAATTACATGTGTCTACAAAATCATTTTTATAATTTCCTCCACTACAACAATTATAAGCTGTCTTAATATAATAATCCTTAAATGTATAATTAAATTGATCTGTTTCATCTATAGATCTTATTTTACCATTAAGATCACCGTAAAGTTTGTTCATATATTTACATTCTCTACCTCTTAACCCATTATAATAAAAATAACATAAAAATGAAATTAATATTATTAAAAATATAATACAACTTAATAATACTACAGCTGTGGATTCTTTCATCTGAGTAATATTTTTTACTACGTTAGATATATTTTGTTCTGCGTTTGAAATATTATTCATACTATATTATACTTTTAAAAAAAAGTATACCATTAAACAATTTATATTTCTAAAATTATCAATAAATTATTTAGAAATAAGAAATATTATAAAATTATATTATGATGAATAAAGAATTAAAAATAATATAATATAATATAAAAATATGGCAGGAGGTTTAATGCAACTTGTAAGTCAAGGACAACAAAATATAATTTTAAATGGTAACCCAAGCAAAAGCTTCTTTAAATCAACATATCATCAATACACTAATTTTGGGTTACAGAAATTTAGGGTAGATTATGAAGGTTCAAAAACTTTGCGCTTGTCGGAAGAATCTTCATTTACGTTTAAAATTCCCCGATATGCTGATCTTTTAATGGATTGTTATATATCTGTTATATTACCAAATATTTGGTCTCCTATTTTACCACCTCAGCAAATTACAGAACAAACAACCGCACAAGGTCTAGGAAATATAGAACAATGGGCTCCATATGAATTCAAATGGATTGAATATATTGGAGCTAAAATGATTTCTAAAATTAGTTTTACATGTGGTAATTATACATTACAAGAATATTCTGGAGATTATTTATTAGCTGCGGTTCAAAGAGATTTTTCTCTTACTAAAAAGGAATTGTTTTATAATATGATTGGGCATATTCCTGAATTAGTAGATCCAGCCAATGCTGAATCACGCGTAAATTCATATCCAAATGCTTTTTATACCGATGAAATAGCAGGTCCTGAACCTTCTATTAGAGGTAGAATATTATATATTCCTTTAAATAATTGGTTTGGATTAAAATCACAAATGGCGTTTCCATTAACATCTTTACAATATAATGAATTACAAATCAATGTTACATTTAGACCTATTAATCAATTATTTCAAATACGTGATGTATTTGATGCGTTTAATAATTATCCATATATAGCACCTAATTTTAACTCATGGTATATGCAATTTTATCGTTTTTTACATCCTCCACCCGACTTATGTCTAGATATAACTTCATATCCAGATCAAAGAGGAATATGGAATGCTGATATTCATTTAAATTGTACTTATTGTTTTTTATCAAATGAGGAAGAAAGATTGTTTGCTTTACAAGAGCAAAAGTATTTAATAAAACAAGTTCATGAACAAATATTTCCTAATGTTACTGGACCTAACAAAATAGAGTTAGATTCATTAGGAATGGTTTCAAGTTGGTTATTTTATTTCCAAAGAAGTGATGCTAATTTAAGGAATGAATGGTCAAATTATACAAATTGGCCATATAATTATAGACCAGTCAATGTAATACAAGCTCCAACATCTGGTAATTATACTATTTATCGCACTCAAGGAGGAGCATTAGTTCCTGTACCAATAGGACCAGGTGTAAATCCAGATGGTACATTAACTGGATTAGTAATAAATCAAACATATAATCTTCAAAATATAAAACCAATTTTAGTAGCTATGGGTATTTTATTAGATGGTGCCTATAGAGAAAATATTCAAGCTGCTGGTATTTTTGATTATATTGAGAAATATACTAGAACTTCTGGCAATGCTCCCGATGGGTTATATTGTTATAATTTTGGTATTCATTCAAATAATTCTGATTTACAACCATCAGGAGCAATAAATATGAGTAGATTTTCACAAATTGAATTAGAATTTACTACTATTATCCCACCATTGGACCCATTAGCACAAAGTTTAACAATATGTGATCCAGAAACAGGTAATGTTATTGGTATTAATAAACCTACATGGCGTATTTATGATTATAATTTTGATTTACATTTATTTGAAGAAAGAATTAATGTTGTCAACTTTATTGGTGGAAATGTTGGTTTAATGTATGCGACATAATAGGGTTAGGGTTAGGGTTTATACTAGATACGCATTGGAAGCAGGAGGTGTGGTTTCAAAAAATGCTCCTGTTGCTGAAATTGTTGTCGGATATTTAGGCTCAAAATCTTGAACTTTTCCTGATTCTGTATCACCCAAATTATATTTTTCTTCTTGATATTTATCATATAATTCCTGCTTTTTATTGTATAATTTTAATCCTTCGTTAAATCCACGACTCCATTTATCAACTCCCAAATATGGCTTTATTATTTGAGCCTCTTTGGAACCCGGATAAATTTCTTCAAAATCTATACCATGATTATCATATCCTGTTGTTAATGAACTATAATGTAAACCCTCATTTTGAGTCAATTTTCCACCATTATCATATGGAGCAACGTCCTTTGTTACACAACTATTTAATGGTTTTGGACCTGGATTACAACCATAACAATCAATATCTGCTGTACATTGCTCTCTAGTTATAGCACATTGAGCCTTAGGTCCACAAAAATTCTGACAACTAACACGATCAGTTAATGGTAAATTTACAGTGTGACTATATAGTGGAGAATTTATATCATTATAATTTATTACCGCATCTTTTGGATAAGGGACCACATTATAAGAATATTTTTCAAAGTCAGTTAAACCCTCTACCAAATTATTTTTAAAACAATAGTTTTGAATTATTGATGAACCCCATTTTATTATTATCCAAAAAAGTAATAAACAGATTCCTGTGTATATTATTGTATATTTATAATTCATATTTAATATACAATAATATTATTTTTTGTATGATCACTAATTATGATTTTTATTTATTATAAAAATTTTTATATATAATTATTATAACTAATGTCTACTGAAGATACTAATACAATTGATGATAAAAAAAATAATACAAATTCAGAAACAAAACAAAACAAAGTTATTCCATTTTTAATTTATTATTTAGTTGTTACTATTGGAACTATAATTATTTTTGTTTTTATAATTGGTTCTTTTGGCTTATATACTACTAAAGTTGCTCAATCTAATATTTTACCTGATAATAGTAGTTTAGCACCTTTTACAGATATTAATAGAATAATTAAAGATTTACCAATTGATATTAATGTTATTAAACCTTGGCATGATTTTTTCTCATTTAATAGTGAAAATACAATTTCACAAAAAATCAATTTTGATTCTCAAGAATATTTAGCTAGTTTCAAAGATAGCTTTTTATGCGCTTTAAAATTAAAAGCCAAACCTGAATCTGGTGTATTTGCCAATACTGCTTTATATTATTCCAAAGTTTTTGATAGTATTATTGCTACTAACTTTCAGATTATTAATATAATTTTTTATTATTTAAGTTATTTTCCTGAATCTGTAATAATGTTAATTTATGGTTTAATCGCAATTCCTTTATTTTTTATATTTTTTAGTGTTTCATATCTTTGGACTTTTTTTTACCATATTATAAATATACCTCAGTTTTTTAGAGCTGCTTCGGAAAATAATGAAAAGAAATGGGAACCTACTAACAAAATATCATTTTTAAGAATTATTCCATTAGTATTACTTGGAATTAATTGTTTTGGTGCTTTAATTTCCGCATTATTAACGCCATTTTTATTGACATTATATTCTTTTATAACACCATTAGCTGTTGGTGGTAAAGTTAATAATAAAAATTACAATGTATTAAATTTAATATTAGATTCTTTTAGTTATAAATCAAAATTTTTCTTGGATTTGGCTTCAATTGGTCTACTATTTAATGCGTTTAATTTTTTTACAATAGATATTGCTCTAGCCATAATTCCTGCTTTAATTATTTTATACATTATAGGAGAATATAGAATTGAAAATCCTGAAGTTAATACTAATGGATTTACTAAATCTGTTGGAATTAACCAAACAAAAGTAACATTTAATAAAAATGATGTAAATTCTAATGCGGTTCCGTTTAATGTTTGTGCTATTCCTGAAGAACAAAACGGTGGATTTCAAAACGGTGGATTTCAAAGCAGAGGAAAACAATACAAAATGAATGGAAAAAAAAAATATAATATAAGATTCGTATAATAAAGAATTTAAATATAATTTTAAAAAATATTCTATAAATTGTTATAATGGGAAAAAATAAAACCATTAATTCATTACCGTTTATTAGTGTTGTTACTCCTACATTTAATAGACGACCCTTTATCCCTTATATGATCAAGTGTTTTTTTAATCAAACTTATCCAGAA
>Ga0209086_10002152_pt1 | contig 15585 bp, 14 predicted proteins | sample M_130207_XF_Meta_FD_187312 | JGI IMG/M metagenome (GOLD analysis project Ga0209086, IMG submission 187312) | Freshwater microbial communities from Lake Montjoie, Canada to study carbon cycling - M_130207_XF_MetaG (SPAdes) (version 2) | ecosystem: Environmental > Aquatic > Freshwater > Lake... | reverse complement strand
ATCCCAGAAAGGTTGAATCGCGTCGCCAAGCGCAGGCCAAGGTTGCCCAGTCTCACCGGGTACAAAGGGTCGGTCGGGTCTGTTCCCGAAACGGACGCTTCAGCGTGCGTGATCGCAAGATCAAGGTCGGTGTGATCGCCCCGGTGATCGTGCCGGAGACGGAGCAGGAGTGCCAAACGGTTGTCTGCGGCTGCAGTCGCTTGTTGGTCTCCGGATGCAAGGTTGTGCGCGACGGTTGCGGCTTCGATTGCGCCGTCAAGATCCAGAGCGTCACTCCGGTCTTCAAATCGCTCGCCAAGCAGGTCAGCCAGTGCCTCGGTTGCACGGAATGGTGCGGACCGCTGACGAGACCCTCGTGCTGCATTCGTTGGGATGGAATCCCGGGAAAGCAGAGACGTCTGAGCCGCAGTCACCATCTCTATCGCGCGGTCGAGCGCTGGCTTGTCACTCGAATCAATCGTGTGACGTGCGCGGAGGTCTAGCGCGAAGTCCACTTGACGCTCGGCGAATTCGATGGTTTCGGGAACTGTCGCGTCAAGCGAGGCCTGGCGGTTGAAAACGGTGAGGGCAATGTCCCGAAGGTCGCTTGACATAGAGAAACGATCTCGGCAGGCGATTGCTTCGCCCTGGAGCGCGGTCGCCAGCGCCTCACGGCACAGCTCAACTCGGGTCAGATCTGCCGTACGGAAGTCCCCCGCACTCAAGAGTTCTCCAATCGCCGAAGCCAGATTGTCAGCAAGGACTTGGGTCGCTTCCGGAAAGGTGGCTCCGTCCGGCAATCGCACCGAGGACGGGTTTGACCAACCTCGTGCCCACCTTATGAACTCCAGATTGCCCGCTGTTTCGCCTGTGTTTTCCATGGTCACGCACATGATTGCATGACGTGAAGCGGTGGCTACTCGGTCCCCGGGTCGCGCGCGTCAGTCCTCTTGTTGGATTTGACCGACGGCTCCGTTCGGCGCCCGACGCCTCAGGGCAGTTTCCGCGGAGAACCCCTCCACGACGACGCCCTCGATTGCCGGCAGGAACCGTTCCATGACCGACTGGGCAACGTCGATCAGGGTTCCCACTAGTGTCAATTCGCTGGACAGTGTCACAGGTACTGCCCAATCAAATCGGATCATGTTTCCCAGAGAAGACAATGACAGGGCACCGGTACGTAGCCTCGTTGCGTTTATCAAATTGAGCAGCACCGCAACCTCGCGCTGGCGGGCGGTTGGCCATGGAGTAGGACCAGAGAATTCGATCGGCGGATCAGCTGGCCCGCGTGGCGCTTCACGGTCCCGCCGTACCTGGATGGCGCCACTCGGTCTCTCGGCAAGTGACGTAGGGGGCGTGGTTGCGGAGAGGGCCAGAAGCGCGTGTCCGGACATAGTTTCGGAACCACTGATCCGGACCGACATCCGCAATGGCACTCTGCAAGCCGTTCCGTTGAAGCCCACGCCGCCCCCGGCTTCGATGACGTCGACGCCCCTCTCGCGCAGTCTGGTGACGATCAATTCCTGCAACTGCTGCATCTATCCCACTCCGGGGTCTGATTTGCGGTGGCGCGTTGGAAACAGGGTTCCCGGTCTCAATCCGCCTATCACCCGTCGTATACGACGCCGCGTGGCAGCGATATGTGAGGGTTCGGTTCGAATCTGGCGCTAGACCTCGAGCAACCTTTGGGCGAGCGCGAACGCGTCTGCTGGCCAGAACGCGGCGGGCCGTGGCTTCATGATCCTTGGGGCAGCGCCGGTGCTTTCAGGGATCACGGCCGGCCTGCACGTCACGATCATTCGACGCCATTGGGCCGGTACCGCGTCACGCCCGTACGTGGCTCCAAGGAGGGCACCGGCAATTGCAGCGTTTGTGTCGGTGTCGCCACCGGCTCGCACGGTTCCGATGACCCCGTCTTGAAACGTGGCCGAATGAAGCAGGCGGTAGAAGGCGTTGCGGATTGCAATTAGGACCCAACCCATGTTTGTCTGGAAGTCCTCGGGAGGACCGACCTCGGCCGCGTCGATGGCGTCGGCAACTTCCTCACACTGTTCGACATGTCTGGCGTGGTTCCTGGCGAAATCCCACAAGTCTCGCGGACTGGTGTGCGTCCTGACCGCATGCGCGATGGTCATTGCAAAAGTTGCTGAAGCCGCGATGCACACACGGTTCGGGTGGGTCAGCGATGCATCGGCCCTGACCGCCTCGGCAACGTCTCCGGCTGGTCTGAACGATCCCCAGACACCGAGCGGAGCGACGCGCATCAACGCGCCGTTTGCCTGGGTCGTTGTCGACGCTGTTTGGGCAAGCCTGTTCAGTACCTCGCCGCCGTCGATATCCCTTTGTGTAATCGGACCTAACGCCATTGAAGTGGTGTTCCCGATGTCGAACGGTGTCGCCCGGTTGGGATAGGAGTGTTGCCGATGGGCGTCTTCAAAAAGCCATCCGTGACACCACCGTGCATACGAGGCCCCGGTGGCCTCCGCATCCCAGCCGCCCCGGTCGATGATGGTGCGCGCGAGCATGAGGGCCATCTCGGAGTCGTCGGTAGGTTGCCCGGCAATCGTGTCGAAGTGCCCGCCATCAACCAAATTGAACGGTCCGCCATCGGGATACATTCGCGCAATTTGGTCGGCGGTATTGAACTCGACCAACGAACCTAGGGCGTCGCCCGAGAATTGGCCAAGGAGGCAGCCTTGGGCGCGAGACAGCGCATCTGGATTGATCGCCCGGTGTGTAGCAGTTGTTGCCAACGGCACAAACTGCTTGCGGAGGGATCCGTCGTCGAACCCGGAACCGGACACAGGGTGCCACGGACGTTTCGTCAGGGTTTCCACAAAACCTCGGGACCCAGCGAAGACACCGTGCACCGCCCGGGAAATCGTCCCACCGGCCAAATACGAGATTGCAATCCCATCCTGATCGACAAGCGTTCCTCCAGCACCGATCAGTAGTGCGTGTCCGGCGCAGGACCCCGAGGATGCGTGTGCACTGCCGACAGCAAAGGTCTCTCGTGGCGTCGGCCTTGTCGAATAGGACACCGCACCATCGGCTTCACCGACCGCAGTGAGGGCGAGTCGATATGCAAGATCGTCCACAGCCAGAAAGCGGCCGGGCGCGACGCATTTGAGTGTCGCGCGAGGGTCAGCTTCACTGGAAGTTGGCACAGCCACGACTGTGTATGCATCGATCGAGTCGGGCCAGGAGGCTCGTGGTGCCGGTGAACCATTCCGGTGAACCTCGCCGCAGTTTTCCGCCCACGAGAAACAATCTGCTGCACCATGCGGCGTGAAGACTGCGTGGACGACACCCAGCACCGGTCGCCCATTGCGTAAAAGGGCGATGCTGATCGTAAGTCCGGTCAGTCGGTCGGAAGCGCCCACGGTGGTGGGGCCGGGGTCGATGATCCAGACATGTCGCTCATTCGATTCAGGTTGCGAATCGAATCGGGGCGTGGTCGCATCGGGCGTTCCGAGAATGCCCCACGCCGGAAATGCATTTGACAGGTAATCCCGGATCGATGCCTCAGTCCCGATGTCAATTGCCAGGATGTCACGTTCGCCGGTTGCGCCTGCAGCGGCTACTTCAGGTGCTGTTGTTTTGGAGACGATCAGGTGCGCCGCATTCAATGCAGCGTGAATGGCAATGTCAAGTGCTCGTCGGTACACCGTTGGTTCGTCTCCGTGTGGGATTCTTGCGCGACCCGATCAGCGCGCGTCTGTTCCGAAACCCGCTTCACCTTTGAAGGTACGGAGAATGGCGGGTTGTGACACAGGGTTTCCCCCGGGCTTTCAACGATTGACCTGACGACTTTCTCAGTGTTTCGGGCAGGCAAGTGTCAGTCCTGTCGCAACCCTCGCCGAGGCCGGCCGCAATTCCTTAACAAGACGTTTACACGGAAGGGACCTGATTCCGGCCTCCGTGGCGCACGATTTAGAAAAGAGTTCTCGACGGAGTGTCGTCTGTCGGATTAATGGGTGGGCAGATTGAGGAATATCCTACGTGGCCGGCGCGGACTGGCCGGTTTGGCTGCGGTGGCCGCGGTGACAGGTTTCGCGATGCCGGCGGTCATGTTTGCAAGTGCCGTTACGGGCAGTGATGCCACTGTGCCTGCGCAAGCCGATACGACGGCTGGTTCGTCGGATGCGATTCCCGCTGGACAGGCCGTTCCATCCGTTTCCGCGTGGAGGATCCTTGCGCGACGCGCCGCTTCGTCGGGCGGTGGTTTCATGACCCCGACCGGCATTGCCATGGACCGTCGTGGGGTCGCTCTCGTAACGCTTGCTGATGACGACCGGGTCTGGGTAATTGCAAATGACGGATCCCCGGCGACGCCGTGGGATGTCACTGGTGCCGGCATGTTGTTCCGTCGACCCGGCAGTGTGGCACTGACCCCATCAGGCACGGTCCTCGTAGCCGATACCGGCAATCACCGCATTGTCCACCTCTCATCTGTGGTTTCCCCCCGGGTGCTTGGGGTCATTGGCGGGACCACGTCCGGAACGGGCAAGGGGATGTTCATCCGACCCAGCGACGCGGTCGCCGATGAAGCCGGCCGGATCATCGTTTCTGACACCGGGAACCATCGTATCCAGTTGTTTGATCGAAATGGCCGGTCGCTTGCCGTCTGGGGACGGACGTTGCGGGGTGCGCCCAAGAGTGGCGGTGATGTCGGCGAATTTGCGTCACCGCGTGGGGTTGGAGTGGGTCGCGATGGCAGGATAGTCGTCGCCGATACTGGGAACAATCGCATTCAGTCGCACGCCCGGGTTGCGGTTGGACCGGAGAGTTCAGGTGGATGGGACGTGTGGCCGGCGCCTGCGATACATAATCCTCTCCGGGGTGGGGACTACCGAATGCCGACCGGTATCGCGGTAGATCAGACGGGAAGGACCCTCATCGCTGACAGTGGAAATCACCGTATCGTCATCCGGAATGCGGATGCGAGGACGTGGGATTTCTTGGGAGGTCCTGCCGGCACGGCACCCGGTGAGTTTGTCATGCCCATGTCAGTCACGGTTGGAGCCGATGGAGATGTAGCGGTGGCGGACACCGGTAATGACCGTATTCAGGTTGCGACACTGAGACCGGCTACTTCCGCGTAATTGGAGTTGGTCCAGATCAGGTGTCTTTCACCAATCAGACATTACGGGGCTTGGCCCAAATTCGTTTTTTTGGGATGGACCGACGTCGTGAAGTCATCCGGGGGCCAAGTGGTCCGTTCCCATAAATGGGAGGCGCAGGATGACTGAAACTGCAGGATCGCTTGTCAAGGTCACGTATTACGTCGAAGTGCTGTCGTCATGGTGCAACCTTGCGGAACCTGCGTGGGATGAGGCGAAAAGCCAGTTCCCTGACGAGGTTTCGTTCGATTGGGCGATAGCGCTCATGAACCCTGACGGCGTCCCGGTTTCCCGCGACCAGGCAGATTGGTTCTACCGACGAAGTGCACACATCTCACAGTCTGGCTATGTCATGAACTCGGGGTGGTTTGAGGCGACTCGGGCCGGCATCTACCTCGCGCCGAATCTGGTTGCGGAAGCGGCCCGCACGTTGGGCGCAACCGGGGACAACGTGCGCCGTGCCCTGACCGCGGGGGCACTGCGTGACGGGCATCGGATCGGGGAGATGGACATCTCGGTTGCCATTGCATCTTCAGCAAGTGGCATTGATCCAGAAAGGCTTCGTGAACGGGCCACCGATCCGACTACCGAGGCACGCGTCCGTGCCTCGACCGACGCATTTCACGCAACCGGGGCCACGCAGCGTCCGACGTTCGTGGTGACCAGCAAAATCGGTGACCTGGCCGTCATGTCGGGCTTCTACCGGTCAGCGGCGCTTGCCGGCGCGATCACGGCAATGCTTTCCGACGCACGCGCCTACCGGGACTACGGCGCTGTCCACGGAGACCCTCCGGCCGAATAGCTGGGGACCAACCGGTCCAGGGCCTGTGGCTACGAGCGGGCGACGCCTGTGGTCTCCGGCATTCACTCGGGTCAAACCTACTCGTGGTAGGCAAATGTGAACCCCCGGGTGAGGAGGCGCTCGCGAAGGGCGGCCCCGAAGGCAGTTGCGGGGGTGAGTACTCCGGCGCTGGTGGAGGATTCCACTCTGTCGTCTTGAGAGAGAAGCAGAAGCGCCTCGCCGAACATTCGGGAGGTCGCAGAGTAGCCGGGGTCCCCATCTCCGGTCACGACCACCCGGCCTCGGCGTCCCGATCCGACGGCCTCACCATGGATGGTCAGCGAGAAGCGACCGCGCCTCTGGAGATCAGGAGACGGACCCTCTCCGGACTTCGGCAGGAGCCTCTCCACAAGGTGCGCCAACGGTGGGACGGCGAGCGCAGCGCCTAGTCCCGCTATCCCCGCCAGAAGCCCGAACCCTATCAAGCGTCCCGCGGGTCCGTCGGGCATGCCCATCGCCTCGGAATACCGCAGCGATTTTCCGTAAATCCACTGCTGAAGACTGTTGCTGCGCCTCACCACCCGCGTGTTTATCGGGGCCATGAGAAACGGGGCGAGCATCCGGCCCGTGAATGGGTCGAAGCCTGGTGCGAAGAAGTCGGTCTGGTTGCCGAGGTCTGGTTCGGTGGACCGATCGGGACTGAGGGCATATGGATCGGACAGGAGGGCCCGTGCTTCTGGGTCGCGTCGGGCACGATCAACAATTGCCACCATTGAGGCGACGGTGCCACCGCTGAAGCCGCCGATGGTCTCGCCAGTGACAAGACTGGCACGCGCGAGGGGTTCGCCGATTGATGAGGCCAGGAACTGTGTGCCAAGATCGGATGGAACCGAATCGAACCCGCATGCGTGCACGATGCGTGTGCCATTTGCAACTGCCCGCTCATGGGCAAGGTCGATACTTTGCCGGATGAACGTTGTCTCGCCGGTGATATCGGCGTAGTCGGTAGCCTCGGCGACGCAGGCATGCACGAGAGGAAGACCAATCGCGTCGAAGGGACCTGCGGTGGAACCGATTGCGCGTGTTCTGGCGGCCATCTGGCGCAGGCGGTCATTGTCGCTACTGTCTACTTCGATCAATTCCCACTGCGAGGCCCGCGCGCCGAGTTGGTCCCGAACCTCCCGTAGTCGTGAAATGCTGCGCCCTGCAATCCCGATCCGGTGCGTCCCGGGCGCATGGCGAGCGAGATGGGTCGCCACCAGACGGCCGGTAAAGCCGGTAGCACCCATCAGGACCAGATCGAGTTCGCGCCGATTACTCATTGAACTAATCTACCGTCCGGGACCGGACGTGTTGAAGCCATCCTGGCAGTGATTGCCCGCGAAACACCGTACTACCCCTGTCTCCGGGCATTCCCCGATGCCGAGGACGGATGTGACCTGCCACGATATGCACAGGAGGACGGAGTAGACGCGAGCCGTTGGCCCCGATCCGGGGTGCCGGCGTACGAATGAGCATGGAAGTAAACCGTGCTCGGCGTGCGCCACCAAACTGACCTTGTCGCGTCCTGTCTTCCTACTGGCCCACGCTGGCAAGCCTGGGTCACGTCCGGAGGGTTTCCATGAACCGCTTCTCGTCAACGGTTGCTCTTGTCAGTGGTGGGGCACGAGGCATGGGTGCGTCGCATGTCCGGGGTCTCGTCGCTGAAGGTGCAAAGGTCGTCTTTGGTTATGTCCTAGACCTTGAGGGCAAGGCACTGGCCGCCGAACTTGGCGCCTCTGTCCGGTAAGTCCATCTGGACGTGACCAACCTCTCTCATTGGGAACGGGCGGTACAGACGGCCGAAAGCGAATTCGGGCCCGTAACCCTTCTTGTGAACAACGCTGGCATCGTTGCTTTTGGAGGGATCGATTCGATGACGCCCGAGGAGTTCCGGCGGGTCATCGACATCAATCTCACTGGCACGTGGCTTGGTATGCACACGACCGTGGGTTCCCTGAAGAAGTCCAAGGGCGGCGCAATCATCAACATCTCGTCCACGGCTGGATTGATGGGATATGCATCAATTGGTGCCTACACCGCGTCCAAGTGGGGGGTTCGAGGTCTAACCAAGAGTGCGGCGCTCGAACTCGGGCCGTCTGGCATCCGGGTAATGTCGATCCATCCCGGGCCAATCTCGACCCCGATGACCGCTGGCATGGGTGACGGCATGACCGCATCACAGCCGATCGCCCGCTGGGGGACCGTCGATGAGGTCACGCGCCTCATGCTCTTAATGGCTTCAGAAGCCACGTACAGCACGGGCTCGGTGTGGGTGATTGACGGAGGCGCCGCCCTCGGACCTATCCAGGAGTTGGGCTAAGGGCGACACTCCACCGATGACGTGGGCGTAGCGGCCTCCCGAGTTGAAGCCGCTACGGTGCATGTTGAGATGCGTGCGCGGAGGCTAAACCTGCAATGGATCAAGTGACCGGCACCGGCCCGGACTAGAACGTGGTTTGCATCTGGAGGGTCCGCCCTTCAGATGCAGCGATGGGACACGCCTCCATGATCTCCAAGACATGGCGGGCGTGTTCCGGAGTCAGGACGGGGGCGCGGCCCTCGCGGATCGATGCAACCAGGTCGGCTACGCCCACTGCCTGACCAGCCCGAGAGATTCGAAGCATCGGCGTCACCCAACCACGGATCCCGTGGATACCATCATCCTGGTAGAGATCAAAGGTGGGCGATGTCCCGCGGTCGCTTCCGGGTCGGCCCATTGACACGGTGCCTCGTGTGCCGAAAAGTTCCAACGTCGGTGCGTTCGATGCCTTGACACAGAAGCTGCTGTCAACGACCGCGAACGTCGCGTGACCGAAGTCGAGGGTGATCAGGTAGTTGTCAGGCACTTCGGTGGTGATCTCTTTGCCGTCGAACGCTCCCGACCGCACGGTTCGCACCGGTTCGGCGATTCCGGCGAGGCAAGACACGGACTTCGCAGGGCCAAGGATGCCCGTGATCGTCGTCAAGCCGTGGACCCCAAGATCGAAAAGCGCGCCCGCACCGGGTTGGTGGAACCACGAAGGGTCGTGGTCGCGGTATTGGAAGTATTCAGGTCCACCGTGGGATGCCGAAACCCGTGCCAGGGAAACCTTTCCAAGTGCACCGGCATCAACCAGACGCCGGACCTCCTGGATTTCCGGCCTCAGCATGTGTATCGGCGATGCCGAGATCCGAAGCCCGCGCGCGTGTGCCTCGTCGATCAGCTGGCTGGCCTCAGCGACTGAACCCGCCAACGGCTTCTGGGAGTACACGTGAAGTCCTGCCTGCAAGGCGGCGAGGTTGACGCTGAAGTGGGCTGGGATGCTTGTCAAGTTGACCAATGCATCGGCTTTGACGGCTGCAAGCATCGTCGCGACGTCGGTGAACGCGTGTGGAATGCCGAGTTGCGCGCATTGCCGTTCGGCCCATCCACTCCGCGGATCACATGCGGCAACCACTTCCACACCCTGCATCTCACGAATCTGGGGCAGGTACTGGTTCAGCGCGATTGCGCCGAGCCCGGCGATGACGAGACGGATCGGTTCGGTCGACATTTCGGAAATCCTCGGTGCGCTCAAGTTTGCCGCTTCGGTCATTCTTGCACGCCGGCGAGGAAAGCACCGTCACCGCGCTTCAAGTGCGTGACAGTGACCCGCATTTCCTTGACCGCCACGGATGGGTAATGAATGGTTGAAAATCAAGTGCCGAGCGGGGACCCTTTGGCACACATCTTCAAAGGAAGCATTCCAAATGTCGCAGAATGACCGGACCATCTTTGATTTGACGTACACCTCAAACAGGGGCGAGGAGGTGGCACTCGCCAACCACGCGGGCAAGACTCTTCTCATTGTGAATACCGCGAGCAAGTGTGGCCTAACTCCCCAGTACGAGGCATTGCAGTCGATCAATTCCGAATTCAAGGATCGAGGGCTCGTTGTGATTGGTTTTCCATGCGACCAATTTGCGCATCAGGAGCCGGGCGACGACGCCACGATAGAAGATTTCTGCCGAATGAACTACGGGGTCGACTTCGCGCTTTCCACCAAGGTGGACGTGAATGGGTCGGGTGCGCACCCGGTCTTTGCATTCCTGAAGGATCGGGCGGGCGGCTTCATCATCGACGCGATCAAGTGGAACTTCACCAAGTTCCTGGTGGCGCCAGACGGGCGAACAGTCAAGCGGTACGCGCCCCAGACCTCCCCGGACGCCATGCGTGAGGACATTTTGGCGGCATTGCCCGCACCTTCCCGTTAATCCGTGGCTCATCGGTCATGTGCGCGCCGTGATTGCCTGCCCGAGCCAATCCCGCGCCCGGCCCAGGTATGCGGTTGCCATTTTGGTTGACCCTGCCAACCGCCAAAACCCGTGGGGCGCCCCCGGAACGACGTCCAGCGTGACGGAAACTCCTGCCTCAGTCAGTCGCTGGGAATAGGCCACGTCCTCTTCGAAGAAAAGATCGATGTCGCCGACGCCGATCCAGGCCCGTGGCAGGTTTGTCAGGTCGTCGCGCCGCGCGGGTACGGCATACGGCGGCGCGCTTGATCCCCCAGGCTCATTTCCCAGGTACGCCCGCCACCCGAACAGGTTCATGCGGTTGTCCCAGACGAAGTGCTGTTCCGCGTCAAGGTTGCGACGTGCGGCTGTCCGGTCATCGAGCATCGGGCACAAGAGCCACTGTGCCACCGGGTGTGGCGGTTGGCCGACGCAAGTCCGCTGCACCAGGGCTGCGGCGAGACCACCACCGGCGCTTTGGCCTCCGATAGCGACCCGCGCCGGATTTATGTCGAAGGTATTGGCGTTTCGCAAGAGCCACGTCCATGCGTCATGACAGTCGTCAATCGCCGCTGGGTACGGGTGGGCGGGAGCGAGGCGGTATCTAACCGACGCGACCACAATCCCGAGGTCGCGTGCAATCTCCGCGCAAAACCGATCATCGGTTGCGGGGTGCCCGAGGATCAAACCACCTCCATGGATCCACAACAAGGCACCACCGGACGTGCGCACCTCGGGGATGAACATGCGCATCTCCCGTCCCGCATCGTACCGGCGTTCGAATCGGACCCCGGGAACCGTCCGACCCGGCAAGAGGAGAAGGACGCCGTGGCCTAGAAATCTCAGGAATGGCGACTCCATTGGCACCCGGAACTTCGGCACATACGGGCGCAACTCAGGCGCGACGCGGTTCAGGTCCACGTGGTCTTCCCTCGGTTTGGCATCTGCAGCCCGTAAGCCTCGCCGCCTCGACGGACATGTGGGAAGACGGTTCCGCTATTTCATCATTTTCACATCTTCGTCGAGGAGAGCCTGCGCGTCGCGCTGCGCCTTGGCCAATCCGTCACGAGGGCTGATCTCGTTCTTGAAGATCGCATTGACGGCGTCCTGCACCGCCTTGTTCAGTTTGGGCCACGATGGCAGGGCGGGCCAGCGCCAACCGTTCGGGGCAAGGTCAATGAACCCCTTCATTTCTCCATCGGTCTTGAGGTAGTCCTGGAGTTCCTTGGATGCAAATGCCGCCTTGCTGACGGGAAGCGACGTCGCCTTGATGCACATCTGTGCCTGTGCGTGTGGTGCATTGAGCCACCGCGCAAGCTGGGACGAGGCGCCGCGGCGCTCCGCCGAAGTCTCCTTGAAAATGACGACGTTATGCCCGCCATTCGTTGTTGCGATGATCTTCTTTCGCGGGTTTACCGGCGCGTGGATGACCCCGAACGCGGGGGCATTGGCTTGGCGAAGCGTCGGAATCCGATACGGTCCTTGCAATTCGAAGACCGTGTCATTCTTCGCCTCCCGGTAGGTCTCGGTCTTGCCATCGGCGGGTGCATAGCCGGCCTTGATCATGGCCTGCATGAACTCGATGGTTTCCAGAAGGTCAGGGGTATCAAGGGTCATCTTCTTGGCATCAGCCGAAATCGGACTTCCGCCAGTTGTCCTGAGAAGGAGGAGCCAGAAGCCCCAGTTCATCGAAAGGACAATTCGGTCGGGCTTTGCCGCCTTCGCACTGGCAGACTTCAAGTCGTCCCAAGTCCACCCTTCCTTGGGAGCCGTCACACCCGACTGGTCAAGCAGGCCCTTGTTGAAGATCATCGCGACGTCATTCGTGTACATCGGGATGCTGACCAGTTTGCCGGCCCATGAACTGCTTTCAAGCATCGTCGGGTAGAGGTCGGCACGCTGTTTGACCCACTCCTTGTCGCCCTTGAGTTCCGTGTCGACATCAATGACCATGCCTGACGTGAACATGTCGGCAGCTTCGTAGTACGCCACGTACCCGAGGTCAGGAGCCGAGCCTCCGGCCGCCAGCGACTTGTATTTGTCAAGTGGTGTCGCGACCTTGCCTCCCTCGATGTCGATGGAGACCTTGGAAGCGAACTCCTTCTGGTATTCGGCAAGGAGGCCAAGGCGCGCCGCGCCTTCAGGGTGGGTCTCCGCAAGGTTGGACAGATACGCGAGTTTCACGGGGCCGGCTGATGGTGCCGGCGCCCCACTCCCTGCTGACCCGCCGTCTCCACATGCCCCGGCGAGTGCGCCAATGGTTCCCACGCCTGCGGAAAGGATGAGCCTTCGTGTTGTCCGCCTATTCATCGTCACAACCCTTCTTTCTCCGGTGTGCGGATTCCCACTAGAATGGCCGGTGCATGCCTCTGCAATGTGTCAGCTTGCGAACGTTGGTGTGCGTGCCTTGAACCCGCTGCGATGAAAGCGCGCGGTGCTTCCTTCGGGAGGCATCATCAACAAGGAGCCGTTGGCGCGAAACGATTCGATGAACCCGAAGATCAGCTCCGTGTTGGTGACTGCAACGTCGATGCCTCCGGCAGTGACCGCATCACCTCGGTCAAGCGCCCCGACCAGATCCTCGATAAGGTGCAGCGTGCTGCTCGTGTGTGCGTAGGTAGGGAATTCCCCTTCCGTCCATGCCCCGCCGGAAGCCGGACGAGCCCGCATCGTGAAGGACGTACCCGCACCCCATGCCGTGATCGCGCCGTGGTCGCCGATGGCCTCGATGTCGTTCGGGCGAGGGCTTCGTAAGAAATGGACGGTCACGCCCGTCTGCGTGCCGTACGCACCCGATGCGTTCGGTTCATCCGTCACGGTGTCATCAACCACGAGGTGTTCGCTTCCAGGCAACCACGCGTGGGCCCAGACCGGAGGTGCGTCGGAGGCAAGGTACTGGGTGACGTCGAACCAGTGGCTCGTCGTGTTGAACAGCGTCCCGGTGGCGTAGACCACAAGCGTGCGGAGCGTGCCAATGGCCCCCCCGTCGATGGCCGTCCGCATGGCATGGAAACCAGGTTGCCACCGGCGGTTTGTCCCCATGTTCAGGGCCACGGAATTGGCACGCACGGCGTCACGGATCCGGTAGGCCTCGTTGACCGATGCACACAGTGGCTTTTCCACGTAGAGGGCGCGTACACCTGCCTCGACGGCATCGAGGATGATCTCGGCTCGCTGTTCGGGTTGGGTCGCGATGCTCACGATCTCAGGCCGTTCGGTGGACAGGAGGGCGCGGTAGTCGATGTAGCGGTGCGCTTGTGCAACCCCGTAGCGTTCACCGAACCGGTCAAGGACATCCTGGCGAACGTCACTGCCGGCGATCAGGTCGGTGCGTGGGCATGCCTCGTAGCCGGCGGCGTGCGAGTATGGAAGGGCAACGGACGCGTTCCCTGCGACTTCGTTGTCGATGAACGCACCCATTCGGCTGCACCCGATGAGTGCTGCCCGGTAGGTCTTGGTCATATGGCGCTCCAGTTGCCGATTCCCGGTTTCTCGGGTGGGATCGTGGTTCTCGTTCTCGTTCTCGGTCTCGCTGAGCTCCCCATCCCGGCGTTAGCCTCCCGGGATGTGCAGTGAGCGGTCGGAGACTGGGAGTGCGATCCGCCGGCCACCCTCCAGGTGGCTTTGTGCAATGCCGAACTGGACCTCGACGGTTGGAAGCGTCACGTCAAGGTTCCCGCGGGTCGGTTGGCCCGTCTCCAGCGCGTGGATCAGGTCACGGATCGTGCACACGGTCGGGCTGTCGCCCTGTGGGGTGAACGATGTTTCCGTGACCGTTCCTCGCTTGGCATCGACCCGGCGTACCCCGAAGTGTCCACCGTTCTCCCATGCCATGGCCCGCCCGTCCGTCCCGACGAGGTCGACTTCGAACTTGCCAAATGGCAGGAACGTTGCTTCGGCACCTGTCGCGTAGCCAACCCGAAACGTATCAACATGAGGGTCCGCGATTTCGTGCCCTTCCGGTGGGAGGAAGCGGTGGGACGCGGGGTCGTAAATTGGCTCTGGCCTTGTTCGGGAGGCGACGCGTGGGTCGTCATGGTTGACAAGGCTCCCTTGGACCCACACCGGCGCAGGGTCGCCAAGAAGCATCGCCACGATGTCAATGGTGTGCGGATGGTGCTTGATGAGATCGGTGAAGAACCACATCGTGGCATGCCGGGGTTCACCGATGTCACCGCGGGCGATCGCCTCACGTAGCTGGCGATACCCATCATGGTGGCGGCGCAGCGCCCCCCAGTTGAACGCCACGTGATTTGCGCGAACCGCAACGGCAATCGCGTCGGCTTCAGTGAGAGAACCGCACAGGCCCTTTTCTGCGTAGATTGCGGGCACCCCGTGGGTCGCGCAGTGGATGATCGGCTCTGCCCGGGCGAATGACGGGGTCGTGATACTCACGATGTCGGGACGTTCGCGCTCAATCATCTCCCGGTAGTCGAGGTACACATTGGCAATTCCGAAGCGGTCCGCGAACCGCTTGAGACGTTCACCGCCCCGGTTGGCAACCGCGACTATCTCGCACTCGGGGATTGCGCGGTACGCGCTGAGATGTCCGTACGGCATCCCGAACCCCCGTGCGGGGAGTTCATCCTCGATCAACCCACCCATCCGACCCGACCCGATGATGGCAACCCGCCATTTCCGTGCGGCCACGCGGGGTTTCTCCTGTCATGCACGGCCGACCAACTTCCCGGCAGGTGCACGCGCAACCTATCATCACTTGAAAGTTGGTGCGTCAATCGTGGTGAAACGTGTACAAACCGACAGGAATCACGATCACGCATGCCCGAGGCATTGAACGGTGCCGACAATTCGCTCCTCGAACGGGCGCGGTCGATCATTGCCCTCCAGCAGCGTCAGGATTGGCACCACATCGGTTGTGCAATGCGCACCCGGTCTGGTGCGGTCTTCGCTGCCGTCCATCTTGAGGCGTATGTCGGTCGCGTCGCAGTGTGTGCGGAAGCCATTGCAGTCGGCATGGCTGGTGCCGCTGGCGACACCGATATTTCCGTGATCGTGACCGTGAACCGTGGCGGAGAGGTTGTCGCGCCGTGCGGCATCTGCCGCGAACTCATTTCCGACTACGCACCCGATGCCGAGGTGATCGTGCCCGGTGCCGAAGGACCGGAACGTGCAAGCATTCGCACGCTGCTCCCCAACAAGTACGCGAGGGCAAAGAATTGATCGGCTAGCGCAAGGGTTGATCACAGGTTTGGGAATGGAACCTGATTCGTGGGGTGAATGAACAGGGTTGGTGATTTGGCTGTGAACGTCGTGCGCAGAACGACTCGCCCCGCTGACCGCATCCTCGCGGTCCCCTCGACAGATACAGTTTGCGCATCATGCCGGATTCACATCCCCAAGTGAGCGAGGCCACTCTGTGGAGGGTCGCTTCCCGCACCGTCCTGCTCG
>Ga0209086_10002151_pt1 | contig 15587 bp, 10 predicted proteins | sample M_130207_XF_Meta_FD_187312 | JGI IMG/M metagenome (GOLD analysis project Ga0209086, IMG submission 187312) | Freshwater microbial communities from Lake Montjoie, Canada to study carbon cycling - M_130207_XF_MetaG (SPAdes) (version 2) | ecosystem: Environmental > Aquatic > Freshwater > Lake... | reverse complement strand
TCAGGCGCGCACCGCGGAGAAGAGTTGAGTGAAACTGTTGCTGATAAATCCGATGCCTGATTTTGTTGATGCTGTGAGCAAGCATGTCGAAGACCTCACCATTTTGACCCATCCGACACTTGTCTCGCGACATGAATCGCTTGCGTCACGCGGTCAGGTCATCCCATTTTGGCCAAAAGCAAAAGTAGATCCAATTGCAATTCGCGCTCTGTTTCGTGTTCTTCGCGATAATAAGCCCGATATTCTTCATGCATTTTCTCCTCGATCGCTGGCCACAAGCGTTTTTGCAACGATGGGTTTGAGGCAATCTCCGAAGATAGTGAGCTATAGGAGAATTGCCCACGCACTCTCGTGGTTCGATCCTGGAAATTACATCACTTTTTTGCATCCGAGGATTGATCTTCACTGCTGCGAATCTGATGCGTGCGCCGAATATCTCGTCGAAGCAGGCGTGCCGAGAGATAAATGCAAAACCATCTACAACTGTATCCGTTACCAGCCACCCCCTTTTTCAAAACAACAACTTTGTGAACGATTCAACATTCCATCCGATGCGTTTGTTGTCGGCACGACCGCATGCATTCGACCTATTAAAGGTATAGACATTCTTCTCGAAGCAGCTGCTCGCTGCGTGGATCTCCCAAACGTCTACTGGCTTCTCATCGGACCGGTGGAAGACGCGCGGGTTGCGAAACTCATCCGAAAACCACTTTTTGGAAACCGTCTTCGAATGGTCGGATTGATTGACAATGCTGGGGCGTTAGCGAATATCTTTGACATTTTTGTAATGCCTTCCCGCGAGGAGGCTCTCTGTCAGGCTCTCTTAGAAGCGATGTCACAGGGAGCGTGTCCCGTTGTCAGTGATGCTGGCGGAATGAAGGAACTTGTGCGCAGTGGTATTGATGGAATTGTTGTACCCCGAGAAAATAGTGTGTCCCTTGCTGATGCAATTCGTCTGTTATATGCCGACAGAAGCTTGGTGAATCGCTATGCGTGCTCGGCCCAAAAACGAGTTGAGGCGATCTGTTCACCGGAAAACATGGCCAACCGCGTACTCCAGATGTATTCGTCCCTGATTGCGACTGAATCCTGACAACGCGGTTACACCGTTGGCCCAGTTACTTTTGTCACAGTTTCGCGCGACGTGCAGGCTCACTCGATTCGACCTCGCTGCCGCCAATATTTGAGTCCCGGTACGAAGAAGCAGCCGGCGCTCACAACTCCGAAAACGACATGCGAAAAATCGGTCGCGACGCACATCACAAGCGCTGTCGCGAAGAGCATGAATGCCTGAATATAAAACGTACCTGACAAAATTCCCGCTTTGGCAAAAAAGACAAGACCGGCCAAGAGCGCAAGCACCGGTGACAGTGTGAGCACTGGAACGCCTAAGAGTCCTTCGACCCAGAAGAGCATCACGGTGGCGATCACGCTGCCTCCCCAGAGATGGGCAATTTGACGTTCGACAAATGTCACCGGACCAGCTCGACTGCGCAGCGCCCACAAAATGGGTGCCCAAAGCGCAAGACCCCCGGCCCAGAGGACAAAAAAAGGCCATCGTGTCGTCACGCCCTGCCACGCAAGCAGATTAGTTGTGACGGAAATCGCCAACAGCACCACCGAGTGCCACATCCATAAAAGACCCCAGTTTTCAAGAATGACTGCATGGTGAGTTTCACGAAAAATCCTCGTCCACAACTGTCCAAAACTATCGCTTCTTGCCGCAAGCGGTTCGCCGGCAAGAAATGCCCTGAGATCAGCGGCGAACGCAGCAGCCGATTCGTATCGAAGTTCCTGAGGTTTCTGTAATGTTTTGAGCGCAATCATTTCAAGGTCGCGATTGACACGGCTATCGATCATTCGCGGAGGAGGCGGATCAGCTTCGAGCACTGCAAGCAGGGTGTCCATCGGGCTCGATGCTTGGAATGGCGGACGTCCTGTGAGCATTTGATAAAGAATAGCGCCCAAGCTCCAAACATCGCTTGTTGGACCAACGTCCCCTCGACTCCCGGCAGCTTGTTCCGGAGACATGTAGCAAGGAGTACCGAGAATTGCTCCAGTGTGGGTTACAAAGCCATCCGATTCGATTCGTTTGGCCAGACCGAAATCAGAAATATGTGGAGATCCGGTCGAGTCGATCAGAATATTTGAAGGTTTTAAATCACGATGCAGGACACCCCGTAGATGCGCTGCATGAATAGCCTCGGCCACCTCCGCTAAAATTCTAGCCGCTTCTCGCGGCTTAATGACCCCGGAAGAAAGTTGCTTTGAGAGCGTCGTGCCTTCAATGTATTGCATAGAAAAGAATGGATGTCCGTCACATTCAGCAACTTCGTAGACCGAAACAATCGCTGGATGATCTAACTGCGCGGCAGCCGCGGCCTCGGTTTGAAATCGCGCAAGATCTGCCCCGGTAGCCAGATCACGTCGCAGCAGCATTTTGATTGCAACGATTCTTCCAAGGCTTTTTTGTTCTGCTCGATAGACCACGCCCATACCGCCACGACCAATCTCCTCAAGCAGTTCGTAGTCTCCGAGCGTTGCAGGCAATGAGGAAACACTCGGAACAAATCCGGCCAATGGAGAGAAAGGTACATGTGAATCGAAAGCCATTGTTGAAGAAGAAGTAGATGCGTTGCCACCATCAGCGGAAAAACTGCGTTCAAAAACCGTAGAATGTTCTGCCATGGCATCGGCAAGCATCATGGCGGCCCAAAGTTCGCGAAGCGGGACCGCCAGATCAGGATGGTTTGCTACCACTGCTTCAAAATCACTTGTGGTTGCACTCTTTGAGCTCGAAAGTTTATCGAGAAGATTTGCAAGCCGTTCCTCTTGTTCATTTGAAAGCGATAGAAAGACGGCTTGCGAGGTGACCATGGAAAAGTTCTCAACAAGACGAGAGTGGGTTTCAAAGTATCGTTTGACAGGATCGTGCGGACGACGAATCAACTTGCTCCAAGTACCTTAGGAGTCAGCGTGTGCGTTGGCCTTATTTCTAGGGTTACAGAGACCCGCCATATTTTTTAAAAACCGCTCGATTCGTCTGATTGACAGGGAATTATTCAATTTTCAACGCTTTCATATTCACCACTTAAAAGCGTTCGAAGCCGCCGCATGGCCCTCAGGTACCGCATTCCTGCTGCTGCGTTTGAAAGCCCCAAGACCTCAGCTGTATCGGCTGTTGAAAGATGCTCGAAGTGTCGAAGGAGTACGATCTGTCTATCTCCTTCTTCGAGCATTTCCACGGCTAAACCAAACCGTCGTTCGAGTTCATGCCACGTCGCTGCAGCTGCAGGAGTAAGTTCACGGTCTGCCAGCTGCCCCATGATGTCGGCCTGCGAATGGTCGGCACCCTCGAAGATCACGATTGGCACTTCCCGATCGATGCTCCGACTCGCAGCAACTCGGTGTCGACGGTGAGCATCAATCAACCGATCCTTTGCCATGTGGCGCAGCCAGATATGAAACGGCATTGATGGGCTTGCCAAATAATCTTTCAGCCGACGATTAGCTTCAAGCATGACATCCTGAACAATGTCGCTGGCATCCACTCGTCGTTGAACGACCTTGTCCATTCGCATCTGAATCATCCGACGCAGCGATGAACGATGCCGATCGAGAAGGCTGTTGATTGCACCAAGATCACCGCGACGCACCTGTTCAAGCAGCACAAGCGTTGGATTGGCTTCAGGTTTGAAGGAATCGATTCTTCCGTTTGTATCGGCGTTGTCAAAGGTGTTCATTGGCAAATAACCTGCCGAGCATTGGAGAGAGTCACCATCATACCCCTTTCGGCGCCTCTTCCGGTACGATTGTCGCAATCGGTTCTATAACGTTTCAGAAATGGGCTGGGGGACAAGGGTTCAAAGTGTCCTTTACACAATAAAAAAAGCGAAAAATGACTCTTAGACGCTTGATGGTGGTGCGAAGCCATGTGAGGAAAATGGATCGATAAAATGGTCAGCCAGCATTGTAAATCCATGTAAATTGAATAGTTGGAGCAGATTTTGTACGGGTGCTAAAAGTTTCCGATGAAAAGTATTTTTTGACCATCCTGAAAACGTGTTCCATAATCGCGTGCGGTCAACGGAAAGACCGCTTGCCTGCCGCACCAGACTGGTTGTGCGGCCCCGCGAATGGATCGCACCTGTGCACGCTGCTTTTGAAACAGCTCGAACTCTCACCGTCAAGAGGCTCTCTGCCCTTGTACAGACAAGCCTCGATATCGGACGGTCTCTTTCAGTAATGGGATTGCTGCTCCTGCTCTCGCTCTTGGGAACGTTCTCGCTCCCATCGGTCGTGGCTGAGGACCCGGCGCTGAATTGGCAATCGGCCGCTCCGGGAACGACGGCATCGTTCGCCACCATGAGCAACGACTTGGTAGTTCGTGCCTCAGCCTTAGAGCAGGGGAAGCGATGGTCGGACGCGGTTGCACTCTATGAATCGGCATCTCGCTCGGCTCCGCTGTCGCCAGAGTATCAAAGGCGTCTCGATGTGGCGAGGATCCACTGCGACATTCAACGTCGGTATAACGAAAGCGCATTTCGTTCCCAGCTTGCACATCTTCCAGAAGCAGATGCGAGAAGACTCTACGGTGATGTTTTAGCTCGAATCGGAACACATCACGTTGATGTCCCTGACTTTCATCGGCTTTTTTCCCGTGGATGCTTGGCGATGGAGACTGCCGTTCAAGATCCTGCCTTTGCGGCAACGTTTGTCACCTCTCGCGAGCAGTCACGCTATGATCTTTTTGCAGAACAGCTTGAACAGATTCGATCCGCTCGCCCTGTTGCAACTTTTTCTGAGGCGCAGGCGGCTGCTTCGTGGGTCGCGCGGTGTGCCAATACGTCGCTTGGAATTCCGCCAAGCGTGACGCTGATGGAAATGACTGCGGCGGCCGTCGGAGGCCTCGATGAATATTCCGCGTTCCTCACTGGCGGACAACTCAACGACCTCTATTCTCAGATCGAGGGCAACTTTGTTGGACTTGGCGTTGAACTCAAAAAGGCCACCGATGGACTGCTGGTGCAACATGTCATCACCGGTAGCCCGGCGGAACGTTCGGGTGTTCATTCCGGTGATCATCTTGTTGGTATTGGGGGTCGATCGATTGGTGGCATGAGTGTCGACGAAGCGGCCGAATTGCTTCAGGGGCCAGAAGGATCGCTCGTCACGCTGGCCATTGTGCGAGGCGTTGGGCCTGCAAGAGCTCTTTCAGTTCGTCGCGAACATGTTGAAGTGCCAAGCGTTGAAAATATTCAAATACTGGACGCAACCAGCGGGGTCGGTTATCTGCGTATCTCTTCGTTTCAGAAAACGACTGTCCGTGATCTTGAAAACGCATTGCGCAAACTCGACGCTGCAGGCATGCGTGCGATGGTCGTCGATCTTCGCGGGAATCCAGGTGGATTACTCTCTTCCGGTGTTGATGTTGCAGATCTTTTTATTGAACGTGGATTGGTCGTAGCAACGCGTGGTCGCAGCCCGGATGAAGATTTTAATTACACGGCGAGCCGTCCCGGAACTTGGAAAATGCCATTGGTGGTCGTGATTGATGGAGAGAGTGCAAGTGCCAGCGAAATCTTTGCCGGTGCCATTCGCGATCACGGTCGTGGTACGATCGTCGGCACGCGATCGTACGGCAAGGGATCCGTTCAAGGTATCTTTCCGCTGGAATTTGCCGGGGTCGGTATTCGACTCACCACAGCTAAATTCTTTTCTCCGCTGGGTCATCCTTATAGTCGGGTCGGTGTTGAGCCCGATCTGGCAATCACAACCACTGCAAAACCGATCGACGGATCGCTTCCGGATGTTGGTCTTCACAGGCTCGATCCAAGACAGGATCCGTTCGTCAGTGCGGCGCTTGAGGTCGCGAAACGGAACGTCGTACAATCAACGTCGGCTTCAACTCCAGAAAAACACACCACGGCTGGGCGTTGACTACGTAGCTCAACCACGTTGCGTTGCCCCGTGTTGCCCCGTGTTGGACAAAAGTACTGTGAAAACGGCATCGGAAATTCCTCGAAAAAAGTGATGCGAGTGCTTTCGGGCGAGTCTGCGAGCTACTTGAAGTCGCGAGTGGTCAGAGATAATCTTGGAAAGCTCTGTCACTTTGATCTGCCTGCAGGAAATTCTTCTGGCTGCGAGGCAAAGGATCACTGGACAGAACACATGTGTTTTGTTCCCTAGAGTTTTTCCTGTTGCCAAAAACTTCGTTCTGGCGAGTGAGTGCTCGCTGACGAGGGCTTTGGTAATTTTCACTGCGATCTCTCTCCCAATTGGCTCGCCTCTTTGGTCGTTTTATCGCGCAGAAGAAAAAGGGTTTTCTATGTCCAGTGCTCGCTCCAGTGCCATTGCCGCCATTAACAACTACCAGTCTCAGGGAAAAGCGTGGAGCTTTCGAGAAACGCCAACGAGCGAGATTTTCGGTTCCAACGTGTTCAATGCATCGGTGATGAAAGACCGATTACCGAAGAGTGTCTATAAAGCCCTTCAGGCTACGATCAAACAGGGCAAGCAGATTGACTCAGGTATTGCCGATGCGGTTGCTCTGGCAATGAAGGACTGGGCGATCGAAAAAGGCGCGACGCACTACGCACACGTGTTCTATCCACTGACCGGCCTGACCGCTGAAAAGCACGACAGTTTTTTGATGCCCACCGGCGATGGTGACGCGATCGCTGAGTTTTCCGGGAATGAACTCATTCAGGGTGAACCGGATGCATCAAGCTTTCCATCGGGCGGACTCCGCGCAACGTTTGAAGCCCGCGGCTATACCGCGTGGGATCCGACAAGTCCCGCATATATTCTTGATAATCCCAACGGTACGACGCTCTGCATCCCCACGGCTTTTTGTTCCTGGACCGGCGAAGCTCTCGATAAAAAAACGCCACTGTTGCGATCGATGCAAGCCATTGACAAGCAGGCTCGGCGGGTGCTTGAACTCTTTGGCCATAAAGATGTTGGTCAAGTTTCAGCATCGGCTGGGCCTGAACAGGAATATTTCCTCATCGATCGAAACTTTTATTTTGCCCGGCCAGACTTGGTTGTTACGGGCCGCACGCTCTTTGGCGCTCGGCCCCCCAAAGGCCAGGAATTCGAAGATCAGTACTTTGGGGCCATTCCCGAACGCGTGCTGGCGTGCATGCTCGATGCCGAACGCGAGCTTTACAAACTGGGCGTTCCTGTAAAAACCCGTCACAACGAAGTTGCTCCGGGACAATATGAAATTGCGCCGGTCTACGAAAATGCGAATATTGCAACTGATCATCAGCACATGATCATGCAAACTCTGACAAGGGTGGCACAAAAATACGGCATGGCGTGCCTGTTGCATGAAAAACCGTTTGCTGGAATTAACGGTTCAGGAAAACATGTGAACTGGTCGGTTGGTTGGAAGCTTGGAAACCTGCTCGAACCGGGCGAGAGCCCGCATGCAAACGCACAGTTTTTAGTTTTCTGTGCCGCAGTCATTCGTGCAGTTCATCTTCACAGTGACGTTCTTCGCGCAGTTGTTGCTGCCAGCGGCAATGATCACCGCCTGGGTGCCAATGAGGCGCCTCCGGCAATCATTTCAATTTTTCTCGGCGAACAACTCTCCGACGTGTTCGAGCAAATTGAGAATGGAAAAGCAACCAGCAGCAAGGCCTCCGGTACGCTCACTGTTGGAGTCGATACCCTGCCGCCGCTTCCCAAGCACGCTGGGGATCGCAATCGCACGAGCCCGTTTGCTTTCACTGGAAACAAGTTTGAGTTTCGAGCCGTTGGCGCAAGCCAGTCAATCGCAGGGCCGCTGGTGGCCCTCAACACAATCGTGGCAGAAAGTCTTGACCACATTGCGAACGAACTTGAAAAGGCTACTGGCGGAGATTTGGAAAAACTCAATGCCGCACTCGAAAAACTTCTTCAGAAAACGATTTCTGAACACAAGGCGGTGATCTTTAACGGCAACGGTTATTCGAAGGAGTGGCACGAAGAGGCAGCGTCTCGCGGTCTGCCCAATTTACGAGCAACTCCCGAAGCACTTCAGGTGCTCATCAGTCAGAAAAATCTCAAACTTTTTGAGAAGTACGGCGTTTTGTCAGAGCGTGAGATGCGAAGCCGCTATGAAATTTATATGGAACGATATTGCAAGGACATCAATGCCGAGGGGCAAGCTGCCTTGTCAATTGCGAGAACCATGATTCTCCCGGCCGGCTACCGCTATCAGGGTGAACTTGTGGATATTGCCGTAAAGCTCACAAGCATTGGAAAGACTGTTCACATCGGCACGCTCGACAAGTTGACGGTGCTAGTAGGGTCGATTGAAGAAAAAATTGCATCACTTGAAAAAGTACTCGAGCACAGTGGTTCAACAGATGTTGCCGCGGAAGCCAAGCACTTTCACGACCGCGTTCTTCCAGCCATGAGCGCACTGCGAGAAGTGGCAGATCAACTTGAAACTATTGTGCCAGATGATCTCTGGCCGCTTCCGTCGTATCGCGAGATGCTCTTTATTAAGTAGGGATGCGAGTGTTTCTAGCCACTGACGATATTCGAAAGATTTTTACGGGACCGTAGGGCATTTTGTTCTACGGTCCCGGTTTATTTCGAGGCACCACCCCAGACAAAACCTCTTCAAAAACAATAATGGAACCGATACTGTGACGCTCGAGGCAATAGTTTCAGCTGAAAAAATTTCTGCAATGGCGAACCAGTTAGGCCTTTCTATTCGGGAAGAGTCGTTGGCGGGCCTGGCAGAATATGCCGCCAAACTCTGGGAATGGAATACAAAGCTCAATCTCACCCGCCACACGGATGTCGAAAAATTTGTATCCCGCGATGTGGCCGATTCACTTTCGATGATTCCTTTTCTTGAACAGGGCAGTCGCGTGCTCGATGTGGGAACAGGAGGGGGCGTTCCTGGCGTGATTCTGGCTCTTCTTCGTCCAGATCTTCGTGTGGAACTGTGCGACAGCGTTGCCAAACGGGCAAAAGCTGTGAGTGCCATTGTTGACGAGATTGGGCTAGGCATTGCGGTGCATGCCATGCCGGCGCAATTGGTCGTTCAAGCCCATGAATTTGATGTACTCGTCGTTCGAGCAGTGGCGCCGTTGATAAAACTTCTCACGTGGTTTGAGCCTTTGGCAGACCGGTTTGAAAAGATGCTGGTCATCAAAGGGCCGCGTTGGGAGGAAGAACGCAAAGAAGCCAGACACTACGGATACAGTAAGAAAGTGACCGTGCGACGGATTGCCGCATGGCCCATTCAAGGCAGTGACAATCAGAGCGTGCTCCTCGATATCCGCCGGCGTGTTATCCAACCACCAGCGACTCGCGAATAAAAGACGAGTCGGCTCGAAATTTCTTACATCGAGATATTAGAGATTCATTCCTAAATAACCGCCAGCGGCGTCGCTCGCTGCTTGCTCGCGCGCGAGCCTTTCGAGAGCTCTGGAAAGGTCCCCGGCAGCAATGTATCGGTCAAATTCGACCTCGACGGCGCGTTTTGCTGAAAGAGTCAGCCATTGCACTGCCGGCTGCGTAAGCCAGTCGCATGTCTCTTTGTCGAGCAGAATCGTCAGATCACTCCCAACTGTTTTTGAGTCTTTTTCATCAGTGAGGAGCGTTCCCTCAAAGACAAACTGAATCATTCCATCACTGGCATGATTGGTAAGCCGAAACGTACATATCCCACTCCGCAGGTAATATGCATGTCGAGTTCCATGTCGGGAAACGGCTTGCTGCAAGCTCATCAATCGCTTTTGAAAAACGGGTGATGCATCAAGTGGAATATCGAGTCGCGCAACTCCTCGAAGTGGAATGCATTCAAAAGAGACAATCACAGATGGATTTATTTCAGTCGTATTCATATTCATGGTCTCACAGTCTAGCCAACCTCGATAGGCGAAGACACACCATCGCGCGGGCGTTTTTTTTAGTTCCTGCCGCCCGATCCGAAAATCGACCCGTTCCCTGTGAATTGTGTCATGCAGAGGCAGAGTCGTCGCAAGGAGTTCATCGATTATTGGCAGGGGAAACTCTTTTCAGATGCCGGCTTCAAAAGCTCCTCTTCTCAATAGTTCTTGCGATTGCAGGAGTTTCTGGTTGCTCTCATCACGATAAAGATCGCCTCGATCACAGCAGGCCTGCGACAGTTGTTCGCTCAGATCTTCAGGCAGTCGAAACAGATCTCGTCAAAGAGTCTATGTCGCAGCGGCATATGGGTCTTCCATGGTTGATTACTGTTTTTGCAACTGATTCGGCAACCGGACAGTCTGCTGCCATGGCAGCCTTTCGTGAAGTTGCCAGACTCAATAAAGTTCTTTCTGATTACGATTCCGAAGCTGAACTGTTTCAGTTGTCAGACAAAACGAATCTCCCGCACTACGTTCCATCGCATGTGTTCGTCAGCGAGGATCTCTTCCAGGTTCTTCGGTTGTCAATCGATTTTCACTCGAAGACTCGGGCCGCGTTTGATCCAACAGTCGGCCCGCTTACCACACTCTGGAGGCAATCTCGTCGATCGGGACGAATGCCTGTTCCTGAAAAACTCTCCGCTGCACTCGAATCGGTTGGAGTTGATGCCATTGTGCTCGACGCTCATCACAAATCCGTACTGCTGGCCAAGCCAAAGATGCGATTAGATTTTGGAGGAATTGGTGTTGGATATGCGATCGATCGAGCGATGGATGTACTTCGTCATCATGGAATTCGCTCGGCAATGATTGAGGCTTCAGGCGACATTGCCGTTTCGCTACCGCCACCGGGCCAGAATGCTTGGCGAATTGCAATTGCTCCGCTGAATCCCAAAGAGCCTTCCCAGGAGGCCATTTTGCTTGTCAATGCGGCCATTACAACTTCAGGCGATGCCTTTCAGGCAGCCGAGATCGACGGCATTCGATACAGCCATATCGTCGATCCTCGCACCGGTCTGGGAACGCGTGGGCCTACTGCGGTCACAGTGATTGCCAAAGACTGCACAACCGCCGATGCGCTGGCTACTGCACTGACAGTCTTGGGCCATACTGAAGCCGTCGAGATCCTGCCTGACTTTGAGGACGTTTCAGCGCGATTTGTCTGGATGGATGGTGGCAATGTGAATCACTTTGAATCGTTGCATTGGCCCCAGAGCGTTCCCTTCAACCAACCCTAAGATTGCACCAGAGCGACACATGCACCGATCGAATCTCGCCGCTGGTATCGCATGACAATGCATCCGGAAGCCAAGTTGTGTCACCCATCAACAGTTCGAGTTGCTGCGAGTTTGTTTTCCCATTTTGCCCTGCTTTTCCAGACCTAGACAGAGTGCCTGGCATTTTGTGAAACAGGGAAGACTTTTCTGATTAGACCCAAGTCTAACGATGAGGCAGTCGATATCAGTTGTGCTGTCGCTGCGCCTTGGGTGCGCTCATGAAAACTGACGATTGCGGAGTCGGGGGGCCCCGCAGTCGAGCACCACTTAATCCTAGGCAGTGCGCCACCCTAGGCGTAGCGGCAGTCCTTTTTTGAATGTTTCTCACACTCACCGATTCACGCGATTGAGCGAGCCCCTAATAATGTCTCGAACACTCAAAGTTCTTTGGGTTCTATTGACGAGTCTTTCGCTCCTTGGGAGCGGATGCGCACCGAGGCAACCATTTTATTTTTTCGAAGATGGTGATCTTTCTCACTACGTAGGAGTCGTTCAAAAACTCGAATACCCAGATCTCGACGCTCAACCACTAGATGAAGCTGCTGGCACGCTTGAGCCGTTGACACTTTCCAATCCAAATTTTGACAAGGTATGGGAACTGTCGCTTGAAGAGGCCACTCGAACCGCGCTCGAAAACGGGAAAATTCTTCGAAACCTCGGTGGCCGCTTTGCAAGCTTTGGTGGACCAAGGCCACAGACCGGTGAACCAGCGGTGTCGCTGCTGACCAATCCCGAAGCGACTCCCTCGATCTACGATCCGGGCATTGCTGAAAGCGATCCGTTTCGAGGCGTTGAAAGTGCTCTGTCAGCGTTTGACGCGCAGCTCTCGAGCAGCACCACATGGGAATACGGAAATCGACCTCAAAACGTAGATCCATTCTTTCAAACATTTCTATTCGTACCAGTGCTCAGAACCACGACAGGCACCACGACCACTGGAATTTCAAAACGCACGGCCACTGGTGCACAGTTCGGCATGTCCAACAGCATTATCTCGAATAACACCAATAATGCGTTTCGAGATGTCGACACCACATGGACGACTTCGTATGACTTTACATTCAATCAACCGCTCTTGCAGGGAGCTGGCTTGAACTACAACCGCATCGCCGGGCCAGATTCATTCGATAATCTTTTGGGAAGACCAAACTTTCGCGGCGTGCTCTTGGCCCGAATCAATGCCGATATTTCACTGGCTGATTTTGAGGCGGGTGTTCGAAATCTTGTGAGTGACGTTGAGCAATCGTACTGGGAACTCTACTTTTCGTACCGTAATCTCGAAGCGACCAAGGCGGGTCGCGATAGCTCACTGGAATCGTGGCGCAAAGTGCATGCGCTCTATGTGGAACAATCACGAGGCGGCGAGGCCGATAAAGAAGCGCAGGCTCGCGAGCAGTATTTTTCTTTTCGTGGTGAGGTTGAGCAGGCGCTCACCGATGTCTATCGAGCCGAAAATCGACTCCGTTATATGATGGGAATTAGTTCGAGTGATGGTCGACTCATTCGTCCATCAGACGAACCCACCACTGCACGAATCTCATTTGATTGGCAGCAATCGCTCGTTGAGGCACTCTCTCGCTCGGCGGAATTGCGTAAACAAAAGTGGCGTGTGAAACAACGTGAACTCGAACTCACCGCCGCCAAGAATCTGCTTCTGCCGAGGCTCGATGTCGGCGGCAGGTGGCGGTTTTTGGGTGTCGGTGAACAACTCATTAACCAAGACTACAAAGCTTATCCGCAGTCTGGCGCGACTCCCGCACTGCCAGCGGCAGTAACATTTAATGGAACGGATGCGTATTCTTCGATGCTCAGCGGTCGCTTTCAGGAATGGCAGGCCCAGGCCCAGTTTTTAATGCCGATCGGCTTCAGACGCGAGCTTTCAACGGTACGAAACTTTCAGTTGCAGGTCGCCCGTGAAAAGGCCCGACTGCAAGACGAAGAACTCGAGGTATCTCACGCACTGGTCGAATCAGTACGCAACGTCGACACAAATTTTGCCTTGTCTCAAACCAATTTCAATCGTCGCGTCGCCGCAGAGAAACAGGTGGATGCCGTACAGGCAGCCTACGATGCAGGCACGATCACACTCGACCAGCTTCTCGATGCACAGCGTCGCCGGGCTGTTGCGGAGAGTTCTTATTACCGTTCGCTCGTCGACTACAATCGCTCCATATCACAGCTCCACTATCGCAAGGGATCGCTGCTGGAATACAACGGCGTCTATCTCTCGGAAGGTCCGTGGCCAGGCAAAGCCTATTTTGATGCCCATCGTCGGGCACGCCAGAGAGATGCCAGCTTGTATCTCGACTACCGACATTCCAAACCCGGAGTCTTCAGCCGCGGTCCGATTACACAGGATTTCGGTTCGATCGGTGCCGATCCCAAGGCAGTCCAACTGCCGCCGCGCGATCCAGCGACAAAGGATGACGAGTATCAATCTCCTGTAAAAAGCGACATGTCTTCACCAGAGCTCTTACCGACGCCGGCCGAACGACCCGATCAGACATCTCAACACACGCCGCCATCAAACACCAATCGCGACGATGCAGTTCGCGTAACTGCCGATTGGAAAAGTCCGGGTCTTTCAGCTGGTCGACTTTTGAGTGATCCAGATGCTGCAGTGGCTACTGAAATCATCACTCGGTAGCCGTGTGGCAATACCGACACTACGAAGCCCGGGGCAGGGCTGCCGCAGCAATCGCTTGCTGGAGTTTAACCGAATCGATTTTTCGAATAGCTTCCAAGTGTTCACTGGCTGCTGGAAGTGGACAGGCCGATAGATATCCGGCAACCGCGCGGCGGATCATGACATCGTCGCTGCCGAGCGATTGCCAAAGCAAAGCCACTTCATCGATTGATTTCCAGTATTGCATTCGTGCAAGATCCACCACGGTATCGGCCGAAACAGCAGGAGCATGAATCAGGCGGGCGGTTGCTTCCGCGATCTGATCCTGCGCGATCCAAGCACCAAGATACTCGTGCCCAAATCGCAAAGCAGAGAGGAGGTGACGTTGATCGGTTGCTCGAGTTTGTTTTTTGAAAAGCCCCAATTCAACAAATTCCTGAAGACCTTTCTCGCCTTCACCGACAAGCAATCCTGCAAGCAAGCCGTCGAATCCTGCGCGAAAATCATCGGCCGGTTTTCGAATTTCCGTACGAAGCGTTTCCAGACACGCTTCTTTCAGGTTTATGTCGGTTGTTTTATGAGCCACACAGCCAAGAGCCAAACCGTAAAAACCCCGTCGACGCTGACGAACACCGACTTCTCCAACCCATTGCTGAAGTTTGATTGGATCAAATGAATCGAATGCTTCTAGAACTGCTTCAAACGGTGCCTGACCAAATTCCGCAAACGCATCGTCTGCAATTACTTGATCGAAGTGCTCCAGTCGGCTTGAAAACCATCGCAGTCGCTCGACAGCAGGCAGTGAAGTGTCTGGCGCGAGGGCCACGTAAGCCAGAAGGGCTTCATCGGCCGGCATCGCCTGCCAATCGAGTTCAGCGGGAAAGTCGGCCCGCGACTGTGTTCCAAAAAGCAGTGCAGTGCCATGGATCGGAGATCGAACCCGTGCAACGACGTCGCCGGTGGGTGAGGAAAATTTTCCACGAAGCACCTGTAGTACGAGCAATCGTTGCAGGTTATCGACGGGGGGAAGAATCGAATCTCCGACCGCGGTGACATCTACGTGGTCTCGAACTTCCGCGAGTGGCTGGCCAACCACTCCACAAAATGGACAGGCTTCCAAAAGCGATACGTTCGTACTGCCATAGAGCACAAGCATCAGATGCAAAACTCTTTGTGATGCATCTACTCGGAGAATTCGACACCATTCAAAAATTCGACGGTGCTTCATCCGCGTTAGAAAATATTTCATCGAACGGCCTCGCCGTCCATTGAATAAATGGCCAAGTGATTGCCATCGGGACCTTTGAGTTCTGTGATTCTAAAAATACCGGTCACAGCCACGGGTCGAATTGAAAAACTGGTCGAAGTTCCAACATTCATACGCACAACAATGCAGTCATAGAGCGCCGCACCCGGTCCAAAGCAGCATTCCATATTGTCACGCACAAGCACGAACTGCGTGAGTCCGTTTTGCTGAAAACTCGGGAGAATATAACCGCGAATTCTGACTCTTCGACCCTCAAACGCCTCGATTGTGGGTGGTATAAGTTCGCGATGAAACGGCGAACCTTTCTCAAGATCAAACTTGACATCATCAAACGATAGTTCGATTGGTCGGCCAGCGTCTGATTGCCGAGGCACGCCTGCAGGCTTTTCCGAAACATCTGCCGTGGGTAATTGTGAAACTGTTTCGGACTGCGATGGCAGGAGACGCGAGGCGGCAGATTCTTGCGTTGAAAGAGAAGAATGTCCCGAAGGATTGCCGCAGCCATTGAGCACAACAACGAC
>Ga0209086_10002147_pt1 | contig 15598 bp, 16 predicted proteins | sample M_130207_XF_Meta_FD_187312 | JGI IMG/M metagenome (GOLD analysis project Ga0209086, IMG submission 187312) | Freshwater microbial communities from Lake Montjoie, Canada to study carbon cycling - M_130207_XF_MetaG (SPAdes) (version 2) | ecosystem: Environmental > Aquatic > Freshwater > Lake... | reverse complement strand
CTGGCAACCGAAGCACTTATAGCGACCGGTTTCTTCGCGAACGTTAAACGATCCGCTTTTTTCGGTATGAAATGGACATAGCCCCACCCAGTTGCGGCCGGCTTTGCGCAATGCCACATACTGCTGAATCACTTCGACGATAGATGTGGACGCCCGCACCCTCTCGATGTCGTCTTCAACAAATGCCATGCAGGTGAGGCTAATCCACGGATGGAGTGGACGGTTTACCCCGACTGGCCTTCATAGAAAAAGCGATGGCTGCAACCAAAACAACCACAATCACCACAAGCGACAGCCATGTAGGGATGTGATACCACTTGTGAATCAACATTTTCACGCCGACAAAGGCCAAGATGATTGCAAGTCCCTCTTTGAGATACCTGAAGCGAGCATGTGCGTCAGCCAATAAGAAATACAGAGCTCGCAATCCCAAAATGGCGAATGCATTCGATGAAAATACGATGAATTGCTCTCGGCTCACTGCGAGCACTGCTGGCACCGAGTCAACAGCAAAGAGGACATCGGTGAACTCAATCAAGACCAGTACCGCAAACAATGGAGTCGCTAGTCGTACCCCATTTTGCCGCGTAAACAGTTTTTGCCCGTCCAATTCGGTCGTACTCGGCACAAAACGATGGATGAGTTTCATGAAGCGCCCGGACGCCGGGTCCATCTCATCTTCACCTTCGATAACCAATTTAATTGCGGTGTAAATCAAGAATGCTCCAAAGATATACAACACCCACGAGAACTTTTCAATCAGTGCTACGCCAGCAAAAATAAAAATCGCCCGCAAGGCTAGGGCGCCGAAAATTCCCCAAAAAAGCACTCGGTGTTGATATTTCAACGGAATCTTGTAGAAACTCAAAATGAGTGCCCAGACAAATACATTGTCAATACTCAGACTTTTCTCAATGAGATAACCACTGATGTATTCGCCAGATGCTGATCCACCGAAAGCAATCGCAATAACGCCAGTGAACGCCAACCCGATTGAAATCCAAACAGCACTCTCAATCAAGGCTTCACGCGGCCCCACGTCATGGGCCTTACGGTGAATGACCAAGATGTCAACCGCCAGCAAGACGCAAATGAAAGCCATGAGCGCGACCCAAGCCCAGCCCGGAACATTCAGATCAACAAAATTGACTTTTTCAGATTCGGAAGTTAAAAATCTTGAAATCATTAAGCCCTATTGAACAATCCACCCAGCGAGCCACCACTCGCGGCTGTACCTGTCGGCATCATGCTTTGAATCCAACCGATGAGTTCGTTCGGGTTACGAGTCTGAGTCCACACTTTGCCGGGACCGCTGAAATCAAAAACTAGACCTTCACCGCTCTTCATGGTTTGCATGAGTCCGCCACTCGCTTGACGAATATTCATTGTCACCGTGCCCTGGTACGCGACCATATGTCCGGTGTCAACGGTGAGGGTCTGACCAGCTTCAAGGTTCCATTCTTCAAGCGCTCCGTAACACGCGAACACCACCGGACCTTGTCCTTCGGCACGAACGATGAAGCCACCTTCAGAACCAAAGAAGTTCTTGAAGCCGCCCCATTGTGTATCGATGGAGACGTTGGTGTCGTTGGCAAGCCACGAACCCTTTTGAATAAACAATGGTGTTGCTGGCGAAATATCAAAACTGACGATGTCGCCAGGCAGACGTGCCGCTACATCGACGAAGCCGCCTTCTGCTGGAGCCGTGTAAGTGCTCACGAAAAAGCTCTCGCCTCCAAGCGCGGCGCGCTTGAGGCTTTTCATAATTCCGCCTTCGGCTTTGGCTGCCAAAGTGACGCCAGTTGACATCGTCATCATTGCGCCGCTTTCAACCCGCACGGCTTCATTGCCTGACAAGTTGATACGAGCCACGCCATATGCGGGACCAAGTCGAGTCTGAATTTGCATTGAGGACCTCCTATGTTGTGCGGCCCGCCATGGACCTATTTGGTGTCTGACTTCTTTTTACCACCTGAAGCGAGTACAGCTTGTGCAGCCGCCAGTCGGGCGATCGGAACTCGGAACGGTGAGCAGCTCACATAATCGAGACCAACTCGGTAAAACAGGTCAATTGATTCGGGGTCGCCGCCGTGTTCGCCACATACACCGAGCTTGATACCTGGCTTGGCGGCGCGACCACGCTTGGCGGCAATTTTTACCAATTCGCCCACGCCATCTTGATCGATGGTTTCGAACGGGTTGCGCTTCAGCAATCCGCCTTCGAGATAGGCCGGCATCATGCGGCTTTCAATATCGTCACGGCTGAAACCAAAGGTCATCTGCGTGAGGTCGTTGGTACCAAAGCTGAAGAAGTCGGCTTCTTCGGCCAATTCGTCGGCACGCAAGGCGGCACGTGGAGTTTCAATCATCGTTCCGATGGAGACCTTGGGCTTTTTTGCCGAACCCTTGGTTGCGTCGGCAATTCCCTTCACAACCCACGAACGAGCCAAAGCCATTTCTTCACGGGTCACAGTGAGCGGAATCATGACTTCAACGATGGGCTTGCCACCTTTGGCGGCACGGTCTGCTGCTGCTTCCATGAGTGCCTGTACCTGCATCGCGTACAAACCTGGCTTCACAACGCCAAGACGTACACCACGGGTTCCGAGCATCGGGTTGTGTTCCGCCCATTCGTGAGCAGCCTTCAGTAATCGTTCTTTTTCTGTTGACCACTCTGCAGCCGGCGTTGTGGCTTTTTCAATTTCGAGTTCGTGCACGTTGGGCAAGAATTCGTGCAACGGAGGATCGAGCAAGCGCACAGTGACAGGAAGTCCGTCCATGGCCTTCAAGATGTCGATGAAGTCTTTCTTTTGCACTTTGCGAAGTTCTTCAAGCGCGCTGGCTTCTTCTGCTGCGCTTTGCGCCAAAATCATGCGGCGCACAACGGGCAGACGATCTTCGGCCAAGAACATGTGCTCGGTACGGCACAGGCCAATACCTTCGGCGCCAAGTTTGCGGGCGTTTGTTGCATCTTCGCCGGTGTCGGCGTTTGCCCGCACTGCCATCTTGCCCTTGCGGACCTGATCACACCACTGCAGGATGATTTCGAATTCTTTGGGCGGCTTGGCCTCTTGCAATGCAAGTGAACCAAGAACGACTTCGCCAGTTGTTCCGTCAAGCGAAATGATGTCGCCTTCTTTGACGACGATGTCGCCAACGGTGAACTGCTTGCCGTCAATCTTGATGGCTTCAGCACCAACAACAGCTGGCGTTCCCCAACCACGGGCAACAACCGCAGCGTGACTCACAAGACCACCACGAGCGGTCAAGATGCCTTCAGACACCATCATGCCGTGGACGTCTTCTGGGCTGGTTTCGCTACGAACTAAAATCACTTTTTCGCCACGGTCAGATGCATCAGCTGCTTCATCGGCGGTGAAGTACACCTTGCCGACGGCTGCGCCGGGTGAAGCGGCGAGACCCTTAGCAATAACTTTCTTGGCGCCAGCCTCGAACTGCGGGTGAAGAACCTGATCGAGATGCTCGGCTGCAACTCGAGTAATCGCTTCTACCTTGCTGATCTTCCAAGAATTCTTTTTGCCCTTTGAGCCAACAGTTCCCTTGGTCATGTCGACGGCCATACGTAGTGCCGCGGCACCGGTGCGCTTACCAACACGAGTCTGCAACATCCACAACTTGCCTTGATCAATGGTGAACTCGGTGTCGCACATGTCTTTGTAATGAGCTTCAAGGCGAACGAAGATCGCCATCAATTCGTCGTGAATCTTGGGGAACTTGGCCTTTAATGCATCGAGGTCTTCGGTGTTACGAATACCAGCAACCACGTCTTCGCCCTGCGCGTTGACCAAGAAGTCACCATACGGAACGTTTTCGCCAGTCGCAGCATTACGGGTGAATCCGACACCAGTGCCTGAGTTGTCATCACGGTTACCAAACACCATCGTTTGCACGTTGACTGCGGTACCCAAATTGTGATCGATCTTTTCACGGACGCGATAAGCAATTGCGCGTGCGCCATTCCAACTCTTGAAGACCGCTTCAACTGCTCCACGCAATTGCGCTTCAGGCTTTTGCGGGAACGCTTTGCCGGTTTCTTTCTTGACGACTTCGAGATACTGCGCGCAAAGTTCTTTGAGGACCGTTGACGTCAACTCGGCATCGGTTTTTACTTTGGCCTTTTCTTTGGCCGCCTCAAGCGGATGCTCAAAGTGATGACCCTCAACACCAAGAACAATGCGTCCGTACATCGCGATGAAACGACGGTACGAGTCGTAAGCAAAACGCTCGTCGCCAGTAACTTTGGCGAGACCCCTCACGCTCTTGTCATTGAGTCCAAGGTTGAGGACCGTATCCATCATTCCGGGCATCGAGAACTTGGCACCCGAGCGAACGCTGACGAGCAACGGGTCGTTGGGATCACCAAGGTTGCGCTTCATGGCCTTTTCAAGTTTGGCGATGTGCGACTTGATTTCGGCGTCGATGCTCTTGGGCCAACCGCCCACCATGTAGTCACGGCAAGCATCAGTGCTAATGGTGAATCCCGGAGGAACCGGCAACTTCAAGACACTGGTCATTTCAGCGAGGTTGGCGCCCTTGCCTCCGAGCAGATCTTTCATCTGCATCGGTTGGCGGCGGTGTTTCTGATCGAATGAATAGACGTAAGGCACGGTTGGAAAGTCTACGACCTGAGGTCCCGAGACATAACATCACAGTTCATGCGCATTTTCGGATTCCCGGTGCAGATACGTCCTGGCTTCGCCCTGTTCATGTTGTTGATTGTCGTCGTTAACGGCGTCCCCATGGGGCCGTGGTTGGCGGGCTCAGTTGCCTTTTTTACCTTGTTCCACGAACTCGGACATGCCGTCGCAGCGCGACAGACCGGTGCCACCGCGAGTATTTCGCTTGATTTCTTGGCTGGATATGCATCTTTTACCCCAACTCGCCATCTCAAACGGTGGGAACGAGCCGGAATTTCAATCGCTGGGCCTTTCACCCAGGTCGCACTCGGCTGCGTGGTTTTGATTGCACTCGGTGTCAACCCTCTCGATCACGAGCAGTTCGCCGCCGATTATTGGTCGTTCGCTATTTGGTGGGCCGGTCCGGTCATCGGCGCATTTAATCTCATCCCCGTACTACCTCTTGATGGCGGGACCATTGCTGCTGAAGTCATTGATTTCTTTGTACCCGGACGCGGTCGCTCGGTGATGGTCAAACTCAGTCCGCCGTTGACCGCCCTTGGCTTCGTCGCAATGATTCTCATCGACAACTTGCGCCCACTTGCCGCATTCGCTGCCATTTTGTTGGTTTTGCAATTACAGACGATGTCGGCCAGTACATCGAATACTCCCGATCGCCGGGCCGCTTTACTTGAACGTCAGCGCCAATTGGCCTCCGAAGCTGAGGACACCGCCTGGAAAACTGGGCGACCCGCAATGTTGCAAAGCCCACAAGTGATGTCACCTTGGTGGGACGCATATTCAATGATGCGCTCGGGACATTCTTCGCCCACTTCAGTCATCGTGAATGACTTGCTGAATACTGCACAGAATCGCGCGCTCTGGTGGCCACCACATGCGGCAAGCGTTGAGCAGCTTGGCCCGCTCGTTGAGCAGATGTCCCGACCCTTGCCAGAGCCGACGTCTGACACTTCCGAACTCGCCGCATTCACGCTTCTCACAGTTTTGCGTCGCACTGGCAACTTTGAAGAGGCAGCCCGTTACGGGTCATTGCTTTTTAAGGCTCATCCCTCATCGCACGTCGCAATTGAAACTGCACGAAGCATTTCGATGCTTGGGCATCACGACACGGCCGCGCAGTGGCTCACCGTTGCCGGACGAGTCGACAATCAACATGACCAATTACTCTTTGCCGTCGAAAACTTTGCCGAGTTACAAATGCTACGCGGACGCACCGATATCGAAGAACTGGTGATTCAACTCAGGAATCAAACGTCATCATAACGATGTCATAACGTCGTCATGGCGTCGACGACCACACCAAGTTCAACCGCACGTGCGACATATGCAAGAGCGCAGTCAGTTGCAACCGACGTAAATTCTCCAACGGTTTCTCCGTTAACAATGACGGCGTCCCCAGACTTTGCGTTGTCGACAATTGACCCGGACAGTAACCGGAGATTTTTAGGTGCAGTTGAACCACGGCTATCCATACGTTCAACTAGTTCCTGGCCCGGATAACAGCCCTTTGTGAAACTCACCGCTATCGATACGACACCCGTTGCTGCTGGCAAAGTTTCACCTGCAATGATTTCGCTGCCCATGGCCGGCCAACTCGAGCGAATACGCAGTGCGTCAAAATCTTCGGGAGACACCCGAGCAAATTGCGCAACGACCGACTCGTCAATCGTGGTTAGTGGCGCATCAATGACGTCACCATTGCCCCATTGCGAAACAGTAAATCCCTCTTGCTCGATTGGCGAGCCGTCACGACTGCGTAACGACAAATACTTTTGGGTTGAAACAGCAATGTCGGCTTTGACTCTGATCTTGAATCGATTGAGACGAGCCAGCAATTGGTCACCTAAACCTTTGACGTTTTCTGTATCAAGAATAAATGTCTCTTCATCGGTGCGAGTGACTCGCACCAAGGCAACGACTTTGCCCATGGGTTCGAGCACAAACGAATAACGCGATCCGCCAAGGGGCAGCGAGGCAATGTCATTGCTCAATTGCGAATGCAGATACTTGCCGGCATCAGCACCAGTAACAGCAAATACTAAATGTTCAATTTCACAGGCAATGATGTTGTCATTCATATGATTGCTCACGCTTTCGTTCCGCCATCAAGGCGACGCTTAGTCATTCGACGGGCCGCGGGAATCGCAGCCAGTAGTCCTGCCGCCTTGTTGCGGCATTCAAGATCTTCGTCATCGGGTTCGCTGTCGGCCACGATTCCGGCACCGGCTTGCAAATAGGCCGCCGTTTCACCAATAAACATAGTGCGAATGGCAATAGCCGTGTCAAGGTTGCCACTGAAGTCGACATAACCAACGACTCCGGCGTATGGGCCACGCTTCACTGGTTCAAGTTCGTCAATGATCTCCATTGCTCGAACTTTTGGAGCACCACTGACGGTGCCCGCTGGAAGAGTGGCGCGCAAAACATCAATCGCAGTTTTGCCGGGCACGAGCGCTCCACTCACTTGCGATGTGAGGTGCATGACATGGCTGTATTTCTCAAGAGTCATTAACTCGTCAACAACGACAGTTCCAAATGTGGATACGCGTCCAACGTCGTTTCGTGCGAGATCAACCAACATCACATGTTCGGCAACCTCTTTTGGATTTTCACGAAGTTCAGCAGCCAGTCGTCGATCGTGTTCATCGTTTGTTCCGCGCTTACGAGTACCAGCAATCGGTCGACTAATCACTCGACCACCGAGCAATTGCACCATGGGCTCGGGTGAACTACCCACAATGGTGACACCAGGATGACGCAAGAAGTACATGTACGGACTTGGGTTCACTTGGCGAAGAACGCGATACATATCAAATGGATCGGCCTCTAATTGCAATTCGTAACGTTGTGACAGTACGACCTGGAAAATATCTCCGGCACGAATGTATTCCTTAGCGACTTCGACTGCTCGTTGATATGCGCCATTGGGCATTGACGATGTAGCAACTGGAAGAACATCATCTCGTTGCGGTGGTTCAACTGGCGTATACGGCAAAGGGTGAGCGAGCTCGTCAACAGCTTTCAGCGCACGTACAGATGCCTCGTCGTATAAACGATTTAATTCATCAGTTGTGAAAGCCTGCGAGTTGTTACCAACGACGGGAACACTTTCGATGAGATAGACGCGTTGACGCCAGTGATCGAATGCTGCCAATGATCCGATCACACTCATCACGCCATCGGGCATATGCCGATCGTCGGGAGGAACATTGGGCAATGACTCAACTTCGCGAACAATGTCGTAGCCAAGAAAGCCCATGACTCCGCCTTGCAACGGAGGAAGATCGGCAATCACCGGACTGCGGTATTCAACTAACAATGCTTCGATCGCGGCGAGCATTCCTTGATCGCGTGGCACTGATGCCGGTATATCGCCCGTGATCTTGAGTTGACCATCAATGAGTTCGAGGGTTGCGCGCGGGTGGCGGCCGACGAAACTAAAGCGACTCCAACGTTCGCCATGCTCAACTGACTCAAGCAAGAAACCCGGTTCATCGCCAACAAGTTTGGCAAAGGCTGCAACAGGTGTTTCAAGATCGGCCAATACTTCGACCCACACGGGTACGACCGTGTAGTCGGCAGCAAGCGCGTGAAATTCTTCGCGCGACGGTCGCACCACCAAAGGCTGAGTCACTCAGCAGTTCCGAAACTCGAGAAGAAACAGGTACGCGCCCCGGTATGGCAGGCCCCAGCACCCTCTTGTTCGACCTTAAATAACAACGTGTCAACATCGCAGTCGTAATACGCCTCGCGCACAAACTGGCGATCGCCACTGGTGTCACCTTTGCGCCATAACTCTGAACGACTCCGACTCCAATAGACCATGCGGCCTTCGGCAAAAGTCATCGACAGACTTTCGGCATTCATCCACGCCATCATCAACACATCGCCATTTTCAATGTCTTGGGCAATGACGGGCACCAAGCCGTCGGCGTTGTACTTCACGGCGGCAAGTTGCTCGGGGGTAGGAACGATCAGGTTCATATCCATAACTTTGTCAGAGATAGAGGCCGGTATGGCCATCAATTCGGCTGGCAGCAACGGCATGGATGTCACGTTCACGCAACATGATGTAATCAACCCCGCTCACTTCAACTTCGTAACGGTCTTCGGGTCCGAAAAGAACTCGGTCACCGACCTCGCAACTACGGACGTTTTGGCCAAGCGCGATGACTTCTGCCCAGACCAAACGCTTCGAAACTTGTGCTGTCGCCGGAATCAAGATTCCGCCCATGCTGCGACGCTCGCCGTCTTTGTCGGGGATTTTGACCAACAAGCGATCGTTGAGCATTTGGATCGCCATCTTGTCGACGCCCAATTTTTGGGCGGCGAGTTTGTCGATATCTTGCACGACCTCTTGCACGACCTCTTCTTTGACATCTTGCATGACGATTGTCGGTGTTTCAGTACTTTCACTCACAACGGGCACGGTACCGTGCTCACTGCCTGAAAGGAAATCCGAAACGAAATCTGAAACAGATTTATGACTTCAAAACGGTCTTGATTCGGGCCATGACCTCGGGAGTCAAGAGCGGAATTACGTCGAGGGCCTTGAAGTTTTCGGTGACCTGCGAAGCCTTACTGGCTCCCGTGATGACTGTCGACACATTGGGATTCTTGGTGCACCAAGCCAATGCCATCTGAGCCAGCGTGCAGCCAAGTTCGTCAGCAATCGGCATCAACTTCTTCACGGTCTCTTGGGCCTTAGGTGCAGTCAGACGCTCGGCCAGCCAGCCGTATCCCGGAAGTGCGGCCCGCGAGTCGTCGGGAACGCCATCGAGGTACTTGCCGGTGAGAACACCTGATGCAAGTGGGCTCCAGATTGTTGTACCAAGGCCGAGGTCTTCGTACAAACGCTTGTACTCAACTTCGACGCGCTTGCGTTCGAGCATGTTGTATTGCGGTTGCTCCATCACGGGCTTGTGCAGGTGGTGACGTTCGGCAATTTCGTAGGCCGCACGAATTTCGTCGGCGGTCCATTCGCTGGTTCCCCAATACAAAACTTTGCCGCGCTCGACAAGATCACTCATCGCCCACACGGTTTCTTCGAGTGGTGTATTCGGATCGGCGCGGTGGCAGAACAACAGATCAACAAAATCAACTTGCAAACGATCGAGGCAGCCTTCAATTGAATGATGCAGATACTTGCGGTTCAAGGTGTTGCCCATGTTGGGCACTCCGCCTTCAATCCCCCAGAACACTTTGGTCGACAACACATAATCTTGACGGCGCCAACCGAGTTGTTTGATGACGCGACCCATGATGGCTTCGCTTTCGCCACCGGCGTAGGCCTCGGCGTTGTCGAAGAAGTTGCAGCCCGCATCCCAGGCGTTCTGCATGCAATTGAGCGCCATGTCGTCGTTCAACTGGGTATCAAAAGTGACCCAACTACCAAACGACAAGACTGAAACTTTGAGGCCGCTACGACCAAGTCGGCGGTATTCCATTTTTGGATTAGGAGTAAATGTGGCAGGAGCGTTCATGTCACCAACCATACGACGAGTTCAGCCGAACAATGAATCCCTAGAGAACATCTCTGGTGGCAACTAAATCGGCGATACCAAGCGGATCGACTCCACAACAGCCCCCGATAAACCGTCCCCCAAGATCGACCCACGTTTGCACGGTTTCAACTGATGAAATCGAAATCGAGTCGCCAGTCCAGCAACGGCCCACTGCATCCCATTCTCGACCATGGTTGGGATACACAATCAAAGGAATTCCTGACACAAGTTCGCTCATTGAGGCCAACAGCGAGTCGACGTAACGCGGATGAGTGCAGTTCAAACCAATGGCGACAAGGTCGGCGTATCCGGCGATACCCAACACGGCTTTGTCAATCGCGTCAAGTCCGTAGGTTTGCGTCTCATCGGCGAACCCGAAACTGAACCAAGCCGGCGGTGCCCCGAGTTCTTCAAGAATCTCAGCAATCAAAAAGGCTTCATCGGCTAACGGAATTGTTTCAATCGCAATCAGGTCGGCCCCAGAGTCAACGAGAATCGCCAACTTCTCTCGGTGATAGTCCTCAACCACTTGCCACTCGACGTCGTAGCGCCCGTTGTATTCACTGCCATTGGCCAACGACGCACCGAACGGACCGACTGAAGCAGCGACGGCAACAGTTGTTCCTTCAACAGCACGGCGAGCGATTGAGGTCATTGATGCCAATGCGTCTCGTGCTTCTTTTGCACTCAACCCAATTGCTTCAAATTGTTTGGTTCCGCATTGATAACTCGCGGTCGCGATGATGTCAGCGCCAGCTTCAACGAACGAACGATGCGCACGCTCGAGCAAAGCAGGATCGTCAATCACAGTTTGTGCGGTCCATAGCGGGCCAGAGATATCGGCACCGAGAAGTTCGAGTGCGGTTGATAGACCACCGTCAATGACCGTGAATGGTTCACGAACAAACGGGTATTCACTCATGATGCAGGTCGTACGATGATGCCCGCATCAAGCATGCGTTGCTTCGCCTGCGCCACCGTGAATTCGCCGAAGTGGAAAATTGAAGCAGCTAACACTGCGTCGGCGCCGCCCTGGACAACTCCGTCAACCAGGTGATCGAGAGTGCCTACCCCACCTGAAGCGATCACCGGAACACCGACCGCGTCGCTCACTCGGCGCGTCAGTTGAAGTTCGAATCCTTCTTTAGTTCCGTCGCGATCCATTGAGGTTAAAAGAATCTCGCCGGCACCAAGTTCGCTCGCTCGTGTTGCCCACTCAATGACATCAATGCCTGTTGGCGTGCGACCACCGTGCAAGAAGACTTCATAGCCTTCACGTCCATCAGACCAACCCTTGGCATCAATGGCACACACAACACATTGCGTGCCGAATTCGGTGGCAATTTCAGTAATCAGTTGCGGGTTCTCCACTGCCGATGTATTCACACTCACCTTGTCGGCCCCAGCGCGCAACATGCGACGCGCATCGTCAACGCTGCGAATACCTCCGCCCACAGTGAACGGAATGAAAACCTGCTCGGCGGTTCGCGACACGACGTCAACCATGGTGTCGCGGCCATCACTTGATGCCGTGATATCTAAGAAAACAAGTTCGTCGGCCCCTTCGGCGTCATAACGCGAGGCCAATTCAACTGGGTCACCAGCGTCACGAAGATTGACAAAATTGGTGCCCTTCACCACGCGACCGTTTGTCACGTCAAGACACGGGATGACTCGTGCAACTTTCACTGAGCACCACTTCCCAACCCAAAGTTGACATCGCGCAGAATGGCAACAGCTTGTGCAACCGTAAAGCGACCCTCATAGATCGCTTTACCGATGATGATTCCGCCGAGTTCAGGAATTTCCGCTAAGACTTGAACATCATCCAAGGACGACACCCCGCCACTGGCAATCACCGGAATTTTGGTTGACAACGCAGCGGCGCGAAGACCAGCAACATCGGGACCTTGCAACATTCCGTCGCGAGAAATATCGGTGATCACAAAAGCTGACGCTGCTGGAAACCAAGTCAATGCATCATTCAGTTGTACACCCGAATCTTTGGTCCAACCATGTACGGCAATTTCGCCGGCGCGGTGATCCAGCCCAACAGCTACTGCAACAACTTTTGCTGCAGCTTCAACCAATTTGGGATCGGCAACGGCGGCCGAACCCATCACAACACGGGCAACTCCGGCATCGGCCAATGCCTGTGCATCACTCACTGCGCGCACACCACCACCAGTTTGAATTGATGCTCGACCTCGTAACGCTTTGGCAACTGCGGCGACCACTGGGCGATTAATCGGGTCGCCAGTTCGTGCCGCATCAAGATCGACGATATGAATCCACTTGGCACCAGCATCGGCGAAAGATGTCGCCACAGCAACAGCGTCATCGCCGTAGACAGTTTCTTGCGCGTAATCGCCCTGCAACAAACGCACCACTCGCCCACCGCGTAAATCAATCGCGGGATAGAGATCAACAATCGGTTTGCTGCTCATGAGCCGCTCGCTGCTTTCACGAAGTTTTCGAGCAACGCCAAACCGCTCGCACCCGATTTTTCGGGGTGGAACTGGGTGGCAAAGACATTTTCTTGGCGAAATGCGGCGTTCAGAGTTCCGCCGTAATCGCACGTGGCTGCCACGAGCGAGGGATCCATGGGAACTCCATGAAGTGAATGCACGAAATACACCCATGAACCATCTACGGCATCGCGCAAAAGTTCACCATCAAACATCGGATCACCTGGTTGTGTGAAAACCAGTTTGTTCCATTGCATTTGCGGACGCTTCACGCCAGGCGGAATCCATTTCACGGTTCCCGAGATCAAATCAAGACCGCGGGCATCAAGATCTTCTTCACTTGATGTGAACAGCATCTGCATACCGACACAGATACCTAAAAAGGGTTTGCCCGAATCAACTGCGTCGTAGACAACTTCTTCTAATCCGGCACCGCGCAATGCGTCCATGCACGCGCCGAAAGCGCCAACACCTGGTAGCACCACAGCATCTGCAGAAGAGACAAACTTTGGATCGCGTGTGAGATGAGCGTCGCCACCCACCTTTTCTAAAGCCTTTTCAGCTGAGCGAAGATTGCCAATGCCGTAATCAAGAACAGCAATAACGGGTTTACTCACAAAACACGCTCACGACACACCGTCACAAAACACCTTTGGTCGACGGCACATCAGTACCTTCGATGCGCACAGCATCGCGGAAGCAACGGCCAAGACCCTTAAAGGCCGCTTCAATAATGTGGTGCACGTTTCGACCATGCTTCAGCTCGACGTGCAAGGTCACGCCGGCCGACATCGCCAATGAACTAATGGCGTGTTCAGCCAACTGAGGATCAAAGGCCGGATCACCTAAGGGCAAGCATTCAGGCAACTGCACGTCCCACACCACAAAAGGACGACCCGAGAGGTCGAGCGCGATTTCAATGAGTGCTTCATCTAATGGGTACAGGCCACTAGCGAAACGACGAACTCCACTCTTGTCGCCAAGCGCTTCACGAATTGCTTCACCAAAAGTGATCGCAACGTCTTCGACGGTGTGGTGGGTATCAATATGAATATCGCCTTTGGCAGCGATGCGAAGATCGAATCCGCCGTGCTTACCCACCTGCGACAACATGTGGTCGTAGAACGGGATGCCGGTGCTGACATCGCACTTTCCGGTTCCGTCAAGATCAACGAACAGTTCAATTGATGTTTCAGCAGTTGTGCGTGAACGACTGGCGGTACGACTCATTTCAAAACCTCCGTTAGTGCAGTGAGAAAAACATCATCTTCTTCTGGCGTGCCAATGGTGACGCGCAAGCAATTTTCTAAACGTGGCCAACCCGAACAATCACGGATTAACACACTGCGATCAAGCAGACCCTGCCAAACCGCCCGACCAGTTTTCGACTTTGTTCGGAACAATACGAAGTTGGCGCCGCTCGGAAAGACTTCAATATCGAGAGTTTTCAAGGTGGCAACGACTCGTTCGCGTTCGGCAACAATCATGCGCACGCGTTCTTCCATATCGCCGCGATATTGCACGGCCAAGGTTCCGGCGATCTGTTTTGCGGTGTCGAGGTGATACGGCAAAACCACTTTGTCGAGTTCGGCGACAAGCCACTTTGGTCCGATGAGATAACCCAAACGCGCTGCAGCCATGCTCCAAGTCTTCGAGAATGTTCGCGTCACCACGAGTGGGGTTTCTACGCTCACTAACTCGAGCGCGCTCCAATCGGCAAACTGACCATAGGCCTCATCGACGACTACGAGACCCGGGTTGGGGCCAGCGTTCAGAGCAAGAACTTCGCGCACTAAATCGGGCGAATCGACTCCGCCCGTCGGATTGTTAGGAGAACACAAAAATGTGACGTGCGGGCGTGACTCGGTGATGACCCGACGAACTTCGGCGATATCAAGTGAGAAGTCGGCACCGCGCTCACCTTCGATGACTGTCGCACCAGTGCTGCGAGCGATCTGCCCGTGCATTTGGTAGGTCGGTTCAAAGGTGACGACGGTTCGCCCAAATCCCGAGAAGGTCAAGAGGATGGTTTGGAGAACTTCGTTACTTCCGTTGGCCACGAAAACCATTGCGGGGTCGACCCCGTGCAATTCGGCAATCGCCGCCCGCAAAGCAGTTGCGCCACGGTCGGGATAACGGTGCCATTCAATGTCGGCGACGGCGTCGGCGTAGGCCTGGCGAAAGGCTGCTGGGGGTGCAACAGGTGCCTCATTGGTGTTGAGTCGCACGCGAACGTCTACCTGGGGCGAGTGATAGCCCTCAAGCGCAGATAGATCGTCTCGAACGGGCACTCTGGTCACGGGTTAAGGCTACCCAAGTGAGGTAGTCAGAGCCTGATGACTTACGCCATCAATGGACCGCCCCATCACTAATTTGCTCGCCCATGACATATGGTGATTCCGTGCCAAATGCCGATCTCACCACTATTGCCGCCGAACTTGCCGTGATGGCCGAAGGTGCCGAGCGTTATCGCCAACGGGTCGCCGATCTTGGCCAGATGAACCTTGATGGCAAGCACGACGATCTTTTGATGGCGATCCACGAAGCCGATCGAGCCCTACGAACCGCTCAGCGCGCCTTGCTGCGAGCCAGCAAAGTCGTCAAGTAATTCGCAGTTCTCTGGTTTCGGGGTCAAGTTTGAGTTTCCAGCCGCCTTCGTGGGCGGCATGGTGATGCCTCGAACACAACGGAACCATGTTGTTGAGATCGGTTGAGCCACCATTTTCCCAGTAATCAATGTGGTGCACGTTGCAGTGATCAAAAATCACTTCACAATCCGGGATTGCACACGTTGGATGTATCGCTTCGAGTGCTCGTCGTTGATGCATGGTCGCTAATCGTTTTGATCGGCCGACATCGATCGGAACTGATCGCCCATCAAGCACTACTGGCAAGATTTCGGCTTCACAAGCCAACCGGCGCACTGTTTCGACCGGAAGGTCGGCTCCGAGAGCAGTTCGGCAGGTGC
>Ga0209086_10002146_pt1 | contig 15599 bp, 14 predicted proteins | sample M_130207_XF_Meta_FD_187312 | JGI IMG/M metagenome (GOLD analysis project Ga0209086, IMG submission 187312) | Freshwater microbial communities from Lake Montjoie, Canada to study carbon cycling - M_130207_XF_MetaG (SPAdes) (version 2) | ecosystem: Environmental > Aquatic > Freshwater > Lake... | reverse complement strand
CAATGGGTCCTGGATCTTTTGCAAGTCTCGAAGGGCGCGCACTTGCCAAAGAAGTTTCAACCCAATTGGATTATGGCCGCATCTTGGAACGCGCCACCGAAAAGTTTGATGGCGGATACACACTCGGCGCTCTCGTTGGCAATGGCGATTGTTTCGCCTGCCGAGATCCTGCTGGCATTCGTCCTGCATTCATGCTGATCACCGATGATGTGGTTGCAGTTGCCAGCGAACGCCCCGCTCTTGCCGCAGTGTTTGATGTTGCCGTCGAGGCGATTCAACCACTCGAACCTGGACATGTGCTGAGCGTCAAGCGAGATGGAACAGTTGCGATTCAACGCTTCGCGCAACCGCGACCGATTCGTCAATGCTCATTCGAGCGAATTTATTTCAGTCGCGGCAACGATCACGAAATCTATGGCGAGCGCAAACGCTTAGGCGAAAACTTGGCGCCGCGCATTCTGGAACGACTTGGAGAATCCGTCGATCATGCTGTTTTCTCCTTCATTCCTAACACATCTGAGAGCGCATACCTGGGGCTTATTCAGGAAACCGAACGCATCATGCGCGAACGCGCCGCCGACGAAGTCTGCCAACTTGTTGCCGAAGGAAAAGCAACTCCCGATCGAATTCGAGCGCTGATGGATGTGCGCGTGCGCGCGGAAAAAGTTGCGCATAAGGATCAACGACTGCGGACATTCATCACGCATGATGCTGCGCGACGCGATCTGGTCAGTCACGTCTATGACATCACTCGCGGAACAGTTCGACCAGGCGACACGCTGATCGCAGTCGATGATTCGATCGTTCGAGGAACAACTCTTCGCGATTCGATCATCACTATTCTTTCGCGACTGAATCCCGCGCGCATTCTTGTTGCCAGCAGCGCACCGCCAATTCTCTATCCGGACTGCTACGGAATCGATATGAGTCAACTCGGTCGCTTCATTGCATTCGAAGCAGCGATCAATTTGCTTCGAGCGCGCGGCGATGATGCAGTCCTCGATGAAGTCGAGTCGCTCTGCAAGGCGCAGGACTCTTTGCCGCCAGACCGAATGAAAAATCACGTGCGGCTAATTTATGACAGATTCACCCAAGATGAGATCTCCGCCGAGATCGCGCGGTTGATCCGCCCAAAGACCGGCGAGTGGCGCGGCGAGGTCGAGGTCGTCTATCAGACCATCGAAGGCCTGCGACGTGCGATGCCAAATCACACCGGCGACTGGTATTTCACCGGCGATTACCCAACTCCAGGCGGATATCGCGTCCTGAATCGCGCTTTTCTCAACTGGTGCAAGCGCAGCGACTCGCGGTCGTACTAGCTGAAAGTGGGGCTATAAACCCCCCTTTGCATGGATCGGCGACCGCCCCGAAGCGTTCCAAGACTCATCGTCCCTCATTGTCTTGACATTTGCGCTTGAATGGTGTTCAATGCGTGACTACCCATGGCACGCTATACAGGTCCTAAAGTCAAACTCTCCCGTCGCGTTGGTGTTCCGATTGCGGACATCCCGAAGCACACCGCAAAGCGACAATTGACGCCTCCTGGCATGCACGGCTTCCGCGGAAAGCGCGCAAAGCCATACGGCATTCGCAAGGATGAAAAGCAGAAGCTGCGTTATCACTACAGCGTGCTCGAACGACAATTCCGCCGCTACCTCGCCGAGGCAGGTCGCAGCAAGGGCAACACTGGCGAAGTGTTGCTTCAGAATCTTGAACGCCGATTGGACAACTTGGTCCGACGCGCTGGATTTGCCCGAACAATTTGGGCAGCTCGTCAAATCGTGGTTCACGGACATGTCTTGGTCAATGGCCGCAAGGTTGATCGACCGTCATATGCGTGCGAACCAGGCATGGTCATCACAATGCGTGATGGTCTTCATAAACTCGTTCGCGAGAATATGGAAAGCCTCGCAGGACACGTCGTTCCAGGTTGGATCGAAGTCAATCCCGCAGAGTTGGCCGTCAAGGTGTTGGCGACCCCCTCGTCCGAACAAATACCATTCGACGTGAACACCAATCTCATTGTCGAATTCTATCGCTGATCGTGTGAAGTTTGATTTATAGAACGCGCGGACGAACAACGTCCGCGCGTTTTTTTTATAACAACAGATAGAATCGACCGACAGAACAAACGAAACGCATACAAAGAATATAGAGGGAACCCATCATGTTAAAATTTTTCCGAAAAAACGAAACTATATCGCGTTGGATCTTGATCATCGGAATGACATTCCTGATGGTCTCTTGGCTGGTCTTTGACAAAAGCAGTTCATTCTTGACGGAGCTCTTGATCGGCCGAGCAACATGGGCGACAACGATCGATGGCGTGACTGTTACGGAAGGTGATCGCGCACGATTGCAGCAAGAAGTACGCGTCATCGGAATGCTCGGCGATCCGACCGTTCGTGCGCTTGGGCTGGAAAAAGATCCGATCCACTGGTATTTGCTGACGCTCGAAGCAGAGCGCGCGGGTCTTGTCGGCGGCGCTGCAGATGGACAAGCTCGATTGGCGGCGATGGCAGCTGCAAACAAAGTTCCGGAGATGAACTTGATTGCGGGACTTTGCCGCGAAGGCGGACAAACGCCAACGGAAGTCTTTGAGACGATTGCGAAACTCAACGGCGTTCTTCGATATGTGAACCTTGTTACAAGTGGTCCTGCTCGCTTGTCTGCTCCGCGACTCGAACAATCTGCTGCTGCATTGTTGGCCGCAGTCTCTGGCGAACTCGTTGTCCTCGATGGCGTGAAGTCAAAGGTCGAAGTCGAAACTCCAACCGAAGCTGCCCTTCAAGAGCAACTCAATTCATATGGCGCAGTCGCAGCGGGCGAAGGGAAATTTGGTTTTGGTTATCGCATTTCAGATCGAGTCAAGATGGAATGGCTCATGGTCCCAGTCGCATCGATCTCAACTCTTGTCGAACAGAGCCCTGCTCTTTCCAACATCGAGCTGCGAAAGTATTGGATGGAACATCAGGCAGAGTTTGCACCATCATCACTCTCCTTGGAATCTGGTCCAGGAACATTCGAGACATCGCAAGCTGCAGTCAAAGCCAAAGTTTTGACTGCAACACTCGCCGAAAAGAGCAAGGAAATCTCCAAGTTCATGTCAGATCGCATGCAGTTGTCGATGCGCGGGATGCCGCAAGTCAACGGCTATTACACATTGCCGGCTGACTGGGTTGCGAAACAGTTTCCACTTACGCAACTTGCTGCAGAAGTTGCGCAGAAATTCGCAATCCCAGTTCCAACAATGTCTACGAGCGGTGAAAATTGGACTTCACCGAAAGATGTCGCTGCGATATCTGGCTTGGGAACTGCGACCACGACTCGCTTCGGTGCACAACCGGTGAATGCTGGGCAACTCGTCGAAGCGCTGCGTGAATTCGGTGCAAAGACAACTCTGATTGCACAGATCGGCGTCACAAGCCCAGTTCTGCAAGACGCAGCTGGCGATCTCTTTGTATTCCGCGTGACTGCGGTTGAAGCATCACATGCACCAACATCAGTTGACATCGTGCGCGATGCGCTGATCGCCGACGTAAATCGTTTGCATCGATATGAGAAGTTGGTTGGGATGACGTCCGAGATTCAACGCGAGGCATTCGATCAAGGTCTGGGCGCAGTTGCAACGACATACGGAACTTCGGTCGAGCAATATCGCGATCTGCGTCAAGGCGAAAAGCAATTCCTTCAATATGGAATGAAAATCCCAGGACAATTGCCGATTTTGGGTTCGGATGCAGCGGTTGTCAAAGCAGTTGTGGAACGCGCGATGAGCCTTCCAACTGGTGGGACACAAATCTCCGACATGCCCGTCTCAGAACGGACCCTTGTCCTTCCAGCACCAGAGAAACTTGCGATGGTCGTCGTTCGAATTGACAGCATCACACAAATGACTCGCGGCGATATTCCGGCGCTTGTCATGAACCAACGATTCAGATCTGTGGTTGCATCGGACCAAGCCACGGGAAGTCCGCAAGATCTTTTCACGCTCGAAGCGCTCATCGCTCGCAATGGCTTCACGCTTGCGAATCCTGCGAAGGCAAAGAATGGTGAAGGCGCGGATGATGCGGATGATGCTGATGATGCGGATGGCGCGGATGGCAAGAAAGATGCACCTGTCGCACCTGCCAAGGCCGGTCAATGAGCGAACCGCTTCCAACGATTGCATACGACCTCTTTGCGAAAATTGATTTTCGTGTTGCCACTGTGTTGAGTGCGGAGGCGCATCCGAATGCAGACAAATTGCTAAAGATTCGTCTTGATGATGGAACTCCAGAAGGTCGTCAAGTTTGCGCTGGAATCAAAGCGTGGTATGACCCTACGACTCTCATCGGCAAGCAAGTGATCATCGTGGCCAACTTGGAACCACGCCAATTGCGCGGAGAAATCAGCGCGGGAATGATTCTTGCTGCGAGCGACTTGAAGGAACTTGCCGTTGTGACGCCTGACGTTGCGGCGGTTGTGGCTGATGGGCAAGCGCCTGACGCGGGTGCATCTGCAGCGGCGCCTGCAGCAGCACTTGCAGCAGCCCCGGCGGCGAAACCTGGTCCAGATGAACGCAATGTTGTTCTGCTGACGGTTGAAAAGCCAGTCAAAGCTGGTTCCAAAGTCAGCTGATTTAAGCCTGAATCGCGTTAAGCCTGAACCGCAAGACGAATCGGCAAAACAGATACTCCCTCTTTTTTCGCAGCACTGCGAAGTTCGGCATCAAGCGACAACAGTGGACAACTGCAGCGAACGGCGAGTTCGAGATAACTCGCGTCATAAGCTGTCAAACTATGTCGGTGCGCGATATCCAAAATCGCTTCAATCCTCAGTGCGCCCGAATGAGTTTCAAATGACCACGGGAGTGCAGCGAACTGCGCCGCTGCAAGACGACTCTGCGATTCTCCAATTCGATCATTGCGAACAGATGTCGCAAGCGCATTGGTGACTTCATAAATCAAGAGACTCGGCGCATGCAAGAGATCCTCGTTCGTCATTGCATCGCATGCGACTTGCGAGCGCGGCTCAGCAAGAATGACCGCGACTGCCGCAGACGCATCAACAATAATCATCGGCGCTGCGCCTTTGACTCGCGCATGGTTGCCTCGAACTGCTGCGTTGAAATCGCTTGTCCAGAACTGCGAAGCGATTTGCGATGTTCCATCAATGACTCTCGCCAATCTTTCTTGATTGGTTGCACGAGTTGGTCGTAACGATCTTTGCCCACAATGACTGCGATCCGTTCGCCTCGGCGCATCACGACGATTTCATCACCGCTTGCGGCCAATCGCAAGAGTTCAGAAAGACGCGTCTTTGCCTCGAATGATCCGACTTCATGTTGCATACAACTAGTTTAATCAACCAGTTGGCAAAGTCAAGAAATCGCAGCCATTTTTGCGTATCGCATTTCAGAACAACGGCTTATACCCCAACCGCGAGTGCGTCGCGGTCGCTCAGCGCCCCGCCGTCGGATCGAACCCGCACCGTGCCGTCGCGGCGCCATGAACGATCACAACGACCTGCGCCGCCATCTTGGCGAAGATCGCGAACAACAACGCTTGTTGCAGAACGATCGAGCGTCACTTGAGAGACGCCACACAAGTCGGCAAGCTCTGGCAAGAATGGCGCGAGCGTCCCATGTTGATCTGGAATGACCACCGCCGCATCGAGTGGATTGTCGATGCCAGTTGTCTTGGCAACTTCGATTGCTTTGGAGACTCCAGCGCATGCGATCATCACATCGGCCCAGCGTGCATCGCGTGTTGCCTTCAAACCATAATGAGTCTGCGTAAATAGCACGGGCGCATTTTCGCCAGCTTGATCACCGCGCAGTGATGTCCATGCTTCTTCCGCGGTGTGAGGCAGAATCGGCGCGAGCAATCTGCAGAGCACTTCCATCGTCACGCGTGCTGCTGCTTGTGTGGTTCGCCGACGAGGACTGTTGGCAGCGTCGCAGTACAAACGATCTTTTGCGGCGGCACAGAAAATCGCAGAGAGCGTCTCGTTGCAGAAATTGAAAATTGCGAGATGGACTTTACGGAAGTCATACGCGGCATATCCCGCTCGAGCTTCGGCTTCGAGATGTGCGAGTTCGCCCATCAACCATCCGCAGAGAGATTCTGGCGGTGCGCCAAGCGCAAGTGCGCAGACTTCTTCGTCGCTCCACGCCGGTGCATCAAAGAGATTTGACAGCAGAAATCGCAATGTATTTCGGACTTTTCGGTACGAATCACCTGCCACCTTGAAGTAATCCAAATCGATTCGAATGTCGCCGTCGTATGCCACGCCAGAGACCCACCAGCGCGCGACCTCGGCGCCGTAATCCTTGAGCAGCGTGTCGACTTCTAATGCGTTGCCCAAACTCTTGCTCATCTTGCGACCATCTTTGTCGACTAAGAATCCGTGAGTGACGAGCGCATCAAATGGCGGCTTGCCAGTCACGCCAAGCGCAGGCAGCAGAGATAACTGAAACCATCCTCGATGTTGATCGGATCCTTCCAAATAGAGCGAGCTTGGAAATCCAACGCCGCGCTGTTGCATGACAGAATGCCACGACGATCCTGCTTCAAACCAAACATCGAATATGTCGTGCATCTTTGCAAGCGAAGCGATGTCCAAAGTCTTGGGCGCGTCAGGATCTTTCGATGCGTCATATGCGGCGAGTAATTCTGCTGGCGGCAGCGTGAACCACGCATCGCTGCCTTTGGTCTTGACGCACTGCGCGATCGCGCGCACGCTGGCGGCGGTCATGAAGACGCTTCCATCTGCTTGACGGAATGCGGGGATTGGAAGTCCCCACGAACGCTGACGACTGATGCACCAATCAGGCCTACTTTCAAGCATTCCCCGAAGGCGATTGCGCCCCCACTCTGGGAAAAACTTGACTGTTTTGTTGACGGCTTCAAGCGCCATCGCTCGGAGCGATGTGGGTGCGGGTGCGCCCGCATTTGCCGCTGCATTTGCGCTCGCGCCAGCAGGAGTTCCTGCAGCTCGATCGACTCCGATGAACCACTGTTCGGTCGCGCGAAAAATCACTGGCGTGCGACTGCGCCAATCGTGTGGGTACGAATGAGTGAATTGCAGCGCGTGCACCAAGTGACCACTCGTGCGCAAATGTTCGATGACCAATGCATTGCCATCCCAAACGACTTTGCCTTGCAGCCACTGTGGAGCAGTCTCGTCGAATGTTCCGTCATCACGCACAGGGCAATAAATTTCTAGGCCTTCTCGCAGACCCGTGCGGTAATCATCATCGCCGTGACCTGGAGCCGTGTGCACCAATCCAGTTCCATCTTCCATCGTGACATATTCCGCAGCGACGATGCGACTGGTTCGGTCGCAGAATGGATGGCGATATTCAAGACCGACCAGCGCCGATCCGATGACTTCTGCTTTTTTGCTGACAGCAGACGCACCAACAATAGCGGCGACTTTATCGAGCATTTCTGCTGCGACGATCGTCAGTGCGCCATCCATTTCGACGAGCGCGTATTTATGCCTTGGATGCACGGCAATTGCGAGATTTGCGGGCAAAGTCCATGGGGTCGTCGTCCAAATCATAAACGATGGTTTGCATTCGCACTCGACGCCGAAGGCTGCGTCCACTTTCGATGTGTCCGCGGCTTCGAAGTCAACATAAATCGAAGGATCGACGCGATCTTCATATTCCAACTCCGCCTCTGCAAGCGCGGTCCGATTTGCGATCGACCAATGCACAGGTTTCAATTGGCGAAAGACATATCCCCTTTCCAATAGCCCTGCGAAAACTTCCAGCGTGCCCGCTTCATATTCAGGCTGCATCGTGAAATATGGATTCTCATAATCCGCAAGCGTCAAGAGTCGCTGCATTTGTGCGGCTTGCGTCTTGATGAACTTCGCTGCGTATGTCGCACACTCGCGGCGAATCGCCATGCGCCGATGTTCGTCGGAAAGCGTTTCCAGTTTCGCGGCCTTGCCACTTTCAACCAAGCCAGTCATCACGCGATGTTCGATCGGAAGTCCGTGACAATCCCATCCAGGAACATAATGACAACCGCGACCTTCCATGATTGCGCTGCGCACAACAAGGTCTTTCAAGACTTTGTTCAAGAGATGGCCGACATGGATCGAACCATTTGCATACGGCGGGCCATCGTGAAAAACAAACTTCGGCGCGTTCACGCGTGATGCAGTAATCGCAGCAGCGACACCCTGCTTCTGCCAACGGGCAAGTGTCGCAGGCTCCGCTTGGGCGAGATTCGCCTTCATCGGAAATGCAGTCTTGGGAAGATTCAGAGTGGTCTTGTAATCGCGTGTGTCGCTCATTGTTGTGTTTGGGAGTGTAATGGAGTGGGTGGAGAGGTCGCAGTGGCGGTCAAGCCAACGCCGTTGAGTCAACGCTGTGAGTCACTTCGCCGCGAATCGGCGGGCAGCCCAGACCAAGATCAATGCTTGAGCGATCAGTCCAAATACGATTGCACCCGATGCCAACCATCTGAATTCCGCAAGACTCTCGAGTCCTTTCAGCGAACGAAGATTCTGAAGCTCTGTCACCAATTCAAGATTCTTCAGCGCTTCCAAGTTCTTGAGCGCATCGAGAGCCTTCAGCGATTCCAGATTCTTGAGGGCTTCCATGTTTTTAAGTGCTTCCAAATTCCTCATCGCATCGAGCTCCTTGAGCGCATCCAGCGACTTGAGTTGCTGCAGCGCCTGCAAACCTTGAAGTGCTTTCAGTTCGTTCATCTGTACAGACATATGCGCGAATTCGGCTTGGATTTTCTGAAATGCAGGATCATTGAGCGTCGCAACGAGCGCGCGCCGCAAACGAAACTCCATCGCCAGAGGCAACTGTGCGAAAAGAGCTCCGCCTTGTTGCGCGGCAAGTCGCAGCGAATGAATCTCCCCCAGCCCGCGCTCGAGCACACCATTATCGTCAAACTGAACGAATGAAGAATCAATCTGAATACTCTTTGGCATTTTAAATTTTGTCGCAAGCATTTCATTGACTGTTAGCAATCCTGCCAATGGGGTCTTGTCCTTTGACTCCGATCTGGTTGTAATCGAACGAACCTCTGCGATCACCTCGGGTGTCAGCCACTTCTCTCCAAGGATGAACAAGTCTGCTTCGATCGCATCGAGTGTCGCGATCATCGGCCGAAGCGAGGGATAAGGTCCAGACTCGGCGGCGCTTGCAAGTGCATTTCGAATCGACTCACCAGAAATCAGCAGGTTGGTCAATCCAACCCGCGGATCTGGAGCTGTCATTTGCATTGCGGCAAAAATTCCTGCGACAGCCGCGATATCAAGCAATGTTTCGCGTGTCTGCGGATCGGAAATTTGCATAAGCGCAGTATTGCAATCTAGCGGCAAGACCACGGAAATTTGCCGGACAAGCGGCGCCATTTCGGCGCGCAGTTGATCGAACTTGACCTGTTGCTCCATGTACGTGCGCTGCTCAGTACTTGACGACGCATCGCTTTGCCCCATTCTGTTCGGCACGCATCCGAAAAATCCAAGTGCTGGAATGATGATGCCTGCAAGAAGAGATGTTCGCATAAACGGATCGTACGAAAATATGACCATCATGCAGTTGCGGGAGATACGAATCTCTGCGAACCTGTACTCATGAAAACACGGCCATCACGACGCGAATTCATGCAAAGCGCTGCGGCAGTTGCTGCGATGTTTGCCGTGACACCCACAAAATTTGCCAGCGCTTCAACCAAGCGCGCTTCCACCAAGAGTGAATCTGCCAATGATCGGCTGAATGTCGGCATCATCGGATTCGGCGTGCGCGGACGAGAATTGCACGGCGGATTTCTTGATGACCCAACGGTCGAAATTATTTCCGTCGCAGATGTATGTGCCGCACGCGCGGACGAAGGTGTCCGAATGGTCAACGAACGTCGCAAAGCCACAGTCTGTCGACGCGCCGAAAATTGGCGTGCAGTCATTGCAGATCCATCGATCGATGCGGTTCTGATTGCGACGCCAGATCATTGGCACGCAGAACCGGCGATCGCCGCGTGTCTCGCTGGGCGACATGTGTACTGCGAGAAACCAATGTCATTGACCATCGCCGAGGGACGCACGATGGCGGATGCCGCACGCACTGCAGGAATCCGCTTTCAAACAGGATCGCAACAGCGATCAGAGTTCTCGCACTATTTCGTGAGTGCAGCAGAAGCTGTGCGCAATGGTCGCATCGGCACGCTGAAGCGAATCACCATCGGCGTCGGCGCACCTCCAATCAATTGCGATCTGCCAGAAGAAACTCTCCCCGAAGGAATCAACTGGGAGAGTTGGCTTGGACAGGCACCTTTGCGCGGATTCAATGCGGCTCTTTGTCCTATCGGCATGCATAATCACTATCCAAATTGGCGGGCGTATCGCGAGTACGGAAATGGATATCTCGCTGATATGGGAGCGCATCATTTCGACATCGCACAGTGGGCGATGAGAATGGATCGCAGTGGTCCGCGCGAATTGATTCCACCTTCTGATGGCGCAAAGACGGGCTTGCGATTTCTCTATGAAAACGGAGTGGAATTAGTGCACGGCGGTCCGACAGACTGCACATTCGAAGGCAGCGAAGGAATCATCGAGTGTTCGCGCGGCCACATCAAGGCGTTGAAGAATGGTGTTGAAGCGCCTCAACTTCTTGATGCCCCAACTGGAAACGAAGAACGATTTCCACGCAATACTTCGCACATCGCAAATTTCATTGCTGCAATTCGCGGAGGATTCGAGCCAATTTGCACTGCAGAGACAGGACATCGCACAGCTTCGATTTGCCAACTTGCTGTGATTGGATATGCCGTCGGCAAACCGCTTTCCTGGAACCCTGTCACTGAACGATTCGGCGGCGAGCATGCAGCAGAAGGCGACGCGCTTCTTTCAAGACCGATTCGCAAGCACGCTTAAATTGCGCCGAAGAGTTTGCGCTGAAGAGTTTGCGCTGAAGAGTTTGCGCTGAAGAGTTTGCGCCGCTCAATCTGGCTTCGGATCGCCAGGCTTCACGACTTCATCGAGATATTTCTGGAAGTCTCCCATGTGATAGGAGATAAAACAGAATGCATGATGGAGCGCAAACCACTCGATATCTGTGGGATCCTTGGAAAGATCATTGCGTTGACGATTGAGTTCGGCGAGGATTGGTTCGACCTTCATATCAGTAGAGGTTACTACGCAGCTTTGGAAGTCCCCGCAACCCCATCTCGGGTCACGATGAAGAAATCGCTAGTGATCGGATAAGGCAAGCGCGAATAATCGCGAGCAATTCTGGCACGAATACGATCAAGAAATGGATCTGGACCATACGAAAGTGCGATGAAGACATCGCGCGCAGGCGTTGCGACATAGAAATCGCCACGCAATTCTTTTGCGAGCCGTTCATGCAACTTCGACAGAAGAAGTCGAGCTGCGTCATATCCATCTTTCAAAGACAAGAGCGCGGCGCGCCCTCCGTCGTGACTTGCGATCACTTGCACTTGCAGGTCGGGTGCGTATGAACCAAGATTCTGTCGGGCAATTTCTTCGAGGTCTTCGGGCCCAATCCCCCACCGAATCATTTGCTCTGTAGAAACGCTGACGGTCATCTCGGGCATGTCGAGCACAAAGACGATCACCGTTCCATTGACCCATGGCAAATGTGCGATCGATTGACGATCAACGCCTTCGAAGATCGACTCGGGCTGAATGCGAGGCATAATTCGATGTCGCGCGACGGAGAATGGGATCAAACTTGAGCCGACGGAATCTCCCTCGAAGATTCTCTCAAAATAACTTCGCACAAACGCGTGGCCGCGCTGGGGATCCTGCTGAACCATGCGAAAGAGATTCTCCAGGCCCAAGGCCTTGCCATCAATTGTCAAATTGAGTGGAGAAATGATTTCGACTGGCTTTTGTTGATACCAACCCTTCAGCAAGCGTTCGACCATTTCGGTAAAGCCTTGCCAATCTTCTGGGAATTTGTCTGAAGGGAATTTGTCTTGATTTGAATCGCTCATTCCTAGCCTCCTGAAGACGCACGGAATGTGCGCACCTTCAATTGAACTATCGGATAAAATAGGATGCAATGCCAATGAATATGACGATTATTTTGAATGGAAAAATCTAAAAATGGCGCTTGACAACACCTTGTTTTTTTCACAGTCACCATCGACTTTGGGTCCAGGAAGCCGTGGCCCCCTACTGATTATTGCCGGTCCATGCATCTTGGAAAGCGATGCAATCAATATGCGCATTGGCGAAACGATGCGTGATGCCTGTGCAAAACATGGACTTTCATTTGTCTTCAAAGCAAGCTTCGACAAAGCAAATCGTTCGAGCGTCAAGAGCGCGCGCGGGCCTGGATTGGAACGTGGATGCGACATGTTGGCGAAATTGAAATCTGCTTTGGGCGTGCCTGTCACGACCGACATTCACGAACCACAACAAGCAGCGCGCGCCGCGCAGGCTGTCGACATCTTGCAAATTCCTGCATTCCTCGCGCGGCAAACCGACTTGCTCGCAGCAGCTGCCGCGACTGGCCGAGCCGTGAATGTAAAGAAGGGACAATTTATGGCCCCCGCCGAAATGGCTGGAGCGATCGGAAAATTGCGTGAGAGTGGCGCGAAACAAATCATGTTGACTGAACGCGGCACGTTCTTTGGATATCACAGACTTGTGAATGACTTCGCTGGTGTCGGCGACATGATGCAGATGGGTGTTCCCGTTTGCTTTGATGCAACTCATTCGACACAAAAACCTGGAGAAGGTGAGACAAGTGGCGGCAATCCTCATCATGCACCGCTGCTTGCGCGCGCTGCCGTTGCGGCTGGTGTTGATGCAATTTTTCTTGAGTGTCATCCAGATCCCGCGGCTTCGCTGAGTGATCGATCGACGATTCAACTTCTTGATCGCATGCCTGCGCTCTTGGGGCAACTTGCGGAGATTCGCCGCGTGGTGGTTCAGAAATGAACTGCGATCATTGCGATAAGCCCGCAGTCGTGCATGAAATCGTCATCAAAGGCGGTGATTCGAAAGAAGTTCATTTGTGCTCGGATCATGCCATCGCTGCGGGATATCCGCTGCCAGTCGAGCAACCTCTTGCAGATATTTTTCCAAAGCTTGGATCTGTTGCGAAAGTTGAAGCAGCCAAGAGCAAGGAACGATCGGCAAAGTGCGCTGCGTGCGGTTTGACTTTCACCGTCTTTCGAAAGTCCGCGACGCTGGGATGCCCTGCGTGCTATGACGCGTTCATGCCGATGATCGAAAAAGTTATCGAGAGTGCGCAAGATGGTGCGACACATCATTTGGGAAGAAGCCCAGTGGGCGGAGCGGAAATCGAACGCGTGCAGAACTTGCGCGTGAAGATGATGCGTGATCTTGAAGCTGCAATCGCTGCGGAACAATACGAACGCGCTGCGAAATTGCGAGACGAACTGAAAGCATTGGATTCTCCATCGCCATGAGCCAGCCCTTCTCCGCTGCAATGTCTCAAGTCGGGCCAGATTCCGATGTCGTCGTGACAAGTCGCGTGCGTTTGGCGCGCAACATCTCTGGATTTCCCTTCATCAGTCGAGCAAGCAATCCAGTACGACAAGAAATCATGCGCGTTGTTCGCCGCGCAGTTGATCAGTCTTGCAATGGAATCGATCACGATCAGGGAATGCGGTGGATCGAATTGCAATCCGCTCCATCGCGTGATCGCATTCTGCTTTCTGAAAGGCACCTTGTCTCGCGTCACTTCGCCAATAGCGACGGACCGCGCGCCCTCGCTCTTTCCAGCGACGAACATTCAAGCATCATGGTCAATGAAGAAGATCATCTGCGCATTCAATTTCTCTGCGCAGGGTCTCGATTATCCGATGCATTCAAGGCGGCATTCTCACTCGAAAATGCGCTGGCGAATTGCACCAATTTTTCATTCCATCCTCGATGGGGATATCTGACTGCCTGCCCGACAAATGTTGGATGTGGCATTCGCATGAGTGCGATGCTCCATCTACCAGGCGCGCAGATTATGAAGGAAACGGATCGAATCAAGCGCGCGGCGAAGGAATTGCATCTTGCGGTGCGCGGTTATTACGGCGAAGGTTCGGAATCGATCGGAGATTTCTTTCAGTTTTCGAATCAAACAACTCTTGGAGCAACGGAAGATGCGCTGCTTGAAGAATTCAATGGCATCGTGCTTCCTCGCTTGATCGGATATGAGCGCGAAGCCCGCACCGCGGCTCTTGCCCGCTATCGAAGCCGAATCGAAGACATCGTCTTTCGGTCGCATGCAAATTTGAGCGCAGCGCGATTGTTGACTGCCGATGCGGCGACCAAAGATCTCAGTCGTATGCGCTTCGGTGTGGTGATGGGACTTCTGCCGATCGAACTGACGACCATTCAGCGCTTACTTTTACAAGTGCAACCCGCTCATCTTTCACTGATCGACCCTCGTTCACTCGACAGCGAAGAAGCTGATCGAGAAGTCAGAGCGACTTATGTTCGACAAGAGTTGTTGCGCGGCACGACAGACACGAAGTGAAGTTGTTGTTCAGGCCGGGCTCGTTCAGATTCCGCACGCCGCATCGGCAGCGATCGCACCATCGAAATCTTTGAAGGTCAATCCACCAGCATCGTGTGTTGAATATCCAAGCGTGACTTTGTTGTATTTGACGAGAATGTCAGGGTGATGCTGGGTGCGCTCTGCTTCAATTGCCATCTGATTGACAAATCGCATCGATGCGATGAAATCTGGAAAAGCAAAAGTCCGCTCAATCAAATCTCCAGAGCGGGACCAGTGTGGGACGCATAACATTTTCGCAGTGATTTCAGCGGATGAGAGTTTGTTTGCCATATACCCAAAATAGTAGCGATTCATTACCATTTGGATCACTTGGCAATTCCATCACAACATCAATCTCGGCGAAATCTGCAACCACAAATTGCAGTCATATCGCTTCAGCCTGGCGACACGCACGAAACCGTTGCGCGGGTGCTCTGTGAACGATTCGATTTTGATGCTCGGGTTATGAACGAGCGCGATCCTATTTCGATTGCAATGGCTGTCCGAGAAGTGCAAGCATTGGTATTGGTCGGCGCTCCAACGGTCGAAAACATGCAGTCCCCTGCAATCGAGGAGGCGATCTCTTCGATGATTCCTGTCGTCGCACTTTGTGCAGAATTTGGCGAGAGTCAAGATGCGCCATCGGGAATTTCTTTTGTGCTTGACCCGCAACTTGGACCAGAACATTTGGCGACAGCTTTGTCCGCTCTCATCGCGCGACAACGAGAGATTCATCGATTGCAGCTGGACACGGTGACAGCAATGCGATTTTCTGGCGGGCTTCGAAACCAAATCGACAACATTCAAGAAGAATTGCAATTGGCAGCCAGCGTTCAGCGAGAATTTCTGCCGCGCATATTGCCTTCGATAGGCGGAATTGCATCCGCCGCTTTGTGGCGACCTGCCGCGTATGTCTCTGGCGATATCTATAACGTCATGCGTTTAGACGAGCATCATCTTGGACTCTTTGTGACGGATGCGGTTGGTCATGGTGTGCCTGCTGCGCTGCTGACATTGGTCATTTCTCGAAGTCTCCCAACGAAAGAGATCAATGGAAATTCGTATCGCATTCTTTCTCCAAGCGAGGCACTGG
>Ga0209086_10002145_pt1 | contig 15608 bp, 13 predicted proteins | sample M_130207_XF_Meta_FD_187312 | JGI IMG/M metagenome (GOLD analysis project Ga0209086, IMG submission 187312) | Freshwater microbial communities from Lake Montjoie, Canada to study carbon cycling - M_130207_XF_MetaG (SPAdes) (version 2) | ecosystem: Environmental > Aquatic > Freshwater > Lake... | reverse complement strand
CTGAACGAATTCAACGCCCACGTTCTTGCCATACAGGTTGAGATCACTCTGGTCCAAGCAGTGGGCTTCGATTCGACGCTCGGTTCCAGCAAAGGTGGTGTTGGCACCAACAGAAATTGCGGCCACGAAGCCTTCGCCAGTGGCGCCTTCGTCATCGAGGATGCTCAGTCGACCTGCATAGACACCATCTGAGGGTGTGGCCATGCCGAGTGGGGCTTGAACATTGGCGGTGTGGAAACCAAGGTCGCCGCCGCGTTGATCGCCAGTGACGACTTCGCCATCGACTCGATGCGGTCGGCCCAAGATCGCAGCAGCTGCGCTGACATCGCCAGCCAACAAAGCTGTGCGCACCGCCGTTGATGACCAGCGCACACGACCATCCCCGACCAGACCGACACCTTCGACTCCGAAATCAAACTTCTCACCAAGATCAGTCAAAAGCGCGACATCGCCGGCGGCCTGGTGACCAAAACGGAAGTCTGAACCAACCACCACTTCGGATGCATGCAAACCGTTGATGATGACTTCCTCAACGAACTGTTCGGGAGAAAACCGCGACAGCTCGTGGGTGAACGGCAAGACGACCACGTGATCGATTCCCACTTCTTGCAATAACTCCGCACGGCGATCGATGCTGGTCAGCAATGCCGGTGCTAGTTCAGGGCTCAAGAGAGCCAGCGGGTGTGGATCAAAAGTAATCGCAACTGCGGGGACCTGGAGGGCGCGGGCGCGGCGAACTACTTGGGAAACGATGACTTGGTGTCCGCGGTGCACGCCGTCAAAAACACCGACGGTGACCACACTGCGACGCCGCGGGGTTGAGCCCACATCGGCCACCACCGCATCAAGTCCGCGCCACATCGTCATGACAGAAGTCTCCCACGCATAGCTCCACGGCACTCACGATGCATCAGGCAAACACCACCAGCGACCGCAACTTGTCATCGCGCAATTGGAAAAGTCCCAATGAACGCCCTTGGCACATCAAGGCACACACCTGGTCAGTACCGGTCCACCCACCAGCGGTGGCATCGGCCTGGGACAGCGCGATTCCATGCAGAACCAAGTCCGAGGTGGCTTCATCGACCTCGATCAAGGGAAAGCTTGCGGTGACTGCGTCATCGAGGCCGACCAAGAATGCATTCACCCCCTGATCGCTATCGGCTTCAGGCAACGTCACTGCTGACTCGACGCTAAAGGGGCCGACTCGCGTGCGTCGCAAGGCCGTCAAGTGTCCACCCACACCCAAGGCCTCACCTAAGTCGCGAGCAAGGGCGCGAACGTAGGTGCCTGTACTGCAAGACACTTCTACTTCCAGGTCGACCACACCAGGCTGACTGCGATCGGCGGCGATCACGTCAAAGCGAGACACGGTAACGGGGCGAGCCTTGAGTTCGACTTCCTCGCCCGCACGCACTCGCGCATACGAGCGTTTGCCATCGACCTTGATCGCACTGATTTGCGTGGGAACTTGCAAGATGTCACCAGAGAGTTTGGAGATTTCCAGTGCAATCGCCTCATCGGTGACAGCAGTGGCGTCGCGCTCTTCCAAGATGTCGCCCTCGGCGTCATCGGTGACCGTGGATTGACCTAACCGGATCGTCGCGGTGTAGTCCTTATTGGTCAAGGCCAAGTGGCCCAACAATCGGGTGGCCCGCCCAAGCCCAAGAATCAATACTCCGGTGGCCATCGGGTCCAAGGTTCCGGCGTGCCCGACCCGACGTGTCTTGGCGACTTTGCGCAACCGGCGGACGGCATCGTGTGAGGTGATTCCGGCGGGCTTATCAATGATGACTAGGCCGTGGGGTCCAGGCATAGGACCGCTGGAGGCATCAACAGATGAAGTCATCGGCGCTGATTAGCCCTGCAGGTGCGGAGCGGCTGCCAGCGCAGCACGAATGTTGGCCATCGCGGTATCGAGGTCACAGGTAGCGGTGTATCCAGCGGCATACCGGTGTCCCCCACCACCCAAAGCGATATTGACCTGGGCCACGTCAATGTGTCCGCGCGATCGCATCGAGACGCGGTACGTGCCGTCTTCGTGCTCTTTCAAGACCACAGCGACTTCGGCTTCTTGTGCAACCCGCACCGCGTCAATCACTGATTCGACCGAGTCGATTCCAATGCCTGCGGTGACGCGATCGCTCACGGGAACTGATGTCCACACCATTCCCAAACCACCAACGGCGTCGGTTTCCAACACCGCACGATCCAAAGCAGCTCCCATAACGCGAACAAACCCAAAGGGTGCAGTGTCGTAGAGCTGGCGAGCAATCGCATCGTGCTTGATTCCGGTGGCCATCAAGCGAGCCGCTACTTCGTGCACGTGAGGCGTTGTCGCCGCATAGCGAAACGAACCGGTGTCGGTGATCAATCCGGTGTAAATGCACGTGGCCATGGCCTGATCGAGGCGCACGCCAAGTCGGTCAATCAACTTCAAGGCCATCACTGCGGTGGCAGGACTGTCGGGTTCAACCAGATGGTGCGTGCCAAAGCCGGTGTAGGACGCGTGGTGATCGACGACCACCAAGGCTTCCGCGTTCTCAGCACGTTCCTGGTGAAGGCCCAAGCGACCAGCGCTGCTGGCGTCGAAGGTAAACACCACCGGGGTGTCCGCAGGAACATCGGCAGGTGCAACCAATAACTCTTGACCGGGGAGGAACTGCAAGATCCGAGGCACGACGAACGGGTCATCACCAAAAGAAACCATGGGGGTGTTCCCCAATGTCTTCAGGGCTAACCCAACAGCCAACGCGGAACCGAGTGCATCGCCATCGGGACTGACATGAGCGAGCAATAGCGGACTTGTCGTTGAACGAGCAAGTTCAACGACCGCAGACCAATCAGCTTCTGTTGCTCGCTGATCCCAGGCGGTGGTCACGACGAAGTGTCGTCCTCAACAGGTTCTTCGTCGTGGCGGTACGGGTCCGCATCGCCAGCAAAAGAAGCACCCTCAGCAGCAGCGTGGACTTGCGCATCGGCAGCCTTGGCTTGACGCAGCAACTCATCGATGGCATCTGCTGTCTCGGGAACTGCATCCAGAACAAAGGCCAGGGTTGGGGTGAAGCGCACACCGGTTTGCTTACCGACTTCGGTTCGCAAAACACCCTTGGCGCTTTCCAGCGCTGCGGCGGACTCGGAGTGAGCTTCTTCGTCACCAAGAACGGTGTAGAAGATGGTGGCTTCGTGCAGGTCGCCGGTGACGCGAACGTCAGTGACCGTGACAAAACCTAAACGCGGATCCTTAATCCGGCGCTCAAGGGTTTCAGCCACAACCACCTTGATACGGTCTGCCAATTTGAGTGCTCGTGCTTGATCAGCCACTACGCCCTCGCCTTTTCACGCATTTCGTACGTTTCAATGACGTCATCTTCCTTGACATCGTTGAACGATCCCAATCCGATACCGCACTCAAACCCGTCACGGACTTCGGTTGCGTCATCCTTAAAGCGACGCAGGGAGTCAATGGTCAAGTTCTCGGCCACCACTGCTCCGTCGCGAATCAAGCGAGCCTTGCTGTTGCGGCGAATCAGGCCCGAGCGCACCAAACAACCAGCGATGTTGCCGGCCTTGCTGGAGCGATAGACCTCGCGCACTTCGGCGGTGCCCAACTGCACTTCTTCGTACTCGGGCTTGAGCAAGCCCTTGAGCGCAGACTCAACTTCGTCGATGGCTTGGTAAATAACCGTGTAGTAACGAATGTCGATGCCTTCACGATCGGCCAATTCGCGCGTCTTGCCTTCTGGACGCACGTTGAATCCGATGATGATGGCATCGGAAGCAGCAGCAAGCATGACGTTGGTCTCGGTAATGGCACCGACGCCGCGGTCGATGATGCGTAGCGAGACTTCATCGCCGACATCGAGGTTGAGCAAAGCATCTTCGAGGGCCTCGACCGAACCGGACACGTCACCCTTGAGGATGAGTTTGAGTTCCTGGGCCTCGCCCTGTTCCATCTGCTTGAGGAAGTCTTCAAGAGTACGACGACCACGCGACTGAGCCAGTTGGGCATTGCGCTCACGGGCTTGACGGCGCTCGGCAATTTGACGAGCGATGCGGTCTTCTTCCACCACCAAGAACGAGTCGCCGGCTCCTGGAACTGAGGTCAGACCCAGCACCTGCACTGGTCGCGAAGGAGTGGCTTCTTGGACCAAAACGCCGTGCTCGTCCATCATGGCGCGCACGCGACCGAAAGCATCACCGGCAACAATGGAGTCTCCGGCACGAAGAGTTCCGCGCTGGACCAGCACCGTGGCGACAGGGCCGCGACCGCGGTCGAGATGGGCTTCAATAGCCACACCCTGAGCGTCCTGGTTCGGGTTAGCGCGCAGGTCGAGAGATGCATCAGCAGTCAACAGAACCGCTTCGAGCAATTCGTTGATACCCAACCCTTGCTTGGCCGAGACATCAATGAACATCGTCGTGCCGCCGTATTCCTCGGCAACCAATCCATATTCGGTCAACTGGCCGCGCACCTTGGCTGGGTCAGCGCCTTCTTTATCAATCTTGTTCACCGCAACCACGATCGGCACGTCAGCGGCCAACGCGTGGTTGAGCGCTTCAACGGTTTGTGGCTTCACGCCGTCATCGGCTGCGACCACCAGGACCGCGATGTCGGTGACCTTGGCACCACGAGCACGCATGGCCGTGAAGGCTTCGTGACCAGGGGTGTCAATAAACGTGATCGCACGCTCACCGTGATGGATCTGATACGCACCAATGTGCTGAGTGATGCCACCGGCTTCGCCTTCAATGACGTCCGTGTTACGGATGGCATCGAGCAAGCGCGTCTTACCGTGGTCCACGTGACCCATGACAGTGACAACAGGAGGACGAGCGAACAGGTCGCCCTCATCGCCTTCGTCTTCACCAAATTCAAGGTCAAAGGACTCGAGCAATTCGCGGTCTTCGTCTTCAGGAGACACCACAACAACGTCGAAGTTGAGTTCAGCACCCAACAACATCAAGGTTTCGTCGTTGACCGACTGCGTTGCCGTGATGATTTCGCCCAAGTTGAACAAAATCTGCACCAATGACGCAGGGTTGCCATTGATCTTCTCGGCGAAGTCAGTCAGGGATGCACCACGGGTCATGCGAATCGTTTCGCCAGAACCACGAGGAGCAATCACGCCACCAATCGACGGAGCCTGCAGATCATCGAACTCTTGACGCCGCTGCTTCTTGGACTTGCGACCCTTCGTGGGACGACCACCGGGACGACCGAATGCACCAGCAGTTGTGCCGCGCGCGTTTCCGCCACGTGGTCCACTACGGCCACCACCGCCACCGCCGCCGCCAGGGCGACCGGCGAAACCGCCACCACCACCGGGGGCACCAGCTCCACCGCCACCGCCGGGTCCGCCGCGACCAGCCGGAGCTCCGCCACGACCACCAGCAGGTGCACCACGGCCGGCGAAACCGCCACCGGGGGCTCCACCGGGAGCGCCACTGGGACGAGAAGAAGGACGAGGAGGCATCGATGTGGGAGATGTGCCCGTGCGGGCGGCCGGTGGGCGAGGTGCCGGAGCATCACGCGAAGTGAAGGGGTTGTTGCCAGGACGCGGACCGGCTGGTCGCGGACGTGGCGGCATGCTCGAGGGACGGGGTCCATCACTAGGAGCAGAGGTCGCCAACTCTGGGGGCAAGGAGGTGATGCCCATGGCTGCGGCAGCCGCTGTTGCTACGGCAATTTCGTCAGCTGTGGGTCCTTCGGGCTCAGCCGCTTTCTTGGCGGCAGCCTTTTTGGCAGGGGCCTTCTTCGCAGGGGCAGCTGGTGCAGCTTTCGCGCTCGCAGCTTCCGCCGGATAGGCTTCTTTAACTTTTTTGATAACAGGCGCTTCAATGGTTGAAGACGCTGAACGGACGAACTCGCCCATATCTTGCAGTTTGGCAACGAGAACCTTGCTCTCAATGCCTAACTCTTTGGCTAGTTCATAGACCCGGACCTTGGCCACTGCTCTCCTACTCCTTAGTCCGAGCCCGGTCAGGGGCACGAACCGTCGTTACGGGTACGTACTCATCGCTGCGTGTTCATCGATTGCTCATCGCTTCTCGACTCGTTTCCGATAAGGCAACAGGTGTTGCGCTCTTCCCTGACAACCCCTTAAGCAGGGGGTAGTGCTGTAACAAACTGTTCCACGGCCGTGATGTCGAACGGGCCAGGTCGGCGAAAAGCGCGGTTGAAGCCGCGCCGTTGGATGGCCTGGTCCAGACAAGTGGGATGAATCCATCCCCCTCGACCGGGGTTGTGGCCTGCGGGATCTGGGATCACCCGATCCATTGAATCGGTGGTTCCAGAGACCACGAGCCGCAACAACGTGTTGCGATCTGAGCGTTCTCGACAGCCAAGGCAGGTGCGCACGGGCTGGGGACGGGAGCGTTCGGACACGCCTGACTCTAGCGTGCTGGGCTTGCGCCACTGTCAGCGCGCGCCCATTTCCGCGCGCTCGTGGCTAGTCCCTGGGCGAATCTGGGGCTATCGGAACGGCTCGACGAGTCTTTCCGGCCCGACTCGCACGGATATGGGAATCGGATCGCTGGCCTCGCAGTTAGTCGAGCGTGGTCATTTCCACGACTGTTTGCAGAACCGCATCCTCCGACAAACCCACAGCTTGCAACGCCTTGAGTTCAGGTTGGTGCTGTTCATGAAGCAATCCCAACACCAGGTGTTCAGAACCAATGTAGTAACTACGCGTCTTGTAGGCAGCCTTCATCGCACGATAGAGCACCTCAATGGCACCAGGCGAGAACGCCATCTCCTCGGAAACTTCCTCGTCACCAACCGAAACTTCGCCAGAAACTATCGTCTCAAGAATTTTTGAACGAAGGTCCGCTTGATTGAGTTCGTGCCGATCAAAGATCGCTGTTGACATTTCGGCATTGGCGTCAATCAATGCCAACACAATGAATTCGGAGCTGACTTCTTTCTGGGAATGCTCTTTGGCGATTTCTTCAGCACGACGGACTATGGATCGCGCCGTGTCGGTGTAGAGCTCCATCGCCAGCCCGTCAAGGGGGGAACTTTCCGGCGGTGGGTTTAGAGATGCAACCCACGATTGGAATCGCGTTCGAATTCGCTGCAGCATGATTATCCCCCGTTATTCGTTGCGCCCTAGGACTGCTGAACCTAGGGCGTCACGCTGACAATCGCCAACTACTGCAGGGCGTCAGGGACTGCGCGGGTGCCAATGGACTGATCGGGTGCCATATCCGAGCGGATGTCAATGCGCCAGCCGGTCAGGCGGGCAGCCAGGCGCGCGTTTTGTCCCTCTTTGCCAATGGCAAGCGAGAGTTGGTAGTCCGGCACGATCACGCGAGCGGCTCGGGCTAGTTCGTCAATTACTTCGACGCTAGAGACCTTGGCCGGTGAGAGCGCATGCTTAACAAATTCGGCCGGGTCTTCGGACCAGTCCACGATGTCGATCTTCTCGCCGTGTAGCTCGTGCATGATGTTGCGCACGCGCTGACCCAACGGTCCGATACACGAGCCCTTGGCATTGATGCCTTCACGCTTGGCGTGGACGGCAACCTTGGTGCGGTGACCGGCTTCGCGGGCCATGGCAACTAATTCGACTGAACCATCGGCGATCTCAGGGATCTCGAGTGCAAAGAGTTTGCGCACTAATCCTGGGTGTGTCCGAGACAACGTGATCTGTGGTCCGCGCTGTCCCTTGCGAACGCCAACAACGAAACACTTAATGCGCTCACCGTGAACATACTTTTCACCGGGGACTTGTTCGGCTGGAGGCAGCAAACCTTCGAGACCACCAAGGTCGATCATGACATCGCGCGCATCACGACCCTGCTGGATCACGCCCGAGACCACATCACCCTCGCGACCCGTCCATTCGCCGAAGGAGCGCTCATCGTCAACAACGCGCAGGCGCTGCATGATGACCTGACGGGCAGTGGCGGCGGCAATGCGGCCAAAACCTTCGGGGGTGTCCTCAAATTCAGGGGCGAGTTCGCCTTCTTCCGTGCTTTCGCCACGCGCCCAAACCGAAACATGACCTGTCTTTTGATCAATCTCGACGCGAGCATGCGCATGCGAACCCTCGGTGTGGTGATAAGCCGTCAGCAGTGCTGCCTGCAAAGCCGACACCACGACTTCAAAGGGGATTTCCTTTTCAGTAACCAGTGCGCGCAGCGCGCTCATGTCGATATCCATGTCACTGCCCTCCTTCGTTGTCGTCAAACTCATCGAGTTCGTCGCTGAGTTCGTCGTTGATGCGTGACCGGTTGAATTCAATTTGCACGACTGCTTTTTCCACATCAGCAAAGGCGATGTCCGCGCTGGTGGCATCGTCGTCGTTCACCAACGTGGCAGATGTTTCGTTCGTTGAGGCGACTCGACCCGTGACGGAGTCACCATCGATCAAGGTGACTTTGACGAGTCGGCTAGCCGCCCGGCGCCAGTGACGCTCGAGCGTCAGGGGTCGATCCACTCCAGGAGAGGTGACTTCCAAGACGTAGGGGGTCTCGCCCATGGCATCGGCATCATCGAGGGCACGAGAAACCTCGCTGCTGATGCGCGCCACATCGTCTAGGTCAACGCCCAGATCACTGTCAATGACGATCTTGACCAGGCGACGACGGCCTGCAGCCATTACGGAAAGCGCCTCAAGGTCATAGCCCTGGTTTTCAACCACGGGTTCAACAACGGCCCACACTCTGTCCTCGGATGCGGTCATCAAAGCTCTCCTGACAGGGGGTCCAGTTGTGGTCAAACAGTTGTAAATCTGTCGTGCTCTCGTGCGCAATACAGTCAGAGCGTACGCCCTGCCACTAACCTGACGCTACTGCCTAACTCCCCCACCTGCACATGCGAGAGGACTACCCATGCGCCCCATCTCACGCCGAGGCGTGCTTTCGGCGCTGGGCTTGGGTGTGGTCTTAGGTGTCAGCGGACTGTCGGTGAGTGCTTGCAGCAGTAACGACAACGCCCTCGATCCCCGCGTGGACGAAGCCGGAGTCAATCAAGTTTTTGTCGCCGAAGCAGCACTACTTGCCGGTGCACAATCTTTGAGCAAAGCCCGCGCGGCAGTGGTGATTCATCAAGCCCACCTTGATGCACTCATCGCCGCCGGCGCAACGACAGAAGTCGTTGAACCCAAGCCCATCACGTCCTTAACTCAACTCGCCGCGGCCCAACGCAAACAGGCGGCACTGTGTGCCCGGGTAGCGGTCGGCGCTTCACCGCGCATTGCGCGACTGCTGGCATCCATCGCGGCCTCGAACGCCTCACTGGCCAGTGTTGAGGTGGCTTCATGAGCGTCCTCGATCGTCTTCAGCTCGCCCTCGCTGGTGAACATGCTGCGATTTACGGCTACGGCGTAGTCGGGGGGCGGCTCACCTCGAAATCGGGGCGGGCATTGACCAACCTGAACGCTCATCGCAGTGCCCGTGATCAACTCTCACGATTGATTGTCAGCAAAGGTGCCGAACCGGTACCGGCTGACCCGTTCTATGCCGTTGATATTTCGGCTGGAACGCAAAAACAACTGGTCACCACGGCCATTGCGATCGAAGATCGCCTGAGCGTGCTCTATGCAGAATTGATGCTCGAAAACGATGCATCGGCTCGCGGCATTGCTGTAGAGCAACTCCAAGGCTGCGCCGTACGCGCCACCCAGTGGCGGAGCCGAGCACAAGCATTTCCCGGCTTAAGCCAAGTCGCGCCGGCTAACTAGCCACGCACCTCGGCCACAATGGCGGCCAGCGCGTCAGCAGTTGCTACTTCACGACTGTGACCTGAAGCGCGATCGCGAATTTCCAGGACGCCACTGACCAGACCCTTACCGATCACGATGATCGTAGGGATTCCGATCAGTTCAGCATCCTTAAACTTCACGCCAGGTGAGACCCGGCGTCGATCGTCATAGAGAACTTCGATGCCTTGTTCTTCCAGGTCGCTCACCAGGTCATCGGCGAAGGCGTACAGCTCGTCTTCCTTGCCCGCGGCCACTACATGAACATCCGCGGGAGAAATACTGCGTGGCCAACTCAAACCGATTTCGTCATAGGTTTGTTCAGCGACAGCGGCCACCGCGCGCGATACGCCGATGCCATACGAACCCATGGTCACGACCTGCTGCTTGCCATTTTCGTTCAACACCTTCAGTTCCAAGGCTTCCGCATACTTGGTGCCTAGTTGGAAGATGTGACCGATTTCAATTCCCCGCGCGCTGACTAATTCGCCATGACCATCGGGGGCTAGGTCGCCATCGCGCACCGCCACTGCCTCAACGGTGCCATCGGGCGTGAAGTCGCGTCCCACGACGAGGTCATACACGTGCTGACCCGTGGAGTTGGCACCACTGATCCACGCCGAACCAGTGCTCACGCGCGGATCGACCAAGTAACGGATGCCACTAGCGCTTTGTTCACCCAACACCTGCGGGCCGATGTAACCGCGGACCAAAGCAGGGTGCTTGGCGAAATCTTCTTCGCCCAGTGGTTCAACAGTGGCGGGGAAAACTGCTGCCTCTAGACGACGCAGGTCCACTTCGCGATCGCCGGGCACGCCAACCACCAAGACATCAGTGGAGTCATCGAGGTAGGTGAGCTTGAGGACCACGTTCTTCAAGGTGTCTGCAGCCGTCCAAGCGCGACCATCAGATCGCGGGAAGTCACGGTTAGACAGTGCGACCAAGTCGTCGATGGTTTCGCAGTTGGGGGTGGCTTCTGCATGGACCGCCGCAACTCCATCAAAACTGAGCGGCGCCGGCGTGGGAGTGACCACGGCTTCGACGTTGGCGGCATAGAGCCCATCAGTACTGCGCACAAAGGTGTCTTCGCCCGACACACAAGGCGCGAGGAACTCTTCGCTTTGACTTCCACCCATGGCACCGGCCATAGCCGACACGATCACGTACTCCAAGCCGAGGCGATCAAAGATGCGGATGTAGGCCTGCCGGTGTTGTTCGTAGGACTCTTGCAAACCGGCATCGTCGAGGTCAAAGGAATACGAGTCCTTCATCACGAATTCGCGGCCACGCAAGATTCCAGCGCGGGGGCGGGCTTCATCGCGGTACTTGGTTTGAATTTGATACAAGCTCAAGGGCAAGTCTTTGTAACTGGAGTACTCGCTCTTGACCAAGAGCGTAAACATCTCTTCGTGCGTCGGGCCGAGCAACATGTCTGAGCCCTTGCGGTCCTGCAAGCGGAAGAGAGTCTGGCCATATTCCGTCCAGCGCGCGGTGGCTTCATAGGGTTCACGCGGCAACAGGGCTGGGAAGTGCACTTCTTGGGCACCAAAGGCATCCATTTCGTCACGCACGATCTGCTCGACCTTGCGAAACACCCGCCACCCCAAAGGCAACCAAGTGAAGATTCCAGGAGCGACTCGGCGCACATATCCAGCACGCACCAACAGGGTGTGACTGGGGACTTCAGCATCGGCAGGATCTTCACGCAAGGTACGCAAGAACAGCGTGGACATACGCAAGATCACGGGTTTTCCTCCGAGGCTGGGGCTGGTGGCGTAAGCGTATCGGTCTTGCTGCGCGGAGCGGCTAGAACAGGATGGAAGCGAACGTGTCTGTCTGGGTGAAGCCAGCACGAAGGTAGGCCCGGCGGGCTGATGTGTTGTAGTCATTGACATAGAGCGAGACGGCCGGAGCAATGTGGGTTTGCGCGTAGTTCGCAACCGCAGCCATGCCGGCGGCAGCCATGCCCAGCCCGCGCATCTGCGGATCGATCCACACACCTTGAACCTGGCAGGCCTGGGCTGACACTGCGCCGATTTCGGCCTTAAAGACCACACGACCGTCTTCAATGCGAGCCAGTGCTCGACCTGACCGAATGACATCGGCGATCCGCGCGCGATACACATTCATGCTTTCGCCGTGAATCGGTGAAATCCCGACTTCTTCGGTGAACATGTCAATGCAGGCTGGCAACAAAATGTCGAGTTCGTCTTCGCGTACCAAACGCACCAGCGGATCGGGATCAACGGACGGCGCCTTCGTCAACGCCATCACCGGTTGGTTGGTGCGTTCGTCACGAGCTGGACCCCATGACGGTGCCAGTAAGCGCCACAACTCAGCCACTTCCTCAGCCGGCCCCACAATCGAGGAACAGCGCCGACCAAACTTGCGTGATCGGTCGGCAAAAGCAAACAGTGCGGCTTCGGTTGCTTCGACCGGAACGAGGTTGGCGCCGTTGTACATGGCCGATACCAGATGCTCGCCCTCAAACCATCCCCACACTTGGCCACCCATTCGCCAACTTTGCATAGCCGAGGCATGGACGCGATGCGCGACGAAGCAATGCCGAACCGGATCGCGGTCCAAGAGTTGTTGCAGGTCTGGCAAATCCGTAGGAGTCAGCTCGCGCAACGACGAGGTAGCGAGGGAGTGCTCGTCGGTCGTCATTAGCGAACTTCGACGACCGGGCCAATGCCCTCGGCTTCAGGATCGATTCCCATTTCCTCAGCCATGCGCAGTGCTTCTTCGATCAACGTCTCAACAATTTCAGATTCCGGCACGGTCTTGATCACTTCCCCGCGAACAAAAATCTGACCCTTGCCATTACCCGATGCGACACCGAGGTCAGCCTCGCGGGCTTCACCTGGACCATTGACCACGCACCCCATGACGGCAACGCGCAGTGGAACGGTGAGGCCTTCTAAACCAGCGGTGACTTGTTCAGCCAACGTGTACACATCAACTTGCGCGCGACCACAGGATGGGCACGACACAATTTCTAGTCCGCGTTGACGCAAACCGAGGGATTCAAGGATCTGGTTGCCGACCTTGATCTCCTCTACCGGCGGAGCCGACAGGGATACTCGAATGGTGTCTCCGATGCCGTCCGCGAGTAAAGCGCCAAAGGCAACCGCTGACTTAATCGTGCCTTGGAATGCGGGACCGGCTTCGGTCACACCCAAGTGCAACGGGTAATCGCATTGTTGTGCCAGGAGTCGGTACGCCTGCACCATGATGACGGGGTCGTTGTGCTTGACCGAAATCTTGATGTCTTGGAAGCCGTGCTCTTCAAACAGAGAGCATTCCCACAACGCTGATTCCACGAGGGCTTCTGGGGTGGCCTTGCCGTACTTTTCGAGCAAACGCTTATCGAGCGAACCTGCATTGACACCAATGCGGATCGGAATACCTGCATCGCCTGCCGCCTTGGCAATGTCTTTGACCTTGTCATCGAAGGCCTTGATGTTGCCCGGGTTCACGCGCACTCCCGCACAACCGGCATCAATAGCGGCGAATACATACTTCGGTTGAAAGTGGATGTCAGCAATCACTGGAATGCCAGACTTCTTGGCAATCGCTGGCAGGGCTTCAACGTCGTCTTGGCTAGGAACAGCAATGCGCACAATCTGGCAACCCGACGCGGTCAGCTCAGCGATTTGTTGCAACGTTGAATTGACGTCCGCGGTCAACGTTGTAGCCATCGACTGCACCGAAATCGGCGCATCCCCGCCCACCAGTACGGGGTGTGTGGGGTGGTTCAGCAACAACTGACGCGTCTTGCGTCGAGGGGCTAGCGGAACCGGAGGTGCAGAGGGCATGCCGAGGTTGAGCGAGGTCATGAGTTCAGTATCCCTTACTGCAGGTCATTTAGAGCCCCAAGGTGATGGGCTTGAACAAGTCCGCCCACACCAGCAGCACACCCATGAGGATCAAAACGATAGAAATCCCATAAGCCAACGGCAAAGCCTTGGCCACATCGACCGGCCCAGGGTCTGGCTTGCCCCGCATTCGAGCCCAGCCCCGCTTGATGCCTTCCCACACTGCGCCGATGGCGTAGCCACCATCGAGTGGCAGCAACGGGATGAGGTTGAACAGGAACAGGAACAAATTCAAGCCAGCAAGAAGACCCAAAATCTGTAGTGCTTTGAGCTGTACGTCAATGCCTTCGGCGGCCACGACCTCACCACTAATCCGCCCCACCCCTACGACCCCGACCAGCCCATTGGGATCGCGTGGTTGACCACCAAAGACGGTCTTGGTGAGTTCGTACATCTTCACGGGCAAGGTAACGATGGCTCGCGTTGCTTGCTTAGTGATGTCCCACATTTGCTTGGGGACAGCAATAAAGGATTGCTTAACTAACTCCTCCGTGGGGGCAAGTCCGAAATAGAAAGCCGGTTGAATACCGGTGATCTCACCTTGATCGTTGAACGTTGGTCGCGGAGCTTGGACCAGCGTCGTGGTCAAACGCACGGTCTTGCCATCACGCTCAACGGTGAAAGGAACATTGGACTTATCGCTGGTGCGGATCTGTGTGCGCACCTGTTCCCAGTTTGAGGTGGCCACGCCGTTGAAGGAAACGATGCGGTCGCCCACTTTAAGGCCAGATTCAGCAGCGGGAGAAGGCGTATTGGGGCACTTAGTTAAGGATTTGTCGGCCCGAAGAGAGGCTTCGGTAGGAATACATGGTGCGACGTAGCCCACAACATTGCTCGGCGTAGGTAAACCAAGGGCCATAAAGGCGATGGTGAACAAAATCGCCGAGATGATCAGGTTCATCGTCGGGCCACCGAGCATCACCACTAATTTTTGGCGAACCGGCAACTTATAAAAGACGCGGTCAGCATCGTCGGGGCCGATTTCATCTGCTGCGGTTTGTCGAGCATCATCGACCAACGCACCCATGCGGCTCGTTGTGGTGGTTCGTAAAACCTCCGGGCGATCTGGATTGACCGGCGGCAGCATTCCAATCATGCGGATGTAGCCACCCAGGGGAATGGCCTTAATTCCGTACTCGGTTTCGCCGCGCTGACGAGAAAAAAGCTTGGGGCCGAAGCCGACCATGTATTCGGTGACTTTGACGCCAAATTTCTTTGCTGTCACCAGGTGACCAACTTCATGCAGCGCAATGGACAGCGAAATTCCCACGAGCATGATGAACCAGCCCAGAACGTTGAGCGAAAGATCCATTACGTCACCCCCACCATCGTTCGAGTCGCCTCACGTGCCCAGGTTTCGGCTTGCAGGACATCGTCCAAAGTCAACGAGGCAGAGGTTTGAGCCGGTGCATCGCCCACGACCTTGGCAACAGTGTCGACAATTCCTAAAAATGGCAACCGGCCCGTAAGGAATGCATCAACGCAGACTTCGTTGGCCGCGTTGAACACCGCCGGTGCAATTCCGCCACGCGTACCGGCTTCACGGGCGAGCGCCACAGCAGGAAAGGCACTGTCGTCGAGCGGGCGGAAGTCCCACGAGACGGGCTTGGTCCAATCATTAGCCGGTGACGCGTCTGTGACGCGGTGGGGCCAGGCAATTCCCATCGCGATCGGCAATCGCATGTCCGGGGGTGACACCTGAGCAATCGTTGATCCATCGACGAACTCGACCATGGAGTGCACGATGGATTGCGGATGCACCACCACATCGATACGCGACATGTCAATGTCAAAAAGTAAGTGCGCCTCGATCACTTCAAGGCCCTTGTTCATCAAGGTCGCCGAATTTACGGTCACTACTGGTCCCATAGACCAGGTCGGATGCTTCAAGGCTTGTTCTGGCGTGACGCTTCCTAGTTCAGCGCGCGACTTGCCAAGGAATGGTCCCCCACTGGCGGTCAACAGCAAGCGCTTGACTTCGCTTGCACGACCGGCGCGCAGACATTGAGCTAATGCTGAATGT
>Ga0209086_10002144_pt1 | contig 15609 bp, 8 predicted proteins | sample M_130207_XF_Meta_FD_187312 | JGI IMG/M metagenome (GOLD analysis project Ga0209086, IMG submission 187312) | Freshwater microbial communities from Lake Montjoie, Canada to study carbon cycling - M_130207_XF_MetaG (SPAdes) (version 2) | ecosystem: Environmental > Aquatic > Freshwater > Lake... | reverse complement strand
GGGTTCGTCTTCATCCCACAGAGGTGAGCCGCCGAGGTTCGTCAGCAGTACGGTTGCTGCTACGAAAAGTACAAGCGGAAGATGAAATCGAACTGGAATCACGTCTGAAAAACCTCGCGAGAAACCGAAGGGCACAACGAATGAACTTTGGGGCCAAAACGGGCTGGGAGAGTAGGAGGACCATTCCAGACCGTCAAGCCAAAGACGAACGCCCTTTTTCAACGTGTTTTGAGCCGGTTGACCATACGCCCGGGGCGGTTATGTTGAGCGATGATTCTGGTGGCGGATGCCGCCTCACGACCCGCATGGAGTGTGCCCTTTGGTTGATGAACCGATGCCGTCTGAAGTCCCCTCGCCTTCTCCTGGGGAAGATGCACTTCGCGATAATGCAGGCGGACTGATTATCGAAATTCCAATTGAGCAGGAGCTCAAGGAAAGTTATCTGACATACGCGATGAGCGTTATTGTCAGTCGCGCTTTGCCGGATGTTCGCGATGGTCTCAAGCCTTCGCAGCGACGCATCTTAGTGGCGATGAATGATCTCAATCTTTCCCCGGGATCGTCACGAGTAAAGTGCGCGAAGATTTCTGGTGACACCAGCGGCAACTACCATCCCCACGGTGAAAGTGTTATCTATCCAACACTTGTGCGCATGGCCCAAGAATGGAATATGCGACATGTGCTTGTGGACAAGCAGGGAAATTTCGGTTCGATCGCCGGTCTTCCCGCAGCTGCAATGCGATATACCGAGGCGAGACTTTCGCCCATTGCCGCACTGCTGCTGGACGATCTCGATCTCGATACTGTCGATTTTGTTCCGACGTATGACGAACGAAGCACAGAGCCTGTCGTCCTGCCGAGCCGATTTCCAAATCTGGTCGTCAACGGCGCGGGAGGAATCGCCGTTGGCATGGCCACGAGCATTCCGCCGCACAACCTTGGTGAGGTCTGCAAGGCTCTTGTACAATTGATTGATTTTCCAAACACCACTGCCGGTGAACTGCTTCAAATTGTTCCTGGGCCAGACTTTCCAACCGGTGGAATTGTCATGGGCCGGGATGCGCTGATTCGGGGCTATCTGACCGGTCGCAGCACGATCACGCTTCGCGCGCGTGCCACGGTTGAAGACATGGGGAAAAATCGCAGTCGTATCGTTGTCACAGAGGTTCCTTATCAGCAGACTCGGGACTCGATCGAAGAGAAGATCGCGGAACTGGTGACCGACGACCGTATCAAGGGCATTTCTGCAATTCGCAATGAAAGTGACTTGAAGGATCCTGTGCGATTGGTGCTGGAACTCAAGCGAGATGCCGATCCTGAAGTCGTGCTTAATCAGCTCTATCAATTCTCTTCGTTGCAAACCACTTTTTCGCTGATTTTCTTAGCACTGGTCGACGGAAAGCCCCGCATTTTACCGTTTAAGAAAATGCTGGAAGAGTTTTTGCGACACCGCACAACAGTCATTCGACGTCGCACTCAGCATCTTCTCGCGAAGGCAAGAAGTCGCAAGCATACGCTCGAAGGTTTGCTTGTGGCGCTTGCAAACTTAGATGAGGTGATTGCTATTATTCGCAGTTCTCCTACGCAAGCAGAAGCGAAGCAGCGACTCACGTTGATCGCCGCTCCTTCCTCGCTCTTGGAACGGGCCATTGGCGAAGAAGGATTCGCCGTGCTTCAGGAAGAGAGAGGTGTTTCTGAAACCTATGGTCTTTCACCTGTGCAAGCGGAAGCAATTCTGCGTCTCACGCTGGGACAATTGGTGAATCTTGAACAAACAAAACTTTCTGGAGAACACCGGGAACTGCTCATCAAGATCGGTGAGTTCCGAAGAATTCTTTCAAGTGAATCAAATATTCGTGCTCTTATTCGCGAAGAGTTGCTCGACCTCGAAAATAAACATGCAGATGAGCGCCGCACTGAGATTAGCGGTGAGGCTGCCGACATTCGCGATATGGCGGAGTTGATCACTGAGGCTTCGATGGTGGTCACGATCAGTCGGGCTGGCTACATCAAGCGCACCGGATCGATCACCTACCGAGCACAGCGTCGGGGAGGCAAGGGGCTCACGGGTGCCCGAACCGATGATGAGGATCCGATTGAGCATCTCTTCGTTGCAAGCACGCATGACTGGCTCTTGGTTTTCACCACGTTAGGCAAGGTCTTTACTCTGCGAGTCTTCGAGTTACCAGAACTTGCCCGCGATGCTCGTGGACGAGCACTTGTGAACTTGTTGGAACTGGAACCGGGAGAAAAAGTTGCCGATTGTCGTGCCGTTGCTGGTTTTGAAGCGACGGAACAGTATCTGATGCTTGCGACGCGCAGAGGAGTCGTCAAGAAAACTGCTCTCGAGCAATACAGCCGCAAGCGATCCAAGGGGCTGATTGCCGTCAAACTCAGAGAGGGAGACGAACTCATCGATGCGTTAGTGACATGTGCCGGAGATGAACTTGTGCTTTCAACGGCGAATGGCTTAGCGATTCGATTTCCAGAATCAGATGTTCGACCAATGGGCCGCGGCACCAGTGGTGTACGAGGCATCAGGCTCTCGTCCAAGGATCGTCTTGTAGGCATGGTCGTGGCCGATCCAGAGGCGACTCTTTTGACTGTCTGTTCCAATGGGTTTGGCAAACGGACTCTTTTCGGCGTGGGCACCGCGATTTCTGGTCCGGCACCAACAGGCGACGAGGAAAGTATTGAACCCGAGGTTTCGAACGTCGATTCAGACATCACCGATGATGAGTCTTCCGGCAGTCAGGTTCGGTACCGTACTCAGCATCGTGGAGGCAAGGGGGTTCGCGACATCAAGACCACTGCTCGTAACGGAGAAGTGGTTGCGGTGGTCTCGGTGCGCGATGAAGATGAAGTGCTCATGATGACTTCCCGTGGAAAAATTCAGCGAGTGGCTGTTCGCGAAATAAAGCCGATCGGCCGCAACACACAAGGCGTTCGCATCATGCGACTTGATGAGGGGGATTCGCTTGCGGCAGTCGTTCGAGTTCCACCAGATGATCGCGGTGCGGACTCTCCAGAGTCGACGGAAGAACCTGCCGATCCTTCGCCCCAAGTCTAATTTTTCTCAGAGGATCTTTAGGCGGATTCGATACTCGCCACCATCTGTTGTTGCAGTGTAAAATTCTCATGAAAATTGCGGTCGTCGGGACAGGATATGTTGGACTGGTGACGGGCACCTGCCTTGCCGACAGCGGCAATACAGTAATTTGTCTCGACATCAACGCTGAAAAAATTGCCAGGCTTTCCCGCGGCGAGGTTCCGATTTACGAACCGGGCCTTGAGGAAATTGTTCACCGGAATACTGCTTCTGGAAGACTTCTTTTCACCACAGACGTTTCTACTGCGATTGCTGGTGCCGAGGTCGTTTTTCTTGCCGTTGGCACACCGCCGCTGACAGATGGATCGGCGGACTTGCGGGCGCTTTGGAGTGTTGTTGACTCGATCGCAATTCACCTTTCAACGACGGCCGTTGTTGTCACCAAAAGTACCGTACCGGTTGGAACCTGTGCAGGAATCGAGAAACGATTGAAGGATCGACTGGGAAGAGATTGTCGGGTTGCGAGCAACCCGGAGTTTCTCAAAGAGGGAGCCGCGATCGAAGATTTTCAAAAGCCCGATCGTGTGGTGGTTGGTGTGCGATGCGACGATGTCGCAGGCGTACTGCGAAATCTGTATCTCCCATTTCTGCGAACCGAAAATCCTTTTCTCATCATGAGTCCCGAGAGTGCAGAAATGACGAAGTATGTCGCCAATGCTCTACTCGCGACAAAGATCAGTTTTATTAACGAGGTGGCAAACCTCTGCGAGCATCTTGAGGCCAATATCGACGATGTACGGCGTGGCATTGGTCATGATCGTCGAATCGGATTCGCGTTTCTTTTTCCAGGAGCGGGATATGGAGGAAGTTGCTTTCCGAAAGACGTTCAGGCGCTGGCTGCCATGGCAAGAAAAGTGGGGGTGTTGCCGAGAATCATGACTGCTGTTCATGAAACAAATAGTGCGCAGAAGAATGTGCTTGGCGAAAAAGTGCTTCGGCATTTTCGTGGAATCATGACAGGAAAAACGATCGCCGTGTGGGGGCTTGCTTTCAAGCCTCGCACCGATGATGTGCGAGATGCGCCGTCGTTGGTTCTGATTGATCAACTGCTTGCCGGCGGGGCTCGCGTGCGAGTGCATGATCCAGAAGCCATGGAGAATGTGCGAGCAATGTATGGCGATCGTTTGGTCTACGCATTGACTCCACTCGAAGCGATTTCGGGGGCCGACTGCCTTGTGATTGTGACCGAGTGGGGAGATTATCGAAGGCCAGACTTTGACGAAATGGTCAGGCTCTTGAAGTCACCAGTCATCTTCGATGGACGCAATCTTTATTCAGATCAAGAGATGCATGCTCGAGGATTCCAGTATTACCCCATCGGAAAGCCTCCGATCCATGCAGTCGAAAACCGCACGGTGGAAAAAAGTTAGGCAGCAGCGCCGAAAATGATCAATGATCGGGCGAAACAGCCGTCAAAGTTTGACAGGTTCGTTTCCGTGTGTGTAGATTTCTGATCCTAAACCGAATGTTTTTATCCATTCTCAGCGTAAAGAGGGACCGTTTTACGATGTCACGTCCGCAGCCGTTTGTTCAAGATTCATCGATCGATATTCCTGTGTCTTTTTCTAGGTTAAAAACAATGTGCCGGAGTGTGTGTTCTGCGTGTTCCGTTGGGATTCTCGCATGTATCGGCTTGGCTTTGATGCCGCAGGTGGCGTTGGCAGCCGAAGAGATTGAGCAGAAGTGGCTGTTTGGCTGGTTCGGTCTCTGGTGGGCTCTGTGCGTAGCCGGCGCGGTGCTTGCGCTCTATCAGGCAAATCAGTTTTTCATCTGGATGAAATCTCAAGATCCAGGTACTCCGAAAATGATCGAAATTGCAGGCTATGTGCGCACAGGTGCCGATGCGTATCTCAAGCAGCAATACAAGGTGGTGGCCGGATTTTTTCTTATCATTTTCTTATTGTTGGCAGTCATGGCATTCGTTCTGGAAGTGCAAAGCCCGTGGGTTCCATTTGCATTTATTTCAGGCGGATTCTTTTCTGGGCTTGCAGGCTGGTTCGGTATGAAAACGGCGACGCTTGCGAGCAACCGCACAGCCGCTGGCGCGGAGCGATCGCTCAACGAAGGACTGCAGGTCGCATTTCGATCTGGAGCGGTAATGGGACTGACGGTGGTTGGTCTTGGTCTACTCGACATCATGCTCTGGTTCTTCATTCTTTACTGGCTCGTTCCAGGGCTCGGCTTTGCTGCGCTTTCGCTCGAAGAGATTACGGTGACGATGCTCTGCTTTGGCATGGGTGCAAGTTCGCAAGCACTCTTTGCCAGAGTTGGAGGGGGTATTTTTACAAAGGCAGCGGATGTGGGCGCTGACTTGGTTGGTAAGGTGGAGCACAATATTCCAGAGGACGACGCGAGGAACCCCGCTACGATTGCCGACAATGTTGGTGACAACGTCGGTGACGTTGCAGGCATGGGAGCGGATCTCTACGAGAGCTACTGCGGAAGCATTTTGGCTACCGGTGCGCTCGGAGTTGCTGCGTTCCATACCACACCAGACTTTCAGATGGCGGCTCTCTTTTTGCCGATGGCAATTGCCGCCGCCGGAACACTTCTGTCGATCTGGGGAATTTGGCAGGTCAAAACACAAGAAGACTCTTCGCAGAAGGTTCTTCTTGCGGCACTTGCTCGTGGAATCAATATTTCGACGGGACTGATTATAGTTGCGTCTTTCGTGCTCACGTTTCTGCTTTTAGGGTGGAGTCATCTAGGCGTTGCAGTCAGTGTGATCGTCGGACTCTTAGCCGGCTGGTTAATCGGAAAATGGACTGAATATTCGACGAGCAATGAATACAAGCCAACTCGTGAATTGACCGATCAGGCCCTGACTGGTCCAGCGACGATCATTATTGGAGGTGTTGCTGAGGGGATGCTCAGTACATGGGCGCCGGTGCTCATCACCGGTGCTGCGACTCTTCTTTCGTTTGGTTTTGCAAACGGATTTGATTTTAAGGATCCAGGAGCCTTTGCGCTGGGGCTCTACGGTGTCGGCATTGCGGCTGTTGGAATGCTCTCAACGCTTGGTATTACGCTGGCTACGGATGCTTACGGGCCGATTGCCGACAATGCCGGCGGCAATGCACAGATGGCCGGGCTTTCTCCTGAGGTGCGAGAGCGAACCGATGCGCTCGATGCTCTGGGAAATACGACAGCTGCCACTGGCAAGGGATTTGCGATTGGGTCCGCAGCGCTTACGGCGTTGGCGCTTCTGGCAGCCTATGTCGAGGAAATTCGAATTGGATTCGATCGTTGGGGCCAAGTGATTACTGAAAATGTGGAGGGTACTCCGGAACAGTTTGTGACGCACAATGGGGAACGAAAGAATTTAAACCCCGGCGATTGGGTGAAATTATCCAGTGGCGTTGCAGTTCAAGTGGGAGCAGAACCAAAGCTCAATACAACGTGGCTTGTGCTTGACTCGTCGGTGCTCGACGGCTTCGCAAAGCAGTCTGCCGGCAGTGTGATCGCGGGAATTCCGTCCGATGCTGTAGAGAAATCAAAGCTCGGAATTAAATCTGTCAAAACTGCGACGATGGCTGACTACATGCGTTTTTACGATGTCACGCTGATGAATCCCAAAGTGTTAGTCGGCCTCTTTATAGGAGCGATGAGCACGTTTGTGTTTTGTGCATTGACGATGAAGGCCGTAGGTCGAGCCGCCAAGGGAATGGTGGAAGAAGTGCGTCGTCAGTTTCGTGAGAAGCCGGGCATTATGGCCGGTACAGAAATGCCAGATTATGCAGCGCCTGTTTTGATCAGCACGCGTGCGGCCCAGAAAGAGATGGTCCTGCCGTCGCTCTTGGCGCTTGCGACTCCGGTGGTAGTGGGTTTGATTCTTGGCGTTTCAGGTGTGATGGGACTTCTTGTGGGAGGTCTGACAACTGGTTTTTGCATGGCGGTGTTCATGGCAAATGCTGGTGGCGCTTGGGACAATGCGAAAAAGTACATTGAGTCGGGCGTTCACGGTGGCAAGGGCACTGATGCCCATAGAGCTGCTGTTGTGGGCGACACCGTTGGCGATCCATTCAAGGACACAAGCGGTCCGAGTCTCAATATTCTCGTCAAGTTGATGAGCATGGTGGCAGTGGTGGTCGCGGGACTTATTGTGCGATACAGCCTTGAATCGATGGGTATCTTTTGAAAAGTTTCTGTTCCGGAGTCCCGATTCAATTTCGATGACGATGTCTGTGGCATGTCCATTTTCAAAATTGCTGGAGTGCCTCATTTTGAGAAAGTGTTGTGAGCGTTGACTCGCGGATTTGGGTTTTGTGTGGAGCGAGTGACAGCATCGGGAGCGAGAGCTGGCGTGCTTACCACGCCACACGGTGCGCTTGAAACTCCTTTCTTCATGCCCGTTGCCACTCAAGCAACGGTTAAAGGTGTGGATGTCGGTCGACTGCGCGATACCGGTGCACGGATGGTCTTGGCCAACGCCTATCACCTCCACCTTCGTCCTGGCGAAGATCAGGTGGCCGTTAGGGGAGGTCTTCAAGCGTTCATGGGATGGGATGGCCCGATGCTGACTGACAGCGGAGGCTTTCAGGTTTTCAGTCTCGCGAAGCAGGTACGAGTGACTGAAGAGGCAGCGCATTTTCAGTCGCATCTCGATGGATCCGCAATCGAGTTGTCTCCCGAACGATCAATGCAGATCCAAGAGCGGCTTGGTGCCGATATCGCAATGCAACTCGATCATGTCGTCGCATTGCCAAGCTCACGAGAAAAAGTCGATGATGCAATGCAGCGGTCCCTTCGCTGGGCAGTGAGGTGTCGCGATGCCCATCAGCGTCAGGATCAAGCCTTGTTTGGGATTGTTCAGGGAGGGCTTGAAGAGGACCTGCGTTTTAAAAGCGCGGAAAAACTCATCGACATAGGCTTTGATGGTTATGCCATTGGCGGGTTGTCCGTTGGAGAAGGGCCCCATGCGATGTACGCCACTCTTCGATCGGTCATGCCAGTGCTGCCACTTCAAAAGCCCCGGTATTTAATGGGAGTTGGACGCCCGCAGGATATTCTTGAGGCGGTATCACAAGGGGTCGATATGTTTGACTGTGTGTTGCCGACCCGCTGCGGTCGCAACGCTCTTGCCTATACGTTGAACGGCACAATTCGTCTTCGAAATGCGCGCCACTCGCTCGAGGAAGGACCCATTGAAGAGGGGTGTCTTTGCGCAGCCTGCCGGCACAGTCGCAGTTATCTGCGACATCTCTTTCTGGCCAATGAAATGCTCGGTCCGATTCTTGTGTCAATCCACAATCTCACGTTTTATTCACGCCTGATGGGCCTGCTTCGCGAGGCAATCATCGAGAATCGCTTTGATGAAGTGAAGCAGAATCTGGAGCGTTCGCTGTCAGGTGGAGAGCCGCTGTCCTCGGCCGAGAATGACGCCTGATAAGCCTGCTTGAGGGCGGTGATGCTGTGCGGTCTTGTCCGGTTTGCAAGATCGTCTCTATCATGCTCGCTTCGATTGGAACTGCACAATCAAAGAACCGCCGATTCCCGGTGGCTCTGGATGCAGATCACTTCTGGAAAATGAATAGATGTTTATGTTGTTGGCTGATTTTGTGTCATCTGGATTGCGACCGGTTCTTTCTCAGGCTGGTGCCCAGCCACCGCCCCAGCTTTTTGAAAATCTCCTGCAATACGCCCCGCTCGTTGCGATTGTAGCCGCAGCATGGATGCTTTTGTATCGTCCGGAAAGACAGCGACAGCAACAGCATAAAGAACTTCTTGCCGCACTCAAAAAGAACGACCGAGTGCTGACTGCTGGTGGAATTTATGGAACAGTGGCCAATGTGCAAAGAGATATAGACCGAGTCACGATTCGAATCGATGAAAGTAACAGTGTAAAAATTGATGTGACGCTCGCATCAATCGCCCGAGTTTTACAGAACGAACCGAGCGAATCAGCGACCTGAGAGGGCCAATGTCCGTCCGGTGTTCTACCGGCGAGGCATTGGGTGGCCCAAAGGAAGCTTCTCAAACGGTGTTGGAAAGTCCTTCATGAATATGTTTCAGACGATTGTTCCTTGTTTTTGCCAAGTGGTTGAGGCTTCTTCACAAGCAACTGCCTGGTGGAAAGAGAGCTGGTTTCTCTGGGTGTTGACGGTGCTTGTGGTATTCGTCCCGGCGCTGATGGCCCGGTTGATAGCGCCTGCATTGCGAGCGGTTGACATGTCTGGACGGATGGCGATTGTGCTCATCTCGCTGGTTGCGGGCTGCGCAATTGTTGCGCAAGGATGGCCACCGCGACTCGGTATTGATTTGAAGGGGGGCGTGATTCTGGTCTACGAAATTGACTCGTCCAAACAGTCCTCAGAAGGAGTCGATGACGCGATCGGAAAAATTGAGGCACTGTTAGTTGGTCAAGATGGTCGTTTTGGAACTCTCAAGAGAGAATCAAACGAACGAGTTACCGTTGAACTCAAGACCACGGACAAGGCTTTGAGAGATAGTTTTTTGGCGGGCGTGCAGAAGATTGACTTTGGGGACGCAACGGTTCGGCTCGCAAAACGAAATGATTCGGAACAGTCGCTTTCACTCGGTTTTGATGTCATTGGACAGTCGATTTCCATCGATATGGACAAACTCGTTGCAGCGGTGAGTCGGAGAGTGAATCCGGGTGGACAGAAAGAAGTGACGGTTCGTCGATACGGTATTGGTCAGCTTGAAGTCATCGTGCCAGAGGTAGACCAGGCCGAGGTCAATCTCATCAAACGCATTGTGTCGAGTGCAGGAGTTCTCGAATTTCGAATCGTGGCCAACGGAGACGATCCCCGTCACAAGCCTGTCATTGAACTGGCTATGGCCAGTGGTGGAACAACGATTGGTGAGGCTGGCCGGCCGATGGGCCGATGGGTTCGTTTGGATACAGCTAAAATCAGCGCCGATGAAGAGAGCGGACTCGTCACACGCATCGCTTCTGACAAAACGGTGGAGGTGCTCGTAGTGCTCGATCGCTTCAACGTCACGGGCGGATTTTTGACTCGAAGTCTTTCAAGCTACGACGCTAATTTGCAGCCTTGCGTCAACTTTGCATTCAATTCGGCCGGTGCTGCTCTTTTTGGAACGCTCACCGGGCAGAATCTTCCCGATCCGTCCAACCGGCTGACAAGTCGTCTGGGAATCGTTCTCGACGACGTTTTACTTTCTGCTCCAACCATTCGCAGTGCGATTTCTGGAGAAGGGCAGATCACAGGATCGTTCAAGCAGGCCGACGTTGATTTTCTAGTGGGTGTGCTGAATGCCGGTAGCCTACCGGCGGCGCTCTATAGCGAGCCGATCAGCGAGCAGAGAATCAGTCCACAACTCGGCGCTGACACGATTCGATCCGGTGCTCGCGCGATGGTGCTTGCGATGATCGTTGTGCTTTTCTTCATGTTGGCCTACTACCGTTTCTCAGGCGCCGTTGCCGATCTTGCCGTCATACTCAACGTTCTTCTTGTCGTAGCTTTGATGATTACGGTGAAGGCTGCGTTCACGCTTGCAGGATTGGCCGGACTGGTGCTTTCAGTTGGCATGGCGGTTGACGCAAATGTTCTGATTTATGAACGGATGCGTGAAGAAGTCGATCGCGGGGCGTCGCTGCGAATGTCGATTCGAAATGGTTTTCAACGTGCCTTTTCAACGATTGTGGACTCGAATCTCACGACCCTTATCACGGGAGTTGTGCTCTTTGCAATCGGTACGGATCAGCTCAAGGGTTTTGCCGTAACGCTGATCCTTGGGCTTTCACTCAATCTCTTTACGGCCGTCTTTTGTGCTCGCGTGGTGTTTGACCTTGCCGAACGCAATCGTTGGATCACTCAATTGTCGATGGCAAGGATGTTTGGGCAGACTACGTTTCAGTTCGTTTCATACATGCGGCCCGCCATTGTGGGTTCGACAGCATTTATTCTGTTGGGGTTGTTAGCGAGTGTGTATCGAGGACAAGGACTGTTTGATATCGACTTTACCGGTGGAACATCGGTGCAGATAGCGTTTAAGCCCGATCAGGGACTCGATGTGTTGGAAGTGCGAAACGCTGTTGCGGAACTCCCCGATGTTTCGGTGAGTACGGTGACGACCAATGACGGCCAGTCAAACCTGCGATACAAGATCGATACGTCGCTGCGAAATGACGATCAGGTTGAAACACTTTTGAAGGAAAAATTTCCTGGACGATTGGCGACATACTCGATGGGTTTTGGTGAAATCACGCCAGTGCTGCCAAACGCTCCTCCAGCGATCCCCGGGGATGCAGTTCTGCCGGAGGTTCCCGAGAAAGAAAAAGAGCCTCCGGTTGATTCATCTTCCGAAGCAGACAAAGTTCAAGATGCTCCGTCTCCAAAAGAGGGTGCCTCGCTGCAAACATTCGGAACGCTTTTCTTGGGAATGTTGGCCGAAGATGAATCGATACCAGAAAATCCAGTTGTCACTCCGGAAAAACAAGAGTCGAGTCCTACGGTTGTTACGGATGATGTGGAAAAGGTGTCTCAGGTCACGTCGAGTGCCGCGCTTGATTTTCCAGAACAGATCAACTGGGGGACCTTACGATCCAATGTTCAGGATGCGTTGCGAGCGGAGGGCATTGCCGACATTCCGTTTGAGTTGGCAACCGAAGGCATGATTTCCAAAACTCATGCCTATAGAAGCTGGGGGCTTTCAATACAGGCTGACATGGAAGTCACAAGGCGTGTGCTTGAGCGGATGGCTCGCACGCTCGCCGAGACCCCGGTCTATCTCTCGGCCAATACCATTGGTGGGAAAGTTGCGGGAAACACAAAGGTGACTGCGGTGTATGCCTTGCTGGCGAGCATGTTGATGATTGTGCTCTACGTGTGGCTTCGATTTCAGAACTTGGCATTTGGTTTAGCAGCCGTTGTGGCGCTGGTCCATGACGTGCTTGTAACGGTTGCATGTCTGGCGCTGAGTAAATTTGTTGCACCATTTTTGGGATGGGCACTTGTGGATGACTTCAAAATTAGCCTCGATGTTGTTGCCGCACTTTTGACAATCGTGGGCTTTTCCATAAACGATACGATCGTGATCTTCGACAGACTCAGGGAAATCCGTGGCAAGAGTTCTCTTGTAACTGGTGAAATGATTGATCGGGCGGTGAATCAGACGCTGAGTCGAACGATTCTCACCTCCGGAACAGCACTTCTTGCAACCATCATTCTTTACGTATTTGGAGGCACGGGAATTCACACGTTTGCATTTACGATGCTCATCGGAATTGTGACGGGTACGTACAGCACGGTGTATATTGCTTCGCCAATCGTTCTGTGGCTGCAGGCCAAGCCGGCTAGCCCCGGGCTTCAACTTCGCGCGAGATCTGCGTCGACTTGATCCTCGGGTTACATTTTAAAAACAGATTTCCTCATTTTTAAAATTGGGGTGTATGTCTCGGCACATATGCATGTGTACGGGTTATGCAGTTTGTGAGGAGCAGGGAAGACCTCGAGGCTGCGTTTTCTGTGTTCTCGATTCCACGATGTGACGACCCAAATAAAAGAAAGAGGAACGTTTCAAAAATCCGCTGTACGAAATGGAGGTGATACTTACTCCGCGTGGAACTGCGCGAGAGGAACCGTTCTGAAATGGATTTTATAAAGCGAGTCATGAGAATCACAGCGAGTGCTGCGATGCTCATTGTTGGACTATGGACGTTGTTGTCGCTGGTTCTCGGTCCGGTGAAACGATCAGAAGACCGAGAAACTCAGACAAGGGTTTTGTCGCAAGCGATCGAGACCCCTGCACTGTCGAATGAAAAAAGGCAGCTCGGTTCAACCATGTTGTCATCGTCAGTGATACAGACGGCACCCTCCGATGGACTGCCGGTGATGCACAGTTTCCAGTCGCCTGATCAGGGCGACCTTTCATCGTCGAATGAAAATTTCAAAAAGTCTCTGTCGGAGGTTGCCAAAGCACTTGAACGACATGATTCACAATCAGTCGAAGTCTCAAAAAAATCGGGAGAATCATCGTTTGACAAACATGCTTACGTCATGCAACCGCTCCCGGCACGATCAGTAACGGCGACTTCTGAAATTCCACGCGTGATGGAAGAATACAGACCGACTCTTGAATCACCCCCGCCGCCACTTCTAGATGCCAACGCTCCACCACCACTGGCAGGCGTCTGGCCGATGGCGAAAAATAGTTTTTTACGCACAAAGAGTGACGATCAAGGATTGCCGCTCACTGCAGAGCCTTATGCAGATCAAAAAAACGTTCTCCAGACGCAATCGATATCAAGCGAAAATGAAGTGGTCACCAACTCGATCAAAGAATCGGTCGCGTCAATTTCAAAGGCGACTCGCGTGCATCACCTCGGATCACGACTGCCGGGCTACAGTGATATTCATATTGTAAAAGACGGAGATGACCTTGTGAGGATTGCGTTGCAGGCGTATGGGCACTCGGGTGCTGCAGAGGCACTCTGGATGGCCAATCGAGATCAAATGACTGATCCTGCGCTGCTGCCGATAGGCATCCCCCTTCGGTTGCCTGCAGATGCCGGTTTTCCACGTAGTCTTTCAGGGGCCGACATGAACGTTGTTCAGATGATTGAACCTTTGGTCGCGCCAAGTTTTCCTGAAAACACAGCGGAGCTTTCTTCGGCTACAAAAAAAACAACCGGGAACTTTGTTTCCTCGGCGAGTCTACCGATCGCGGCGAACTCAACCTATGTTTCAGCTATTCCTCCGGGTGTTCAAGTCTCCAGTGTGCCGTGGTTAGTTCATTCCAGACCTGCAACAGGAGAAGCGTTAGGGAATCCAGCATCAAGTCGTCCAAAGACAATTCAGTCTGGCCCTGGCGATACATTTGTGATTTTGGCAAAAAAATTCTATGGCGATGCCACGATGGCCAAGCCACTGTGGGAAGCGAATCGGGATCGAGTTCGAAGCCCGCAGTTATTGGTCCCGGGAATCGAGTTGCGTTTGCCCTGAGAGATATGAATTTTGAAAAGCGATGCGAGTGAGAGAAAGATGGTTTCGTATCGAAGGAGTATCTCGAGCCTCAATTAATTTTTTTTACGGAGGACATTTCGAACAAAAGCAAGAATCCAATCAGAAAACTGTGCGGCAGGATCAGTCAAAAGTTTGTCGCCGATGAGCGAAGAATTGACCTGCATGCAGAAGATCGTGGCGTGTTCAGGTGTATCAAGTCCTGGAGCTTGTTTGGGTTCTTCGCCGGCGCGCATCTCATACCATTCTTTTGGACGATTCTTCTTTAGTTTTTCTATGACGTTGTTGGTATCCTTGTCCGAAATACCACCAATGACTGACAAAGGCAACGAGGTTTTGATGGCCTCGCTTAAAAGAGCCGGTGATATATTGAGGCCTTTCGTTGCAAAGACGGGTGAGATAAGGACGATGCCCTTTACGTGACGTCCTTGTACGCGGGCGGCAAGAGGAGGCCAAAGCCAATCGTTGGCTGTCCAGATCGCCCCAAGTGTCGCGCCAGTTCCACTTCCGACAATGATGAGTTTATCGAGGTCAAGTTCCTTAGAGTCACTCTTTTCCTTAATCCAGTTTCGAACCGCCTCAATGTCTCCTTGAACAGTGGCTTGCTCGCGAACGCGTCCTCCGCTTGACGCTGCAATTGCAAGAAGATCCCGAGCCTTCAAATCTCGTGCAGAGAGTTTCTTGCCGCCGGTCCAATCGGTGCTCTCTCCATGTCCTCGAAGATCGGGTGATACAACCGCACATTCGTTTTTCTGAAGAAATAAAGCAAGTGTCTCCACGGTCTCATGGCTACCTTCTAGCCCATGGAGAAGAATGATCGTTGCAATCGGCTTGGTGCCTTCTGGCACAGGGTAATACCACACCGCCAACTGTACTCCGTCAGAGGTTTGAAGTTCGATTTTTTCAGGAGCGGCAAGTTTGGCTGTTGCTGAGCCGGTGAGATTTGGAGTTTGAGAAAGAGCCACGGAAATATTTTGCGTTCCTACGATTGAAACGAAGAGAAGCAGTGACAGAAACAATCGAGAATTCCGCATACGCTCACCTTTGGAAATGTAAAAAAGAGTTTTGTAACGGGCCCGCCAACGACACTCGTCGATGTTATAAGAGAAGTGAGTGGCTCTCAAAATATATTTTTCACCGCATCGAGACAGATACAAGAGAGACTGAATCACTTCAAAAGCCAAAGGTTTCATTGCGAGATGTGGGGTCAAAGAAAAATCATCCTCGCCCCCAGAGCACTCTCCAACTACCGAAGCCCCTATTTTCCAAAAAGTACTCAAAAAGCTTTGAAATCGCAGGGATTTTGTCATAAAATTCAAAGCCGTCCTTGGTTTTCTAAAAGAAGGTGTTCTGAATGAAGTAACTTCGGGCAAATAAGTCATTTTTCAGCAATAAAAACTGCAATAAGAGCCGAAAACCTGATGTGCGAACAAATTTGGTTTCGTTTTCTGAAGAAGGGGCGATCACTCGCTCGTAAATCAACACGCTTTTGGACGTTCCGCATGTGAAATGGCAATAAATCGAGTATCCTTTGAAAGTTCAAAAGAAGGCTTC
>Ga0209086_10002143_pt1 | contig 15611 bp, 18 predicted proteins | sample M_130207_XF_Meta_FD_187312 | JGI IMG/M metagenome (GOLD analysis project Ga0209086, IMG submission 187312) | Freshwater microbial communities from Lake Montjoie, Canada to study carbon cycling - M_130207_XF_MetaG (SPAdes) (version 2) | ecosystem: Environmental > Aquatic > Freshwater > Lake... | reverse complement strand
AATATTGAACGTAATTTCTGGGTGACCCCATTTAAATCTTGGGAAAAGCGACAAAAATTACGTAAATCATAATGTTCGGAATGGAAGACTTAACAGAGCCACAAGGTCAATCTGAGGTAACTATTAGCTATTTTATGCTATCACTATTGCAGATAGCTGATCAGTCAAAAATATTGCATTGGCAAACAGATTATGATACTGAGCACCGTCATTTTGGACTGTTTTATGAAACCTTTATTGAACAAATGGACACGCTAATTGAAGCTATTGCTGGTAAATACGGTAAGCATACCCTTAAATTTGGTGAAGCAGCAATTGCAGTTGGAGATTATGAATTAAATCGAGACTCTTTCTTTAAACAGGTTGACTATATTTTTCGTGAAAACTTTAGTCAATTATTTGATAGAGAAGCTGACTCTGAACTATATAATTTAGCTGATGAGATTTTAGATCTTAAAAATAAAGTGCAATATTTATTGCAACTACGATAATATGTTTATAAAAGTAAAACGATTTCAGCACTTAGAGTCATTACTGTTAGAGTCACAGGGTATTGAGATGACTAATCGATTTGATGCAGCACTAACTGACTTTACTAAAAATGCGTCAGCTCCAGACTATACAAAATTTGATGCTTTAATTGATTCAATATTGGATGAGCAAATTTCAAATCAACAAGCGTTTATTAACAAGTTTGGAGATAATACTGCGGCTAATTTAATCAATAGTTATTTAGGATATTGTGATACTAGATTAAAAGCAGTAACCTCAAAGATTATTAAGGAATATGGAAGTAATAATCCAGTTTTAGAAGAAATTAAAAATAATCAAGAAGCACTGGTTGTTATTCATTCTAGAATTAATAAGTTAACTAAAATTTATGAGGATTTATCAACAAGAATTCAAAATAGTCAAATACTACCGATAATTACTCAAAAAATACAAGAGGTTACACAAACAGTTAACGAGGCCTGGTCTGAAGTAATGAATGGAATTGGATCAATTGTAAGGACCACCCAAAATAATATGGCAAATGCTGCAACTGAGGAAGAGAAGACAAGATTTGCAAAATTAACACTTATTAAATTTAAGACATTAATTAGTTTGGGAGAGCCAATGCCTACTGAATGGAAACAAGCAATTAGTATGGGAAAGGCAGCAGCGGACAGTAAGATAAAAGACGCCGGTCTTGACCCTGATCAATTAACTCAATCATATAGTCGGACGGATGACATTACAAAACGAATTGTTAGACTTGAGATAACTAATTGGAAAACGGAAGATTTGCTTGACTATGAATGCGACCAAATTAAGGCCCAAATTAATGCACTAACTGGAACTCCAGCAGAGCCTAAAATTGAAGCATATAGGTCTGAATTAAATGATATAGTTTCAATGATTAAGCAAAAGTTATCTGATAAATCTCTTGATCTAGATAAAACCAAAGGAATTCATTTTGATTTTAATATAAAATTAAGATTATATGAAAAAACACCTTTACCGGTAACTGGTCAACAAATTGCGGATAACTCAAAAATTATGAAATTTAGAAAAGGATTAGCCTCATTTATTTCATTTTTTGCAAGCGATTCAAGCGAACCACTTACACCCGCTGGACAAGCATTTGCTAACCTGGGAAAGAGCATACACGATACCTATGCAAAGGTTTTAAATACATCGGCTATGTTTATTGGAAAAGCGCTAGGCGGTAAAGAAGGAAAATTAAAGGCAGATGCTATTTCTAGAATGTTTATTCCTGACACCAAAGTATTGGATAAAAAACCAGTAGTAGCTGAAGAGTTAGGAGCAGGTTCAGCTCCAGGATTAAGCATACAGGTTCCTGGCTCAATTGGTTCAATGGGGCCAATTACTCCACCTACGGCGACCTCATTTGGTTCAGGAGATAATTTTTCACCAAAAAAGAAAAAATCTAAGTCTAAAATTCTTGGATTTAGTGAATACCTAAAAGAGAATAAATTTTAAAAAAAATAGTAATAATAATGAAAAATTTAATAAAAACATTTGAATCATTTGATCACAACTCTGAATTAGAAAATCATGAAGTTGATCATGAATCAAACCATGAGCTGGATCACTACATGTTTTTTGGTAATCTTGAAACAATTAAGAGATATGTTGATGCTCTGTTAGAAATGGATCAAGTTACGGTTAATGAAATATTACATAACGGTCATGATTGGGCAGCCGATCATATTGCAACCGCAAAGGATGATATTGAGGAGGTTGCAAATTTCCTTATGAATGAAATGCAGAAGTCAACAGCCTCTGAAGATGAAATGTTTGAAGATGATGGATCGGATGAATATGTTAGTGATAAATACTCATGTAATGAATGTGGTATGACTTATGAAGGCGGTATTTATGAAGATGATGAACCTGATTCAGTATGCGAAGCGTGTGGAGGTACAGTTACACGAATGTAATTAGCTATGATAAATCCTCGTATAATTTCTGAAAATCTAAAGTATCATATTGATCATGGAATGTCAGTGGCCGAGTCTATTTTTAGACCAGGTAGTACTGCACATATTCAGTTATTAGTTGAGGCACGCAGTCAATTTGACGCTGGTGAAATGAATTTTACTGGAGTTGATACAATTTTATTCATTGAAACTGATCTGGGTAAAACTGATATTTTTAATGGTAAAATAGTTGCACTAGATTTTCCAATTGAAGAATTTGAGCTATATGAGGCACAGTATCATGGAAAAGAGGTTAGGTTAGGATATCCGCAACGAGGCGGAGCAAAAAAATATCATGTTTTTGTAAAAGACCCAGCCTCTGGTAAAGTTAAAAAGATTGCCTTTGGTGATGTACACGGTGGATTAACTGCAAAAGTAAGTAATCCCAAAGCCAGAGCCTCTTTTGCTGCACGTCATCAGTGTCATCTTAAAAAAGATAAAACAAAAGCTGGATACTGGGCATGTAGAAGTAACCGATATGCTCATTTATGGGGAGGTAAAACCTATCCTGGATTCTGGTAAAAATAAAATAGAATAGTATGAAATATCAACAAACATTTGAAGATAAAAGTTTAGTAAGAGCAATTGCTGAAGACCTACTTCCATATATACAAAAGATTAAAGATGAAACTGGAATCTATACAGTAGGTGAGTTTGAAAACTTAATGAGTGGCCGCGGCGGGAATATGGGATTAACTGATGAAGTTATTTCAGAACTAGTAGATATGGGATTTGAATTTGATGAAGATCAAGATTCAGCCGGTTCTGACCTAGATGGTTTTGAAGGATATCCTGGAATAGAATATAGTCTAAATGAAAAAGAAACTAAATTAAGTAGTAAAAAGAGTCCATATTTTAAAGGTTTAAACCCTGATCAAAAATCTAAAAAACAGGCGCAAATGAAGCGTCAAGCTAAAATGAGTGATTCAGATTCAACTGCATATAAACCAATGGCTGGAGACCTAGATAAAAACGGTAAGTTTAAAGGTTCAAAAGTTAAGAGTTCATATACTAAAGAGGTTAACAGTGATCTATCTGAAACTAAAGTTTTTAAATTTTCAGAATGGATGCAAGTTAATGAATCCGGCCCAGCCGATACCTCATTAAAGGCAAAGGCCAAAAAATATAAAATGCCATTTGGTATATTAAAGCAGGTATTTAATAGAGGCATGGCTGCCTGGAAAACAGGTCACCGACCTGGTCAAAGTCAACAGGCTTGGGCACATGCCCGAGTAAATTCATTTGTTACAAAGTCAAGTGGAACTTGGGGCAAGGCTGATAAAGATTTAGCCCAAAAAGTAAGAGCTTCAAAAAAAGGATAGACTATAATTATGAATCACTTATTATCATATAAAGATTTTTTAATTAGTGAATCAAAAAAGCCAAAAGGCTCTCCAGCCTGGCATGACTCGGATGCTCCTGATGCAAATGGTAAATTTAAAACACTTGGAATAAAGGCACTTGCCGCATGGTTAATAAGAACCAGAAATAAAGATATGCAAAAGATTACAGGTAGCATTAACCAACAGGTTGTGTTTAACCGTAAAAAGAATCCAGCTTATGCAAAAAAGATGGAAAGGGTTAGAGCTGAAGTAAAACGTCAACTTGGTAAAAAATAATAACCTATGAGTCTGCCATTTCAAGAAACCGAGCTAGACAGTACAACTTCGATCAGGGTATTTGGTGCAGATATTGATCCGGTTGAGCTTATGTGGCACAGAGACGATGAGGCCCGTACCATTGAACCTATTAATTTTACAGATTGGCTCATACAATTAGAGAATTGTTTGCCTTTTGCAATAGATCACTCTATAAATATTAATAGACATGAATGGCACCGACTAATTAAGGGATCAGGCAGTTTAACCCTAAAAATTATAAAACATAAATATGAAACTTAATATTGGCGATAAGGTTATTTTTCGAGCCAGTGCCGAGGAGCAACAAAATGCACTATTTGAATTAATAGATGGAGCATCAGCTACGGTAACTGAAGTTGACTCGCCAATTTATGCACCGCATATTAAGTTTGTTGAGATAAAATTAGATGAACCAGTTGAACTTAACGGAGAAATGGTTAAAATGGTTAGCGGCTTAGACCCAGATAATATTGAAAAATTAGATGCAGTATCTGAATCTAAATTGGCCAGAAATAAAGATAAAAAAGGTTTAAAAATAAAGAAAAAATCGGACCGTAGGCTAATTTCTGAATTAAATGAACTTGCGGTCTATAAATTTAGTGATTGGGAATTAACTAAACTGCTTTAAACTAATATAACTAGATAATGATATACGCAAATTCTTTTAGTCAATTTAACGAGGCTAATTCAACCGAACCTGAAAAGCCTAGCGAATTATCATGGTATTATGGAATAGCGGACTGTCACGGGCTTGAGTCTTTTATTAAAGAACCTAAACGTGAGGTATGGACCGAAGTTGACTTTTTTAAGTCGATTGGGGTATCTGATATAGGTTCAGCCGAGTTAGACGATAAAAAAGCATTTAATGGTAAATTAAGTATGATGAAGTCGCGGTGTAGAGCAAATATGCAGAGGCACCCAGTTATATACCGAGTGCTAATGGAACCTAACGATGCTGATATGGTACAAGATCAACTAGCCAGGCGTACCGACGCAGGATATATTATGGGACTTAAGATTGTAAAAGCAAAGGCCAAAGGGATTCCCCAATTAATTAGCGGAAGCGGTGAAAATTCAAAATCGCCCAATACAAGACACAGGCCCGAAGAACCTAAAGAGACGCCTGACCAACTTAAAAAGAAATGGGCTATGATTCCAAATCCTGATTTGGAATTTTCAGAGCCTGATTTGGAATTTTCAGAGCCTGATTTGGATCCTATGTAAGGGTAACTCACTATTATTTCTATATTAATTTTTCGCTAATAAATAATATTAAATAGCAATTTTAATTTATGTCGTTTTTAGATGCATTAGGTAGTTTATTTGCTGGATCTACAACTCCGCTTGGCGGACTAACCGAATTAGTTGGCGAAAAGGCAACGGTTGATAAAATATTTAGTGGAATTAATTATTTACAAGCACTAAGTACTACTAGCATAAAAGATCTAAGTTCCGCGCTAACCGCTGGTCAGTTTAAATATTTTCCAGATGCAGCGGATAAACAAAATAATAATGCAAATGATACTAATATATCAACTTCAACTGATTCTATTTTTAATAAATTTACAATTTTTTCATATCAAAATTTTCAAGGTTCCAGTAAATATAAACCAGAAATGCACTTCATTGGAGCGCATAATAGTGATACTACCTTAAAACAAGACTCAACTGATGCTTTATCGAGTACCAGTGCAGAGGAATGGTTTCAAAACGCTGCACAGAAAATAAGAGATAAGAGCCCGGCTGAAAGTACACAAGAGACAGCTAGAACTAGTACAGATCCATCTATAAGAAAAACCGCTACACTATTAGCTAATCCAAATGTTGCAAATATTATTGATTGGGCCAATACTACCTCAGCAATTTCAATAACTGGTTTTCAACCATATGCCATGACAGATTTTATGTTTTGTAGATATTATGGAAAAATTCCAAATAATAGACTTGTTACACTTCGCCGATATCCATTTCCAATAGATGATCAAATAAAAATTAAAAGAGATGGTTCATATCAGAGTCCTATTCCAATTGCCCAAGCAGTAACCTGGTTTGGCGGAGATACTAAAAATGTATTATCCTCAATTGGTGTACTTAATTGGAGTATGAAATGGAAACCAATAAGTTCAATTGGATCAGTAGGTAGTGATGGTACTCAGGCACAAGAGATTATAGGTAATGAAGTTTTAGTAACCGATTTATTAGCACTCGGCGATTCAATTCCTGGGCTTAAAGCTGCAATGGGTGCCTTGCAAGATATAACAGTTTCACTACTTGGATCAGATCAACAATATCAACAAGCTGTTGGAACAGATAAAAAGTTACAAGACTATGCTAAGAAGCTATATACGCCAAATGGACCTTATTGGAATAGAATTTATGGGCCAGTAAACGTAATTCATGAAACTACTCGACGAGAACGAGGAATGCAAGAGGGCTGGGATAAGGCTTTTGGTTTAAATTTTCATTATCAATTTAGATCGTTTAATGGACTAAGCCCAAAGATTGTTGCACTCGATCTTATTTCAAACTTTTTAAATTTAACATATAATGATGCCCAATTCTTAGGTCAATTAGCTAGATTTTTTCCAAAAGTTGGTTTAAAATTTGATGAGTCTATTAATGGATTACTTAGTGGATTATTATTCAAGGCATCAGTAAGTCTTGATGGTGAATTTGCTGATAATATGATAGAGTTTGTTGCGGCAGTAAAAAGCGCATTGGCTACGGCATCGGCCGAAGCTGCTGGTCGTAGCATTGCAGAAAGTATAGCTCGACCTCTACAACTTAAAACTATGAAAAAAATATCTAATGCCGTACCTGCAATGATACCGATTAGATCAGCACTATCCGATCGGCCGGTTGGTGAATGGCACCTAGTTGTAGGAAATCCATTAAATCCAATTATGGTAATGGGCGATTTAGTTTGTAAAAGTTGTAGTATGGTATTTGATGAAGAGTTTGGGCCTGATGATTTTCCAACTGGTGTAACATTTACTGTTTATCTAGCACAAGGTAAACCTAGAGATAAGATTTCAATTGAACGTATGTTTAATTTAGGAGAAAGTCAACTTGCTGGAAGTATATTAAGGGCCCCATCCAGTGAGAACGATACATTTGGTGCACCAAACACTGCACTATTCGAAGCACTATCAACTTTAAAAGATAAAAATGCACAAATTAAAGGCACAGCCAGAAATAAGGAAATACAGGAAAAAATAAAAGAGCAGCCGGCTTTTGCTAAATATCAAAATAGAATTAGAAAGTCATATAGATATACGGCAAATGAGGTGAGTGGAAATAAAGCTGGAATTGACGCTGGCATGGTTAATGATTCATTGTTATATATGTATTTTGATAAATCATTAGATCGTCAATAAAAATATTAATTTTTATAAATGTTAAACTTAAAGACTATATTAAATAAAAAGGTATTTACTAAACTAAATGGGGAAGTTGTAGTTAATTTAATTATACGGTCAGTTTCATTTTTGGGAATTAAGACAAATTCTGGTACTAATTATCAAGTGACAGATGAAACGTCAATGAGATCTGATCTTATTTCACAATATTATTATCAAGATTCATCGTTTTGTGATTTATTATTAAAATATAATGGATATTCTAATCCATTTGCTATAGACACTAATGATATAATTAAAATACCTGAAACCGCAATATTAAGTAGTTTTGGAAAAGATGGACAGGCCTTAGAGATTGGAAAACCCCGTAAAAAGAAAGCAAATTCCGTATTTCAACCAACTACTAAAAAGGATACGGCTAGAATTAACTTTTTAATTAAAAAAGCTGGGGCAGGGGCTGCTCCAATTCCTCCAAATATTGCAATAAGTAATGGAGTTACTATTTCTAATGGTAAAATTATATTTGGAACAGATGTTACTAATATTAAAAAAGAAGATTGCCCAGAGCCAATTTCACGAACTAAATTAAAGGAATCGTTGCTTAAAAACAAAATAAATAATTAAAATGGCAATTATTTTAAAAAAGCTTGATCCAACAATTCAGCCAAGTTTAATTGACCTTAGGGACCTTGAAAGTAATGACTCTAAAAATAAAATCACATTACCGAAATTTGCTGGTTATAAACAAAATCGTGGATTAACTGAACCATTTATAAAAATAGGCAATATTAGACTACAATATGGACAAATTAGGTCATTAAAAATTTGGCAAGATGAATTTGTTCCAAGAATACTAATTACTCTTATTGATGTTGATTCAGAATTTAGTACTGGAAAATTTCCTGTTTCAAATATACTAATTAGTGTATTTATAAAATCAGCTATTAAAAAGCTTAAAAATTTTTCTTGTGATTTTATAATAACTAATATAAGCTCATTTAATATATCAGATAATGAAATTCAATATACATTTACTGGAGATATGCATATTCCAAAATTGCATACAAATGTATCAAAAGCATTTAGCCAAGTTACATCGCTTGATGCACTATTATTAATAGCAAAGGATTTAAAACTGGGATTTGCAGACAATTTAACTGAAAATACCAATGATAAAATGACCTGGTTAATGCCAAATTATTCTTATAAATCTGCAATTACTCATATTTCTAAAATGGCATATAGTAATGAGGAACATTTTTTTGACTGTTTTATTGACAGATACTATATGCTAAATTTTATTAATGTAGAAAAACAGTTTGAAAAAATAGATGATGAATTAAATGTTGCATATATTCATTATGATTATAATAATCTAATTGAAGCAAATAAAATTAATCCAGAAAAATCTAATACTACTGAGCCTACCGCAGTGCAGCTAATGATTACAAATAATAATGCATTAATTGAGACTGACCTTTATATAATAGACTACTCGCTAGTTAGTAATCATGGAGAAATTTTAAAAAATAATGCATTAAAGAGAAATTTATATTGGTATGATCATGGCGGAAATATTAATGAAGGCTTAACTAAAACCTCTGACCTAGATTCAGCTAATTTTACTACACATTTTATTGAGCCTTTAACTGGCACACAGGATAATAATGGAACGCTTCCTCAAACAACTAGCATATCCGAATTTGTAGATACAAATCCTGCTGATCAAACCTTTGTAGGCCAATGGGTCGGGGTTGATTATGGAAATGCCCATACTCACTATAAGTTTTCTCAATTATTAAATAATCATAATCATAACGATCTTGAAAAAAATATGTTAAAGGTTAAATTATCTGGATTTAATAATAATATTATTAGAGGAAGCAGATTGAAGGTTGAAATTTATGTTGATAAAGTTACGTCAAGCCTTGCAGATATTAATAGAACTGATGAGGATTCAACTGAGGCTCAGTCTAATAAATTATCAAATTTTCCAAATAATACTAATACTCAATTAGTTGATAGATTCTTATCTGATTATTATTACGTTAAAACAATTAGTTATAGTTATACAAATGAAACATTTGAAACTGATCTATTATTAACTAAACGAAATTGGATACCTGCTATTAAAAATAAAATTAAAACATAATGGCAAAATTTAAAACTTTAGCAACACCAATAAATGGAATTAACCGAAATAATCAGTTTATTAAATCGGCAATGGATGATTTACAAGATCCATTATTTCTAACATTTAAACTTGATTTTTTCCCAGAAAGAGAGGCTTATCCAAAAGGAGATGGATTAATGAATAGTGGTTTACTTAAACAGCCTGGAAAGTTTGATAAAAAATCAGAGAACGAATTCAATATAGATGGAACTGTCGAATATTCGGCCCAAGACTGGTTACTAAAATACTATGGAAACTCTTATAGAAATGAAATTACTCCAAGTCAGCCTCATCCATACCTAGCACTAGATAAATTTAGAAATGGCTTGCGAATATTACAAGATATGCCATGGTATTTTCAGTCTATTAACGGAATTGGAGATCTTTGGAAAGCTGGACATAATGTAGGCAGTGGAAAAAAGGAAACAATGTTAACTATTAATTGTTTGGAATCAATAATGCAGCCGTTGACTGACCTAGTTGAAAATTATAGATATGCAGTATATGATCAAGCAAGATTAGCATATAGACTTCCAGAAAATTTAAGATGGTTTGATTTGGTAATTAACCTGGTTGAAATTAGGGAGATTGTTGATCACGGTGGTAATATATTTAAAACAGACCGTAAGGGTAATGTATTAGAGGGTCTAAAGGTGATCCAGTTTAGGTGTAAAATGTGTGAATTTGACTTTAGTGATTTCTTAAGTCCACTTGGTGCAACTGAGTATTATACATATGTTACAGATAAACCATTTTATCCTTTTTTTAAAATTAAAGTCGGTTGGGTTATTCAAGAAGAGGTTAATTTACAAGATGCAGCTGACCTAAAAACAATTGGATTATTTTCAGCACTATCAAATATTGTAGGTAACCGAATTAATAAATTTATTCAAGGTGCAGGCAGATTGCCTGGCCAATTAATTGGGTCAGTAATTAATCCATTAACATCAGCACTTGAAAGTAATGTATTCGGCAGTGCATATGAAGGAGTTGCATCGGATATTACATATGATCCTGATAAGCCAAACAAGATACCGCCATTAATGGAGCCAATAGCAGAGAATAGACCAGCCGCAGATCGTTCAATTATATACAATACTGATATATTAAATAGAAAGTCGGATAATGATGTATATATAGATTCAGATGAAGCGTATGTGGGCACAAGAGTTGGGCCGCCTAATCGATTTAATCCAAATCCTTCCTTCTATAAAGACTCGAAAACTAAAATTCAAGTTGAATATGCGGTTCAAAATGTATATGATACTAAGATATTAGAAGGAAATTCCACAGCAGATAACTATAAAGATTTACCTAACACTCCATATAATGCTGACATATTAGCTGGAAAAGTTGATGCCTATCCAGATTCAAATGAAAATTATCCAACAGCAGACGGACCACCAAATAGATTTAATCCAAATCCTCCGGTTGAAAATATATATGACGATGCAATATTAGCTGGAATATCTACAGCCGATGGCTATAAAGATTTACATAACCCTCCATATAATACTTCAATATTATCTGGAACAGCCGATACCTATGCAGATTCAAATGAAGCTTATCCAGGCCCAAGAAATGGGCCACCAAATAGATTTAATCCAAATCCGCCGGTTGAAAATATATATGATGCTGCAGTATTAGCTGGAAAATCCACAGCCTATGACTTGTCAACTTTACCTAAAACTACATATAATCGTGAAATATTAGCTGGAAGAGCTGATGTATATCCAAATTCAGCTAGAGAGCCGGTAGTCGGTCCGCCAACTGGAAATGTTTATTCTAGGTAAACTAACTCTTTAAATAAATAAACTGATTATTAAATTATAGTATAATATTAAATGAATTACCACGAAGGCCAAGCATCATCAAATACTGATCATAATTTTAATGCCTATTACCTAGGAAATGTTGAGGCAATCGACGATCCTAAATTTGAAGGGCGATGTAAAGTTCGGGTATTTTCACTATTTGATAATATTGATATTGCTGATTTACCATGGGCAAACCCGGCAGCTAAACCTACCGTTTTTGGACAAGATGCGCGAGCTGGCTCAATTTCAATTCCAAAAATAGGTGCAGTAGTTGGTGTTAAATTTAATAATGGAGATATTTATTCTCCAGAATATTCTCAAGTTCAAGAATTAGGCGAGGATATTAAGGAAGAATTAAAAAAAGGTAATACTCCAGAAACATTTAGAAAAAAATATGAAGGTTCTCATTTTATCCTGTTTGATGGTGATGAAGAAATTAAATTCTGGTTTGACCGAGAAATTGGTTTACAAATGGAACTTAAACAGTCATTTATTAGAATTGATAATGCAACTTCAAATATTTTAATAGAACATAAAGATAATTTTTCTCAAATTGGGCTAGAAGATACGGTTATTAGAGTAGTTGCGGATTCTGAAGTTAGAATATCGGCAGGCACTAAATTTACTGCAACTTCAAAAACGGCTCATATAAATTCAAAAACAACAATCCTTGGCGCAAGTGGAGTACAGTATAGTGCAGTATTGGGAGAACCTCTTTTTGCAATACTTAAAGTAATGGCTGCAACGATTGATGCAAAAGTACCATCTACTGCTGGAGCACTAAGTTCGGCAGTCGATGCAGCAAAAGTTCAAGTTCTGTCTAGAACAGTAACAATTGGAACTTAAAAAACTATCTTAAATTCATTTTCACAAGAGATTAAGGGTGTAGATTTAGTAATTGAGTCTAGATCGCCAAGGTGAGCACCTTTAAATTGAAGCAGTCCTGTTAATTTTGCACTGTCAATACTATCAGCCATTTCAGAAAGTTTATTTCGGTCTGGAAAATATCGACTTGATGCTAAATATTTAGATAAAAGGTCAGCCCTAACCATTTCCATATGATGCATTGAAATTTGACTACGCTCAAATATTCTAGACTTAAAATACGAATCGTCTATCAGTCCGCGAGTAGGGTCAATTCCTGAAAAAATAAATTGACTTGCATGGTGTCTGGATTGTGAGGTTATTCTGTAAATAAATGGAACTCTCCATCTGGCATGACCACGGTGTAGAGTTGGAGTAACATAGTTTATATAGTGAACAGCGGTTGCATCTAAATTAAAAGTTTCAATTTCAGTCTTGGCCCAACTAAACTCAGATTCTCTATAAAACTCATCTGCATCCATTGAAAGGTAATGAGTTGCACCTAATTTAAAGGCAAGCTCAAGACAACCTTGGCGCTTTACTAATTCAAATGACTTTGCCTGTAAAACTTCAGCTGGCGAAATTAATGAGCTTGGCTTAAAATTTTTAAATTCAATAAGTTCATCAATTAGGCCCAGATTTCGTAGCCGGGTAAGAGTCGGGATAAGTTCAGGAGTCGCTAAGGTTCCTCCCCAAGAGGTGGTTTGATATGAGACTATTATAATATCAACCTGCAATCGAATTGATCGCAGAGAGGCTTCTAGTGTTTCAAGTCCATCAAATACTACATATCCCGCTGCAAGTTTCATGAGTTTAAAATTAGGTACTTTTCTTTAACCGAATCTAATAATTTAATTTTATTAGAGACTCCAATTGTCCAATTTGCATGATGCATTAATAAATTATCTGGAATAGTAAAGTCGGCTTGACCGTTCCATACTGTATTAATAGACTGAGCAACGGTATAGAATTGATTTGATAATAATTTATGTGAACACATATCGAGTTTTTCATTTAATACATTTTGATCAGTATATTCTAATGGATTTACTAATTGCATTTCTTTTAAAATTTCAGTAAACATATTAAGTACTCGATCATTAGCTCTACATATAAAAAAACCGGCACAATATGTAAGCCTATCTCTAAATGGGGCAACATCATTTTGACAAGCAATATCAAAATTGCCTAATTCAGCAATTAAAGGATCAACTATATCTCCAAAGAACTGAATATCACAATCTGCATATATGAATAGTTGATTAGGATTTTCTCTACATGCACTAATTATTAATTCAACTTTTTTAAGCATGGTATTAAAAAAACCAGTAGATAAATAATCTCCAGTTTTAGATTCTTGTACTAATTCTTTTGCAATAAGCTCAATATTAGTTAAATTATTTAGTGATTTTAAAAAATACTCAAAATATAAAGTATAGTGAGATGACGTATAACACGTATATAGTTTCATGAGTTATTGATTGATATACTTTTTCAAAATTTTCTGGACTTCTCCATAGTGGGGTAAATAAATGTAAAGCATTCATATGTATTAGTCAATGAGGCGGTATGTTTCAGAATCTATAAAGAATTTTTTAAAAGCATCTTCGTCTTTTAGATTTAAAATTTCAACTCTATTTTTTTCAAATTCTTGATATGACATATGCTGATTAATTGGTAAAGGTTGCATTTTGCCTTCCTGTAAAACACCAACTCCATGATCATCATTTAGGGTACAAATATTCCAGCCAGGTTCTGATACAATTTCGCAAACTGCTCGCCATACTGTACCATTTAATAATGGATTAGTTGCAAATTCTTCAGTTAATGGCCGGCAGTCATGTAATACAATTGATCCGCCTGGATTTAAAACCATTTTTGCATTTCGAATATCGTTAATTACTTGTGCATAATTATGATCTCCATCAATAAAAATTATATCAAAGGTTTCTTTGTTTATATTAAAAAACTCATTGCTATATAATTTATTAATTCTTGGATCAGCATGATCATGCATTGGTTCTACGCCAACTTTATAATCACAAATAATTTCATTCCAGGCAACCGCATATTGAATACCTATTTCTAAATATTTTTTATAATTGTAATTTTTAATAAGAAAATTAACTACATCAAATCTTGAAAATTTTATTTCCATCAGTATTTTTATTTTTATTTATTCTAAAAAATATCCGTCTAGTGTAACAGAATTTGGCAAATCAGTTAGATTAACCTCAGGAATTGGTAACCACGGCTTAAATGTAAATACTTTTTCTGGATTACCAATAAATGCAGCCCACCAACAAAAAGTGCTATTACTACAAATAATTTTTTTATGTGATGCTATTAATTCAAAGTCGTCCTTAACTGAACCACTATGGACTATTGGATTATAGTTGTTAAGCGCAGTAATATATTCGTGGTCAATTGGATTCATAACTAAGTGTAGATTTTCATAAGATTCACTATCTAAAATTTTTTTATACCAGTCTGGGTGTATTCTATGTGCTCTACCATAATCATCGGCTCGTATATGAGCAACAATATCATTGGTCTCGTGTGTAAGGTATTGACTTTTTAACCATGATCTAATAATTGATCTATTTGGTAAATATCGATTAGATTGTTGAAAGTATCCACTAAAACATACATTTGCATCAATTGGTGAATGAAATAAATTATCTATAGTAGGTTCATCAATTGTTAAATTAGGTTCACTAAATATTGCACCAGGTAATGGATCAATTATACCGACAATAGATTGATGAATCCATGGAGTTATAAGAGCACGATTGTGAGCCTCCGCGTATAATCTAGCAATTGAATATTGAAATAAATTATTTCCAAAGTTACCGCCGTATGTGATAGTTACACTCACAATTCTAATAGTTTTTTAGTATATAAATAATCATCAAGTAAATTCATAGAAGTAAGAGCATCTAACCATACTGGATTATTAATATCAATAAACGTTCTAACGCCATTATGTGATTGACTATGAGCGTATTTTCCCATTTCTAAAATAAATTGGGTTTTATCAGTTTCATACAGAGTCTGTTGAGCTAAGCCGGCCTCACTATTCCAAGTTAGCCTATGCTGTTTTATTTTCTTATACCAAATATCAGATGACATATATCCAATATCTATAAATCCAGCAGATTCCCCATAGGTATCAGGGTTTGGTGACAACCTGGCTCCATCACCAATATACCGATTTATTGCATTTATCTCAATTAAATCAGCGCCCCAATTAGTAGTAAAGGTCTCAATATATA
>Ga0209086_10002141_pt1 | contig 15613 bp, 25 predicted proteins | sample M_130207_XF_Meta_FD_187312 | JGI IMG/M metagenome (GOLD analysis project Ga0209086, IMG submission 187312) | Freshwater microbial communities from Lake Montjoie, Canada to study carbon cycling - M_130207_XF_MetaG (SPAdes) (version 2) | ecosystem: Environmental > Aquatic > Freshwater > Lake... | reverse complement strand
TATGATTCCCACCTGTGCTGCGGACATCTGTCGACCCAAGTCACTGTTCTCAGGCACTGCGTATGTGATGGTGTTGGGTTTGAACGTTATGTAATTCTCTCCTGCCATGCTCTGTCTTGTGAGAGTGTCTCGGTCAAACATAAAGTCACCTTGCACGATGCCTGTAATGTTTAATTTTTTGAGATGCACTAGACACTTTAATAATTTTTGTCCTAGATCGTCTGTGCCGTGATTACGAGCAATGTCTTCTTTCGTATAATTCAGTTTGGGTGTTTTGGCAAATATACCTTTGGTGCCCACAAACCACTTGCCATTTTCAGGATTGATACCACACACTATGGCTGGTGCACCGTCCCATTTAACAGAAACGTTGATGGGTTGATCTGCTGATCCCTGCAGTGTTTGTAGAATGCCTTGGAAATAATCTATCACACTCTGACCACCCGAATGACCATCAGTGAGAATAATATCTTCTATGTGTTGCAGATGAGTTCTTTTAAACTCGTTTAGTACTTCTTCTATCAGCATTATTCATCCTCGTCGCGGAGTTCACCCTCTTTTAACGATAGACTGTTCTTGACATCTTTGAGTTCTTTGATTTTGGTAACTCCTCTGCTGAATTTGTCTGGATCTAAATTTTTTATGGCTGCGTTGAATTTTTTTTCTAATAGGTATGCAGTTTCTTGATCAAAGTTTTCTCTGATATAATTCACAAGATTGATTGCTGAATCAATGATGTGACTCGCTCGACTCTCAACAAAGTTTTCTGGGTCTTTATTGACTCTAACTGAGCTTAATTCTTCTAGGATGCTGCGAGTTTTTTTTTGCATATGAGTATTTAACTCATAGTATAGCACAATAATGTGAGTTGTCTATGCCCAAAAATACCCATATATTGGTTAAATACAGTATGATCACAAATTTGATGCAGGACGGCAAAACCAAAACCATACAAGAATTAGATGTGTATCAGCAGAGTCTGCTGTTTGCTGAGTTAAGCCTCATAGCCTACAACGATGAGAAACAGGCCACAGCACAGGCCCGGGAGATGGGATTTACAGAAGTGCATTTCTTTGATCACAAAGGTGCTCAAGGTTATACATTTGAAACTGCCACAGACCTGGTGGTAGCATGTCGAGGCACAGAACCCACGCAATTGAGTGATCTAGCAGCAGATATGAACGCACTGCCAGTACGCAGCCAAACCATGGGATTGGTTCATCTAGGATTCAAAAAAGAAGCAGATAAAATTTGGGCAGGAATTAAAGCACAGATCGAAGCATCAGAAAAAATGACATGGTTCACTGGACACAGTCTGGGTGCTGCCATGACCACATTATGCGCCGCAAGATGTTTTTATCATGCACCTCATATCGTGATTGGTGCTATATTCACTTTTGGTTCTCCTCGAGCAGGTTGGAGAGGTTTTGTTAATAATTTAAATGTGCCACACTGGCGTTGGGTGAACAATGCTGACCAAGTGACCACAGTGCCTTTAGCAGTCATGGGTTACATACATCATGGAACCATTCGTTATCTTAATAATTTTGGTAATGTGAGAGAGTTTACCTACTGGCAAAGAATCAAAGACAAATTCCGAGGCATATGGAAGGGCATTAAAAAAGGATCATTTAAGAATTTCAGTGATCACAGTATGACCAACTATGTGTCTCATATCGCTCGCAAAGTCAGCGGAGAAGAATATCCACAATCGTAGTGATTAAATAATAATTTTTTTATATAAAATGATTTAACATATTCTTTACAAGACATTTCTTTGCATGGAACATTTTTTACTGTATTGTAAAGTTTGTGATCTCTGTTTGTTTTTTCTCTCCATTCTTTATAAAATTCTTTTTCTTTATTAAAAAAATTATAAACTGTATTTTTTAAATCTGTTGGTGTGACGTTTTTTTTAACTAAAAATTTACAATTCCAGTTTTTTTCTATAGATTCTTTTATAAATTTAAAATTCCAAATTTCTATTTTTTTAATTTTTTCTTTCATCGGAGGTATGTGTAAAAGTATATTTGTAGAAACAATATCTATTAATGGAGGAAACATAATTTTTGTAAGTTGTTGATTCTTTTCACTATAAAAATAATCATCTAAATCTAAAAATTTAAATTTATCTCTAACTTCCTCACATCGTTCTAATATAAACTTTTGTTTTTTATTATCATTTTTGTTTTTAAATTCAATAGAACGACGTATATCAGTACACAATGCAGATATGAAACGATCCCACGGATCTCTTACATGAAAAAAAAGATTAAATTTTTTAAGATTTTTACAACCCTCATATAAAGTTTGATTATATTCTTTAGAAAAATATTCTAATTTTTTCATGTTTATATGAAGACTTTCATTATTTTTTATTGAATTAAATAAATTTTCAATACTTGTATTTGCTGATTTAGCTATAGGAAGATACATATAACCATTATGATAATAAAGAGGTTTGTTTTCATTTTTATAACCAGCATCAAATAATCTTTGTCTTTCTTTATTCATTATCTTATATTTTTCTGTAAACAAAATATTTTCTTTGATTAGCATCATCTCGAATATCCAACACTTTGAGATTGAATCGTTCTGCTAATTCGATTATAAAAGGCACATTCCAGGCAAAGAATTCTATCCATCGTGATTCGGGTTTATCGTGAGGAACTCCTGGATTGACTCTAAAAAATATTGTTCCTTTTTCTTCTAATAATGATACTGCCTTAGATATTTCTGATATAATTTTTTCAGATGATCCAAAGTTTATGGATCCAAGACACAGTATCACATCAAATCGTTGATTGGATTGAAAATCCATTATGGATATTTTGTGATCGGCTCGGTCGTTGTAGGGATCTATGCCCGTGAGATTTTTTATCTTACCTTTAAACTCATTGTATCCGCAACCAACATCCAACACTGATCTAGGATTGAGGAAATTGACTTCATCCACGAGTTTCAATCCTGAATATTTCCATTTCTTCATGTCAGGTTGCCATATTTTTGAAAAATAATTATTAAGACACTGATTATCTATATAATCAACATAATCTTCCGTTGATCTAAATTCTTGATCACATATAACATCAAATGTTTCTTTGATATATTTGGGAGTAATTTTTAAGATATCTCCCTGTGTATCTAATATAATTTTTTTATAAATTTTTTGATTCACAGTTGTATATTAAATGTATCTGACAGTATCTGTCTAGTTTTTTCAGTCTTCACACCTGTGATAACCAGCATAGGACGAGGGGTTAAGCTGGCATTGGCGGTTGCGTGCGGAGTGTTGGGCCAATCAAATGTGTGTGCATCACCGGCTCTCCAACCATCATAAATTTGATTACCATACATTATAAATTGTCCAGGCTCCCAATCCTGCATCATCACCATGATTCTGATTATGTTGTCTGGATCGGGATCCAGATCATGCAATTTGTCTATGTGTATGTTCAGCATCTCTCCTGTGAATTGAATGTGCAATTTAGATTTGGGATCTTTTAGGGCAAAGAAATCTGTCATCTGCTGACAGACAGGAGCATCTGAGAAATCTAGTAATCCTCTATAGATAGTTAGTTTGGGGTTTGCTCCAGCAGCAATTAGATCATATTCCTCGGCAGCAACATCACCTCCGGGCCGTCCGGTATATTCTCTCCTGTTGCTCCAATTTAATGGACGAGCCCGATCGATCACTCTCTGTATCTGTTCCTGCCAATCTCCTTCGAAACGACCCAATGGCATGATCCTGTCCGTGTCCTTGCACCACTTGTCAAAATGATAATTGCTTCTCTGTTTACTGGATTCCCAATTACTGATAGACATATACTCGTATATCCTTTTTTCTATATATATGTCCTGACTCATTGCTCTGAAAATTTATATCCAGCAAACTGCATAGGTCTATGTTGCTGTCCACTTGCTGTATCCTGTTAAGATTGTTCTTAATAAAATTCTGTATATCACTGTTCTGTTTTTGTATGTGCTGCCACATTTCATTGAGATTTTTATAATATTCATTGTACAAGGGATAGGTTATGTGGAACTCGCCACACAGCTTCCACCATTCTAAACAATCCACATCATTCCTATACACCATCACAATAGGATGACCTAATTTAGCTAATCTGTCTAAATCGTGTGCAAATGTATGTGCTTTTATGATTCTGATGCCTTGTCCGGAGAAAGGACCATTCCAATCATTCACGGCAAATTCCATTCCCGGATCCCAGTAGGCACCCATATGCATCAATTGCGGCTCTCCTGGTGTGTCTGCATCGTGGTAGTATTCTCTGTCTTTGGAATAGTCGCTGTGGTCCACATCATCGCTCCAATAGATATTCTTTACCACACTGCTCCATTTGGATCCTGGTGCACCTGTCACCAATATGTATTTCTGATCTTTAGGCATAATCTAATCCTCTGTCTCTGTTCCTGATGCATCTTATCACTAGATATATGGATACTGCCACGCAGATGATCAGTATAGGTCTAGTGATTAAGTCTTCTATTTTATATAGCAACATCGTCTGCTTGGTATAACTTTCCAGTCGCTCTGCCACCACGTAGGTTACCAACACAGCCGGACGACTGATGTCAAAATACTTTAATAATAATCCCAATGCACAACATATCAACAGTATGATCAAATCATTCATTGTGCCTGTATATTTTAAATTTGCCCAAACAATAATTATTATTATCACTGAGGCATAGATCCAATAAGGTACATATAATATTTTAATGATATATTTCATGAAGAAGAGACTGATCAGTCCAACCAGTAAAGTGCCTCCCACAAATCCTGCAGCCAATGACCAAACAAATTGATTGTTGTCCAACAAGCGGGGTGATCCTAATTCTATACCAAAGTATAGACATAGTGACATCATAATAGCGGCGAATGGTGCTGCTGGTATGCCAAATAATACTGTTGGTATCATACTAGATACTTTCTGTGCATTGTTAGCACCTTCGCAGCCTAATAGTCCTAGAGGATTGCCATTACCAAATTTTTTTTTGGGATGGCGAGACACTGTACTGCCATAGGCAAGAAAGTCTCCCACTGCTCCACCTACTCCTGGCAATAGTCCTGTGACGAATCCTATGAATCCTCCCCGCATCATATCTCGCCAGTGCTTTATACAATCATGGAATCCCTGTCGTATCTGTGGCCAGTAGTTGTTCAATAGAGGGGGTCGATTGTGTCTCTCTCGGAATCCATATACCAATTCGGGTATACCAAACAATCCACTGATCAGTGGTATTATCTGCAGTCCCGCTCCAAGATATTGCCAACCAAATGTGAATCTATATGTGCCTGTGCTGGGCTCCTGCCCTATCATACCTATGAACAATCCTACGGCAAGAGCGATCAAACTCTTGTAAGGATTCTTACTAGCTACAAATCCTACACAGGCTAAACTCATCAGCATGAATCCAGCGAATTCTGGAATGCCAAAGAACAGTATGATCTTGCCATAGAATGGCAACAACAGGAATGCCAACACACCATACAGCACACCATTGAGGGTGCTGTCAAATATCGCGATGCCCATGGCACGACCGGCCTCTCCATTCTTCGTCATGGGATAGCCATCTATCACACAGGCCGCTGTAGTGCTGGCTCCTGGTATACCTGTCAGTATGCTGGTGTAACTGTCGGCACTGGCACAGGCCGCAGTGATTGATGTGAGGAAAATTATGCCAGCATATGGATCACTGAGGAACACGGGAGCGATGCTGAACACCGTGATCAGTGCAGTGGTCACTCCTGCTATGGGTACCACTCCTATGAGCAGTCCATAGAGCGTTCCCAGCAATATCCAAAGAGCATATTCCATTGCCGTTTATTTTTTCAACAGCTCTGGTTTATAGACACTTGGAAATCCATATGCTTCCTTATTCCAACGAACAGCACCCTTGAGAGCGGGCTCTGTGATCAGTTTATATAATTCCCCAATCACTTGATTGCCATCTTCTCCCACGATCCACGGATACTTTCCTGTGTCTTTCTCTAACTCTGCTATGGTCTCTGGGTCACTCAGCATCTTCTTCAGTGCCGTGCGTAGTTTTTCTGTGTTGGGATTGCCTCGGGTCACCCAAAGACTTTTTTGTATCACGTCTCTCCAGTTGCGAGTCAAACGATAAGCATCATACAATTCACCCTTGGGATATTCTCCCCAGAGTTTTTTGTATTGTTCTTCAAACTGCGTGTTTGGAAAGTTAGGGTCGGCGATCTGTTTTTTATTGGCAAGATCATAGATACCGTGGGTGAACCATATCTCGTTGTTCTTCTCTTCAGTGTAAAATTTGATCCATGCCGCGGCACTTTCTCGAGTGGTATTGAACTCACCTCTCAAGAATCCCAATCGTTTTTCGTTGCCGGCCACACCATTAACCCATATTACACGTTTCTTGAAGCAGGCTAGATATGCATTAATGCTGCCGTTAGGTTGTGGTCCACATACCAGCATGGCCATGGCTGCACCATCTGGTTCATAACCGGCTCCACCTGCAACTTTAAATGTGGATGTTTTGGTGTCCGTGGATCGATGTTTACCTACCACTATGTCTAGATTCATCATTCCGATAGAATCATATTTTCTGTAATCATAGTCTACTTCATCTAATAAGAAACTGACACCATTGCCACCGTGTGCGACCATGATGGTCTTGTTGTCAGTCCTCAATTTGTTATGGAACTCGTTGAACCCCGGAATGTCTCGAGCCCCGGGTATATGTCTCACCACCACTGGTTCATCTGTAAACTTGCTCAGGCCCTTGGCGATGATCCCTGCCCACACCGAGGTTCCCTGTCCTGGTGCCTGTGGCACTATCAATGTGTAGTCAGCACGTGCTGGTAAAATTGAGAATATTACCATAGCTATGGCAATTCGCAAGATGTTGATCATCTTCATACTGTACTCCTTGTTATTTGTTTGATTTTTGTGTTGTGAACTTCTATGAGAGCGTTACAACTGAATATGTAGAGTACTTATGCGATCACAGAGATAACTAAAAATATATGCTGCCTCCACAATTTGGTAGAAGGAAACATCGCGGATACTATCGTGACCAGTTTGAAACTGACGAGGGAGAAACAACACTGCTGTTGGGCATACTGTTGGCACTGTGGGGAGTGTATTGGTTGGTGGTGCATTGGATAGATTGGGCAGTGGGCAATCTCATGGTGTGGTGGGTAGAGCCTTTGACACTGTTCATCACTCTGCCTATAATGGGATTCTTTGCCATGATAATAGACAAGTATGGTTCTAACCCTATCTACTGGTGGCCTATGTTTTGGGGAACTAAGGTTGTAATTGCTCGAGATGTGGAATTTTATGTGGGGTTTGATGACGAAGAGTTTGTGCAGAACAACGGAGGTCGAGCGAATGTATATTGTGGTACGGATAGCAATGAAGATTTATATATCAAGTTTCGCACTCGCAAAGATGCTGTGATCTATTCTTTAAGAAATCTTTAATTTTTCTAAACGATCAGTAAGCTCATTAACTATCTGTTGATAATCTGCTATCTGTACCTGCATATTGCCTATGTGTGCTCGCAGTCTTTTGATTTCCTGTATCTGCTCATCCATTAGCAGTAGATCTTGTTCGGGGTCTCCCACATCTTGCTTCTTAGGACCAAATATATCGTCGTAGTTTTGTCTGTATGTGTCATCCACAGGACGTGATTTGCCATCCCAAGTTTTTCCATACGTACTAGACATTCTATATCTCCTGTATCATTTTTTCTTTTTAGACTTTACTTTTATTTTTGTTTTAGTTTTATTCTTTGCTTTAGCTTTTTTCTTTTTAGGGTTTGGCTCAAATTTTTCTATAGTCTCTTCTTCTATCGCATCTGGATTCTGCCAGCCTTCTCTCACACAGCAGGTTTGTGAACTGCCTGTGCTGTCTTCTGAGAGATGTATATCTTCTTTTAATCCTTCATAACTGATGCTGTTGCACATCAAAGTTCCTTGCACTTCAGAACAGTTCAGTGTTATCTTATTAGTGTCCAGCTCTTCTGCCAGCTCTACGAAGTCTTCGTTGCCCCAACCACCTTTGTTGAATGCCTGTCCGTAGAAATAACACTTGTTGATCACACTATCGTGGTCCTCATCAAACTGTTGATAGTCATTCGTTTTGATTCCGTGTTTTTCTCTGCTCTCTCTTCCCAGTGCGATAGGTTCCCACATCTTAAATGAGCCATCGGCATTCTTGATAGGATTGCCGTCTTGATCAAACTCATCTATTTGTAAATAATTGCCATCAGACACTTCGCCACCACAGATGTGTTCCACGTTGTCCTGCTCATACCAGTCTCCTGAAAACTTGGCTTCTTCTGGCACATTGTGCTCTTGCTCGTATGCTTCACGATCGAACCCCATCACATACTCTTGTAGGTCATCGTCTCTGTCTTTCCAATACTCATACTGCTCGCGAGTGATTGTGCCCATCACGGTCTCTCCGCCGTAGCGACTGATAGTGAATCTGTATTTCTTGTTGCCGTGGACTATCTTATCGATGAGTTTCTTTTTTTGTTTTAGAGAAGCCATTTACGGTCTGCCCTGTCCTCTGTACACTTTAAAACTTCTCTTCCTGTGCTTGTTCATTGAAGAAGTTTTAGTTTTTGGAGAAGGCCTGCCGGCACTGGTGCCTTTGGCTTTGCCTTCTGCTTTAGTATTTGCTCCTGTGATTTTTTTTGCCATAATAATAAATTTAACACTATTTGACAGATCTGTCAACTTATGTATAATAAGTATTTGCATGATTCGATATCAATTAAAATGCAGCCATGATCACAGTTTTGATGGCTGGTTTCCCAACATAGCAGAATTTGAACGACAAAAAGACAAGAAATTGATAATATGTCCCATGTGCGACAGCAAGAGCGTGGATCGTGATATAATGTCCCCCGGCATCGGCAAGGTTAAAACTGTTGATAAAAAGAAGAAAGATTATCGAGATCAGATCACTGCGGATACTATGATCCCGGCTGCGCAGGCCAAGAACTTGCTGCGACGCATAAGGAAACAGATCGTGAAAGAGTTTGATAACGTGGGCAACAATTTTATAAAAGAGTACAGGCGGCATGAAAAGGGTGATCGAGATGACAAGTTTTATGGCACTCCCAATCAGGAAGAAGTGAACCAATTGCTGGATGAAGGCATCAATCTGTTCCATGTTCCGGACATAAAAGACGACGCTTGATCAATTACCACTCCGCTGGAACAAAGCGGTTGACATATAGAAAATTTCGTGTAAAATATATTTTTATATGTTATCGGAATGTTCTGATAGCAGTATTAACTAACGAGAAAGAGGACTATAATGTTTTTTAACTTATTTGGTAAGTCTAAAAAATCTAGCTCTGCTTCTCACACTACAAAGGAAGAGAAAAATATGTCAAGAACTAGCAACTTCGTAATCTATACGAGAGAGTTCAAAACTAGAGCAAAACAAATTGGTGTTTTCGCTGAACCAGCATCTGCTTACATGGTTGATGGTGAAGTTCACGGTGGAAAAATCAAGTTCAAGAATCTGAACGTGAGAAACACTGCAAGAAAAACAGCTACTAACAAGCTGATTTCTAAAGGCATTGATTTCAACGTAAATGTTTTAGGAACTGCTCCTAAATCATCTGCTTTATCAATCAAAGCTAATGTAATTTCTTTATTAAGAAAATCAGGAAGAAAAGTAATTAACTTTTCTGCATAATTAATCCCCGGATTAATTTTACTACAAAGAGGGCGGCTTTCGGGTCGCCCTTTTTTTTGACTTAAATATAATTGTAATGACTTTCTTTGAATTTTGTTTTCAACATAAGAATTTTTTTCCAGCACAGATAACTGATTTTGTAGAATCGTTTGTGGGCAAAGAACAAGTGGATGAAAACATAAAAATAGTTCAAGAGAAAATTAAGAACACCCATAAAATTATATTTTATACCTGGGATCACACCGGATTCCTTGTCTATCCAAACTATAGATTTGCAGGATTTGAAAAAATATTAGGAGATCATTATAACAGCAACAACTGGATAATAACAACATCTTGCAAAAACAACTTCTTTAAAAACCATTTTCAAAATTTTGATAACTTTTTACAGTTCATACAGTTGGGCGGTGCCTCTGATTTCCATTCGATCAATCATGATAAAAAAACAAAAGATTTTTTATTTCTTAATGGCAAGGCACATCCTCACCGTGTGGAGTTGGCGAAGGAAATGATAAAATACAGATTGCTAGATAACAGTGTTTGGTGCTTCAATGATGACAATGTTGCTCATAAAAAGTTAGAAGAGCAATATGAGTGGCCCATCTATCGTAACAAAGTGTTTGATGGTTACTCTGATTTTTCTAGAATGGTATACCCTCCTCAGTACAATGACACAAAATGTTCAGTCATCGCAGAAACACTGGATGATGATCATATACCATTTATCAGTGAGAAGACAGCCAAGGCAATGATGGCGGGACACATATTCGTTATATTGTCGGGAATCAATTTTTTAAAAAACCTACGTTCTTTAGGGTTTAAGACATTTTCATCTGTGTTTGATGAGAGCTATGATGATGCAGAGATTCGTTCAGGAAGAATATACAGGATCATTAACACTTTGAGATACATCAAAGAATGTGACTATGTTAAATTATACAAAGATACTCAGGAAATAAGAGAACACAATCGTAAGTTAATAATGGATCAAAAGAAGTTTTCCGATCTTAATCTACAAGAATTTACACGTGCTAGAGAGTATCTGGCTCGCTATTAGGTTTTAATAAAAGGGTCATGTTCTGCTATGGCTCGCTATTAAGGACAACGGCTCGCTATTAGGTTCTAAGATTTTTTTCGTTTGGCGGAGTAATCTGGCAGTGGTCCACCATATTTTCGTCCCTTAACTCTTTTACCACCCACAGTTTGGGTGCGGCCGTGTATCTTTTCCGGTCTATGACCATCTCTCTTCATCTTACCTTGTGATTTACACGATGACACCCACGATGCTGGCAGACTAGCCTTGGGACGCGAACAAGCACCTCGCGGTGCTGGTCCTATGTTTTCTTGTGGTAGGCATATCTCGTGGATCTTCATAAGCATATTTAATCCTTTGCTCGAAGTTGATCACTGCTTTATAGTTGTATGGCGATAAGGTAATAGGCGTAGTTTAAGGTTTCTATATTCATTATTTCAGTTATCATATGTATTTTTCATATCAGCAGGGCTGTCATATCCTTCACGTCATGATGTCATATCGTGTCATAACATTCCATAAATATCGTTATGAAGATATCAGAAATCCTACAACCAAAAATGCCAAGTGCCATCAACGACACAAAGACACAAGATGTTGTGGCACAAGATATAGCGTCTTCTAATCGTTCGGCCATAATGGATGGTGTGGAGCGAATACTGAGACGAGTGAGAGGCAAGGGGTTGAAACAGGGTTTCCGCTGTACTTCAGGACCGCGAGCCGGCAGGATAGTGGCTCAATCCAGCACCTGTAATGCTCGACTCAATCCAAGCAAAGGAGCCAAAATATCGCAGAAGAGACAGGCAAAGGCTCGACAGACTGCCATCAAATCCACCAGGACCAAGAGATCAGGAGGGGCATCACGAAGATTGAAAGGCATCCAGATACAGAAGGGTATTGGATCTGCCCCAATGAAAAGATCTTCGAAGCTTCAGAAAAGTCGTATAGTCAAACCCAAAAAGAAATAATCGTTCTATATCAAGGACTTAAATGAAAGATCTGAAGTGATCTGGTTATCCCTAGATTGACCTATACAGAATATAATATAAAGTATGACTATGATCAGTGATACAAAAATATTATCTATTGATGAGATATACGATTTAATTCTAGAGAGTTATTTTAGAGGTGAACTCACTGAAGGCGAGTGGATGATGTCGCCAGCGGGGGTGGTAAAGGTGTTTGAAACTGAATGTCTAAAACACGGTCATTCGGTGGCAGATTACACTTTATATAATACGAGCCTCGCAGACGAATGCGAATGTCACATAGATAAATTGAGAACCAAATTCATATAATATAAGTATTGCTATGGACCTCATCAGTATCGTCTCTGGTATCCTAAGCTGGCTACAGGTCAGCACGGGACAGGCCACCATCACAGCAGGCACCATCTATCAGGGAGCGGTGGTGATCGACAAAGTGACCACAGAAGATTTTCGTGGCACCTGGACAGCAGAATTACAGGAGCAAGGTATTCAAACTATAAAAGGTTTTATAATTAAAGTGGAGAACACCAATGATTAATGACATATCACTACCATGGGCCACAGCAGATCTATTCAAAAATATAGATAAAAAATCGCGAAAGAAGTCCAAAAAGAAACCTAAAAAATCCAAATCAAAGAAATAGACAAAATAAGTCATTGATTCTGTTGACTTATTTCTGATTGACATATTACCAAACGGTATTAGTATTAGATTTATGAGAATATCAGTTTGGGCGATATCCATACTATTGATCGTATCCACATCTGCACGAGCAGAGATCACGGCTCGCGATGTCTGGGTGAGCCTCGTGGTTGCCAGCAAGGTGATCACAAAGACTCAATCAGGCACTTGGGGGGCAAGTGTTCACGAGGAAGTTCATCAGGCGGTGAAGGATGCTGTGAGAAAAGCCGGGCAGAATTAAGTCTTTTTTGAGTAGGTTGACATATTACCAAACGGTATTATTATAAGAAGTAAATTTAACAGGGAGGTTAATGCTATGCCAAATTGGAATAGTAATGTAGTTGAAGTAAGAGGACCAAGGAAGATTGTGAAAGAGCTTGTGGATCACAAGTTTGATTTCCAAAAGATATATCCGTGTCCTGCGGATTTGAATATCACAGCAGGTCGTGAAGGCTCTGATGATTCTGTGGAGCAGATCGCTCTGATTGCCAAAGAAGAAGCCAATCTAAAAAAATACGGATATAAGAACTGGTATGACTGGTGTGTGTCAGAATGGGGTACCAAGTGGAACGCAGGTGGATCTGAAAACGAAGAGATGATCGTGGACTACGACGAGGATCAGGATGACACTGGCATCGCTCTATTCACTTTCTCATCCGCGTGGGCACCACCGGTGGGAGTGTATAAGAAATTGAAAGAGCTACACCCAGACCTTTACATACAGGGCAGATACTATGAGCCCGGTGTGGGGTTCTTTGGCGTGTGGGACGACGGTGATGATCGTTGCTATAATTTTGAGAGCATCGAGAAGGGATCCAGCGATGAGTTCTGGACATCAGAGGATGGCATACTATTGGATGAGAACTTTGACATTGTGGAGGACATGATCCGAAACGAGGAATATGAAATGGACGAAGGTGCCAAGAAGGTCAGAGACTATGTGAAAGGTCAACCGCAGAACTGTGAGGAGACTGTATAATGGCAACACGAGCAAGAATAGGACTACAATTACCCAACGGCAAGATCACAGCATCTTACCATCATTGGGACGGCTATCCAGGTGGACTGGGCTATAACCTATGCGACAACTGGACCAAACTGGACAAAGTCAAGTCGGCAATTGAATTAGGCAATGCCTCGGTATGGGGTATTGTGATAGGTGAGAAGACTGATTTTGATGACAGGAACTGTGAGACCCACGATTATCAAAACATCTATTATGGCAGAGACCGTGGTGAGAAGCATCAAAAACCCAACACCTATGTGAACGAGCAGGAGTATCTGGCAGAAGGTTGGGGTTCTGGTGAGGAGTTCATTTACCTATTGAAGGACACAGGGCAGAAGGATCCGTGGGGCAGAGCTGAGGGCGAATGGTTCTATGCCACAAGAGTTTGGAACACTGGTGAGAAGGATTATGATCCAGCGGTGGGCTTCCAACCATTGCAGGAGGCGGCCATCCGAGATAAGATATCTATGTTGCAAAATACTCTAAAGATGATGGAAGACAACAGAAAGAAGGTGGCATAATGGAAATCAAATTTTTAGTCAAAGATGAGGATGGCGAGTTCTTAACACGCCAACAGGTCATAGATAGATTGTGTCAGTATGATGTTTATCTCTTGATGAAGAACATCGACCAGCAGGATTACTCGTGGTTGAGTGACACTCGAGAGCACGGGTTCAAGGGCTATGCCAACTACTCGGATGATGAGCTGAAGGAAGAATGGTCAGAGTCTGAAGATGGCTGGAGAGGTATGATTGCGGATGAGGAGCAACCTTACGAAATAGTATCTACCGCAGGAGTGTAATGCGACAGTACCACTTCAGATTGAAAGCGGGCAACTTTGAGAATTCATACTACATCGTGGATTCCAACAGAGACCGTGCCTTTGATTCTGCCCAGTGGGAATTCTTCAAAGACTGTGAAGCCCAAGGTTTCATTTGTATGAGCTGTAGGTTGGAATTTGAAGAGGCCAATGAGATATAGGAGAAATAAGTCATTGATTTCGTTGACTTAATTGTGATTGACATATTACCAAACGGTAGTATTATTAGAGTATAACAAGAACTTGGGAGGGTTCACAAATGCAGAAACTAAAATTAGTAGACGTACTTAACGACATACTTCATATGGATAATGACGCTCTGAACAGAGTGATCAGTGCCGTGAAGATGAGAAGAGATCAATTACATTTCGCCAACACAAGATCTTTCAAACCAGGCGACAGAGTGGAATTCACTTCCAGCAGAACTGGCAAGGTGCTGGCTGGCAAGGTTGGCAGAGTTAAGATCAAATATGTGGTAGTGGATTGCGACAATGGCCAAAGATGGAACATACCAGGTGGAATGTTGAGAATGGCTCCACAGAAAGTGATGGCTTAATGAGTACCAAAACAAAATTATATCCTAGAGCAGAAAACCTAGGATACAACGCCTACAGAAAGAAAACTTACTATACCCTAGTGGTGGAGCAGGATGTATTCGCTAAGAACGAAGATGAGGCCGATGACCTATTTAGAGATGGTGGTGGTATTAACCACGACAGGATCACAGCAGAACTTGCTCTAGAAGACAAAGGTGTGGAGACTGTGATGGTGGATGTGAATTACACAGGTACCACTGACACAGAATATCTAGGCAAAGTGGTATTCAATCCAGACAATAGCTTCGCCTTCGAAGATGGCGATGTGGTGTTGGATGCCTATGCAGATGAAATTAATTTAACCAAGGAGACAGTATGAAGAAACATATAGCACCAGAGGGAGCAATCAACAGATATCGAGTGACTAGAATCAGCACAGGTTATATCACAGAAGTAGCCTATGTCACAGCCAAGGACGAGGATGAGGCCCATGAGAAGTTATTCGATGATGAGTTGGACTCAGATTTTGAAGTAGTCAACGATGATATGAGTGTGGAAGAAGAACTTATCACTCTGGTCAAGAGTGAAGAGAAGGAGCACGCCTAAATGAGTCATCTAGACGAGAAGCAGGCATTGATAGACATAATCAAGGGCGAAGAGAAGATATACAGCCAGATGGTCTATACCATGGGTTTCCAAAGATTGGTCAAGGCCACATCCAAGGAAGAGGCCATCAGCAAGTTCCAAAACGATCATATAGACGTAATCGCTGATGACGAGAATGTGGACTGTGATGATCACAGCGAAGTGGTGGAGACGGATTTG
>Ga0209086_10002134_pt1 | contig 15640 bp, 14 predicted proteins | sample M_130207_XF_Meta_FD_187312 | JGI IMG/M metagenome (GOLD analysis project Ga0209086, IMG submission 187312) | Freshwater microbial communities from Lake Montjoie, Canada to study carbon cycling - M_130207_XF_MetaG (SPAdes) (version 2) | ecosystem: Environmental > Aquatic > Freshwater > Lake... | reverse complement strand
TGATGGCGAAGAACCAGGAGGGATAGGATCTCAAAGGTTATCTGAAAAAATTAAAGGAGAAGGCCTTCCATGTAAATGGATATTAAATTTAGAATTGACTGGAAGAGGAGGAAAGAATTTTTTTGTCGGAGCAATGGGAACTCCTTTAACCGATTGGATTTCAAAAAGATTTGAATGCCCCTCTGTTAAAGTCCCATTCAACGATTCTGCTATTTTTAAGAAAAATGGAATAAATTCTACAGTCATTAATCCCCTTCCTATAACGCACAGACAGACAAGCATATATACAAAAGAAGGAAATTTTTTAGATGAAAGTCTATTATTTCTTTGTCACAGAATAGAGGATTCAGTAGATAAAATAAGAACCTCAGATATGGAAGAGTTTGTTGAAGAGATCTGTTTAAAAATAATCGACGAGGCATGAGAAAAATAAAGCTATTCGAGGAATTCATCGAATACATACAACCTAAAAAAACCAAAAAAGATATAACAAATCGATTAATAATCATTCCAAATTGGAAAGTTTATTAGTCTTTTAAATCCCTTCAGATTATGAAGGGTTTTTTATATCACGGAGATAAGATCTCAGCTTAGTATCACTCGGGAGCACGGAGAGATTTTTATTGATAAAGATTTCCCAAGAATCCGATCCATATTTACCAATCCCAGGTAGCTGACTCACATGTTCAAATCCATCAACCCATTTCTGACTTAACTTTATTATTCGGGATGCTTTTACATTCTGAAATCCGGTTGTTTTTATGACCGCTGCCAGCCTTTCTATATCACACCCAATAGTAGACATGGGGGTCGGGATAAGCTCAAATACTGAGCTTAAAATCGGTCTCACCTGCTTGTTATTTGTTTGGTTCAATAGGATACAGCAGATTAGCATCTTCCAGGGGTCGTGAATATAATCTTCTTGAATAAGAATTTCTCTTCTCATGTAGTAATTTAAAGATATTTGGACAATTCCTCTTTATTTGAAAAAACAAAAATAAGTGTTCCATTCTTAGTCATGTCTATAACATCCTTGTAATCTCCACCAGGCATTGAGAAGCATCCCCAGCTCCAAAAGGATTTTTGAAGATCCGAATTATGGAAAACTATCGCTCTATCCCTAGCGTTTGAATTCACACCAGGTTCCAAACCGTCAACTTTCATTGAATATCCCCACATCCCATAATAGGTTTCTGCAGTTTTCATAATCCCCTTGGAGCTCATCTTACTGTTTTTCTCGTTTGAAAATTTTTCAGGAATAGAGGTGCGGCTAGATCCAACACCGTGGCAAACCCTGGAGGATTTAACAATTGTATGTGATTTTAGATCCACAACAAATAGTCTTTCCTTCCCAAGAGGAATTGTGAAATCTATTATGATAACTTTTAGATTTCTATTATCAGATCCCCATTTCTTATAAATCCCATCTGAGGCTTTGATAATGGACTCTTCGTAACTTAAAGGTTTAGAAAGAGGGATATTTAAAGATACTTTATCTATTTTATTTGTATCCGCAGTAATTGAAAAAGTAAAACTAAGAAGTAATGGGAATATCCTTAAGCTCATAAATTAATGGTTTAATTGTTTTGACCAAAAATAATAAAAGACCTCGAGGATTAAAAACGGGGTGTTATCTAATTTCCTAAAGATTAATAATTTTTTTTAAGAATTCTCCATACACGAAGGGATGTATTTTGCTTTTTCCGGGCTGTCTTTTTTTCAAAATATCAGGGTTTACAGAAAGTTCGCTTCTACTTTTTTTAATACTATCTGCCATTTCTATATTTGTTTTGTCATACCAATCAGGTATAGAGTCAGTACCCTGTAAATTGATTCCTTTCATCTTATATGGCTGAGAATCAATATCAACCGATGTGTTCTTATTGAAAGTAGAGTAGTCTACTTTTACATCAATAGTACTTCTGCCTGTTTTCTTCAGCCATTTTATATAATACTCCCCGAAATCTGGACTGTCAGTCACCAGATCTATACAACCTATAGATCCAGGGGTACTTCCCCCGTGAAGATAGAAGCTAGTTCTTCCGAAAGTATCTGTTCCCTTCTTTGGATTTAATCTCCATCTGTGTGACCCCCAGGCAACTCTGGACGAATCAGTATTATCGCTAAATTCGTGATTTTGCTCATCCTTTATTCTCGATCCGGGTAAATTAGAAACAACTGATCTTGTAACAACCTTCTTAACAAAGTCCGGATTGTTTTTCCAATCATCTGCTATTTTACGGGATTGGGTTGCACCCAGAGTATAATTTCCAGGAGGAGTCGGACCCTCATTCTTAGTTTTTGCCCACTCATTAGAGGGAATCTTATACCTTTTCATCCAATTATCAGGATTGACATACCAATGATATTGTGTTCTACCCGAAACTGCTTTCCAGGATTTTTCGACCTTTCCCCCTACAATAAAATCAAGTTTATTTCCATTAAAAAAAAGATAATCGTCGTTCTTTTTCTCCGTTTTTTCCTTCTCTGAAATAAAATCTTCAAATAGACGAAGATTTTTTATTGAATTTTCCATATGAACTATATATTCTAACACAAAATAAAACCGGGCTCTTAGCCCGGTTTTATTTAAATCGTAGATGTTATTTAGATCTCCTCTACAACTACATCTTCTGTGTCGTCTGCTGTTTTTTTCTGGCTTTCCAATTCATCCTCATTCGTCACATCTGAGTAAATCCTACTAGAAACAGTTCCAAGCTTCTGTGAAAATTTATTCATTTTTTGCTCAATCAGATCAGCGTCATCAGAATCTTTACTTTTCCTTAAATCCTCTATGTCTTCACCTATAGATTTCTTTTCATCTTCAGTTAGCTTTTCATCTAGATCCTTAATCATTTTTTCTGCCTGAAATATCATGGATTCTGCTTCATTTAAAATCTGAGATTTTTTTAATTTCTCAAGATCTGATTTTTCATTTGTCTTGGCTTCATCTTTCATACGCGTTATCTCGTCCTCACTCAGCTTAGAACCAGATCCTATGGTGATTTTTTGCTCCTTACCTGTGGCTTTGTCCTTTGCAGAAACATTAATGATTCCATTTGCGTCTATGTCAAATTTCACTTCTATCTGAGGAACTCCTCTTGGCGAAGGAGGAATATCACTTAGCATAAATCTTCCCATAGTGCGATTATCTGAAGCCATTGGCCTCTCCCCTTGGAGAATGTGAATCTCCACACCAGGCTGGTTATCAGCTGCAGTGCTAAACACCTCACTTTTTGTTGTTGGGATAGTTGTATTAGATTCAATTAATTTTGTAAATACCCCTCCATAGGTCTCAATACCTAAAGATAAAGGGGTAACATCTAGAAGGACAATATCATTGATATCCCCAGAAAGCACCGCACCTTGAATCGCAGCACCCATTGCAACCACCTCATCTGGGTTAACATTTTTTGATGGCTTCTTACCAAACATTTTCTCAACCTCCTCTTGTACTCTAGGTATCCGAGTAGATCCACCAACCAATATAACCTCATCTATATCTTTTGCGGTTAGATTTGCGTCTTTCAGAGCTTTTTCGCAGGGCTTAAGAGTGCGAAGAATCAAATCGTCACACATTGATTCGAACTGGGATCTGGTCAATTTCTTTACAAAATGTTTAGGTCCTTCAGATCCAGCGGAAAGGTACGGAAGATTTATTTCTGTTTCAACAGATGAGGAGAGCTCAACTTTTGCCTTTTCTGCAGCTTCTCTTATTCTTTGGTAAGCAATAGAATCTTGTGATGCATCAATACCGGACTCGTCTTTAAAATTATCAGTTATCCAATCGATAATTTTTTCATCGAAGTTATCACCTCCTAAATGGGTGTCTCCGTTAGTCGAGAGAACTTCAAATACTCCTGAGCCTATCTCTAAAATAGAGACATCGAAAGTACCACCTCCTAAATCGTATATAGCCACTTTTAAATCGTCCTTCCCTTTGTCAAGACCATAAGCAAGGGCAGCTGCAGTTGGCTCGTTTATGATCCTTAAAACCTCTAATCCGGCTATTTCACCAGCCTCCTTGGTTGCTTGTCTTTGACTGTCGTTGAAATATGCAGGGACTGTTATTACCGCCTGTTTCACATCATGTCCAAGATATGCTTCAGCAGTCTTTTTAAGGTTCTGAAGAACCATAGCAGATATCTCCTGAGGGATATATTTTCTACCATTAGCCTCAACGTTAACATTATTGGATCCTTTTTCTTTTGTGACCTTGTAAGGCATTTTTTTGGATTCCTCCTTGATCTCATTGTAGGTGGACCCAATAAATCTTTTAACTGAGTAGACCGTGTTTTCTGGGTTTGTCACAGATTGTCTTTTTGCTGGGTCTCCAATTTTAACCTCTCCGTTTTTAAATCCAACAACAGATGGTGTTGTTCTTTTACCTTCAGAGTTGACTATTACTACTGGGGAGTCACCCTCCATCACGCTAACGCATGAATTTGTTGTTCCTAAATCGATTCCGATAACTTTTGCCATGTTTTATTTTTTATTTTGTTTTCATAAAGATATGTTCAAAATTAAGGCCACTCTGTAATAAATAGACAATTTGTCTCATGTGTAAAAATTTACAAGTCAAAAAGTCATATAAATTCTATCACTATTGACTTTGTGACTTTCCTATAATTGAGGTTGTTGAGAATCCATCTAGGGTGGGTATTGTAATAACGTTGCCACCGTTTCTAGTGATAAAATCAAATCCAACTATTTCTTGAACCGAATAATCACCTCCCTTTACTAGTACTTGGGGATTTATATGCTTGATAAGATCCAGAGGGGTGTCTTCATTAAAAATCACAACAGCATCAACTTGAATTAATGACGATAAAACTTTAGCTCTAGAATAGACATTATTTACAGGTCTAGAATTACCTTTTAATCTTTTAACAGAGGCATCGGAGTTTATACCAACGATCAAAAAATCACCTAGTGTGGAGGCCTGGGACAGGAGATGAATATGTCCACTATGAATTATATCAAAAACGCCATTTGTGAAAACAACATTATTAGATACACCCCTAAAAGAAAGAATTTCCGGGGATTCCGGAAATTCATATATTGGCCTTAAATTCTTCTTCAAAAATTTCTATTTAAGCAGGTTAGTGTATTACTTCTTTTTCTTCTTCAGAAAATCTAAATATCCATTTACTACTTTACCTCTCTTTTTTAACTTTGTTCCACCTGCAGAAATGCTAGTGAATTTATCGCCAGATCCATTTAGATTTGAATTATAAAAACCAGTGTTAGTTCCACCGTTTTGCGGAGTAGCTGGATTACCCATGCCAGAAACAGTTCCTAGAGTAGCAAAGCCTGGAGCTGGAGCTCCAGCAGCTGCTCCTGCAGCCATTTCTTCGTCTATTCTAGATTCGTCTAATCCCTTATTTTTGAGGTATTCTTTAAGCTGCCAGCATTCAACGCAACATGCTTTTTCATTTAGCCATTCAGTTAAGCATTCTAGCAAACACTCCTCGTTACAATCAGAGGTTGCCTCCTCTATGTCAGACATTGAATCTCCCATGCAAATGATGGTTTTTCCTAAGGGCTTTTCTCCAGTGGGGTAAAACATATTAATCTAAAATTTGTTTAATGTTCTTTTTAAATATACGAATGATGTTCCCATCTTCGTTTTTAGTGATATAACCTATGATATCTCCATATATATCATGTATTGGACCTTGAACGAGAAGTTTCCTGCCAAGATTGTCCCAGATCCACTTATTGTCAATTAAGGAGACCTCCCTCTTAGAGACAGTTTGATCCCGAAGTAGGGATCTCATCTGTATTTCGCTCTCTGATCTGCAATCACACATATTTCTAAATTTTATCTATAGTCTTTTCTTTCTTGCTTTCTTTTAAGGTACTGCCAAAGGTATTTTAGCCCTTTAAGATACTCCCTTGACGTTTTAAAAGGAGAATGAAAGTTTTTTATATCATTTCCAAAACCTTCAGGAACCTCCTTGTTTTTCTCAGGGTTATATCTTCTTACAATGCCAGAGGGATGTATCGTGTAAAAAGCAGCGGTATGCCCACTTTCTTTCTCCCTTTCTCTTACCCTCTGGAATTTAATTGTATTGTTTATCTCCTGCTGATAGGATGTTGTTTCTTTAAACCCAAGTTCTATTATATTTTTATAATCCTTTGACTTCCTAATTGAATCTAAATTAATATCCCTACGTGTTTCCTCCTTATACTCATTCTCAGGATTGTACTTTTTATACTCCAACAGGTTCTTCATTCAATATATATTCTTTATTCCCGGCGGATTCTTCCCCTGAGTTTCTAAGATTTTTTAACTCATCTATTTGATATTCACACGAGTTCACATCCCACTCATACATAGTACTGTCTATACCTTTATGGAGAACTCCACCGGGAACACAAAGGACAAATGGGTTTTCACTTCTTTTACCGGGAGAATTTGGATTCCACCAAGAAAGTTCCCAGTCCAAACCGGCATTCCAGGAGGAATTTTGCGGCTGATTATATTGAGAGTCAAGATATATTGGCAAGAGTGATTTGAGATCTTTCGCTCTCATAAACATATGACCCGCTCTTAAAGATCTTTTTTCACAGAGGTTCCCATATTCAGATTTACGCCATCCCATTTCACCGTGTTCTTTGCTCATATAACCGGTAACGAAAAAACAGTCTTCAAAATCATCTAGTATATTGCAATACGTACTTAATGGCTCTAAAAATTGGTTATCCTGATCTGTGAACTGTACGAAATCATAATCATCAAGACTGTGATCCTCTAGCATCTGAAGTAATGCTCCTCTTTGTCCTAAATTAAAATTAGAATCATATAGGGTAAATCCTTCGTCAGCTTTACTTTTTATAATCTCTATTGATTGTGACTTGATTTCAGGGTTTGAATTTTCAACAATATAAACATCATTCTGAATGGAAATTTCCCTGATAGATTTAAGCGAGTCAATCACATTAGAAATGTGATGCGGTCTATTGAACGAGGTGCAAAGAGTTAATATCTTCCTCTTTCTGGATAGTTTAGGTATGATATCTCTTTCGAATTTTTCAACAAGCTTGGCCCAGTTAAGATTTTCTCTTACCCACTGTGAATTATTCTCAAGATCTCCAGAATCTAAGATTTTTTTGTAGTTGAAATAAACATCCCTCATTTTACTTTCAAGATCTTTCTGGTCAGGCTCCCCCCACTGTCCTAACATCCACGGATGATTCTGAACATCAACCAAAGATGATTTTATCTCAAAGAATTTTCCTCGGATAAGCTCTGTCGACCCTGGGTCCAACGTCGAGATTACAGGTAATCCGCAAGCCATTGCTTCTATGATAGTCATACCAAAGCTATCAGCCCTTGATGGGTATACGTAAGCATGACAGTCAGAATATAATTTTTCTACATTGGCATCATCTGACTTAATCCATTTGATATTTGGATAATTGTTTATCGTATTTTGTAGCTCATCCCCACCGTAAAACAGCATCTCTGTGTTGCTCTTTATATGAAGTTCTACCGCTGAAGATTTACCAAAACAATTTATGAAGGCTTTTATTAAATGGAATGACCCCTTGCGATCAGATAATTCGCCAACGTATAGAAATTTAAAAATGTTAGGAAAATCTTTTTTTGTAAATTTAAACTTATCTGGATCTATTCCGTGTGAGAAGACAAAAATTGGTTTTTTTACACCGAGAGCTATCATCCTTTCTTTTGAAATAGAAGATGGGGTGAGAATAAAATCGCTTTTGTTACAATTGTCTGAAAAATTAGGTATACCTAATGTAGAATCAAGTCCAGTGTAGATTACTTTGGTTCTATAAGAATCAAGTTCCCCTACCATATCAGGGTATGCAAACATTATTCCCAGGTCACCAGATCTTTTATCTGTGAATGAATTTTTTATCAGGGCATTATTTGTTGTTGATTCTCCTATTATAGTTCTGCATTCAAATGATAGTGTTTTAAGATTTTCTAAAATCCTCTGCGAGAGAATACCCATGGAAGAGTAATCATCAAATTTAGCAAGCCAAGATATTTTTACTTCCTCTTTGGTTTCGGTTTCTCCATTACTGTCATTCCACATAATTATTTGTTTTCCGCATGAAACCGAGGTAATCATTTCATCAATATCAGAGTCAGAGAGGCATTCAAAGATATTTAAGTGCTTTACAAGATCTTTATCGTACCTAATTTTATCAAAATTCATTCCACTCCTGATGACTGCGGTGTAGGAGAAATTTTGATCAAGGTTACCAAATTCGATTTTGACCAGGTCTTCATAACTAATATCCCTAAACACAACAACTTTCTCAGATTTTCTAAAGATTTCAAATTTCTTCTTATTCCATTCATATTCAGTAGATCTTTCTTTAGGATCTAAGAGCATAAAGGACTCTCCCTGCTTATGTATTGTGGGAAAGTTTATTCCTGTTACCCATCCTTCTGATGTATCCATCGAATCAACATACCCTAAGTTATACCCATTTTTTTTGACTCTATAGCTAAGATCGCAATCGTCGCAGTATCCTAGGCCAAATCCTTCGTTAAGCATCCCTATTTTTCTCATTAGGGATTTCCTAATAATAAAGCAGAATCCAAGAACGAATTCGTCAGTATTTAAAATACTGTCATAAACCATACCTGGACCAACCACACCGTTTTTTTTATCGGAGATTAAAGGACTAAGTATTTCTTCCCAATTCGAATACATGCAGGAATCGGAATTCATACACAGAACTAAATCATTTTTAGCCAATTTAAAACCTTCGTTGACTGCTTTCACAAATCCTATTTGTCTTTTTTCAACAACTAGTTTTATTAATGGATTTGACTCACTAAAATCTTCTAGTATAAGATTCTCGTATTCTTTAGATCCATTGGAATAAATTATCACCTCGTCTATTCTTGCTGAAGACGACAAAGTAGTAGAAATCATCTCACAAGTCATTGCTGCTTGATTGAAAACCGGAACAAGCAGAGTTATATTTTCAGGAGACTCTTTTTTAGAGTAATCAATAACACCTATACCACCAAAACAATTATTTTTTGTTACCCCAATCGAATGAAAGAGCTCTAGAATTTTTGGGTCGAAATGCTGAGAAAAAATATATTCCCTAGCTGTGTATTTTTTTGAGATCTCGTTCCAGAATCTAGGAACAAAGCAGCTATGGATCTGATGAAAATGGCTATCTGTAATGTCATGGAAGCCAACCAGGGATCCCTCCCTAAGAAATCTATTATAACAAGAAAAATCACCACTAACACCTTCGTAGGTGTGATCCCCATCTATGAATAGAAAGTCTATTTTTTTACCATCTAATATTTCTTCTAACCTGTTGATAATAATATCTAACTTGGAATCACCATTGATAGCATAGAATTTTTTATTGGTAAGATTAGCCTGCTCTATGCAATCAGAGATCACATAAGTTCTTTCTTCGAATCCCTGCCCTCCGTGAATTCCCACTGGATAATCGATTGAAACAACAACTTCAGCAGAGGGTATTTCCAGCCATCGTGAAATTGTTCCTCCTCTAGCAGTACCTATCTCAACAATAATTTTAGGATTTATTCTAGAAACTTCGAGTTGTAAATTTTCAATTTCCAGAGGAATCTGCATCGATTCTTTTTTCCTAATGTAAACATTTGGTTTGAGCCAGAGTCTTTCGAAAGTATTTAAGAAAAAAATATCGTGCCTGTAAAATTCAGTCGGAAAATCACCTTCTATACTTTCGTGTTTCTTTATATTCATCTCAGGTCTTCCAAAAAGGTCTAGACCGTTAAACATCCGGTATTTTATTGAATCGATATCAGTATTCTCCGGAGTGTTAAATTCCTGATGAGAATAAGTTTTTAGCTTGTGTTGTATTTTTTCCAGAGTTGTAAAAAAAGAAAGGTGCCATCCGCCATCTTCGATGTAGGGGGAATTGTATCTATAGTCCCTCGTTTGTGCTAAATCTAATAAATTATTTAATGAGGTTTTATTTAAACCAGCTGTTCCGTTCCAGGGTATTTCCAACTCTGTTGTTGGAGAATAGTAAAAAGTTCTAAGGCTAAACGAAACCATATCTAGTGTCATGTCCTTAACTCTTTCCCATGCGGCATCGAATTTAATTTTATCAGGGAATTCATCTAGGTCGCCATGTAATATCAAAGTATGGTCATCTGCTAGCTCTTTAATTTTGTTCATTAAGACATTTCGTTGTCCCTTTTCAAAATCCCAAGGAGATTGAACTTCTTCATCAATCTCTGGTTCATATGTAACATAGTGAATCTTGTCAAGATAATCACTAAAATCACTGATGTTTTTCCTGAAAAATAATTCCTTAAAAACTCCAGTAAATGTTTTATTGCTTTCAGAAATAACGAAATAATCTACTGAATCATATAAATAATCCAGTCTCATTTTAAGCATTTCTATTTCATCGCTAAATATGAAACTATCAATAACTTTGTAATTTTTCATTCGAACACGATTTTATCAGATATCTCTGTTTGATTAATTATGAACAAATAAGACTTTGTTTATTTTATGCATTTTTTCCATCGGAAATTTCTTTCCAAAATCTTCAATAAATTCACCATCTGCCATATAATTTTCAGTATTTAATCTTAACTTTTGAGCTAAATCCCTTCTAGTTGCAAATGCACCCATATCGATTCCACAATTAGTCGGTTCACACACAAAATAAGAGTAGTTCTTGTGTGAATGTACCATATCGAAATAAATCAATCCAGGATTCTTATCAGAAGCGGATTTAAGCTCTTCAATAAAATTTGGGGTATAGTAATTGTCGTCACCTGTCATTATAACATATTTAGCAATACTTAGCTGTTTTCCAATTTCTCTTGGGGTATGACCCCAATCATTGTATCTTTGTCCAAGTCTTGTGTAATAAATTTTTTTAGTGTTGAAACTCTCGACAAGATCTTTTATTTCTTTGTTATCTGAATCGTCTATCAATACATGAGCTGACCAGTCCATATCTGTTTGACACAGGAGTGAGGACAATAAACATCTAAGCGGTCCGATCCTATCAAATGTTGGAATCACAAATTCAACAAACGGCTTATTATCCGGAAAAACAGTATTAAATTCTTCAATACTATTTAGCCTGTATTTCTTTTTTTGCAGTGCCCAGTCAAATCCATTTTGATTGAGTAATATAAAATCACAATCATTATCCTTTACAAATTCATCAACAGCAAGTATGACACCGAAATTATCAAAATCAAAATAATCATGGCCACAGATAAGTCCACCAGGTTTTAGTTTAGGAAAATAATCTTCAAGATCCGCTTTGACCGATTCATATAAATGGCATGAATCGATATAAACAAAATCGAAATAATCATCAGGAAAACTTTGCACCTCATCATAAGAAAACCCTTTCTTCAGGATAACTCTTTCCCGTTTAATTTCTTGTGAAAATTTATCCTTGACGATATCAAGATCATTTTGAGTGGAATAAGCTGTGGGGACATTTGGTAGAGATTCTGTATAAAATTTCTGATCCGAATTTTTATCAAAGCCAATCTCCCAAGGATCTATCAAGTATAATTTTTCAGGATTTAATTTTTCTAGAATTAATTCTGAGAAATCCCCGGTTAAAACCCCGATCTCTACGCACACCGGTGTTTTTGGAAGTTTGGATGATAATTTATTAAGAAAATCCTCTCTGGAATAAACTTTTTCTACCCCAGTTGCTTCTTCTTTATTCACTAGTTTTTTTATAATAGGGGTAGCAGATATAACATCATTTAATGAAATGAGTTCCATGCACTCCTTTCTTTCCGGTTGTTGCCAATCAAGCCACCATCTTCTATCATGGTAATTCTTTCCGCAATCTTTCTCAATATAAGTTACGCCGGGATGTTTAGCATGATCGTTATAAAAAGGAGTTAAGCATATTCCAATGCTTGGTTTAATAGAAGCAGCAAAGTGATGTAGAAAAGTATCTACTGATATCCATAAATCAGATTGCTCAATCAACCACGCCAGATTTTCTAAGGGTTTGTCCAGAAATTTAAGATCTACGTTTGGTATCTGATCGTCAGGCTCGGATCCAGCTTGAACAACATAGAATCCCCTCAGTTTAAGCTCATTAACTAGTTTCATCCATCTAATAGAAACCCAATTTTTATTTGAGTGCTTTCCATCGTGTTTAGAAGCGCTGGTACTGATAATTGCTATTTTTTTATCAGAGGTATTGATGTCAATTTTTACTCTGTTCCCCAAATATCTTAAAGCGTCAGTTTCAAGTCTTTTGATCCCATACATGTCAAAGAAGGCATCAACTATTGTTTCTGAATTATTCGACGAACCAAAAGAATACACGAATCTACTATATCCTCCAAATAGCTCATCATGCCAATAAACTGATCCCTTAAAATTAAGACCAGAAAAAACCTGGGGGTATTTACAGCAGACATAAACTTCATTTGAAATCCGATTAATCAGGGGAAGGGACATGACGTGATCCCCCATTCCTCCATCTATATAAATGATTTTTTCAAAAAATAAGGGATTGCTTATTTTTTTTAGATATCTTTTACAATCTTCAGATTCGTCGGTCAGATTAATTTTTGAATTGTTTTTCTGAGAAAGAAGATCTATTAAAAACCATTTAAGGGAAGAGTATTTAGTGTCAAGATTTAACGAGGAAAGCTTAGATTTTTCACAAAGCAGAAAATCATATCTCACATCCTCTAATAATTCAGAAATTTCTAAGCAATTCTCATCAACTATAAACACCTCTCCATCCCTTACTTGATTGATCATTTCAACTATTGAATCAACTTCATTCTTATCTGTTGGATACGCTCTATATGTTCTAAAACTTGTTATTATCCCATTCAATTCTTGGATTTCCCACGGGATATATTTTTTAGAATTCAAAAAGAGGTGGCATCCTGAAAATTCAGGATGAGATTTTATTAGAGTAAGTAATACTTTGAGCTTGCTTGGATTCTCGGTGTGTACTAAAACATAACGATCCATAATACCTTTCTATATTATACTAGGATCATTTTTATAAGTTTCGCAAATAAATCATTTATCACTCCTTGAATTTCTTGGGGTATTCTCTAATGAGACGCTCGGTCTATAATCACGGGGTGCATTCTCCGTTGGAACGTCTAATTCAACCTCAACACTCGTGGGCTTCTTTTGCTCCAGGTCAATCTTAATATCGTAATGGACAAATGTTTTCTTTATATGATCAACGGTTATTCTTAAATTTTCGGGACGTTCCTTTGTTAAATCATTTACTCTGACAACTATTTTTTTGAACTCCTCAGCAACTTCAGGATCTAATTTTTTTTCTAACCAATCCCATTGATGGTCATCGGGAAGGTACCCACCAGCAGCAAGGGTGTTTGCAACCTCGATTAAAATATAAACGTCAATCCAGACGTAATCAACACTCCCTGGAGGTCCAGAAGGGCCACCGACCCACCACAGTGAATCGTTATTCCAATCTAAGTAGATTTTTTCAGACAAAGCTAAAGTATTATAAATGAGAATTTAAATAATCCAGATACTCCTGCCTTGTATCAAAAACTAGCATCTGCCCACCCGTTACTAACCTAAATTTATCTAAATATGCAGGGGTATTCCCCTGGTCATCAACTGGGATTTGATAAGTTGTTGTACTTAAACTGTTGTTGATGTAAAAAGCCTCCTCTACTGTTTTTAAATTATACGTATTCATATGTTATTTTAATTATGTTCCCCTCCAGCTAACCCATGCTCCATTGGTACCTGAGTTGAACTGTATCCCCTGAGCAGTGTTGACCCCACTAGCACTTAGACTTGGTCTAGATCCGGAATATGCAATAGTTGAAAGACATGAGTGGTTAGATCCAGTACCGTCCGCATAGTTCATACCAGCAATTGCAGGGGCGGTTCCTGTCCATTGTGCTGCCATTACGAAATATAATCTCTCGCCAGGATTGATCCCAGTTACCGTTATCGCAGTGTTTTTAATCCCAGCTACTCCTATCCCGGTTGCTCCTGTTACACCACCGGAGGATGAGTTTATATTAGTGACCCCAACTCTTCTTCCAAGATTTCCCCCGTTAGAATCACAATGGGTGAATGTGCCAGAGTAAACAGCAATTTCGGCATAAGTTATTGCACCTCCTACTGCTGCAGCAGTGGTGATATTATATACGAAATTTATTGTTGAGTAAGATTTTTCTGCCCTACCCATATACCATCCATACCATGTGGTGCTGGATAGAACTAAATTGCCATTACCACATTTCCAGCTTGCTAGAGTTTTTACTGCTCCATACTGGCCAGTGATCTGCAAAGCAAAAGTTTCTTTATTCCCCAAGGAATTAACAACCTCCCATCCTTTCTCTAATTGATATTGCAAGGTGTCTCCAACGGCAAGAATACACTGGAACACAATCCTGGTACTCGAGCCATCATATATTTGTATCTTAACCGTAGCGGAAGCAGTATCAGAATTGTATATTGAGCAGTATCTTAGCTCATTCTGCTGGGACGCTGAAGGGGATGTAACCAGATCCACAGCTGTCGTGTTATTAGAGGTTCCATTAACTGTGTTTAAAGTAACAGCACTAGTGGTGTAGTTATTATAATCCACAGTAAATGGTAATTGGGTGGTTGTAACTGCGCCACCTAATACAAATTGAATCTTATCCGAGGTTCCGTCTATTAACATAATATAATTTTATATTCCATTCCACACAATCCATGGTTGAAGCACTGATGTACTTGGAGATATAGTTACCGATGAACTTGTGCTGGGTCTTGTACTTGCAGGAAGTGTACCAATAAAACCAGCACCGATGTTATCCGCTATGTTATGCGTTCTGAATGTTGGGAAGGTTACTGCAGATGCAGCAAAAACCACCCAGAGATCATCACCTGCTTGTACGTTACTAACTGAAATACCGGTAAATCTATAGATGTTAACTTGGGAAAGCCAAAGAGCCTGCATATCTGCATATCCAACTCTTGTAGCTGTTGTATTAGCTCCTATTTGGGGGGTTCCTTTATAAATTGCTAGCTCCGCCCAGGTGATACTAGCCCCAGACGTACTTCCTATGTAATACTCTACTATTACGGTGGAATAGGCTCCTGTTGCCTTTCCCAGATATAAACAAATACCTGTGTTAGTTAAAGCTGTATTAGTCGCATTTGCGGTTGATAGAACAATTTCATTATATCTACAATCAGTCATATCATAAAATCCAGTGTAGTTTTTCAGGCTTCCGTTCATATCAAAAACTTTCCACCCTGTTCTATGTGTATATTGGATATACTCATTAACCTGTAAAGTGGTATTTAATACAATTCTAGTAGTGCTATTGTAATTTGTTCTAATCGTAACAGCAACTGCTACGGAATCTGCGTTAAATATGGAAGCGAATCTTAAACTTCTTTGGTGCCCGCTAGAAGGGGCAGGCATAATGTTTACTGGACCAGTGCCTCCTGTAGCTCCTATAGTTGTAACCGTTTTAGTTGGGGTAACCCCAGTACTGGTTGTGTCATTATACGATGATATAATATGAAGAGGATTTACTCCAGTAGCTCCAATAATGACTTGGACATTATCTGTCGTTGATGTTAGTAACATTTCTTTAGTTTATGTTCCCTGATAAAAATGCTGATATGCCACC
>Ga0209086_10002133_pt1 | contig 15640 bp, 25 predicted proteins | sample M_130207_XF_Meta_FD_187312 | JGI IMG/M metagenome (GOLD analysis project Ga0209086, IMG submission 187312) | Freshwater microbial communities from Lake Montjoie, Canada to study carbon cycling - M_130207_XF_MetaG (SPAdes) (version 2) | ecosystem: Environmental > Aquatic > Freshwater > Lake... | reverse complement strand
CTGCGACGATAGCGTGTCGTTATCCATGATGCCACGGTTCCGCAGCGCCGGCCCGCACACGGCCCAAAGCAGGGGGGCCCATAGGGTGTCTTTACCGCATCCTTCATCGCCCGCGTGCAGGACGGCGTGATTAATCTTGACGCGCGGATTTTGCAGCTTGCAGGCCATCACGTTAAATAAATGCTCGCGCTCGGCGGCGATGGGCACCAGCGCCTCGACGTGCTGGAGCCAGGGGGTGATATCGACCTCGGCATCGCGGTTAATCGGCGGGCGGGCGTCGCGCCAGCGGTTGCCGAATACGTCGCCGTCGCGCGTCACCAGCACGGCGTCGCCCGCGGAATAGGTGATGCCGACCAGTGCGGGCGCGCCCATCGCCTGCCGGTTCTCGTCGTAGCAGATCGACGCCTCGACACGGCGCGAGCCACCATTCGAGCCGGCGTGTATGGAGTAGCAGGCAATGTGACGGAACAGGGCGTTAAAGGTCGTGCGGCCCACCTCGCGGCGGTCGGTCATGTCGAAGTACGATTCGTCGGATTGTATATAGGCGAAACGGCTATACCAGCCCGTTTTTTCGACACGGCCTAGTTCCTTGCGCTCAACGGCGGCGATCATGGCGCCCGCGTCGGTGTGAACGCTGAACAGGTCGCCGGGCTTCAGTTTAGCAAGCGCAGCTTGCATGACCGGCGCCAGCAGTTCGGAACGCAAGCCGGGCGCGTGCGCTGGCCCGCCCTGCGACGCGACCCACTCAAGGAAGGCGACGCTATCCCACTCCAGACAATGCTCATGCAGGCAAGTGTAAGCGCGGTTGACCGGCATATACCGGCCTTCAATCTCGCCGGTCGTGTGTGCTGCGCTGTTCGGGCAAACCACGCCCCACCAGCCGGCGCTATTGCCCCGGGCGGTCAGGTGCCCGGTGTCGGACAGCCACGCCAGCACGTCGTCGCCGCCGTCGTCGGCCAGATCGATGCGGTGCGGGCCGGCGGTGTCGGCCTCGGCGGGCGTTACGCCCAAGGCGGTGCAGATTTCTGCAAGGGTGTATTCGCGCGCCGGTTCAAACTCCACCAGCACCGACGCCCACGCGTCGCGCCCCGGTTTTAGATTTATACTGCCCGGCAGGCGAAAATTTCTCACCGGGTTGGTCGCCCCGCCGTCGGTGTAGCCGGCCTCGGCAATGGCCTTAATCGCTGCGGTAAACTCGCCGCACGTCGGTTGAACGCTGAGAACGTAACCATATTGGTAGTTGCCGGGGGACGTTTCCATACGCCACGTAGGGGCCAGCGGCGGCACTTTCGCCTTGGTGCCCACGTCATCCAAGACCAAGACTAGGCAGTGCGTGCAGTTGGCGGCACTGGCGCTCAATTTACCGTCGCGCATCCGGTCGAGAATGAAGCTGCCGGTATTGCCATACCACGCGCCGCCGGCGCGGTATTTTTCAGGTAGGAACGGGGGCCATGTGTAGCTCTCAACGCCTCCGACGGTGCGGGGCTTTTGCTTAACGATAAGGGCGGTTTCTCCAGCCGGCGCCAGCCCGGCAACAAAATCGATAAAATCCATGTTATAGTTCCTCTGTGAGTGGTCGTTGGACGGCCCACGGTTCCTCCCCCGTGGGCCGTTGCTTTTTCTACTTCCCGTAACGCGTCTGCACCTTAATCTCCACGCCTAGCGGCAGGCCAGCGGCCCACGCCGGCGGCGCGCACATCACCTCACGCAGTCGGGCAGCGGTCGCCTCGCCCATACGCTCGGGGCACTCGATCACAATCTCGTCGTGGATATGCAAAACCACACCCTCCAGTTCGCGCAGCGAATGGCGCAGAATATCGTTTGCCGTGGCCTGCGTGATGTTCTCTACAGCCAGACCGCGCCACAGACGGGCGCGCGGCCATTCCGTTGCGTCGGCGGCAGGTTTCCACGACGCCTTGGCGTAGGACACGCCGTCATTTTCTAAGCGGGCGAAGGGGTAGCATAGCACCCGACCGGACGGCAAGCTATACCAAAGATGCTGACCGTCGTAGAGGTAACAGACGCGCCCGGCGGGGCACTCATGCCCTTTGTTTCGCAGGGCGCGGGTGTAGGCGGCTTCGAGGTCTTGGCCGTGCTTCATGGCCCATTGGTTAGCCCGGCGCCAGGTCGAAATAGCGCGGGCGATCTCGCCCTCGGTCATCCGCACGCCGTAAACGCGGCCAAAGGTTTCAAAGCTGCCCGGGCCACCTAAGAAGCCTAGCGCCAGTTCTTGCACCTTGCCGACTTGGCGCTGCATGTCGGTCACGTCGTCGTAAGTCACGCCGAAGGTTGTCGTCGCGTTGACCTTATATGGGTCAAGCCCAGACCGGAACACATTGAGCTTGGCCTCACCAGCGGGGCAGTTCGACAGCCACGGATTGACGCGGCCTTCAATCGCCGACCAGTCGGCCACCACCAGCACATTGCCGGCGGCGGGCATGAGCGCGGGGCGAAGCATCCCCTTTAGAACGTCGGTCACGCGCCGGCCATATAATGGCACAATTTGATGCCCGCGCACCATTGCCTGCCGCACGGCGTCGGGTTCCTTCGCGCACTTGCGGGTAAAGTTATGCACCTGGGCGCCATACGACGACGCCCGACCGGTGGCGCTGCCGCCGGCAAACACGAACGCGCCGCGCACCCGCTGGTCATCCACGTCGGCCAGATCGGCCAACCGCTTGAACTTGGCGACCGAACTAGCCCACAGGTCATCCGCGCACTGGATTACGTCTGCCACGTCGGGCGGCACCTCGTCGGGGTTTTCTTCGGCCAGCAGCAGCAGGTTGGCGCGCACGGTCTTATCAATCGAATACTTAACCACGCCGTCGATGTGCAAGGTCATCAGCTTGATGGCCTCGGGGCCAACGCGGGCCTGCACCCAGGCGCGCATCTTGGGCGACCGCACACTGGTGATGGCGCCGTCGGTCACATCGTGGACGATCTGCTGGATTTCTACCAGTTCGGCCTCGGCGTAGGTCATGGCGGCGCGGCACAGAGGCGCGTCCACCAGCACGCCCCGGTCGTTAATGCGCTCGTTGACGTGGTAGTCGGCCAGTTCTTCGTCGGACAGGTCACGCATGGCGGTGCTAATCTCCCGCATGGCGCGTACATCCTGCTCGCAATAGCGCACCATCTCTGCCATCAGGTCGGGGTCGTTGTTGAAGGTGCCATCGGCGCGGGGAATGCACAGCAGGCGAATAAGCTGCGCGCCGCGATGGTCTTTCTTCATGGACGCACCGGCAAAGCGGCCTACGTCCTCCAGACTACCCGGCGCGCAGTTGGCGCGGGCTTGCGAAGCGGTGCAGTAGAACTGCGTCAGCAGCGGCTCGGGGATACCAAACTCGGGGCACAGGACATACCAGAAAATCAGGCGCTCAAACGCGGCGTTGTGGGCGCGGATTTGCGCGTCGCCAATGTCGGGGAAAGCGTCACCCGGGCGCCACGTCTGCACGTCGCCATCGTCAAACGCGTAGGACATGCACAAGACCTCGGTCGAGGCGTCGCGCGCATAGTTGTAAACACCCGCCGCCGGTAGGTTGCACCGACTGCGGGTTTCAAAGTCCAGCCAGATCACTTTCTAATCTCATGACGAACCATCGTCCACATGGCGCACGCATCAATTAGCTCGGGCGGCGCGTCAGAGCTAAGATACTTACGCCAAGAACCTTTTGCGTAAAACATACGCATTTTTTCAGGGTTAGCCTTGCAGTACGCTCTGTGATACGCCGCATTCTTTTCTCGGTTAGCCGCGTTGTATTTCTTTTTGATTGCGCGTATCTTTTCGGGATTATTCTTACGGTATTCTTTTTGATACCGCTTGTCATACTCCGGGTGTGCTTCCCGCCACGCTTTAGTGCTCATGGCTGGCGTCCGTTATCTGCGGTGCTTGCTCAATTATGCGAGGTGAAAGGGTATTGAGAAACACCGCCGTTGCCAGTTCCAACTGCTCGGCCTTCAGAAACTTGCCGCTGATGTTCGCCAACTCGCCTGCGGTCTTTAGGTCTACGGTGCCAGCCTTGACTGCTTCGTATAGCTCGCTCATGTCTTGCTTAATGTCGGTTAGAGTTTTCATGGTTTACCTTAGATTAATGTGTGAGTAAAAGCGGGGGCAGCGGAGGTTCTCACTCCGCATTTCTTTCCGCTAACGGAACCCCCAACCCTTTCTTACGCCGCGACCCGACGGCGACGGCCAGCCGGTGCTGCTGCCGGTTCCGGCGCGGGGGCCGGTGCCGGTGCAGCTAACTTGGCGGCAACGGGGGGCGGTTCATCCCCGTTGATGCTGACCCACTCCAACACCTTGAAGATCGGGGTGTAGATGCGGCCATACGACTTGTGCTGATAATGCTCCGTGTCCAACTCGACCAGCGGGACGGGCTTGCTCTGGTCGGTGTCCACCTGGCCGGCAATGGCGACGGCCAACGACTGCACCGCACGCTTACCGCCGACGCTGGTCGTCGTGAACTTCGCTTCCATCCCGGCGTCCTCGCCGTTCAAGCACTTCAGCGACATGCCAACCTGCGTTTCCCACCCCTTCTTAGCGCCCGGCGGCGCTGCGTCCAACTCCGGCAGCGGATCGCTGACCGAAGCCATACGCTCACCCAACACCTCACCGTCACCCCACGCGATGAAGCCGTGGACAAAGCTAAACGGGTTGATAGCCCACTGCGAACCGTCCTCGATCTCGGTCTGGTCAGCACCGAACACCCAATGCCCGGTCTTGTCCATCTTGAGGATGACCATACCGGGCGTGCCAACGTCGGCCTCCAGCTTGCGGAGCGACGTGGAGAGGGAAGCAACAGCGGGGAGTTTGCCTGCAAACGTGACTATATTTGACATTACTTTACTCCTAGATAATTTTAGAGAGCGCCGCAACCATCTGCGACGCGATTTGCAAAACCGCTGGCCTCGGGTCAGACTCCGGTGCCAACGTATCGCCTGATGACACTGACACCGTCAGTCCTTCAGGCAGATTCTGTTTTTTAGCCTTCAGCAGTTTTTCTGCTTGAGCCGGAGAAACTATCTCCAACTTCATGGGGTCAACGCCCAACGCGTTCAGCGCGTCTGCCGCCTTGCCCTGGTCGGCCCACTTGCGCGTGCCACGCTTGGCGACCAATTTCCAACCGGGTATTTTATAACCCTTTTCAATTTTGGTCTGCACCAGCGCGTTCAGGTCGTCGATCCAGCCTTGCAACAGCACGGCGTTGGCAGCATACGCGCCTAGCGTGTTGTCGTCGAGGGCGTCCAACTGCACCTTCAGCGCGCGGTCAACCGCACCCGTCATAGCGGGGCAGGTCGGCTTCGCCGCACACCACCGGCAATGCTCGCCGACCACAATCGCCGCGTCGGGCATGGTGCTAATCTTGATGGCCTTCTTCAACGACCGCTCAAACTCCTTGATGCGCTTGACAGTCGTCACCCACCGCTTAACGGCTGGCGGTTGCACGATGATGATCTCAACTTCCTCGGCACCGTCGAACACCCACTGCGTCGCGGGTGTCCTCATTGCCGCTGCGGAGTAGAACATTCCTTGTTCGTTTTCTTCCGCGCTGACGGCCACACCGTCACCGAATTTCCAGTCAAGCACAACAGCGCGATTGCCCAAACGACCAAGTAGATCGGCGCTACCAAACACGCCCGGCATATAAGCGCCAAACCCGACCACGGTTTCGACAGCATATTCCATTACTCCTTCGGGGTCGATTGCGTCAAGCGCCGCCAGCGCGGGCAGAATTTTCTCGTCGAGCAGGTCTTGCGTGAAGGTTTCGTTGGCGTAGGTTGCGCCAAGCAAGGACTCCGGCGTGATGGTGTCGCTGTCCAGCACAGACGCAATGATGTTGTGCAGCAGGGTGCCTTTGTCGGCGTAAGTGCTACTGGGCTTCGGCGGCATCTTTGCGACCAGCGCCACGCTGCCGGGGCAATTGATAACGCGCTTCGCGGTGCTGCCACCGGCGATTAGTGAGTGTGAAGTCATTTTATTTTCCTTTAGTGAAGTGGAGGCCAGATTATAAGCCAAGTAAAAATTACTTGTCAAAGACTTTTTTAGCGTGTTAGGATTCGGTCGTATCACAAAGGAAGCCAACATGCTAGAAAAAGAAATCGAACAGTATTTTGATTGGGTTGTGCGGGTTAACGGCGGGCAAACCTACAAGTTTCGTTCACCCGCGCAGCGCGGTGTGGCAGATTGCATCGCCTGTTTGCCGAATGGGGCGACGTGGTTTGTGGAACTGAAAAAGCCCGGCGGTCGGCTATCCAAGCTGCAAGGCTTGTTTGCCGAGGACATGCGCCAATTGGGCCAACGGTATGCTTGCCTATGGACAAAGGAACAGGTGGATGTATGGATGCTAGACCAGCAAAATACTTTGCACACCCGCCTTACCGCGCCGAGGACTTAGGCGGCACGATAGGGTGGTGGGGCGTGATGAACCGTAACGGGGTCAATTGCTTGACCTTTGCAAGTCAACCTGGCGCTGTGGTGACTAACGAAGCCAACGCGATACATATAGCGAAAGAGTGGAATGAATTACTACAACGAGTTTGATCCTTACGCCGCACAGTGGCTGTGGAATTTAATTGACGCAGGGCATATCGCCAAGGGCGATGTAGACACAAGGAGCATCAAGGATGTTAGAGCCAGTGATCTTACCGGATACGTGCAGTGCCATTTCTTCGCCGGCCTTGGTGGCTGGAGCCACGCCCTGCGCCTTGCCGGATGGCCCGACGACCGACCTGTTTGGACGGGCAGTTGCCCATGCCAACCCTTCAGCGCCGCAGGTACCCAAAAAGGCACCGCTGATGATCGACACCTCTGGCCTGTCTGGTTCAATCTCATCCGCGAGTGCCGCCCTGGAGTCGTCTTTGGTGAGCAAGTTGAAGCAGCGGTTAAACACGGATGGCTCGATCTTGTTCAAACTGACCTGGAAGGAGAAGGTTACGCCTGCGGGGCGGTTGGTCTGCCGGCTGGCGGCGTCGGGGCACCGCACATCCGACAACGACTCTGGTTCGTGGCCGACGCCGCAAACAATGGACACCTTGCCGCCGATGGATTACGAGAAACGCTTGAACCATCCGGGCAGGCCGGGGCGCACGGTGTCGGGCAATTTGCGCGAGGTGGTGACGTTGACCAGTTGGCCGACAGCCAGTGCGAGGGATTGGAAGGATACGACGGGGATGGCGACGACCGGAACGAACCCGGACGGGTCAACGCGCAGCCGGCTAGATCAGTTGCCCCCCGTAGCGGGGTTAGCCGCTTGGACAACCGCATCAGCAACGGACGGAACGCGCAGCGGGACGATGACTCCGAACATGACCGGCAGCTCTCTGACACAACAATCAACATTAGTTTCTGGTCTGACTGCGACTGGCTCCCCTGCATCGACGGAAAAGCGCGGCCAGTTGAACCCGGCACATTCCCGTTGGCTCATGGGGCTACCGCCAGAGTGGGACGCCTGCGCGCCTACGGTAATGCCATCGTCCCGCAAGTCGCGCAAGTCTTTATAGAAGCGTATCTTGATTCTTAGACCTTACCAAGAAATAGCCGCCGACTTCCTTTACGAGTCGGACAGGGCGATGATTCTCGCACCCGTTGGGGCGGGCAAGACCGCGCTGACCTTGACCGCCATGCGCGACATGCTGGCGGCGGGCGAGGTGCAGCGGTTCTTGGTCGTGGCGCCAAAGCGCGTAGCCGAGTCGGTCTGGCCGACGGAGGCCAAGCTATGGACACCGGGCCTGTCACTGGCGGTCGCCACCGGCACGCCGGCGCAGCGCGTCAAGGCGCTACACGCTAATGTGCAGATCGTGGTCGCCACCTACGACAACCTGCAATGGCTGGCCGAGCAACCGTTGCGCTTCGATGGTGTGGTGTTTGACGAACTGACGCGGCTTAAGAATCCGTCCGGCAAGCGGTTCAAGGCGCTGCTGAAGGTGCTGGACGCTATCCCGATTCGGTGGGGCTTGACGGGTAGCTTTACCAGCAACGGGCTGGAGGATGTATTCGGCCAGTGCAAGGTGATCGACCAGACGCTACTCGGGCGCAGCAAAGGTGCCTTCTTGCAGCAGTATTTTCATTGCATCAACCGGGATTACGGCGATTGGGAGCCGCGCGCCGATGCGCTGCCGATGGTGATGGAGCGCATTAAGCCGGCTACCTTCGTCTTGGACGCGGGCGAATACAAGGACAAGCTGCCGCCGCTGCACATCGTCGAGATGCGCTGCACGATGGAGATGTGGGAATACAAGGCCATGAAAAGAGATTTTATGGTGCAGTTCCCCGACGCCCAGGCCGTAGCGGCCAATGCCGGGGTCGTCACCGGCAAGCTGCAACAGATGAGCAGCGGTTTTGTTTACGACACTTGCACAACGCCAAGCGACCGTCCGGGCAAGTTCACCACCACCAAGTCGGCGGTCTGGTTTTCTGACCACAAGTTTGAGGCGCTGGCCGATCTGTTGGCCGAGAACCAGCACGCCAACACGATCATCGCCTACCAATACCAAGAGGAACTGGCCGAACTACAGCGCCGCTATCCCGGCGCCGTGACGTTGGACGAGCCGGACGCCATCGACCGCTGGAACGCCGGCAAGGTCAAGCTGCTGCTGGTGCATCCGAAGTCTGCCGGCCACGGCCTGAACCTGCAATTCGGTGGTTGTCACATGGTGTTTCTGTCGCTGCCGTGGTCACTGGAACTGTTTGAGCAGACCTACGGGCGCCTGCACCGCAGCGGCCAACGGCACGACGTATGGGTTTACGTCCTGCTGACCGAGGACACTATCGACGAGAAGATTTACGTAACACTGCACGACAAACGCTCTTTATCTGACTTAGCAATGGATTCTTTAAAATGATTACACAACAATATTTGCAGCATCTATTTTCTTACGTTGATGGGCTTTTATACTGGAAAATTTCTCGCTCACATTGCATCCACGTCGGCGATTTAGCGGGGTGCGGACTAAAAAATGGGCGCAGAACCATACATATTGACGATCGCATTTACTATTTGCACCGGCTTGTATTTCTATACCACTATGGTTGGTTGCCTAGGGAGATAGACCACATTGACGCTAACCCCAACAATAGCCGCGTAAAGAACTTACGCGCAGCGACTAGAACTGAAAATCAGTACAACGCTCGTTTGCGCTCAGACAACCTATCTGGTGCAAAGAATGTCCAATGGTACAAACAGACTAAAAAATGGCGCGTTGTTTTAAGGGTAAATAAGACCCGCAAGCACATTGGTTTCTTTAGCGATTTTGAACTGGCAGAACTTGTCGCTACGGAAGCCCGGGATAAATTTCACGGCGCATTTGCAAGGAGCAAATAAATGACACGCAAAGAACTGGCGAAAGCCAAACTGAAGATTGCACTACGGGAGTTAGTAATCCGCACGCGGCAGTATAACGCCGCCCGACGGGGGCTGATTAAGGTAATGAAAACGATTGCTAAACTGGAGGCACAAATTGAAAAAGCTAACCTGGCGTGAGCTAAACCATAACCTTGGCACCAAAACCGAGGCCGAGGTGCTGGACATGCTTACCGAAGAACGCGCCAACCTGCGGCGCATCGTGGTGCTGGAGCGCCTGCACCAGCGGTATAACAGCCTGCGGGTATCGCGGGAGCGTATTGAGATACTGAAGGGAGCCACGGCCAAATGGAAAAGATGACGCTGACGCAGTTTAAGGTGGTTTTGGAAAAGTTCATGCTTGCGCGCGGGCGTTACATGAACTCACCCACTAGCACGACATCAAAGGCATGGAAAGCTGCCGATCTTGAGTTAGCTAATGCTTATAACAAATACATGGAGACAAGAAAATGATTCAGACAAACGAGGAAAAGGTAGCCGCCGCTATTGCATACCTGCGTTCGCGGGATAAATACCTGCTGGACAACGGCAAGTGGATTCCGACGCCAGCCGGTCAAACTGATGTGCGGCAGACAATCGCACAGTATCGGGAGGCGGTGAAATGAAAGCCATTGTGCTAGCGATTGCATTTTGCTCATCGCTCTCCTTTGTTGTCGGTGTGGTCAACGGGACGATAGCGGCAAATAAAATAGTGCCAACGAAGGAGTGCGGGAAATGAGTGAGACTAAAAAGATGGGGTTTACCCACGACGACAAAAACAACGTAACCGTTGACTGGTGGACTCCCAAATGGGTGTTTGACCTGATGGATGCCAAATTTGCGCTTGACCCTTGTTCGCCAAAAGGTGGTGTGCCGTGGATACCAGCCGCTAAACACTACACGGTTGAGGACGATGGGCTATTGCAACCGTGGGACGGGATGGTGTGGTGCAACCCCCCGTATGGTAAATACACTGGGAAGTGGATGCAGAAGATGCACCAACACGCCAACGGAGTTGCGCTAGTGTTTGCCCGCACTGATTGCCAATGGTTTCACAATTACGTGGCAGAGGCTGACGCGTTGTTGTTTCTTAAAGGGCGGGTGCAGTTCGTTGACGCGACGAGCGCCACCAAAGGCGGCGGCGCGGGGTGTGGTTCACTACTTGCGGCATGGGGCAATGAAGCTGTCGATTGTCTGATACGCATGAAGCAAATGGGGCATTACACAGTGAAGGAGTGCGGGAAATGAGTAGCGACAAAGCGTACCGGGCACTGAAGGAACGGTATTGCGCTCTTGAACGCGAACTTGCCGCAGCAAAGGCCGAAATTGCGGCGCTGCGGAAGGATGCGGAGTATGCCGACCTGTTGAGATGGGCTGAGTCACATCCTGAAATCGCCTATAACTCCATAACGTCGTGGTGGGCGCAAGCTGGGCGAGGATGCCGCGAAAGAGAGTTTATGTTCTCCAATTGCATTAAGGGCGCAAAGAGGATGAAGGAGTGCGGGAAATGAGCGAAGTCTTAGAAATCACGCGCAAATTCACCCTACTGGGCAAGATGAGGCACTACCTGTTTGAATGCCCTACGTTCTGGCGGAGGAAGCCATCATTCCAGTGTCCAGTCTGCGACGCGACTTACAGATGCTATTGGGATGGCAACGACGTTGGCGGGAAGATCAACGTCTGCAAGGCATGCACCTACGGCTACGACACACAGGGCGGTTGGATAAAGGAGAAGAACGGTGGATAAATACAAAAACATTGAAAAAGTAAAGCAATTAGATTTTGACCACCTTGACATGCTGGTGAGCGAGCGCATCGGTGCGCTGAAACTGTTAGCGCAGGGCATGAATGAGCGTGAAGTAAACGACGAGATTTGCCGCGACCTGATACTGCCTTGCGTTTATTTGCTGGCGCAGTTTCTTGAGTCTGTGAAGATTGAGGATGAGGAGAAGAACACATGACATACGAGGAGTTTCAAGAATATGTACGTGCCAAGTGTTTGTACGAAACAATTTATAGCGATAGCGATGGGCGGGAAATACTGATCATTCGGATGCTAGATGCGTATGCGCTGATGAACAGAATGCCAAAGCATTGGGTTGCATTGACAGTGCATGATCAAAATGATTGTTTGGTAAGTGCCGACCCATGTGAATGTTTAGCTGACCCCGAATCACATCAGCTAATGGAGGATGTGGAAGCCAAACTCAAGGAGACACTACGGTATAAAAAACCGACGCCCTGACCGGGGCGGTAAGCATTGCACGTGGCACCAGGTTGGCGTTGCAGTCCCATCCTCTAGCCACAATTCCAATTGCTCCAGCAGTCCGATATTCTGCTTACAGAACGCGTCTAGGCGCCCGTCGTTGTCCTCAATATCTACCGCCTGCCCCAGCATATGCTTAGATAATTTAGCGCCGCCTGCGGAGTGATTGACCGCCGCTGGCCGCCAGCCTGACCGCAACTTCCGGTCTTCTCCAAACTCTGCAATTAACTGGTTTGCCCGCCCGCAGATAATAGCAGCATTCGTCTTGATATCTTCGGTCAATTCCGTCTCATGACCCTGTAGGTGCTGCCCCAGATATTGGTCTACGGTAATCATTCGCTAGGGTCTCTTTCTTCATTTGGTGCTGAAAATTTAATACCCGCCAACAGGCCAATAAACCCACCAATAATCGTCTGAAAAGCTGGCCCTAAAAGTTTGAATATATCTTCGTTGTCTACTGCATGATCAAACAGTCCAACACACAACGCAAACACCATCCCGGCTATTACAACGCACAGCGTAAAACTGACCATTGTTGTAACAACAAATGTCAACTTTTCTTTCATCTATGGCCTTCTGCGTTTCTTACCTTTTCCACAGTTCTGGCGGCGGCTAGACCCAACATTCCTAGCAGGACTTGCATCGTTATCGTGGTGTCTATGACTGGGAAAGACCCGGTGTAGCGGAACCAAACCTGTGCAGCAAACCGCGCTAACGGCTCAATGATGGATACATAGGCAAGACCGCAACCACATGTCCAACCAATGAACGGCCTCCAGCCAGCTACAAACCAATTGGCACTCTTAGCCTCTTCTAGATTGACCTGCACTTGCAACTTCGCCAAATCAGTTTCTGCGGCAAGCTGGGCAAGGTCTCCATTCTGCTGCATCTTCAGCAGTTCAAGCTGGGCAGCGGCCTGTTTCTCCTTATCTGGGAAAAACCGCTCAATCAAAGACTGGGCAGCAGAGAACAGACCTGATATGACCAGCGGATTCATTTGTCGGCTTTTGCTTCTAGCTTCTCAAATATCTTTGCCAGCATCGTTTTAATCTCGCGTATATCTTCGCGGTAGTCAATCCGAATAACGTAGTCCTTGGGCAAATCTTCGCGCAACTTTGCAAGATCGGCCTTGAGTTCCTTGACCGCCGCCCAAAGCTCCCGCGCAAACCAGCCAAGGACGGTAAAACCGCCGCCGAGTAAAGCGTTTATCAGGTGCTGGTTTTCCATTGGTAATGTTCTTTTTGCGGTTGTGTTTTAAACTACTGCGGGGCAAGAGCGTTTTGACGTTGTTGGTCTGGCGCAAGAGCATTACCTGGTATATCCGACACAAGCGAAAACCCCGCGCTCGCGCCACGGGAGCCAAGAGAACTAGAATACCCGGATATGGCTTGTAACAACATACGATTCCATTTACCTAATGCTTCCTGGGAGGGTATGCGCTGCGATTCAATTTCGGCCAATTGCTTTGCAAAGTTTTGCATTGCGCTTTCACTGAGCATTCCCGTCTTTACCATTGCGGGGGTAATGACTTCGTTAAACCGTTGGGTAGCCCCTTTTATATTTCCGCTAGATAACTGATCTGCCAAGGTTTGACGCAACGCGTCGTATACATCGCGTTTGCCCGTGGGGGAGCGTTGAATAATTGGGGCCACCAGCGCCCATTGGGTTGCATCGCCCGTTTCAATTAAAGCGCGTGCGTTAAACTGCGGCGACGCGCTTGCGCGGTTCCATATCTTATCCGCAGCGGCGGCGCTTTCCTGCGATACAACCCCCGCTTTAGTTTCGGCGGCGGTTGTTAAGGCTTTTGCTTCGGTTGCCGCTTTTGCAATTAGCGCGTTGCTTTCGGCTTCCGCTGCCGTTGCTACACCCTTGGCTGTCTCCGCTAAAATGTTGCGTCGCACGCCACCGCCGGTAGTAATATCAGCCGCTTGGGACTTTGCCGTTGAGCGAAGGCTGGCTTGTTTTGCCGTTGCTTTTGCTATTTCTAAGTCTATCGACGCATTTGACCTTTCGGCAGCTTCCAAAGCGTTTGCATATTTAGCTACCGCCGCTTTTGACCCCGGCACCGCATTAAGCATTTCCCGGTTAGTGGTCATCCAACTGCGCACTTTGGCTACGGTATCTTTGCCGACCAATTCTGCTGTGATGTGGTCTAAGCCCGCTTGCGTGGCTAAAGTCTTATCGCCTACAAGCTCAACCAAATTTTGAAATGCCGTAGGTGTCTTAAAGAAATACCCGGGCATCTTGGACGGGTCGGTGGCAAATTGCGTCAACGCACCGCGATCCATGCCGGTTAATTGTTGCCCGGCTTTTGACCCAAATACCGCCAGTTCTGGCCGCGAGTCAGCGTAATCTTTAAGCATTTGATCCGCTTTAGGCCCGGCAAATTTTACTTGTATGTCCCGAAGGCGTTTGTAAATGTCTTGTTGGACGTTACGTTCTAAACTTTCGTATCCCGTTATGCGTGGATTGCCAAAAGAGTCGCCCAATAACTTTCGTGATTGATCAATGGAGTTGTACGATACTGGCCCTGTTATTTGGTCAAGTATTTTTTTATACCCTGCAACCACGTCTTTACTGTTTTTACCCGGCACCAATTCTGCTTCTAAGTCAGCAACTAACTTTATATACGCGGGGTTTTTATCTATTGTTATTCCCCCCTTTTCTAGCTTCGCCACGTCATTTTTTACATCTGCCGCCGCAGTCACATACCGATCAGACGCTGCGGTGCGAAAATCACCTTCGCGTTTAACAGCCGCGTCCCGTAATTCCGTGCCAATCTCGGTATTGCCGAGAGGGCGTTCTTTACCAATCTCCAATCGCGTTTGTTTAGCTGCGTCAGTAGATTGGTTTTTTACCGTAGACAGATAATCAACCCTTGTTGCCAACGGCTCCGCGCTTTTTTCCGCTGCCGCCAGTTCTGCTCGCGCAGCGGCTTCTGCGTCGTTTAATGTTGCATTAGCTTGGGTGTATAGCGCGCCGGACTTAACTTTTGCGTCGGCTAACCGTTGGTTAGCCAATTGCGTTTCGCGTTGGATATCCAACGCCGATTTTGTTTTTGCCGAGGACACAATATCGGCAGCGCGTCTTTCCCCCGCTTGGAGAACATCTTCCGCGCCGGTTTGCATTTGTGCCCCTACGACCCCTAACGCGTCGCCAGGTTTTCGGCTACCTTGAAGGTCAGCAACTAATTTAGCAACATACGCCTGCTCGTACTCGGACAATGGTTGCCCCGTTGTTCGGCTAATTTGTCGGCTTATTTGCCCCGCCATTGTTCGCATTGCCGCCGCGTCTAAGCGACCAGGCATAGCCCAATGCGACAACGTGTTAGCCAGAGTAGTGCCAGCAAAACGCACAAATTCGGGTGTCAATCCACCACCAACAAACCGCGCCGCTTCAGCCGTAACCGGCCCCGCGCCTATACTTTTTGCTAAGTCACTTTCAGCTAATTGACCCGCTGTTTCAGACCCTACGCCACTTAGCCCGCCGGAAACTACACGCGCTGCCGGGCCTGCGGCCCTTGCCGTGCGGCCTAAAAAATCAAGGCCACCACCAATAGCTTGCGCTTGCGGTATCGGTATTGCTTTAACTACGGTGCCTACACCCTGAATTATTTCCGGTGCTACCAACCCCATTCCCGCGCCTAAAGCCCCCGCGCCAGCAACTTCGGTTAGCACTTCACTAGCCGGGCGGCGTAACGGGCGCGCGGGTTGCCTTGGTTGAACTATGGCCGCGCCACCAGGGAGCGTGTCAAACCCCGCCCTTGGATACGACGATAAGATCGTTGCTACTTCTGCATCGGTAGCGTCGTCGGGAACTTCTATTGTCCGGCCTTCAAAACTTATGGGTTTAGCCATTATTGTCTTACCAGTTTGCCGTCAGCGCCCCTAACCCAAACATCCGGCTTACTACTTGGGGTAGCCGAATACTTTGGTTCTATGGAATACGTTTCTTTGTCGATCCCCGTTCCGCTTAACGCAGCCGAAGGAATACCCTTGCGCCGCGTTTCCCACTGTTTAACGATGGCCGTAGCCGCGTT
>Ga0209086_10002132_pt1 | contig 15644 bp, 13 predicted proteins | sample M_130207_XF_Meta_FD_187312 | JGI IMG/M metagenome (GOLD analysis project Ga0209086, IMG submission 187312) | Freshwater microbial communities from Lake Montjoie, Canada to study carbon cycling - M_130207_XF_MetaG (SPAdes) (version 2) | ecosystem: Environmental > Aquatic > Freshwater > Lake... | reverse complement strand
GTTTTTGTTTTTGTTTTTGTTTTTATTTTTGTTTTTGTTTTTGTTTTTGTTTTTATTTATGCTAAAATTTTCATTGATTCTTCTCGCTTCACTTTTTGTTTTCCTTCCACATATATTTCAAATGATATATCTGCATCCGTAAATCCATCCATTCCAAACTTATATACATCTACTTTGTTCTTTTGACCCAACCGATAACAACGTGCAACTGCTTGGTCTTCTATAGCTGGATTCCAATGCGGTGAAACAAAGTATATTTCCGAATAATGCTCCTGCAAATTTAATCCTTCTGAACCCGTTTGGATTTGAAGAATAAGCGCATCTGCTGGTTCTGATAATTGTTTCAATGTAGTTGGACCTGAATTACGGCCATCGTATGTCTTTACATTTTTCATTCCTATCTTTAGTAAACGCTTTGCTATTTCATCTATTTCATGTGTATAATGGCAAAATATAATCTTACCTTTGCCATTATCCTTTCTTTTATCAATGTATTCAATCACTGAGTCGATTTTACTGGTGAATTTTAATGCTTCCGTATATTTTTCTTCTTCTATTCCTAATGACTCAAACATTTCCATATTCTGATTTTTCTTCATCAAACAAGGCATTATACAACTTTGCTTTGCTCTTAAAAGACACGTCAATATACCTCCTTTACCAAATATTTCTGCCAGTTTTTTCTGTTTACTTGCTGATACACCACTTTGATTCGGTATTAGGGCGTGGATTTCTTCTACTAATGTCTTCTCACTAAGATTCTTCCAATCTATTTTTATATTTTCTTCATTAAGTGCTGGCAATTTTATTCCAACCATGTCCTTTGTGCGCCTTATCATAAACTGATTTATTAATCTTTTTTTTTCAATGTCATCACTCTTTGCATCTAATTTTAGTCCAATGATGGAGCACAAATTATATAAATCTTTTCTCTTGTTTTGTACTGGCGTGCCTGTTACTAGCCAATGGATTTTGGCTACTATTTGTTTACATGCCTTATGTCGTTGTGTCTTTCCATTTCTTAAATGATGTGCTTCGTCACATATGACTCGACTCCATTCCAACTTTTGAAGTATGCAGTTTTTACTACAAATCGTACCATAAGTAGTCAATATTATCGGACTATTACTTATTATTTCCTGTGTCAAGAATTTTAGGTTCTTATGATAAGTTAACGCAATATGACCTGTTGTTTTGTAAATTTCGGTTGACCATTGTTGTATAAGCGCTGGTGGCACTATGATTAAAGTGCGCTTCAAAAAATTAGTCAGCATTAGCCCGACCATTTGAATCGTTTTTCCAAGACCCATTTCGTCGGCAATGATTCCACCGCGTATATTATGTAGAGGGCTTGGATTTAGTTCGTTACGTAAACACCACTCTATTCCTTCTTGTTGCCATTGCTTCTTTGCAAATTGAGACTTTTCTAGAAGCAAGTCAAAACGCTTCATACGAGATGCTATGAGAGATTCAAATTCTGGGTTTGATTGTTCTTGCATTTTTTGAAAAGTTGATAATTTTATAGTAGTTGCTACTAAAATACTTAATCAAAAAAAATTCAATTTTTATTTACTTTTATATTATATTTTTTTGAAATACTAAAAATTTGTTTGATTGCTTATTCGAACATTGAATACACATAATAAAAGAATGCATGAGAACCGCTATATTTATTAAAATGAAGTACATACTCATCTTTGTCAGATAGGTCTATATGAATATTTGACCATGAGATGTTTTGTAAATCTGGTTCTTCAAATATTGATGTGTCATATTTTATGGTCCATATAATTGAATCTTCTGTTTCGTTGAAAACATACTTTACAGATTCTATATTATTTAATGTATTATGCACATAATTTATTAACGCTTCTTTAGTCCAAATTGTTGCATCAAATAATTTACTTGGTGTTTGAGTATCTGACATGTATTATTGTATTATATTATTTTGGTTTGTTAATTATTTTTTCAATTTTTTATCTACCTTTTCTACCTTTTGGAAAGGTAGAGGCCAAAACAGTGTTGGCTGAAGTGTTGTCTGAAGTGATGTCTTGAATTGTTGTCTTGAATTGTTGGCTGAAGTGGTGTCTATAGTGTTGTCTATAGTGGTGTCTATAGTGTTGTCTTGAAGTGTTGGCTGAAGTGTTGGCTGAAGTGTTGGCTTGAATTGTTGGCTGAAGTGTTGGCTGAAGTGTTGGCTGAAGTGTTGGCTGAAGTGTTGGCTGAAGTGTTGGCTTGAATTGTTGGCTGAAGTGTTGGCTTGAATTGTTGGCTGAATTGTTGGCTGAATTGTTGTCTTTAGAAGATGATGCAGTGTGCAGTAGTGGTTTAGTGTTAATTTATATATTATACATACAATACATAGTTTAAATCTATAATTGGGTTATTGTGTGCAAAGCTAGGCTACCTAAAGGATTGTGTCTCATTTCTAGAAATGAGTGACAAAAACTAAAAATGAGTAACAAAATATGTATACATACATACATACATGCATATAACTAAAATCAATGATTATTAAATATTATAAATTGTTAGTTTATAATTTTTAGTTAATTAATTTTAACCAGCAAATTAAAAAAATTGAAATACTTTCTTCATAGATTAATAAATGTAATCACCCATAAGTTATCAAGTTTTAAAGACAACACTCAAACAAGATGTCATCTGTCAAAGCCTACTCCAACAAGAAGAATGTATCTAAAAAGTATTGCAAGGTTTGTCATGATGCAGGCAAATCTGAAGTCGAGTATACGAGCCACTATATTAGGGAATCATCAGACCCCAATAGCAAGGTTGTTTGCCCTGTTCTTCTAAGCACTGAATGCCAGTTCTGCTTCAATACTGGACATACAGTGAAATATTGTGCAGTACTTGTAGACAATAAAAAAAAGCAAGAAAAGGCGGCAAAGTTGCAACAACGCGAACAGTCGAAGAATACATATGCTACCAAAGCCAATGAAGTCAAACAAAAATCAGAGGCGCCTACTAAGAAGCATAATGCATTTGCTTACCTATCGAACGATTCTGATAGCGACAATGAAGCAAAAAATGCACCCATTCGTGTCAATAAGCAGGCCAAAATTCAGACATTGGCTCCTAAGGCACCCATTATTGAAAAGAAGCACGAAGAATTTCCTGCATTGCCTCTTAAGAGCTCTGCTGCCAAGAAACCAGAAAATGGTAAGCAAATTGGCATGTCATATGCTAGCATGGCATCCAAGCCTCAAGAAGATTATTTGAATAAGAAGTATGAGCATAATCTTATGGAAAAGTCAAAGAAGCGCCTAGTTCCAAGATTTTATTCGAGTGGCTCTAAAAAAATCAAGGCAGCCGAGGCACAATTTGAAGAAGAAGAGGAAGAAGATTACGAGAAGGAGATGGAGCTATTTTGGAAAGCAGAAAACTTTGTATCAAACTTCTTGACTAGCCCACCTAATCCAAGCATAATCAAGGCTTGGGCTGATTATGATACCGAAGAGGAGCAATGGTAAAAAAACAAATAACATTGGGTAAAAATCAAATAAAAAATCATTCAATTTTCATAAAAAGAAACTAACAAAATGAAGAAAAATATAAAAAATAAAAAAGGATAATAAAACCTTTTTTTAATGATTGCATAGTTGCATAGTTGCATATATTGCTATAAACTAACTAACTAATAAATATTGTTGTTTTACATGGTATTATGGGGTACTATATATTTTTTGTTTTTCTTTGTTTGTTGCCTTCTTGTTGTTTTTGCTACTCATTTCTAGAAATGAGTAACAAAACGCATAAAGGAGTAGTAAAATAAAACACTATTCGAATAAAAAAGAGATTTACTCTTTTTTATTTTTATTTTTTATTTTTTTAATTAATTTAATTACAATTTATAAATTTGTTTTGTTTTTGTTAGTTAAAGTGTATGTGATTTTTTTATGATTTTGAAAATATATTTTTTATTTATTCCGATTCGTAGCCTTCTTCTTCCTCTTCATCCTCGTCATCGTCTGGCAATGGGAGCAATGTCTTGGTAGCAGGGTCATACAATCCTACTTCCTCTTTGGTTTTAGGGTTGTACAATATATTGGTACTGGATTTCAAGTACTCGACATCAGCAATCTTAATGCGGGTCACGGTAACTTTCTGGGACTTTACTTCTTCCTTAGGTTTTTCGGATTGAGCTACTTCGGATTTCTCTACTTCGGTATTTTCGGGTTCTGATTTTTTGGCATTTTTAGGCTGTTTTTCCCCTTTCTTGGAGCCCTTTTCGGCTTTCTCTTGTAAACGTTTGGCTTCACGTTCGGCTTTCTCTTGGTTACGCTTGGCTTCACGCTCTGCTTTCTCGTGAGCAGCCTTGGCGTCCCGTTCAGCCTTCTCGGAAGCAGCCTTGGCTTTGCGTATTTTCTCTTTTTCGGCCTTCTCGGCCGCAGCCTTGGCTTCCCGTTCTGCCTTCTTTTGCAGACGTTCTTCCTCTAATTGAGCCTTTTTAGCTGCCTTTTCCTCTTCAGAAAGCTTATTAGACTTTTTCGTAATCTTTGAACCTTGAGATTCATTATCACTGGAATTATCAGAATCTTCTGACTGCAACTGAGCAAACAAATCACTAGCGCCATCAGCATTGACTACAGCACTAGGCTTCTTGGGTCGTCCACGAGGACTAGAAGCAGATTTCTTGGTCTTTTCCTTGCCCTGAAAATGTAATTCATCAATGACAATATTATTCTTTGCTGCAGCTTCAAGTGCGCCTTCTTTGGTCAGCTTCAACTTGTTGAGAACCCTAGAATAGCTCACTGGTTTGCGTCCCTTAGTATCTTTATAGTCGTAAAGACCAGTATCTAAACGCATTTCAACGTTTCCGCAACTAGGAATGCCAGCAGAATTTGTTAGTGCGTCGGCTTGGCAAACCTTGCAATAATCACTATTTTCCATTTTATCCTTAGAGCATTGAGTAAATAGCCCGCGGTTGTAGTTAATGCCTTGGCAACAAGTAGAATTCACTGACTCATAGCAGAAAGGGAAAGGAAATTCGGTTTCCTTAGGCGCCTTGGGCTCCTTAGGTGCCTTAGTTTTCTTGGTTCCAGCAGATTTCTTGGCCATTGGTTTGCGGGTCAAAGAAAGATTTTCAAGACCAAGCATACGAATAGCTTCCTCAGAATTAAATCCATACTGATTTCCGCAAGCCTTAACGCATTCCACTGCAACTAACTTGGCTGCATTTTCCAAAGTCTTCATAAGCAATTCAGTGACTGCAAAGGAAGCATTGAAGACAGGGGTTTCGACGATTTCAACGATAGAAGACATTTTTAAGAGCTTTGAGAGTGGTTTGTTGTTAACAACGAGTTTGATAATTATAATTAATTACTGATTGCTAATAGGCAAAAAAGTTTTTCAATTTTTTTTTGCATACATACATTTTTTGACATAACTAAAAATTTTATATATTGGGTATGATGTCACCATAACGGTTATGACTAACAATATTACTATGTATATGTATTTTGCCATAATTTTTTTAGTTACATGTCTCAGGTAGGGACCTGAGAAAAAATTGAAATACTTTACAATTATTTGGTTATGTACAAATAACAATCAATACTAATCAATCAAATTGCTAGCCAAAATGACCGAAGAAGTTGTCTGTATATACGTTCCTGATATGGGTTTTAGAACAAACGTTGACCAAGTGAAGAATGCCTTTAAAATAAACGCAATCGGCGATGTCAAAGCTGTTCGGTTTAATTGTTACGCACACCAGTATGCTAGAAAAGGCGCGCATGTTTATCTTACCATGTATGCAAATTTTGATTTTGCGGACGACGTCGACATCGAAATTAAGCCTTACGGACACGAATCAGACGCTGTTTGGGACATCATCAAGGCAACAAGCGACCTTCCTATTCCCTGCTCAAGATTTCAAACACCCCCTGTGATTGATAAATCAGAAGAAAGAATCGAGGAATTGGAGGAAGAGCTTGAAAGCGCAGTAGAGCAATTGAAGAAACTAACTATTGCAGTTGTTGAATTGCAAAAAAGTCACTATGTGGAAATGGTGGCGGTACAGCAAGACATACACCAATTAAAATTAGATTCAAGAGATGCGTTGCAATACATAGAGCAGCGCGCAGCAGAAGCTCCTCATGGCACGGATGCTAGCTTGTTCCAACGGTCTACCAATTATTTAGACCCAAAAAATTCTCATTTGTTAGAACAAAGTCGAAAAATCATTGAAGACATTAACAAAAAAAAGTTTGGGCTATAATTAAATAATATTGTTGTCATTTGTAAAATAAAAAAAGTTATAAATATAAATAAATAAAAATTATATAGGCATTTTCAAAATAAAAAATAAATTACTTCATTACACCGTCCGAAAAGAAAAATGAGTTAACTTATAATTATTATTTGTATATTTTATAACTATATTTCAAGTAATTTGTTAAATATTCTTTTGTTATTTTAGACATAAATATGTATATTTTTTTAGTTATTACAAAAAATAATAATTAAAAAAAAATTGAAATATTTTTTATTATTATTATTTATATCATTATACTATTTCATATCGAGTTATAACTAACCTTCTATTCAACCTATTTAACAATATGGCTGCTACTATTTCTATGGACATGGATATTGTAAGAGATATTCTTCAATACGGATTCGTATCACGAGGTAAAGAAATTATTAAAATTAATAAAATAGATAAAAATGATGAGAGATACAATATTCTTAGCAGCATTCCGAAAGTCAGATGTATTTCAGGGATTGATTATTGGTTGGACCTCCCAATAGCAAACACCAAGCGCCAGTACTTTATACAATATCTATGTAATTATAGAAAAAGTTATTTCAATAGTTCGTTATTGGATTACGATGTAAATAAAGAAGACTATGACGAAGACTTTGAGGAGGGCGAACCTTATGAGGAGATGCTGTACTGTTACTCTATTTCCATAAATCATGTATAAATAAAAATCTGTATTTTACTATAATATAAACTTGTATGCTTTTAACCCTTGTAACTTATTAATTAACTGATAATTGTTTTTTTTATTGTATACCTTTTCTCATATCACTTCGTAGTAAATGGGCTGAGAAAAATGTGTAATATTTTTGTCTCATTTTTCTTTTCGGTCGGTGTAATATTAGTGGGGTTTTTTGTTTTTTTTCTTTTTCACAAAGGTGTATAATAAAATGTACGTATATTATATATGAGAAAGACAGTCAAACATAAAGGAAAAACATTAACTAAAAGAAGAAAATTAAGTAAAAGAATGGTAAAGGGTTCAGTGCATAAGAAACATATAAAAACATCCAAGACTAAAAAAAGAAGAAGAAGAATGAGAGGCGGAGAAGAAGAAAAAGAAGAAGAATGTCCTATTTGCCTTGAAGATTTTAGCGACCCAAATAATGCTATAACATTAACATGTAATCATAAATTTCATAAAACTTGTATGAAATCTACATGTGAATCAAAGACCATTGTTAGTATATGTTTCTGTCCATTATGTAGAAAACAATTATCACAACAAGAAATACAAGAATTAGGAGTTGTACAATCTCCTCTTGAAACTCCAACATATAATTTTCCACCTTATTTGTCAACTATAGATGATTTTAAAACATATATTAATAATAAATTAAGAGCACCAACAAGGCAGCCATTAGAGGTGTTAAACAGGGAATTATTTGAATTTCTAGGAACAGATAGTTTGCCATTTGAAATTTTTGATAAAATAATGGAATTTGACTTAGAACAAATTGCTACTTTAAATAGATATCGTTTTATAGGAATTGTACAAAATGCACCTTACAATAGAGGAAACAAAAAATATTTTGTATTTACTGACCATAACGATGAAACTGGTGAAGATGGTGATGTTGCATGGGATGTGTATGAGGTGTAATTAATATTATAAAAACAGATAAAAATATAACTTAGCTCGTATATGCTTTATTTGTTGTATTTTAAAATGCAAAAAATTAAGTTTTTCTAGAGAGCAGTAACAAAAAGTGTTTTTTCAAAACTTTTTTCAGGTTTTCATTTTTGGACATTTTTAAAAATGTCCATTTTTCAAAACCTAATTACTTTTATGAAAAAAAATATTCAAAAAATGGGTTGTGACCATAATGCTCTCAAAAATATTTTTGGGTTTAATAATTTGTGACTGAACTTTTTTTTGGGAACATATTTAGGGGTTTTTATCTGTTGCTAGTTTAGGAGTAATGTCAACCGAGAATACTCAAAAAAACTCAGTGAAATATTGTTGTAATATTTGTGACTTTTATTCGTCTAATAAAAATGATTATAAAAGGCATAATCTTACCAATAAACATAAAATCAACATTTTATCAACAAATGTCAACACAGAATCAACCAAACAAACTCATATATGTAATATATGTAATAAAAAATACAAAGAAAGGACTGGTTTATGGAGACATAAAAAAAAATGCACTCCAAATACTCACGATAATGCGCATGCTGATATATCTGATATTGCTGCTAATGTACAATCAGTGTTGAATGATAAGGAGATAATAATGGCATTGATAAAGGATAATTCTGATTTTAAGTCTATGTTAATGAAGGTTTTAGAAAATGGAACTAACAACGCGAATCAAAGTTACAACAATTCAAATAATAAGACATTTAATTTGCAATTTTTCTTGAATGAAACATGTAAAAATGCAATGAATATAGATGAATTTGTTAGTTCAATACAACCTACATTGGAGGATTTAGAGCATGTTGGAAAGGTTGGATATGCAGAAGGTATAAGTAACATAATTATCAAACGACTGAATGAAGTAGGAGTTACTGAAAGACCAATACATTGTTCAGATGTAAAAAGGGAGGTATTGTATATAAAGACAGCTAATGTTTGGAATAAAGAATCAGATGAGAAGCCTTTGTTAGTTAATGCAATAAAAAGGGTTGCAAAAGATAATATGGATAATATATTGGTATGGCAAAAGGCTAATCCTGGTTGCACAGATTCTGAGTCAACCAAAAATAAGAAGTATTTGAATATGGTATATAATTCTATGTCTGGGGTGTCATCAGAAGAAACCAATAAGAATATAAATAAAATAATATCTCGGCTGTCAACTAATGTGCAAGTAACTAACTATAAATGAACTTATTTTTAGTTACCAACCTCTCAGGTAGGGACCTGAGAAAAATTGAAATTATTTATTAAAATGTATAATGTAGTAATAACACACAGCAAACAAGATTATAAAATCAAGCAAGCAAAATGGATTCTACTACTATCTCAAGCGTTTATATTCCTCGTATGTCTGCCTTTGTTAGGACAGAAGATATTGCATATGAATTCGGCAATCGGTACTCGACTCATGTTGCCAGAGTTGACTTTACACCTTGCAACAAGACCCCTGGTTTTGTAGAGGACATTGCTCAGCCTTTTAAGAGTGCATTTGTACATTTTATGGTTCCTATAGATAGGTACGTTGCTGCAGGAATGGTGCAAGCCTTTATGCACAACAAGGCATACAAGCATGAGACGGCACTTTTTAAAGAGTATTGGTTAATTCTTCCCAACAAGAATCCTGTCCAGCATACCATGATGAACAATGCGCAAATCGTGGAAAATTGCCGTTATTTGGAAAAAAAGGTTATTCAACAAGGCCAAGAAATCGAAACATTGAATGGATATTGCAATGACTTGGAGAATCGGCTAGGAACCGAGTTGGAGACAAGAATGAAACAGCAAGAATCCTCAATTAACGGGCTTGAGGATGACTTTGACTCCTCGGAGAGAAAGATGAAAAAGCACATACAATCGACCAACGAGTTGAAAAAAAAGATGGAACTTCAAGATGAAGTCAATAAAAATTTGAGAAAAAAAATTCATAATATCTTTGATACGCTGGAGAACCTTATTGCAGGATTGCATAATCAGCAAACTCAAGCGCCACTTATTACACGATATCTCTCTCTATTGTCTGGTTATACAATGAGTGAAGAACAAATCATTGCGCTTGATTGCTGCAAAGATGGTTGGCCAACAACGCGCCAAGGTGACGCATGTGAAAAGCGTATTGAGGCACTTGAAAAGAAGTTAAAAGAGATTACGCAAATTCAACCCTTGGATGAGTATTGCTGAGGCACTGATTAAAAATATGGCAATCTAAACGCACTATAAAATTGAAACACTATAACCAGTATAAAACACTATAAAATTGAAAACACTATAACCAGTATAAAACAGTATAAAACAGTATAAAACAGTATAAAACAGTATAAAACAGATAAAAATTATAAAAAACATAAAAAACTATGTATGTAGTTTTTTTTCTTATGTATTATGCTTTTACTCCTTTATTATTTTTGCTACTCATTTCTAGAAATGAGTGACAATTTGATGGCATGGTTTTGCTTTGAAAATGCATTATAATGTTGTAAAATCTGTGACCATAACCCGTCTTGTGTATATAAATCGTTTGTCTTTTTTTTACACCATGAAATTACGCGGTTTTATTTTATCGTCTCTAGATTTATATAATAACGCGTTTATATTGAAAGCATATATCGAGACAACATTTATACATAGTATATGATTTATTTACAGCATAACCGAACATCAAGGGGACTATAATGTTGAATGATATGTTATTATACATTTTATTTATAATCTATCTTTCTAACTATAACTAACTAACTAACTATATTATAAAACCTATTTGAATTTTATAATATATGTATGTAAACTTGTGAGAAATTAGTGTCATCACAGTGTTGTCACCATGTTGTCACAAATGCTGCTCTAATAAATATTGCTTCTTTTTATTGTTATATTTCTATCTTTTCTAAAGAACAAACTAACAAACTAACAAATGTATTTTAATTGCCATATTTTTACAACTTTATACATACATTCTAATTCAACTAATTTATTATTTGTTAGTATTTCCTATTTATTTGGCTCTACCTTTTCAAAGATATAAAATTATTATATTGACTTATTATAAATAACTATGATTGTTAAACAAGAAAAAAAGGGTAATGTTACTATTTATTATGTTGACAAAGACTTTGATGATACTAAACTAACTCAAATTATGAATACATCTTTGAAAAGACAACAAATTACACATATTATTGACCATGATGCCGATGTATATACTGTTCAAGGTAAACTACTTTTAAAATTTAGAAAACACAAACTTAACAAAAAAGCTGTGCAATTATTTTATGATAATATTATTGACTTTGCTAAGAAACCAACTAACAACAGAGGCTCAGCATCTGGAAGTCGACATAAAAATGTATATAACAATCCCAAAATTATGACTAATATTGTTGGATATTTTGATAAACTTTCACCAAAACAGAAATATAATTTTAAACAACAAGGCATTCCTTTACCTAAAATTACTGTTAGAGAAACACGATTTTTACAACAGCATCCTGATAAGTTTCAACAATTGATTCCTCTTATTCAACTTATTAATAAATATTATAAACAATATATTCCTGACAAATATGAATCACAATATAACAAAGCTAAACTAACTCCGTTTCATATTGACGATACTGCATTTACTACTGTTACTACTAATGTTAATTATTCTACTACTGTACATAAAGATTCTGGCGATGATATTGATGGATTTGGGAATTTAACTGTTATTCAACATGGATTGTATGATGGCGCTGAAACTTGCTTTCCACAATATGGTATTGGACTTAATGTACGCACTTATGATGTACTTTATATGGATGTACATCAACCTCATGCTAATTTACCCATTGTATATAAATCTCATGATGCTATACGCCTTTCTATTGTTTGTTATTTACGTATTAGTATTTATAATCAAACTCGAGGTAAATCTAAATCCTTTATGAATAAACATATTCAACTTATTCATTCTAACAAAAATAAGACAACTAACAAAAATAAGACAAAGACAACTAACAAAAATAAGACAAAGACACATAAAAATAAACATTAACACGCGGATATTACTATGCTATTAATCTCAGGCAGGGACCTGAGACTTTTTTACAACATACTCGGATATTACTATGTCATTAATCTCAGGCAGGGACCTGAGACTTTTTACAACATACTCGGATATTACTATGCTATTAAATCTCAGGCAGGGACCTGACACTTTTACGACACTATTATGTCATTACTATGCTATTAATCTCAGGCAGGGACCTGAGACTTTTTACAACATACTCAGATATTACTCTGTCATTTATCTCAGGCAGGGACCTGAGACTTTTACGACACATTTATATTTCTTCTCTATTTAAACGAACTAATCTTACTTCTGGCATTCCATTCTTTCTATCCTTTCTTCTTACTATACTTGGATACTTTCTTTCTAAATATTCAGCTGCACATTTATTTCTTTCGTAACGATCTTTACCTAAACCACCTTCAGCATTGAACACCGATTTTACTGTTATATTATTACAACGTATTACACCTCCATCTTTTACAAAATATAAAATTGTTTGCTCATAGTCTTCTTTTGTTTCTGATTTTATTGACATTTTTAGGTCTTTATCATGTCTTACTATAAATCCAAATGTCACACCTATTATAAAACGTAAATCAGTCGTAACCTCTTTATACATAAAAAATGGATTGCGTACTGGATATATTCCCCAAATAAATAGCCTTTCTTTTTTCATTATTTTATATGCCTCATTAAAAAAATCATTTATATTTGTTAGTTTAACTAACTTTTCACCTTTTAAAATCTCAAATTGTTCCACATCATCGTCCATTGAAATTACATACTGACCTTCTGGAAAATAGTTTGAAATAAATATTCGTTGATTTGTAATTCCTTTTTTTCCAATAACTATTTTACCGTATAATCCTTTAGGTACATTTTCTTCATACAACTTATATTGTTGTTTATTGGCCACAAATAAATATATTTTATTATGTGAAATTCCTGATTCGTTTAAAGTATGTAATGTTTTATTAATAACCTCTTTTACACGATTATATGTTGGGATGGCAATAACATAATTTACCATTTTTTATTATATATAATATAATAACAATTTTAATTTAACTAACAAATAAAAAAGGGTTTTATTCTTTTTTATTTTTTTTTATTTTTTGTTTTTTCTTATCTTTTTGTTAGTTCTTATCTTTTTGTTAGTTCTTATCTTTTTGTTAGTTCTTATCTTTTTGTTAAATTTTATGTTGTAGATTTTATTTGCTAATATTTACCAACTAATAGAAGTGAGCCTAGTAAACCCACTGTCTTGCAGTTCCTGAGAAACGGTTTCTGCCTTTTCAATTTTTATGATTTTATTTAATTTTTTGCTTACAGTCTCAGAAATTTTACCTTTTTCTAAAGAATTCAGGACAGTGGCATTTACTAATATGCCCTTGAATTCATTGTTGTTGCAATCATAACAAGAGTCGATGCTGCTAGGAAAGCTCGGTTTCTTTCCTTTGTTAGAAGTTGATAAATTAATCAAGAACATCAATTCATCAAGCATAACATCTTCATAAATAGCAGTTTCAGGTGAAAGAAGAATAGTAAATCCGCCATTTGATTCATGCTCAATTCCATTTTCTCGTCCGTGAGCAAATACTTCTCTTTTTGTGGTTGCTGGAATAAAGTACTCATCTAAATCAGTTTTTAGAATGTGCGCAGTAATATAGATGTAACTAGTGTCAAAATTGGATATCTTTTTAGGACACCAAATATTGACTTCGAGACCATCTTTTGATACACCACAACCAGAACCAAAATCTTTGGCAATGCCATGTTCAAACGCATTGTGAATATCTTTAGCTTTATCAGAGCCGCGTGTTTTTTTCGATTCGTCCAAATAAAACACACGAATATTTTTTATGTTTTCTAAAGCAATTAGGGCTTTTATTTCCCTAAGAGTTGATTCAAGGTTTTTATTTTGAATTCTTCGATTGGAATCGTGCTGAAAAGCTTCGATAATGTCTCTAATCACCGTCATGCGTTCATTGTTTGAACTGCTTCTTTTTACCTTAATGGGAATGATTGGGCAAGTTGATTTAACTGTTTTACCAGTCAAGTTATTTGCCTTGGATGGCATAATTTGAACGCCAGCGTTATCCCAAAGTTCAATGTAGCGGTTTATTTCATTGGAATCGATAATTTTCTTGGACATAAATACATAAACCTTATCAGACCCCTCTGAGTAGCCGCAGCATCGTCCCAAAAGACCCTGTAAAATAGTGTCAGTTGAAGATTTCTTGGATGTCTCAAAGACGAAACTCAAATGTTTTTTTTGCATATTCTTGCCCATACGACACATGCCACGAATCAAAATAGCAGTGTTCATTTTAGGCGCTTTAGACATTGAATCCCATGCCTTCTTGCCTTCGTCTTTCTCCTTAGAAATTGAATCGTAAACGACAAATCTCCAGCCATTAATCATGCAAAAGTCTTTGACTAAATCTTCAGTCTTCTTCGAAATACGAATTACAGCCCATTGTGGTCCTTCTTCACGATTATAGAGACCAAATGCATTGCGAAGTCCAGATTCAATGTTGGAGTAGCCAATAAGCCGATTTGAGTCACGAATTTTCTTGACACTTACATAGGTTTCTCCAGGTTCCATCTTGACAACAAACTTGTTCTGAGTTAAGTGATGAATGTCGGATAGTTCAGAGAAAGGAGTGGCAGAAACACTTAAAACCAAATTTTGTTTTTCTTTAAGAAGAGAACTGTCTCCGTTAGCAGAAATACCGATTCTCTTTAAAAACTTGTCAGGTCTTTGAGTGATGTTCTGGGCAAAATGTGCTTCATCCCAAATAAAGAGGGTGCGTTCAGTTGGTCCAGAATAGCTATTCAACTCTGTACCCCACACAATCGAAATCTTGGCCTTGTTATTTGATTTCATTCCTTCAAGTGCAAGACTACGAAATTGTTGTGGAACTGAAGCAAGAGACTCTTCCTTTGACGACAAAAATTTTGGCCAAAATGAAGAAGATTTAGCCACTGGATTCTTGGCATTGCGTTGTGTTTCCTTTACATTTTCATAAACCTGGTCACAAAGGTCTGTTTCAGAGTTTCCACTGAAAATGACGATAAAATCAACCATATTTTTTTCAAGAAGTTCACATGCAATACGCAAATAAGTATCTGTTTTACCAGACTGCATTTGGGCCAAAAGGATTCCCCACAACGCAGTACCTTTAACAAAGTTTTCAATGGCTTCGTTAGAGGCTTTAAGTTGCTGTTGAGAAAAGTGTTTCATCCTTTAACGAAGATACTTTGTTAATAAAGTTAGTGGAATTTATCCAAATTGATGATTGTTAATATTATTATCTGTGGTTTACATGCTAAAAAGTATTTCAATTTTTTACATTTGTATGCAATTTTATAAACAACTAAAAATTTATAACATTAATTATTTATAAATAATTTATCTTTTAAAAAAGCACGCTTGTATGTGCATGTACATAGATGTAAAAACCATTAAAAAAGGTTTTTGTTTTTTCTTTTTTTCCTTTTTTTTTGTTATTCATTTATTTTTTCCTTTTTTGTTGTTTTTTTATTTTTTCATTTTGTATTCATTTATTTTTCTTTAGTTTTATTTTTAACTACTTCCTTAAAGTCCAAATGTTTCTTGATTTTTTTCTTCGTTGTCCTCCTCTTCTACAGTCAACATT
>Ga0209086_10002129_pt1 | contig 15653 bp, 7 predicted proteins | sample M_130207_XF_Meta_FD_187312 | JGI IMG/M metagenome (GOLD analysis project Ga0209086, IMG submission 187312) | Freshwater microbial communities from Lake Montjoie, Canada to study carbon cycling - M_130207_XF_MetaG (SPAdes) (version 2) | ecosystem: Environmental > Aquatic > Freshwater > Lake... | reverse complement strand
CATTAAAACCAAGAAACTCGAGGTGAAGACAATTATTGACAACATTCACATTGGCACCTTTGAAAACAAATCCGGAAGAACCAATGAGGAAGAATTCGAATTGCTCGTTACCAACATCTTGAACAAGGCAAACGGTGAAGCGGGTGACATTGGTCTCAAAAGTTTGAGCAAGACGAACCGATTCATTACCATGGTAAATGCCGGGTCAAAGGGTAGCAAGGTGAATATTGCCCAGATGATTTGTTTGGTCGGTCAGCAAACCATTGACGGTAAGCGCGTGCCTTACGGTTTTGACAGCCGAACGCTGCCGCACTATTCTAAATACGATGACAGCCCTGCGGCTCGAGGATTCGTTGAAAACTCGTTTATTGCTGGACTCACGCCGTCGGAGGTGTTCTTTCACGCCATGGGTGGTCGTGTTGGTCTGATTGACACCGCCGTTAAAACGTCGCAAACAGGATATATTCAGCGCCGATTGATTAAAGGTATGGAGGATATCAAGGTTGAATATGATATGACGGTTCGAAACAACAAGAATCGAATTGTTCAGTTTAGTTATGGCGAAGACGGCATCGACACCGTGAAAATTGAACACTCTAATATGAACTTTATCGCAATGACGCCGGATGAAATCTATGCCCACTTTTACGTACCGGTCGGCGGAGACTCTGAAACAACGAGCGAACTCAAAGCCGTGTTTTCAAAGACTGCATTTAGTCGCATGAAGAAGCAGCAAAAACTTTGCGATGAAAAATCCAAAAAATATACTGAATATTTGATGAAAACTCGCGAGGAGATTGTCGTAAAAGTATTCAAGAATAAAAACACAACGGACGCGTATTTGCCATTGTCGTTTTCACACATTGTTGCCAACGTGGCGGGCATGCAAAAAATAAATAAAAATTCTGAAGTTGACATTACGCCTCTGGAAACATTTATTCTGCTCGAAGAAACGTACGCGCGTTTCGAACAGCTGCAGTATGCGCCGCCCACCGAGCTCTTCAAAGTCATGTATTATTACTCGCTCACACCGCGCGATTTGCTCATGGTGAAACGGTTCAACCGGAAAGCGATTGTGGCTTTGGCAGAAATGATGGTTCTCATGTACAAGCGCGCAATTGTCGCGCCGGGTGAAATGGTTGGCATGATTGCTGCTCAGAGTATTGGCGAACCGACAACGCAGCTGACCCTAAACAGTGTGGCATACGATTCCGAGCTTTTGTTGCGCATTGACGGCGCCATTCGAGTTGTTAAAATCGGCGAGTACATTGACAACTATATTCCGAAAGCGAGAAAGAGCGAGGAACACCCAAATGATACAAAATTGTTATACGTGAATGATGACGAGGAAGTGTATGTTCCATCTGTTGATGAAGATGGAAACACGAGCTGGAAGCGCGTTGAAGCACTCACGCGCCATCCTGTTGTCAACTTGGACGGAACAAACACAGTTTTGCGCGTGACTACCAAAGACGGTCGTTCTGTTATTGCAACCAAAGCCAAGTCGTTCTTGACAATTGATGATGATAATAAGCTGGTGGCGACCAATGGCTCAGAACTAAAAGTTGGTGATTACATTCCTGTGAATATTCGCGCATTTGAAATGCCGGATGTCCGCGAATTTGATGTGTCATCTATTCTTAAAAAAACTGAATACGCGTTTGGAAGCGAAATGCATAAAGCGCTTTCGTATTCGAGTGAGAATTTTTGGTGGTCCAAACATGCAAAAACAGATTTTACGGTTCCTTACAATAGAAGCGATACATTCTTGGAAGCGATGAAGACGGAACCGCATATTGACAAGAAGACCGGTAAAATTGCATCCGCGCGCCAACTATTCGTTCCTGGAATCGTTTACCCGAAAAAGCGGTTTATTGGCGGAGGCGAAATCCCTGAACATATTCCGCTTGATTTCGATTTCGGGTACTTGATTGGAGCATACTGCGCAGAAGGGTGCACCACGCGCACACAAATTTCAATTGCCAATAATTGTCGCGAATTCTTTGCACCAATTGAACGTTTAATGGAAAAGTGGAAGATTACAACCAAGTTTTACATTCACAATGATAAAAATGGTGAAGGATGGACATCGTCTGATTTGAGAATCTATTCCATCGTTTTAACCGACATCCTTGACATTCTGTGCGGAAAGGGATCGCCAAATAAATGCGTGAATTATCTCCTGTTTAACAGCAATAAAGAATTTATGAGGGGTCTAATCAGTGCATACTTTGCGGGGGATGGATGTATAAGTAAAAAATCTCATGGAATAACTGCAGGAAGTGTATCAAAAACCTTGTTGGAAAATCTTCAGTCGATTCTGTGTTACTGGTTTGGAATATATACGAAAATCAGAATAAATAAGCTTCAATTGTCTAATAATATAGGTTCCAAAAATATTCTGCAGGGATACACCTTGAGTATAAAATCCGACGGTTCAAAAATATTCGCAAATGAAATTCCAATGTTAATTCCTCATAAACAAGAACGACTCAATGAATTTAAAATGCAACACTTGGAAGTATCAAGTGAATACAAAGATATAATTCCAAAATTTACAGATAAATATGGAAATGTCCATAGTAAAATGAATCGTAGAAAACTTGTTGAGATGTGCAAGATTACCGCACCATTCAAAGATGTTCGTTTTGATGAAATTGTAACCATTGAAGAAATACCAAATCCGACAGAATGGATGTATGACCTAACTGTAGAAATTACAAGGACGTTTATTCTGCGAGATGGGAGCGGATTTTTCGATACATTTCATTTAGCGGGACACTCTTCCAAGTCACAAGTTACTCGTGGTCTTCCGCGCATTGAGGAGCTGCTGTCGTTGTCGGAGAATACTAAGAATCCTTCGACCACCATTTATTTAAAGCCGAGTGATGAGTCGAACAAGGATGCAGCCGCCGATTTGATACCCACGATAGAGTTGACGCGATTGGAAGACATAGTGAAGAGTGTTGAGATATGCTTTGACCCGAGCGATTCGCCGAGCGAGACAAAGATACCCGCAGACAGTGGATTTTTGGCGCAGTATGCGGAGTTTCAGAAAATGTTGAAGGATGTTGGTGGAGAAGACGAGACGGAATGCGAGCGGGAGCGGTCCAAGTGGATATTGCGAATGGAGATGGACCGCGAGTCCATGTATGAGAAGCGGGTAACGATGGACGATGTGCATTTTGCGATCAAAGCGGTTTATTCGAAGAATGACAAGAGTGAAGTGTCGTGCATTTATTCTGATTATAACAGCGACAATTTGGTGTTTCGGATTCGTTTAGATTTTCAGAAGAAGGAGAAGGATCCGAAGACGCTGGACCAGACGGATAAAATCTACCAGCTGAAAACGTTTCAGGATGCGCTGATGAAGAATATTATATTGAGGGGGCTCAAGGGGATTCGAACGGTGCTGGCGCGCAAAGTTGTGGACATGGTTGCAAAGGAGAACAACACGTTTCGAAAGAAGGAGACGTGGGTACTAGATACGACCGGGTCTAATTTTATGGAGATTCTTTCATTGCAAAATATTGATACTCGGCGCACGATTAGCAATGACATTCAAGAGATCAACCGCGTGCTTGGAATTGAGGCTGCGAGGCAGGCGCTGTTCAATGAGCTGTATGAAGCATTTGATACCACGTATATTAATCATCATCACATTAGTTTACTGTGCGATCGAATGACATCTAGTTCAAATTTGATTTCTATATTTCGACACGGAATTAATAATGATGATATTGGTCCGATTGCAAAAGCGTCATTTGAGGAAACGCCGGAGATGTTTCTGAAAGCGGCGCGGCATGCGGAGCTTGACCAGATGCGTGGTATTTCTGCGAATGTCATGTGCGGTCAAGAAGGATTTTATGGAACAAACGCGTTCAAGGTGATGTTGGACATTAACCAGATTATGAAGATGGGGCAAGTTGCGTCGGCAGACAAGACGGTGGAGGAAGAAAAAGAAGCGATCATGCAGGGTTTCATGGATAAGATTGCGGCTGAAGATCCGTTGAATCCGTGCAGCAAAAACAAGCTTACAATTCAAAGCGCGCTGGATAAGATTCAGGGGTCGAATCTCGGTTCAGTTGACCCGGATTATGATATGGGATTTTAATCGTCCAAGTGATCAAAATATGTTATGAATATTCAATATTAAAAATAAAAAATAATTATAATTTTTTTATTTTTTATTTAAATCTTAATTGTTTATTGGTTATTATTATTTATTATGTGTATTAGTCGACGTCGATGCCCTCTTCTTCTTCTTCTTCTTCTTCTTCTTCTTCTTCTTCGCCGTCATCATCATCATCGATAAATTCTTCGCCTTCGGTTGTGTAATAACTCTTGTATTTAATGTAGTCGTTCATGTCAACCGCGCGTTTATTTTCAGAAAGATATTTTGTTAAATCCGGTTCAAAAAGTAACATTTCATCATCTTTCAAATTATAATTAACGGCGTCGAATGTTAAATACTTATTAGGATGAAGCATGAATGCTCGAATGCGCCTGTATCGCAAGAGTTCGTCTGCGAGTCGAATGTAATATTTATGTTCATTATCAGAGTTATCGATGAGGTTGCGGTTAGGAATATATAATCCGCATTCATCTACGGAACTGTCACCCTTACCCGATTCTATTGTAAAACAGTATGCAGTTTTTTTACAAGACAACCCCCCCGCGCTGCTACTGCCCATGCAGGTTAGAGAAGTATTTTTTTCGTATACATCCTTTAACACTGATGCGCTTATTTCGCTGAATTTGATGTGATTACGAGCCAATTTCATTAAAATGCGTTTCATTTCATTTAGTTTTTTGATGTATAAATTGTATTGTTGTTTTATATTCATTCCTCCAGTTCCGGTTGCATCTGCATTTTTTTTGGTTGGTTTATAGATGAGCGATTCGATAGCGTTGCGCATTTCCATAAATTCAAAACTGTTCAACCGGATTCGAATTATATTTCGAAACGCGTTGTAAAAATTTGTTTCGAGTCGTATTTTTTCAACATCATCGGTTCTAGACGCGTCTCTTTTGAATATAAATCCCATGCGATTCATTTGTGGAAGTATTGAAACATCCACGTTCAAGCTGTCACCGAGTTCTACTTTTTTTAACCCGTCTTCTTTTACGCTGCTCAAAGGAACCGACTTGTTCAGAGGCATAAACTGGTTGGTTTCTGTAATAATTCCAATGACGCGTTCATTTTCTACTGCTTTAAGCTTTGGAACGCAGGGTATTGCACCCTTTGTTTTTTTATAAATCAGCGATGCAAATTCCCTTGTGTGCTCGTATGTGTTCCATATGGTTGGTGAATTATTTATAAACACCATTTCATAGCGGTAGTTTATGGAAGACGGATTGCACAATATGTTTCCAATCACCTGGCGCGAGTTTCCACCCATGGATAAGTGCAATGTAACATTTATTCCAATAACTTTTCCAGAATAATCTATGATTTGTTTAATATCGGCATCTTGTATAATTTGTTTCGAAGCCGTATTTATATTTTTCAAACTTGCGACGATGGAATCAAAAGGTTCATTTTGAGTAATTGTTTTGATTAGCTGAACCGGCTTGCATGTTGTTTTAAAGTGGGTTTGAATAGTTTTTAGGGCAGTTTTCAGTTCTTTATCAATTTTTGAAGATTCAATGGATGAAAATAACACGGTGCTAACAATGTGTTTTGATGTGTTTAAATATGTGTATAATGGTTCATAGTCATTTTCATGTTTAACAATAATAATGCTGACTTTATTTGATTCAAAAGCAGAACTAGAATAATGATTTGTGGGACACACTACATTCACTTCATTTTTGTTATCTGTTAATTCTAAAATAACCAAATTTAATCCATCTTGGTAAATTTTTTGACGATGTTCTACATTTTTTTTATATTCTGACCACAAGACTGAATCGCAAATGTAATCCCACAAATACGTATAGTCAATTACAAGTTCATCGTTTGATAAATAATTTATAAAATTTTCATAAGACATTATTAATGATTTAAAAAATACGACTCTATTATCTTCATCATCAGAAATTACATCATCAACGTTGGCATCGTCGGTAAATATCTTTTTAAATAAAAGCGAATTGCGATATCTAAGCAGGTGTTCTTTGTCAATGTATTCGAATTTTTTAAACGTTTCAATAAGCGTTCCATTTTGATAAATTATGAAATTATCAAAGCTTAAATTCGGGATTAGAACTTTGTGTTTGAACTGGTTTGGTGAAAATGGGGTTTTGAGATCCATTAAAGAATTATAGATATTTGCAATGCACGAAATGAAACATTGGTTATTATTTGCATCTTTTTCTTCTACAACCCCCATTCTTAAAACGCATAATTTATCATCGACGAGATAATCGCCTTTGGATGATTTGCATTCTTTGCTGTAGTTTTCGTTTCCAAATAAAAAAAGTTGAAGTGAAGCGGGCAAGAAGCCAAGATTATTTTGTTTAAGAGGGAATGCCGCATCGGGTTTTGATACATATAAATTTGATTTTGATTTTTTCATTTTCTGTTTTTGTTTCATTGATTCCGGCTTTTGTTTCTCTTGTTGTTCCGGTTGTTCCGGTTGTTTCTGTTGTTCCTGTTGTTCCCCTTGTTCCCCTTGTTCCCCTTGTTCCCCTTGTTCCTGTTGCACCCCTTGTTCCCCTTGTTCCTCTTGTTCCTCTTGTTCTTTTTGTCCCGGTTGTCCCGGTTGTTTTGATTTATCTGACTCCGGTTTATCACTTTTAACTTTTTCAACTGCCGCATTTGCTTTGCACTTGTTTATAACTTCTTGTTCCTTTCCAAATAAGTGATAATTTTTAAATTCATCCCCCCCTTGTTTTCCCTTTATGCCTGTAAAACAGCATGGCAAACATTGTCCATTTTTTGTTTTCAAAGTTTTTAAAAATCCGGGTAAATATGGACTGTACGACCCCGACTTTAAATGTTCAAGCGGAGACGTTAAATCTAAAATAAATTTTTGTTTATTGTCGGGATCATACGCGACGTCCTTCGTTACAATATTATTGTGCAGTTTGTTATCATCTATTTCTTTTTGAGACACGGATCTTTCTTCTGGAACATTCCAATATCGCGGACAAATGTAATAATTGTCGGAATTTCCGTCGGAAGATGTGCTGTCGCTGCTGTATTTCAGAGGAGAACCATAATAAGACGGTTGTCCATTTTTCGCATCAGTTGCGTCTATTCTATCCAATTCGTCTTTTGTTAATATTATTGGCTGCCGCCTTGCACTCCATCCGCATTTTGTAGCATAACCGGGTGTATCCTTAAAAAGAATCGGTTCCATATTTTTGAGTCGTTTATAGATGGGGTTGGATTCAAATGCACCACCTTCTAAATTGCTTCCATCTCCGCCAAGTAAATCAAAATCTCCGACGTCTTCTTCTTCTTCTTCTTCTTCTTCTTCTTCTTCTTCTTCTTCTTCTTCTTCTTCTTCTTCTTCTTCTTCTTCTTCTGCTTCTTCTGCTTCTTCTTCTTCTTCTTCTTCTTCTTCTTCTTCTTCTTCTTCTTCTTCTTCTTCTTCTTCTTCTTCTTCTTCTTCTGCTTCTTCTGCTTCTTCTGCTTCTTCTGCTTCTTCTTCTTCTTCTTCTTCTTCTGCTTCTTCTTTTCCTGCAGCGGCGACGGCGGTTGGTACTTCTTTTTCTTCTTCTTCTTTTGCTGCAGCGGCGACGGCGGTTGGTACTTCTTCTTCTTCTTCTTCTTCTTTTGCTGCAGCGGCGACAGGAGGAGCAGCGATTGGTACTTCTTGTACCTTTTGTGCGCCGCTAGGAACAGCGCGTTCATGCTCCGCCGACGAAGCAATTGAAGTAATGTCGCACAATTGTTTAACCAAGTGCGAAGGAATATATTTTTCATCATTCCCGAAAATGTGAAGCAGCGAATCAATGTATATTCGAATAGGGTTCAGCATATAAATGTTATTTATTCCCGAGATTTTTACTGTGATTTTATTTTTTGAAGAGCCCAAATTTTTAATCATGTGTGTTTTAAATCCTGGAATTTTTCTAACATGGATTTTTTTGGGCTGTTTTTTTTGTTGCAGAATTTTCATATACTTGCCTTCAAAATTTGATTGAAATTCTCTATAGATTTGTTTAGCAACGTCTTTTGAAATTAAAAAGTTTTTAATCAATAATGCGACCACTTTCTTCTCGGTGCGAAATCCAGAATTATATAGTGTTTCGACATACGCAAGTCGTAACGCATTTTCATCAAAATTTGGAACACGAATGTATTGCATGCGCACACCCTTGTCTTCAGAATTCCAGTCGTTTTCAAGCACTGTCATAATGCTAGAAATGCATCCGTAATAATTGCTCCAAACAATCGGCTCTGTATTATTAATTTTTGATATAGATAAGTATTCGATATTTTGTATTTCCACATTTTCGTCATACATGGAATAAAAATCGTGCATTTTGTATCCATTTTGATTTAAAAAATCGATAATGACTTTAAGGTGAGGGGAAACAGCAGAACGAATCATTTCGTCAATTGCGTCTTCTGTATAGGTATTTTTAAACGATGCGTGAATAAATATATGACCGGCTTCATCAAATTCGCAAATAAAAGGAATTTTTTCACCGTATCTTACATTATACTGTCTCTCTGGTTTTTCGTATATAATATACAAGCTTACACGCGTGTTGGGAACTTTTTGTTTCTTTTTTTTTTTAAGGTTTGCAAACGTTGTCATTTTTTTAGAAATATGTTGAATGTCGAATATTTTATTGGATTCGGACTGGTATTGAATTAATAAACGCGGTATTTTATGTCCGTCTTTAGTATTATTTTGAGTATACATTCTAAGAATTGCGTCTTGGTATGGCGGATTATATTTAATTAACTGACATTGTTCTGTTGCGTGAAATAATTTAAACAGTAGTTCTAGTGGAAAATTAAATTCTACATCTGGCAATAATTCAATGTCAATTGCGGTAATTCCCGAATCTTCAGTTTTAAGCCTGGGTTTATTTGAGGTTTCAAAAATGTTGTAAAATAAATTAATTTGTTTCATGTTTAATGTAAATTCTGGCGAAGTTAGCAAATCGTTTGTTTTATCATTTAATTTAATTGCGGATGCTTCTAAATCTCTTATATTTTTTATTCCATCCGAATATAATGATGGATAATAAATTTTCAGGATGGTTTCTTGATCAACGTGTGTTTTTATTTGTAGCACATCACTCGCAAAACAAACAAAAATTGTATTATGAATAATATTTTTTGTATTTAATAATAAATCAGAATTATTTTGTTTATTTTGTTTGATAACTGCCGCCGCGGCGCTTGTGCTTTCTGCTCCTTTTTCAATGAAAAATGGATTTACAAATGCGTTGGCGGGTATGCGGGTTTGGATGGGGACATCTTTAAATAATTGTTGCGCGTTTAATTTTTTAAGAGTGGAAAGAACGTCTTTTACGCCAATGGAGTGTCCTGAAGAAGAATTATATCCCATTAAATATTCTTTTAAATGATTTACTGTCAATGCCGAATCGCCGCGTTCGGTTAACTCTTGGTAAACTCCGTTTGAATCAAACTTCACCGGAGTTTTTGCGAATAAATATAATTCGTCATACGTATATGCATGTGCATAATCAGTTTCTTTTATTGCCAACATGATTTTGCGTTTAACGACATCGACTGTGTCATCAGAATATATCTTGAAGTTTGTAATATAAATTTTGATATTATGTTTTTTAATATTTGTTAGTTCTAATTTGCTAAAAACGTTTTCAAATAACTCGGAACTTGACCCATCTTCAATATATGAATGATATAATTTTGTTAATTGTTCAGAAGATATGTCTTGCTCGAAAAAACCAGAACCATAAAAAACATATATACATTTTGGAATGCCGTCGCCACCAAGTATACTACATTTATAGATTTCTTCAATGGGGTTTTTATTCATTGATATAGATGTATATATATATATATATAATTATAGATATATATAATAGATATAATTATATATTTATATCATAAATAATACTGCACAACTTATAGAGTAAATAAATTAAAATGAAAATAAACATTGCAGTTGCATTTTGTAAAAATTATGGAATTGGATTTAAAAACAGTTTACCGTGGACACATTTAAAATGCGATTTGACTTTATTTTCAAAACGAACAACGGGTTCCGGAAATAATGCCGTTTTAATGGGAAAAAATACATGGTTTAGCATTCCCGAAAATAGACGTCCTTTGAAAAATAGAACAAATATTATAATTTCCGGTTCTAACGATTTTAAATCGACGACGAATGATGAAAAACGCGATAACCAGTATGTTTTTTCTTCCATTGAATCCGCAGTATCATTTTGCGAATCTGAAAAATATGACGAGTTGTGGATTATTGGAGGCAGTCAAATTTATGATGAGTTTTTTAAAACATACTGTGATAAGATTGATCGTGTTTATATAACATATGTTTGCGGAGACTACGAATGCGATGCATTTATTAATTTTCCAGTCTCGAATTATTGTGTAGAAGAAGAGATATTTAATTGTGCGGAAAAATGTTATTATTTAAAATGCATTCATACAAACCATGAGGATAATAATTATAAAAACAATAAAAACTATAAAATTAATAATAATCTTCAAACCATCTTGAATAGTTCTCGTTATTTATAAAACGGATTTTCGTCGATGCGCGTTCCACAATATTGCACCGGAGATTTCGAGTAATCAACGGGTTCATAAATTCCAGCTTTTTTTGCAGCACTTAATAAGAATTTAAAATTATCCCAGAATTCATCCTTGTGACCGATGCTAGCAGTCATAAGGTGCGCAAGTTCATGAATAGCCACAAATGTAAGCGTGCTTAAATCGATCAATCGGGTTCCTTGTTTATCTTCGTTTAAACAAAAAGCCATTTTTTCACCCTTGTTTTCGCTATATGCGGTGTGTTCGCTCGTGGGCAGTGTTTCGCTAATTTTGTTGGGATTAAAATTTTCAACTAGGCGCTTAACCGCTGGATTAGACGAGTGTTCTTTTTTTACGTATTCGACAAGTCTCTTCATTTTGGTGGTTGCTTCGGCTAGCAAATCTGCAGCCAATTCTAATTTACTTCTTTCTCTCACGCAATATGTATTTCCATCCACCTTTGAAATAATGCACCTTAAATTAAACGAATCTGAATCCTGATATATTTTAATTCCGAATAAAATCATAAATATTATTAAGACGCATCCTAAATAATTAATTTTCATATGATAAATATAAATCTAAACGTGTATGTTATATATGTATATATTTTTAATTAAAAAAATAAAAATATATAATAATATAATGAAATAACACAATAACGCAATACAATGATTAAATAATAAAAATAAATATTATATTTAATATATAATATTTAAATTACAGTTATTTATTAATGAATTTAGATTTATATCTTGTTCAAAAAGTGATTGATTCGCTGTTTAAGAATGATACAACAATATCATCATTATCCAAGCCATCAAGGTCAGAACATGGGGACGCGGAGGAGGGGGTTGAGTATGAAGAATCACCAGTGCATCATAATCGGTCACGATCGAAGTCACGATCGAAGTCACAAAAGTCACGATCGCCAATTAAACATAAGCATAAACCAGTAATAACCACAGGAGAAAAACAAAAACAAAAGGGTCGCCGCATTTCAAATATATTTACAATGTTTTATGAAAAAATGAATATTGCTAATGTCTACGTAAATACCCAAAAAAACTCGGGCTGTTTTGAACACCAGGAAACCACGGTTGACATTGATTCTCAAATTCCTCGTCCAAAATCATTTTCAAACTCATATATTACGAGCGAAATTTCAGAATATATAAAAAATGAATCAAAAAAAATCATAACGTTTGAATGTAAAATCAACAACAGACTTATTCGTTTACATTTTATAATATTCAAAAATAATAAAGAATTGATATCATATTATAAAGTTTTAGCACATCGAGTATACATGTGGTTGTCAATTATTTCCGAAAAATCCACATGCGTTGACGAGTTGATTATATATGTTTATCTAACACCGTTTGAAAAAAAAATGCCCGCTCATAATAACTCGATCGGTCCAGAACATGCAAATACTGGATACACGTATCGGTGTGAAAAACAAAACGAAATTATAATATACAGACAGGAGGAGTGGTTTAAAGTGTTGATTCATGAAACAATGCACTCGTTCGGGTGCGATTTTGAAGAGGACGCCGGTGAGAACGACAACGCAGATAAGTATTTGAGAACTTTATTCTCTCTACCTGACGGAATAATAATTAAACTTTCTGAAACGTATTCTGAAATTTGGGCACGAATTATGAATGTTGTTTTTCAAACATATTTTAAAGCGCCACCATCATTAGAGTCTCGAACACCCTCCGCATTTAAAAAAAACCTTGATTTATATTTGCATTTAGAAAGCACGTTTTCACTCTACCAGTGCATAAAGATATTGGATTTTATGGGAATCAATTATAACACGTTGACCGATGATTCACATGAATCTAAACAAATTATTCTGTCGTTTTATAGAGAGAATACGAATGTATTTGCTTATTATGTACTGACATGTATTTTATTGAATAATAATCATGACTTTTTGTCATGGTGCGCTAATCACAATGGCGCAGGATTAAATATATTTAAAATTAAAACAAATCAGGATAATTTTGTAAATTTAATAAAATCATGCTATAAAAAATCAAATCTATTAACTCAAATTGTAGAAACGGAATCAAAAATTGTGAGAGATTATAAAAAGGCAATAACAAATCGCGAATTGCTTAAAACGTTGAGAATGACAATAGTTGGATTTGATTAATTTATTATTTATATTATATTTATTTATATTATATTTATTTATATTTATTTATATTATATTCGGTCGGCGCGGTCATCAGTTAGTCGGTTGCGCGGTTGTAATCGGATTTATCAATGCTCATCATGACGCGCTGGTAGTCGGTATATTTTTTTTCAATGTCACTATAATCCGGTCGCTGAACGACTATTATCGGTGTTAGAAGCATCCACCTATGCTGTTTTTGAAGCTGTAACCAATATTTATCAATTGCAAAATAATAATGATGTTCGGGATTTTTCATTAATTTAACGATTCCGTCCTTAATATTTGTAATCAACGTGTCATAATAATGACTTTTTACAATATAACCCGTTGTTGTCTGACAATGAGTTACTCGAATGCTTAAATCGTCGTTTATGGTAAAAGGGGGTAAGTTGTTTCCTGCGAGTAACAGAACATCCCAATTAATTTTTTTGTTGGATAGAAACTTGTTTACATTCTCGACAAAATTGTCAGGCAATAAAAACAAGACATCATCTTCTAATATTAAAACGTATTCCAGATTGTTTTCCTTCGCCATTTGTATGCATTTTAAATGACTAAGACTGCATCCGACTCTGCCGTTTACATTTTTTATCGCATTGAATCTTTTAACAGACTGTCTGATTCCAATAAGATCAAGCTGGCGTTCCATGTGATTTTTTCTGTCATTTCGGAAATCCAAGTTGATGTAAAATCCCGAAATTTGAGAAATGTCTATTGTAGTTGTTGCGGCTGTTGTCTGATCATCATTTTCTTCATATCTTGATCCCGTAGTTAACATTCAGATTATTTATTGGTTTATCGAATTATCAGATATGAAGTTATATTTGAATATTTGTTTAATTTGTTTAATTGTTTATATTATTAAATATAAAATTGATAATATAAATTATAAATAATATAGAAGTATCATAAAAGAGCAGATAACCGCAATCACACACAACGACCAACGTCGTCATGGAACTACCAACACAACAACCATCATCGAACAAAACGCATTCTAATAAGATGGCGCGATTAGCCGGTTTTGCTGCCGATGAAAGTCGGCTTTCCGTACAACAATTTAAACATGGAGCTGTGCTGTGTAAAAGCGGCAAGAAAATATGCGGAGGGCACAATATAGACACTAGAACGTCATATCGCCGAAACATTTGCTGCAGCATGCACGCCGAAATGGGAACTGTGACAAAATTCTTAAATAGTTATATAAAAATACATTCTACGAGAAATGTAGATAAAATCAAAAGAAAATTAAGTAAGTTTTCGATTTGTGTTGTCCGAAGTATAATAAACCAACACGGTCAAATATGTTTTGCAAACAGCACTCCGTGCATTGATTGCATTAAAAAACTGCAGACGGTTGGATTGAAAAATATAATGTACTCGGACAATAACGGGGCAATCATAACAGAAAAACTCTCAACATTCAATCCACTACCTTTTGTAACAGGGTCTATGAAAAAACTGAAATTTGTTGAAAATATGCGATTCAAAGCCCTAATTTAATAACAATTTAATCCAAATTCAGCTCTTCAAGAATGTCCATATTCTTAAATATAAGTTTATTATTCACGCTTGGATATTCTTTCATTTTCGCTTTAAGAATCGACAAAAATTTAATTTTTGAAACGATGCGCTCCCATTCTTCATGCTTTGATAATATATCTTTTCCATTTGTAACAAGAATAAAAACATTCTCGTTCAGCTCTTCAAGTTCGTTTGTTTTATTTGCATGTTTAATATACGAAGTTATCATTTCTTGCAACTCTAAAATAATATCCACAACCTTGTCCGGATGCAACACTCCCTCTTTCATTAAATTAATTATAAAGGTGCTCATAGCCTTGCGCTTATCATTTAATTTAGTATTTTCACAAAATTTGTTATAATCAACACTGGGTTCGATGTAATCTATTTTTTTAAATAATCCAACAAAAGTAGAAAAACTTTTTTCAAATACTGTTGTAAAGATTTCATTATAACTCATAAATTCTTTAAACAATTTTGAATAAAGCGCTGAATAAAATACGTTTGAACTAGCAGTATGAAATACCGAAACTGCAATCTTTGTGATGTTTTCTTCATATATGGCATTATCATTATTGCCACCATCATTATCGCCACCGTCATTATCGCCACCGTCATTATCGCCGTTGTCGATTCCAGATACGATTCCTTTTATTTCGTTTAAAATTTCTACTTTGATTTCATTAAACGTTGCATCTGTAAGTTTATTAAGTAATGCACGAATTGTATCAATATGTTTCTCAATTCCTTCTGTCTTTTTTATTTCAGTCTTTTGAAAATTTCTAATGCCATTCCAATCGTCATCTGTTATTTGTGACGGTTTATTTTTAGAACGCCGAGAATTACCACTGGCGCTATTAGACGATGACGACGACGAAACTGATGACACACTGGACGCGTTGCTGGGCTTTTCTCTTTTCGGAAATACTGGCGTTTTTATATATGAAGGTGCGCCAACTTTGTCGGCGAGTGATGATATTAATTCAATTACACCAGAATCTTTTAAGTCATATGCAAATCCCCCCCAAATAATATTATTAAAATCTTGAAGCGTATATTGTGTTAAATTAACTGTTGCCATTGCTATTATTTATATCTACATTTATTTATATCAGTTTAACATCATTATTTATTATTCATATTATCATATTCATTATTTTTAGATAAATATACATTTGTAATTCTATTACTGGATTTAATTTCTTCAATAGCATCACATAATTCTTTTACCCAGTCGTAAGTATCATTCATTACGTCTTCTTGTAA
>Ga0209086_10002126_pt1 | contig 15669 bp, 13 predicted proteins | sample M_130207_XF_Meta_FD_187312 | JGI IMG/M metagenome (GOLD analysis project Ga0209086, IMG submission 187312) | Freshwater microbial communities from Lake Montjoie, Canada to study carbon cycling - M_130207_XF_MetaG (SPAdes) (version 2) | ecosystem: Environmental > Aquatic > Freshwater > Lake... | reverse complement strand
CCCTGTTCAATCTACTGGCCCGGGCGCAGGCCGTGGAGGCGCATCTTACGCGAGCCGACTCCGGAATGCCGGCCGACCCTCTCGCGGCACTGTTGCGCCGCACTCAGTCGTTGCTGGAAACCTTCGCTGCCACGCTGACTGCTCCCTCGAGCCAAACCTGGACATCCCAGCTAGTGGACCAACTCCGCAGTTTAAAGCTGGAAGCGGCCGCCCTGCGCCAAAGCGCTTCAAAAACGGAGACGGGAGCGCCGCTTTCCGACCGGTTCCTCGCGGACCGGCTGGAGGAGATGCTCCACGACCTGGAAGGGGCCGCGCAGGACTGGTCGGGGTTATTCGGACCCTGGTATTCAAAGCGTCCCTCCGCTCTGGCAGTGCATCGGGACTATCCCAGCGCGCTCGTTCATGGCTTGCGCATGTTTCTGACCATGAGCTTGGCGGGCGCCTTCTGGTTTCTCACCGAATGGCCATCGGCCCCCCAGTTCATTCTGTTCGTCGCGGTGGCGTGTTCGCTGCTCTCCCTGTTGCCGCGCGCGATCGACTTAGGTTATCCCTTCATCAAACGGGCCGCCTTTTGCGCCATCGCCGCCTTTGTGATTGCCTTTTGGCTGCTCCCCAAGGGCGAGGGGTTTTTATTCCTGGCGCTGACGCTCGGACTTTTTTTGCTGCCGGCAGCCTACATCTGGCGCCAGCCGCGACCGCTGGTCACCGGCGTGGTTTCCATGCTGGTTTTTTATGGCCTGACACTGCCTGCCAATTCGATGAACTACGACATCGCCGTATTTTTGAACAATGCCGTGGCGTTGCTGGCTGCGACCGGGTGCAGTTTTTTCGCCTTTCACGCCGTGCCCGCTCTCAGTTTGAAAGCGCGGCGCTTTTGGCTGCTGTGGGCGGCGCGCCGGGATCTGGCCGAGTACGGCCGCGGCCGGGATGGACTTTCGGAACAGCGCTGGACCAGCCTGATGTTTGACCGACTCCGGCTGCTGCACCGGACCGCCGGGGAACCGTCGCTGGCGGCCAGCCTGCCCGAAGCGGAGACCGAATTGCTGGTCAACCTCCAGCTCGGGCTGCGCTGGCTGAGCTTGCGCACCCATCTCCGGAAGGGCCAACTGTCCCCGCCGGCCGCCCGGGTGGTCGCCGAGGCGCTGGGGGAATTCCGGAAATTTCTTCGTCAGCCTGAATCCCTCTCTGGATTTTTGGAGGCCGCCTGCACGCGCCTGAAAGAGGCGGGAAATTTGTTGAACCCCACGCCTGAACCCCACGCCGCGGCCCTGGCGGAACTGCGGGAAATGATTCTCCTGCTTGAAACCCCCGCGCGTTTTCAGCCCAAATGACCCCCCACCTCATGTTCCAAGAAATCAACTTCTGCGGCATTTATTTTCCGCCGTTTTTTCTGAGCCTGATCGTGGCCGGCCTGGTGTACCTGCCCCTGCACCGCTGCTGGGACCGGATGGAGATTCAGCGCTGGGTCTGGAACAGGCCGGTTTGGGAACTAGGGCTTTTCATCATTCTGCTGTCGCTCATCACTTTTATTTTATGACCGCTGATATCCAAAAAAAACGCTTCGACGAGCGCTGGTTTGTGCGCTTCGGGAATACCGCCTTCACCCTATTAGTCGCCGGCCTGCTGGGCTGGCTCCTCTGGCGCTATTACGTGCTGTCGCCGTGGACGCGGGACGGGCGGGTCCGGGTGGAAACTGTCCCGGTAGCCGCTGAGATATACGGCAAGGTCAGCGAAGTGGCCGTGGTCGAAAACCAGTTCGTGCACCGCGGCGATGTGCTCTTCGTCATTGATCCCGAAGAATTCCGCCTGGCGCTCGCCAAGGCGGCCGCCGTCCTCAAAAGTCGGCAGGAGGAAATGACTCTCCGCCAAACCCTGGCCCAGCGTCGCACCCGGCTGAGTGTGGAAGGCATCTCTCAGGAAGAACAGCAGACCGCGGAGAGCGCCGCCGCCATCGCCGCCGCCGCCTTTCAGGAAGCGCAGGCACAATATGATCTGGCCAAACTCAATCTGGAGCGCACCACAGTCCGTTCGCCGGCCAATGGCTACGTTGACAACCTGCGCCTGCGCGTCGGGAATTATGCCACGGTGGGTCAGCCCAAGCTCGCGGTCATCGACAGCGATTCGTTCTGGGTCTGCGGCTATTTCGAGGAGACCAAGCTTCCCCGCCTGCATTCAGGCGATCCGGCCGTAATCAAACTCATGGGCGTGGGCCCCACCCTTTCCGGCCACGTGGAGAGCATCAGCTCGGGCATCGCCGACCAAAACGGATCGACCGATATCCAGGGACTGGCCAATGTGAATCCGGTTTTCTATTGGGTCCGATTGGCCCAGCGCATCCCTGTCCGGATTCATCTGGATAACGTCCCCGAAGGTATCCATCTGGCCGCCGGGATGACCTGCTCCATCACCGTGAATTCTCCCCAGTCCAAATGAATTCGACGCCCCAAAACGGCACTGCCATCCGCCCGCGCTGGCGTCGCTCTATCCAGAACGCTTTTCTGGCAGCCCTGCTGGGGTCGGGGTGCGCCGCCGGGCCCGACTACAAAAAGCCGGTGTCGGTGGTGCCGCCCGATTGGGGCTGGAAAGTGGCGCAACCGGCTGATCCCGCCCTCCGCAGCGACTGGTGGCAGCTGTTCGGGGACCCCGTCCTCAATGATTTAGAAGCCCGGGCGACCCAAGCCAACCCCGGGCTCCAGGTCGCCGTCGCGCGCGTGGATCAGTCGCGGGCCATCGCGCGCCTGGATGCCTCTGAGTTTTTTCCGCAAATTAGTTTCAATCCTTCCGTGACCTATTTTCAAACGGCTCCCACCGCCTGGGTTTACCCGCTGCAAAAGACCGCCACCACGCTGCCGCTGGATCTGAGCTACGAAGTGGATCTCTGGGGAAAGGTCCGGCGCTCGCTGGAATCCGCCCGCAGCGAGGCGCAAGCCAATGTCGCCGATTATTACCAAGTGCTCCTGACGCTGCACGGGGACGTGGCGGTGAATTATTTTCTGCTGCGCCAATTAGATTCCCAGACAGCATTGCTCCGGGAAATTTTGGCAGTGCGGGAAAAATGCATCCGGCTCATCACCGAGCGATTTGCGTCCGGGCTGACTTCCAAAATGGATTTGGACCGGGACCTTGTGGAGTTGGCCCATGCCCGTAATGCGGTCGAGGAAATAGAACGTCAGCGTGACGAACTGCAACATGCTTTGGCTGTCCTCTGCGGCGAGCCGGCCGGAACCTTCGCCATTGCCCCCGCCCCTCTCCGCTCTATCGCGCCGGCCATTCCGATGGGCCTGCCCTCGACACTGCTGGAACGCCGCCCCGATGTGGCGGAGGCCGAACGGAGAATGGCCGCCGCCAACGCCCAGATCGGGGTGGCGAAAGCGGCGTTTTTCCCGGCCATCGCGCTGACCGGAGCCGCCGGGTATTCCTCCTTCGAGGCCGGCAGCCTGTTAAACTGGGAAAGCCGTTTTTTCCAGTTCGGGCCCTCAATGTCCCTGCCCCTCCTCAACGGCGGCCGCCTCAAATCCCAGATCAGCGGCGCCCGCGCCGCTTACCGGGCTACCTGCGCCGACTACCAAGCCCAGATCTTAAAAGCCTTTCAGGAAGTCACCGACTCCATCGTCAGCCAGCAAAGTTACGGGCAGCAGTCGGCGACACAGGCCAAAGCTGTGGCCGCCACCGAACATCTCGCTGGATTATCCCTGGAACGCTATCAAAGCGGCCTGATCAACTATCTGGAAGTGCTGGATTCCAAACGAATCCAACTGCAGACCCAGTTCCAGTGGGTGCAACTTCAAGCCTTACAATGGGTGGCGACAGTCCATCTAGTCAAGGCCTTGGGCGGCGGCTTCGATGCTAGGAGCCTGGAACCTAAAAAGGGTGCCGCACTGATTCCCGCTTTACCAGCCCCCGACAAAACCCATTGACCGGATCTTTCACCGAGGCCACCCTACACCACGTGCCCCAGCCAATGACACCTGGCAATGCCGGCTTGGACGCTCCCGACTGCAGCTGCAGCCGAGCGCCATCCGGCCTCACTCAACCGACTGCGGCTGACTTGACTTTGCAGACGCTGGAGTCGGCGGTCATCCGCGGGTTATTTCCCCGGGATTGGGAACGGCGCCGTTTTTTAAAAGCTATGGGTCATACGACCGCGCTAGCGGCTCTGGGGAGCCTACTGCCGCAAGGGGCACTCGAAGCTCTCGCCCAAAATCCGGGAAAACTAGAGAGAAATAAGGCTAAAATTGGCTACGTTCCCATCACCTGCTGCGCCCCCCTGATCATGGCGCGGGAACTCAACTACTACGCCGAGGAAGGGCTTGAGGTGGAACTGGTGAAGACGGCGGGCTGGGCACTGATGCGGGACAAGGTCTACAACAAGGAACTGTGCGCCTATCACATGCTGGCACCCATGCCCATCGCTTTTTCAATGGGCATTGGCTCCTCCGCCCAAATCATGAACGTGGCCACCCTGCAAAACGTCAATGGACAGGCCATCACCCTGTCGCTCAAACACCGGGACCGGCGCGATCCGCGCCAGTGGACAGGCTTCGTCTTCGGGGTTCCCTTTGAATTCTCCATTCACAACTTTCTCCTGCGCTACTATGTCTCCGAGTTCGGCCTGGATCCGGACCGGGACATTCAGATCCGCGTCATGGCCCCCTCGGAAATGGTCGCCAATCTGCGCGCCGGAAACATCGATGGTTTTCTCGGACCGGACCCCTTCAACCAGCGGGCGGTCTACGAGGAAGCCGGATTTATACACCTGCTGACCCGCGAACTTTGGGACGGTCACCCCTGCTGCTCCTTCGGGTCTCATCTGGAGTTTGTCCAAGAGAGTCCCAACGTTTTCGGAGCGCTGTTTCGTGCGGGCCTGAGAGCGGCCGCCTACGCCAACGCTCCAAGTAACCGCAAATCCATCGCTGACACCCTCGCTCCAGCCCACTATCTCAACCAGCCTCAGCTGGTGGTGGAACAGGCATTGACCGGCCACTATGCCGACGGATTGGGTCAGGTGAAAGACGACCCCCGGCGCATCGCTTTTGAGCCGTTCCCTTGGTATTCCACGGCGACCTGGATTTTGACCCAGATGAAGCGCTGGGGCTATCTCAAGGGGGATGTGAACTGGAAAAGCCTGGCTGAACAAATCTATCTGGTCACCGACGCCCGCAGACATATGAAGGAATTGGGCTTCCCGCTGCCGACCGGAGATGGGCACCCCATTCGCATCATGGGGAAGGACTTTGACGCCGACGCACCGGACGCCTATGTGACGAGCTTCCCCATCCGACGGACTTAAACTTATGAATCAAAAAATTAAATCGGGTGCCCTCTCACTGGCGCTTTTCCTAGCGCTGCTGGGGCTTTGGCAGTGGACTACCCATACCGAAGTCAAGCCGGCCGGGCAGCTGACCGAATACGAACGCCTGATGGGCAAGGGCGAGAAGAAAAATAACGGGATGCCAACCCCGGCTCAAATGGGCGAGACATTGAAACAGCAGCTGGCCCACCCATTCCACGACGCCGGTCCCAACAATAAAGGCGTTGGCCTGCAACTGGGGTATTCCCTGGCGCGCGTCGGTGGCGGCTTCCTGCTGGCAGCGTTGGTGGGAATCCCCCTCGGCTTTCTCATCGGAATGTCGCCGCTCTGGCACGGTGCCCTCAACCCCTTCATCCAGATCCTGAAACCCATCTCGCCCCTGGCGTGGATGCCTATCGCCCTCTACACACTCCGCGATGCGGCCGTCTCGGCGATCTTCGTGATCTTCATCTGCTCTCTCTGGCCGATGCTCGTCAACACCGCCTATGGAGTGGCAGGCGTCCGCCGCGAATGGATCAACGTCGCGCGCACCCTGGAACTGGGCCCGCTGCGAACGGCGTTTCTCGTGGTTCTGCCCGCGGCCGCACCCACTATTCTGACGGGCATGCGCATCTCCATGGGAATTGCCTGGCTGGTAATTGTCGCCGCCGAGATGCTCGTCGGCGGCACCGGCATCGGCTACTTCGTCTGGAACCAGTGGAACAACCTCTCGCTATCCAATGTGCTGCTAGCCATTTTGCTCATCGGCCTGGTAGGCATGATGCTGGACCTGCTTTTTGGCGCACTGCAAAAATTACTAACCCACCCGGAATAATCATGCACCCGCCCTTTTTATCGGTCCAAGCCCTATCCAAAAAATACCCCGGTGCCGGAGGCCGGCCGGGGGTGACCATCTTCGACGATGTCTATTTTCAGATCGATAAGGGCGAATTCATTTGCATCCTCGGCCACTCCGGCTGCGGCAAGACCTCCATTCTCAATATTTTGGCCGGACTGGAATCCGCCAGCGGCGGGAGCGTGAAGATGGATGGACACCCCATCCACGGGCCCAGTTTGGAGCGGGGAGTGGTGTTTCAGGGACATGCGCTTCTGCCGTGGAAGAGCGCCAAAAAAAACGTGGAATTCGCCGTTCGGGCGCGCTGGCCGGAAAAGAATCAGGCGGCACTGGACGCCCATTGCCAGATCTACTTGGATATGGTGGGGCTGACCGGCTCCGAACATAAGAAGCCCTCGGAACTTTCCGGAGGCATGAAACAGCGCGTGGGTATTGCCAGGGCCTTCGCCATTGAACCCAAAATGCTGTTGCTGGACGAACCCTTCGGTGCGCTAGACGCCCTTACCCGCGCCACTATCCAAGAGCAACTCTTGAAAATCTGTGTGGCCACACACCAGACCGTCTTCATGATCACCCACGATGTGGACGAGGCTCTTCTATTGGCGGACAAAATAATCCTGATGTCCAATGGTCCGCAGGCGCGCATTGCTGAAATTGTCGTCAACACCCTGCCCCGCACCCGCACCCGAGCCACGCTCCACCAGGAACCACTCTATTATATCGTCCGCAACCACTTGGTCGACTTTCTACTGACCCGATCCAAACAATATGCCAGTGGTGCTATGCCCCCTGATTATAATCCCAAATCTCCACCCGTGGTTTACCCTGGATGGCCTGCTAGCTCTAGCCATTGAAAAATCAACTGAATCACCCAAAACGCTCCTTTAAATTCCATTGCGTGCAGACGGATGGAGTCCAGCGTGCGTTTAATTTAAATACCGCACAGCTCTCATACATTGCGCCAGTGATTTTCCAGTTGGCCCCGCGCGATCCCACTCTATCTTTGGGGAAATAACGATATGACCCGGCAGCAACTCCTCGACCTCTACTTTCTCGATGCGCGGCACCGCCTGATTGAACTGGCGGCTTTCCTAGACCGGCTGGAACGCGCCCAGGGACCGGCGGATTACCGCCTCAAAAGCTTTCGCGCCGCATTGGTGGGACTGGCCGGCAGTAAAAAAAATAAAACCAAGACAACCCTGCTTGCCTTCAGCGATGTGAGCACCCGACCGGTGACAACCGCCGCAACCCAGGGGGCCACGGGCGCTCCTCCTCCAAAAGTTCCACTCCCGCGCAGGCGTGCGCGTCGCTTAAGAAAGTGATATGAGATACATCGAACCTCACGCCCATATGGTCAGCCGCACATCGGAGGACTATGAGCGCATGGTGCTGGCCGGCTGCGAGGCCGTCTGCGAGCCTGCTTTCTGGGCGGGGTACGACCGCTGTTCGGCGGACGGCTTTCATGATTACTTCTCCCAGCTCACCCGCCACGAACCCCGACGGGCGGCGCGATTCGGCCTGAAACATTTCTGCTGGCTCGGCCTCAACTCCAAGGAGGCGGAGGACCTGTCCCTCGCTGAAGAGGTACTCGCCCTGCTCCCGGAATTCCTGGGTCAGCCCAACGTGCTGGGCATCGGCGAAATTGGGCTGAACAAAAATTCACGGAACGAGCTGCGCGTGCTGGAGATGCAGGTGGATTTTGCCGCGCGGCATCATCAGCTAATTCTCGTGCACACGCCGCATCTGGAGGACAAGTGGAAGGGCACGCGGCTTATCCTGGATGTCCTCAAAAATGACCGGCGCCTCCGGCCCGAGCGCATCCTCATCGATCACGTGGAGGAGCACACCGTCGGGATGGTTCTGGACAGCGGGATGTGGGCAGGCATGACGCTGTATCCGGAAACCAAGTGCACCTCGGCGCGGGCCATCGACATGCTGGAAACCTACGGGCGCGAAAAGCTCTGGATGAACAGCGCCTGCGACTGGGGGGTGAGCGATCCGCTGGCCGTGCCGAGGGCGGCGCTGGAAATGAGGAAGCGCGGGCACCCGCCCGGAGCCATTGAGCAGGTCCTCTTTGACAACCCGAAAAGGTTTTTAAGACAATCGGGGAAATTCACGCTGTGAGCCTTATCCCCCGGCCCGCGACATAATTCAATTCCGAAGCGAGTGGTAGCGGCACGCGCTGCGATCCCTCCGCGCCGCATCCGGGGCGGAAGGAACTTTTGAAGGCAGTCCGTTGCATTCCCCTTCTGACGCACGCTCAACGCAGTCGAGATCATCGCAGCGCGATGACCCTATGGCAGTTCAACTTAACCTTGTGGCGCATCGGCGGTTAGGGCGGGCAGTGCCCTGCCCGCCGCGATTGCCAACCCGCGCGTGCGGGTTTACCACGACGGCGCGCAGGGAGTGGCACGCCCTACCGCCACCACGCCACCAGCGGGTCGTTTGCCCCCATTATCAAGACAAAGACTGAGACACGAATTACACGAATTAACACGAATTCACTGAAGCAATAACTCTCCCAAAGACCAGCACGGAACTGAAACTACTTACAAAAACTTTGACACGAATTAACGCGAATTACACGAATTAACGCGAATTAGGGAAATATGCCAAAAACATGCTTTGACCCGTTTACGTGGGTAGGGCGGGCAGTCCTCTGCCCGCCACGATTGCCAACCCGCGTCACCTTATCCCCGGGGCGGCGCGCACGGAGTGACGCGCCCTACCTGACCGCGATCCAGCGTGGGCGGCGGTTGGTCCTTGGGTCGATCAATCCGGATCCGGGTATCCCTCCATCCATCAGGATGTATCCGGTCTGCTCTTGTTACTGAAGCCGGGGTAATAACAAAGGGTACCGCTTGCGCAAAAAATCCGCAGGTAGGGCGGGCAGTCCCCTGCCCGCCACGGGTGCAACCCGCACGTGCGGACTTGTCACGATGGCGCGTACTCAGTAACGCCCTACCTATCCCAGAATTGCTAAGAACTGCCCTGCCATGATGGCGCAAACTCTTATTTCGGAGTTCGGGTTTAGTTGGCCCAAAGAATTCCCGCCGAGCTCACCGGCATGAACTGGTTGTTCCCGATGTATTGCAGTTCCACCGCGGAGCCCTGGACGCCGGAAAGACTCCCGTTGGTTCCCTGAGTGGTGGTGGTCTGGAAGGAAGCCTGCAGGCTATAAAGGCCTCCGCCAAAGACCCCCGCCGCCAGCGTGCCGCCGTCCGACGAGGAAGCGACACAGTTCCAAGTTTTGCCAGTGGTGCCGCTTTGCGCCGACCAAGTTGCTCCGTAATCGATGGAGCAATAAATGCCCCCATTCTGGGACACCACCACCAGCCGGCTGCCATCGGCGGAACCGGCTATAGCCGCCCACGTGTAAACGGGCGCACTCGACTGCTGCGTCCAAGAGGCGCCGCGATTGTTCGAAGTGTAAATACCGCCTCCCGTTTCCACTGCCGCAAGCCGACTGCCGTCCGCCGAAGAACTGACAGAAACCCAGTTTTTAACCGGGGCGCCCGTCGCAGCCCACGCGCTTCCGGAGTTGGTGTAGATGCCGCCGCCCGCGACCACGGCCACCAGATTGGTGCCGTCGGCGGACGAGGCCACCGAAAACCAACTCGTAGATGGAGCGGAAGTTTGGAGTGTCCAAGTGGCGCCCGAATCTGTGGAAACATAAATTCGTCCGCCATTCACCACCCCCACTAAACGGCTGCCGTCCGATGATGACGCCAGCGAACTCCAATTGGTTGAAGGCGCAGAGTTGATAGCCCACGTAACTCCTGCATTGGTGGAGCAGTACATGGCATTATTATTTCTAGCCGCCACCAGTTTGATTCCGTTCGCCGACGAGGCCACCGCTTGCCAGGCGGCACTCAGCGAACCGCTCACAGACCAGGTTTTGCCTGAATCAATGGAGGTGTAAACCTTGGTGCTGGACGAGTTAGCCGCCGCAACCCATTTCATTCCGTCGCTGGAGCAGGCGATGCTCGCCCAGTTGGCATTTGCCACGCTGGATTGCTGCCAGGATGCATTCCCGAATCCAAAAAAATTGCCCAGTATGGATTGGTTGGTGTTCTGCAAAATCCCCCATCCGCCCTTGCCCGCGCCGGAGACCCGCACGATGTCGCCGATGACCGGGGCCGCCGGAAGATGAACCGTTACTCGTTGCGCATTGGTCAAGAGATAGCCGGTGTCGATCGCCGCCTGCACGGTCGTGCCAGTTGGAACTAGCCATCCCACCAGACCATTGCCGAAAAAACTTCCAGAGAAACGATTGCCGTACAGATTGGTGAACGTGCTGGCGCCGGTGAAAGTCTGGGTCGCATTCAACAATGCCACGTTCGTCGACAGCCGCGCATCGGCCACCGTGCCCGTCGCGAGACGCGAGGCATCCAGGGACGTTAGCGCCGCCCCGTTCCCGCCAAACACATTGCCGGAGTTGGTAAGGATGACCGTGCTGGTATAGCCCGCAAACGCGCTGGAAGGCAGCGTGCCAGTCAATTGCGCAGACGACACGGTGCCCAGGAGGTTGCTGGCGGTGTTGGCAAACGCAGCATAGGGCACGGGCAGCAGCGGCTGGCGCGGTGTCAGATTAGTGAAGGTCGCCGCGCCGTTGGTCCGCACGGCAATTTGCAGCCAGTAATTCGATCCAGTGTAAAGGCCCGGACCAAAATCCAGCGTGGTCGTAAACAAGCCGCTGGAGACAAGGACAGCCGCGTTGGTGAGGAGCGGGCCGACAGCCACTCCGGACTGATTTGTAGGATAGAGCGAGAAGGCAAAATCATAGGTGCCGCTGGCAGGGCTGGCGCCGACATTGAGCCGTCCCTGATAGAAGAACGCCGTCCCCTGGGCGCAGGCGGAGCCCCCCTGAAATTGGAGAATGAAAAACACTCCGCTCAGGACGGACAACCAACGGCTTTTAATTAGGCGCATGACGGACAGAATCGTAGCACACTTGGAAAACAAGCCAACTTTGAAAAAACTGTCAGGTTTAGCGGGATTGAACCAGCACGCGGAAGGCCCGGCCCAGATGGTCCGGATGCGTCAGGGTTTGAAACTGGCGCGCGCGGCGGGCATCCCAATCCCCCAGCGATTGGCTCGAAAGAGCCGCCGCGAGGATTGGCGTCAGAAAGTGAGACTGAGTCGAGAAACTCTCAGTCGAGAGACCGGCAGCTTCCCCCACCGTCTGGAGGGCGGAGAAATTGACATGGGCGGTCAGGTCCTGTTCGCCCGGAGCGGCCAGCAGATCGTCGCTGAGGCGGTGACGGAAATACCCGCGAAGCGTGCCGCGGGGCCGGGCCGGAGAAAATAATTCCTCCGCGCTGTGCCCGTAGTCGATCGTGAGCAGCTTGCCCTGCGCCAGCATGCCGGCCGCGTGGCGCCACCATTTTTCGGCTGCAGGACAGGCCTCCACGGTGTAATCATCGGGCAAGACGTCCAGCAGCGCGCCCGGCAACGTGCGGAGGACGGCGGGCAACTCCCCCTCGAGGTCGGCGGGCAGGCCCGGGATTTTGGCCCAGACGAATTTTTCGCCTTCAACGGCCACGCCCCACTCAAACCACTGCCGCTGCCGTGCGTCCCACCCCAAGCGGTGGACAGGCAGAGCGTCGAGGAGTTCGTTACTGAAAAAAATGCCTGAGAAGGAAACGGGGCGGCCCGGCCCGGCTGCACCGAGGGCGGCGGGGTCTTGCCAGCGGACATTGGGGAATTCCCGGAGGGTTTCCCGCTGCCACGCCTTCCGGCGCGGCGAGGGCTCGAGGATGTGATATTCAATCTGCTCAAACAGCCCGGGCCGGTGACGCTGCAGCCACCCTAGAATATCCTTCGCCAACCGACCATCGTGCGCGCCCGCCTCGACCAACGTCCTCCCCAACAGACCCTCTTCCATCCAGCGGGAAAACTGGAACGCCAGCAGCTGGCCGAAGAGTTCGCCGGAGCTGACGCTGGTGTAAAAATCGCCGCGACGGCCCACCCGATCCTGCTGGGTTTCATAATACCCCTGCCCCGGGGAGTACAGAGCCAGTTCCATGAAACGGGCAAAGGGCAGGACGCCGCGGGCGGCGGCTTCATCCCGGATATGATGGAACAGGGTTTTCACGACTTGCGTTTGGCGGGGCATTGGCTAGTGTGCTGACCGCGAAAGGGACTATGGCTAAAATCGATGCGTTTTTCAATTTGATGTTTGAGCAGAAGGCCTCCGATCTTCACATGGCCGCGGGCAACCCCCCCATGCTCCGGATCAATGGCGAACTCCAGCGCGTGGATTACCCAGTCCTGGAGAATGACACGCTCAAGGCATTGCTCTACGAGATTGCGCCAGACTACAAAATCAAACAGTTCGAGGAGACCGGCGACGTGGACTTCGGCTATGAAATCCCGAGAATCTCCCGGTTCCGCGTCAATTTTTTCAACCAGAAAAACGGCATTGCCGCCGTGTTCCGGCAGATTGCCAGCCGGGTGCTGGCGTTTGAAGACTTCGAAAAGATGGATATGCCGCTGCCGGCCGTGCTGAAAAAATTCTGCACCCTGAACCGCGGCCTGGTGGTGGTGACCGGGCCGACCGGCTCGGGAAAATCCACCACGCTGGCCGCGATGGTGGACTACTGCAACCGGAATCGCAAAGACCACATCATCACCGTCGAAGACCCGGTGGAATTCGTCCATGAGAGCAAGAGCTGCTTGGTGAACCACCGCGAGGTGGGCACGCACACCAAGTCCTTTGCCAGTGCTCTGCGGGGGGCGCTGCGCGAAGATCCTGACATCCTGATGGTGGGGGAAATGCGCGACTTGGAAACCATCGAGCTGGCGATCACGGCTGCGGCGACCGGTCACCTGGTTTTCGGAACCCTGCACACGCAGAGCGCATCCAAGACCGTGGACCGGATCATCGATGTGTTCCCCGCCGACCAGCAGAACAAGATCCGCCAGACGCTTTCCGAAGCGATGAAGGGGGTGGTGGCGCAGACCTTGTTCAAGCGCAGCGACAAGAAGGGCCGGGTGGCAGCCTTTGAAATCCTGGTGTTCAACACTGCCATCGCCAACCTCGTGCGCGAGGGCAAGACCCACCAGATACCGGGCATGATCCAGGTCGGCAAGAAACAGGGCAACCAACCCTTGGACGACCACATCATGGAACACGTCCGCATGAGGCGGATCACGCCGGAGGAGGCCTACGAGAAGGCGCTGGACAAGAAAAAATTCCGCAGCCTGCTCGCGCGGCCGCCGGAGGACGAGGACTCGCTTTGATTTATGCGGAGGCCTGAACTGGACCAGATTTTTTTGACCATGCTGGCGTCACAGCCGGAGGTTTCCGACGTTTTATTCACTGTGGGCCGACCGCCGCAGGTGGAGGCCTACGGGGAACTCAAGCCGGTGATCCTAGATCCGCCCCTGGAACAGCTGACCCCCTTCCAGATCGAAACCATTGCACTGAACATCATCGGCGACAACCTCTGGCAGATTGAGGATTTGTTGCGCCACGGCTCCTGCGACGGGTCCTATGCGCTGTCCGACAAGGCCCGCTTCCGGGTCAATGTGTTTTCCCAGCGGGGCAATTTTTCCATCGTCTGTCGCCAGCTCAACACGAGTATCCCCACGCTGGACCAATTGAAGATGCCCGAGGTGATGCGGAAAATTCCCCTGGAAAAAACCGGGCTGGTTCTGGTGACCGGATCGACAGGATCGGGGAAATCCACCACGCTGGCCGCCGTTCTGGATTGCATCAACGGGAGCAAGCCGGTCCATATTGTCACGCTTGAGGATCCGATTGAATACGTTCATCCGCACAAGGCGGCTACCTTCAACCAGCGGGAGCTGGGCGCCGATTTCGACAGCTATGCCAACGGCTTGCGGGCGGCGCTGCGGCAGGCGCCCAAGGTGATTCTGGTCGGAGAAATGCGGGACCGGGACACGGTGAAGATTGCCCTGAGCGCGGCGGAAACCGGGCACCTGGTGCTGAGCACGCTGCACACGATTAATGCCGGCGACACCATCAACCGCATTCTCGGCATGTTTGAGCCGGATCAACAGGAGCAGATCCGGCTGAGGCTAGCAGACACGCTGCGCTGGGTAATCAGCCAGCGCCTCGCGCCCAAGGTGGGCGGCGGACGGGCGGCGCTGCTCGAAATCATGGGCTCCAATCTCCGCACCCAGGACTCCATCCGCATGGGCGAAAGCGAAGGGAAAACGTTTTACGAGATCATCGAGGCAAGCCATTCCTTTGGCTGGTGCACCTTTGATCAGGCCTGCCTCGAGGGTTACGAACAGGGCGCCCTGACCGAGGAGACCGCCCTGCTCTATTGCACCAAGCGCAGCGTCGTGACCCGGGGTATTGACACCATCAAGAAAGGTCGCGGCGCCCTGAATGATACTGCCGGTTCATTACGGATGAAGCCCGCCCCTGCCAGCCCGCCCGACGGCAAATCCAAGTCTGCCGCCCCGTCAGCCCCACCGCCCCTGCTAAAAATCAAAACGTTATGACCGGCTCTTTCGATTTTGTCAGCACCGAGGATAAACCGGCGTTGATTGCCTTCTCCACGCCAGAATGGACGGAGGTGGTCACGACAGCCCTCAACGAATTGGGTTACAAGGTGCACACCGCCGCCACCCACAGCGACTTTCTGGTCCGGTTCGGCCAGGTCCAATACCAGGTCATCCTCCTCGAAGAATTGTTTGCGGCGAACACGCGGGAGGAAAATCTGACCCTGAAATCCGTGCAGACCATGCCCGTCAGTCAGCGGCGTCACGCCACCTTTTTCCTGGTTGGAAATTCGTTCCAGACCTTCGCCCCCATGGAAGCCTTCCAGCACAGTGTCCATGCCGTCATCAACAGCTCCGAGATGTTCCTGATCAAGCCGCTCATCGAAAAAGCCGTGGCGGATAACACCCGGTTCCTCCAGAGCTTCCGGGACGTCCAAAACCGCGTGTATTCCAGCAACGCGCGCGCGTGACAGCCCACCCGTCCGGTTTCATCCCATGATTCGGCTCGACCAAGCCCTGGTGGAACGCGGCCTCTGCCCCAGCCGGGAAAAGGCCAAACGCGCCATCCTCGCCGGACAGGTCCGCATCAACCAGCACCCCGCCCGCAAAGCCAGCGACACCGTCAAACCCGCGGATACGATCGCCCTAGACGCGCCGGAGCCGTTTGTCAGCCGGGGCGGCCGTAAACTGGATCACGCCCTCACCCACTTCAAGCTGGACGTCACCGGGGCCACGGCCCTCGATCTAGGCGCCTCCACCGGGGGGTTCACCGACTGCCTGCTGCAGCGCGGCGCCGCGCGGGTCTTTGCCGTGGATGTCGGTCAGGGCCAGCTGGCCTGGAAACTCCGGTGCGATCCGCGCGTCGTGGTCATGGAAAAAACCAATGCGCGGCACCTGAACATCGCGCGGATGCCCGCCCCCTTCGCGCCCGCCGATCTGGCGGTGGTCGACTGCTCCTTCATCTCCCTTAAAAAAATCTTGCCGCCCGCCATTGCATTATTAAAAACAGACGGCAAAATTGTCGCGCTGATCAAACCGCAGTTCG
>Ga0209086_10002124_pt1 | contig 15675 bp, 18 predicted proteins | sample M_130207_XF_Meta_FD_187312 | JGI IMG/M metagenome (GOLD analysis project Ga0209086, IMG submission 187312) | Freshwater microbial communities from Lake Montjoie, Canada to study carbon cycling - M_130207_XF_MetaG (SPAdes) (version 2) | ecosystem: Environmental > Aquatic > Freshwater > Lake... | reverse complement strand
ATTATTATCAAACAATAAAACATTTTTTTACGTTAGACGGTATGAGTAATGAAATTATTCGTTTAAACTCATAATCACTACTTCCCCGTTGATCCAAAGCCACCCTCTCCTCTTAAAGTCGGTTCACCCAAATCCTCTACCAATTCCACCCGCATTGGATACGTCAAGTTCGGCGGGCAAATTTGGACAAGCCGCTGCAATTTCTCTACTTGGAAAACCTCTCCCCGCCAATTATCAAAGACGGCGATATAATTTCCTCGATAACCGGCATCAATAATCCCGACCGAGTTCGCCAAGCGCAAGGGTGTCTTGGTGCCGGTGCTCGAGCGCGGATACATATAATAGCCGACACTTGTGCCCTTCGCCGAACCTTCTGAAAAAAACTCCATCGCCCCTTTTACTCCTTGATTAATTTTCACCGTCGCAAAACCGGCGACAGGTAAATCCTCGGGACAAAACAAATCAAACCCGGCGTCAGCTTGCCCCTGTTCCACAGCTAAATTATGTTTATTAGAGGTCTCCTTATACATATCATACAATTCATTGGACACTTTCAAGCGGAGAAGATAATAAGCGCCTGCCATTTTACTCGCAAACATTTTTAATAAACATATAACAACTTTTGGTTTTATATGTTTTTTATATACATAACATTTCGTACAAGATCTCGTCGGGAAAATCTGCACCAAGCTTGCGCATAAACATGTATTCATGTTTGCTCTGGTCTGCACACATTTCGGCTACAGCGGACTTATCCGCATCGTTCCAACTATTAAAAGTGTAGGGGTTTCTTCCATTAGGTGTACGTTTCCAATCAGTTATGGTTGTCAACTTATTAATCACGTTTTTGAAATTATTTATCTTATATAAAAAAATGGCAACGAAACTCTCATCTGATGAAGGTCCACCAACTAAAATTTTCGTTAGGTGTTCATCTTCTCTCGCAAGTTTAACCAGTTGGGTTAAATCTTCGTGACAAAGAATGACCCACTGCGCATGCGCCAAATGGTAATCACTCGGTAATAAGTGTAAATTGGCTCTATCTTCTCCGCATTTTTGGATTGGCAACCACCAAGCCTTGCAATGACTTATAAATGTATTTTGTTTAAATTTCTGATAAGTTTCAATGAATTTTTCAGGGCTCACAAAAGGCACGCATGTTTCTGAATGAATACTATACCAATCAGCGGGGGCTTGTTTTGTTGCATATGTATACATTGCCAACATCGCATTCATTACCCATCCCCAAGCTGTATCAAATAAATAATCCGCCGGCAAGAGGGTCTGCCTCAACCAGTCTGAATTTATATGTTTTATATGCGCAGGTGAACAATGTGTTACAACCTTAAATTTAAAATTTAGTTCGGCTAAGCGATCTAACCATTTCCGCCAAATATCTTCTTTCACCAAATCGTTGGTCACCAAAAAACAAAAAGTGACACTGTAGTTAGACATATGTATTTATTTATAATTACCTTTTAAATTGTTAAAGCTCAACAATGATAGCACCCGCTGTTCAATAAGGCTGGCGGTAAAGGCGCAAGAGCCGCTGGTGTCGGCAAACAGTTGGCTTTCAAAAGCCCCGACGATAAATACTCACCTGCGCTAATCGCACCTTGCCCGTATTCCCCACTATTCTTGGCATTAAACGTCGTATAAAACCGCTTACCGCCAATATGATACGACCGTGCTTTACATTCGGGCAAGCAAGGGTTATTCGTGCCTGAATTAGTTTTTTCAGTGACACATTTGGCGGATTCTGCTTTCACTTTATTGACAATATATTCATTTTGGCTGTGATCCTCCGGGGAAAAGTTTTTGACCCAGGTTGATTGATTATTAGCGGGCGGCGTCACACCACTCGGGCAGGTGGGATATTTCACAGTCGAGTATAAGAAGCCTTTGGTATTTTTCGCCGAAAGTTTTACAATTGAGGCGTCATTTGCAGTACAACAATTATTAGCCTGTACGTTTATTAAGGCGGACAAATTTGTGTCTCCAATCGGACGCTGGTTGCGATGCCCACCGTTGAGAGAAAATCCACTGGAAGAAATAGGCACTTGAAACCGCTTTGAATTACGTTTTAAGGCAACAATAGACATTATATATATAATTACTGGAAGAAAATAAAAATACATACCTTTCAAATACCTTTGAGAAAGGTATCGCCAAACATACCTACCAATTTATTACAGGGTTTGGTGATACCTTTTTAAAATGTATTCAAATGTACAACAACACCCGCTCTTCTGCATTTATATGTAAACATCTCTCTAAGAAATGAAATAATTTTGTCCCTTGTAAATCATCTAAAGAGAGATTTAACGTGTGTAAGCATAATAAAGCCAAGCTGTAATAACTAGCGCTTTTATGTGTCGTAAAAGGTAGTTCGGTTATTTTCAATAATTCTGGGGCACAGCAGTTCGCCGGAAAAGGATAAATCTTTGGATAATTTAAAACCAAATGCGTTGCCAAATGTGTTGCCAAATGTGTTGCCAAATGCGTTGCATTTTTATCAGATAAAGACACGAGTTGGGATAAATTCGCCAATAAAAACAGCCGCTTATCAATAACTAGAATATCTTGCGGACGCCAATAAAGCAAGGTTAACCCTTGTCTCTCCAATTCATGTAATTGGAGAGATAAATGAAAAGCCATTGTTTCTGCCGTACAATAATCCAGATGAAAGGCTGGCAGCCAACAACAGTTATCAAAATCATAAGGGACTGGTTCAGGCGCCTGTTCTAACAATAATTCTATAAAATCTTCATAAATCTCTCTATGTTCAGCTTTATCATCATCCTGAATTTTGTCATATATGTAATCCATTAACATATATATGCTTATAATGATATAAAACAAAAAATTGAAATAAACTAAACAGTATAATAAATTGTATATACAGATCAACTTATTTAGAATGTCGTTCACAACTCAACCCAAAAAATCAGCCTATGTGCCGCCTACAATGCGCACACAAAGAACAGTAGCACAGCCAATGCAAAGTCTTAGTATAAAACCAACTAAAAAAAAGGAACCGAAAAAAGAGTTCTCCCTGGAAGCCGATGCTTTTCCTTCCCTTGGCGCAAATAAATGGAATTCGCATTTATCAAATAGCATAAGCAATGGCAATAACATAAGCAATAGCAATAACATAAGCAATAGCAATAGCATTGTTAATTTCTCAGCCGCCGCCTCTTTTAAAAAAATAGAAGAAGTTAAAGAGCATAAAATCGATGTTTTGCCTGGGTGGGTAAATATTCGCAAACAAGCCGGAAAAATCCAATACAAATATGGTGCGCCAAAACCATATGATTATAATGCCGAAGAGCAAAGCAACATGGCTCTCGGCAATCAATTGTTTAAAATTCTTTTAGGGCGGCTACAATATGAACGTGATATGGATGTTTTACGGTTAGGTGATTTATCTGAATTTTATAACAATCCATCTTTAGCCGAGATATTTGAAAATGATGTCGCAGCGGCATATGAGCGCGAAGATGCTGGAAGTGATTATGATGGCAGTGGTAATAGTGATGATGAATATTAATTGTATATATACAAATATAACTTATATTATTTATAATATAAGTTTTAACAAATATAAGTTTTAACTTTAAACAAATATAAGTTTTAACTTTAAACAAATATAAGTTTAATAATTTTTTTCATAATGTAGATGATGTATAATGGCATCACTAGAAGATGAGTTATACAGTGATATAGATGATATAGATGAAATTGATGAAATAGATGACATAGACATTGAGAAAATAAAACAAGCCGAAAAAGCGTATAATGATTTTTACAAAGAACCCGTGACGTCGATTGCCATTTATTTTCTATATGTTAGCAAAGCGAATGAACTACAACATGTGCAAACTAGTAGATGTTTATTGGCAGAAAACGGGGTATTGAAGAGAGAAATTATTATTTCTTTTATTAAACGTTATCAGCATAAATTCGCCATTAAACATAAACTTCTCTCTTTACTCCGATATAATATTGACTTGGAACCAAGTGAAATAACCGATTTTTTAGAAGAGGATATTGATCTTAATGATAGTCGGTTTATTACCTCGGAAAAATATTTGAACGATGTTATTTATAAAGAGACGATTAATATGTTTCAAGATTTAAATGCTTTATATTTCATATTTTACGAAGAAACCCCTAATGCCGCACATCATAATCAGCATACCCGACGGGTTACTCTTACTGCAGTTGCACACAAAACCCGTCGGAATATGTGTAAAGATAATAAAAAAAACTTAAAGATAAGGAAAGAAATAAGTCAAGAGTAAATATATAATGGAAGCAGAGATTATTCAGAAACAAATAATAGACATTATCGATGAAATCAAACAGGACGAAATAACTTATATCAGCGAGATGACGGATACCTTACTGTATAATTTGTTTTGCGTGTATAATAATGACATAACCTACGACGAAACAATGGAATATGTATCTCTTTTGTATCGGCTTATTTTTCAGACCCATAAACACAATCCGGAGATAGCCTATCATATCATGAGCGGCTTTATGCGCTTTGGACAAAGTGTTGACGGACAAAACTATAAGCCGATGTTAGATCATTACATTATGGAAGCCTTTGATTATTTAATTCAAACGAATGGGTGGTCTATCCTAAAAAAATTCGCAACTGTCTTGCGATATAATTTGGAGAAGGTCGAAAATGAAACGGTTTTCAACTATATTCTAAACCATATTTCGACGCAATTGGCAAAGGATAATGTAGATGCAAGCGAAGCAGTAGTAGCAGCACCAGCAGGACATAAGTATATATCAGACTTATGCTATAATTTACCTCGAGAAAAGTCGTATACCTGGGGCTGGTTTTCATATTATATTGCCCGTATCTATTGTGCAAGACAAAATGTAGATAATAATGTGAGTGCTAGTGCGAGTGAGTTGCTAACGCCTAAAAAAATGCGCAATTATTTGATGATTTATCGGCGCTTGCTGACAAAATTAAGGAGTTGTTGTCTACATGAACTGCCACTGCCTGCAAATATTATCAATTCAAATGTATGGGAAGATGAAGAAATAGATTGGTCTTTAATTTTATATATTCTCAATCGAACTGAATATCAATGGGCTGATAATCTGATTAAAACGACAACAACGAATGATAAAAGAGCATGTGAATTAGCGGAGGCATGCGAATTAGCAGCGGCAAGCGCAAGCGAAGCAGTATCAGCAAGCGAAGCAGTATCAGCAAGCGAAGCAGTAGCAAGCGAAGCAGTATCAGCAAGCGAAGCAGTATCAGCAAGCGAAGCAGTATCAGTAAGCGAATCAACAGTATGCGAAGCGACAACAGCATGCGAAGCGACAACAGCAAGCGAAGCGACAACAGCATGCAAATTAGCGGCAGCATTAGAAAAAACCGTAGACAGCACATATGAAGTAGTAGCATTAGAAACAGGCGTAGTAGTTGATATCCCAGAAAAAAAAACGGGTAATAGTAGTTGGTTTTATAGTTTGCTAGGTTGGTCTTAATAATATTGCGTTGCTTACTTAAATATCGCGTACATCAACCGCGAGCCAATCCATTTGTTCTCGCGGTGTTTCTTTTTTTTGTGGCGGTAATGGAACTGAAACAACAAGTTCTGCCTTTTTGTCTTTTTTAATATCATCAGAAGCAATATCTTCTTCTGACGATGCCGCCTCTTCTTCAATATGAAAATTCGAAAATGTACAATCATTTTCCGTGCCGGTCATATCCCCGACGTGCATAATTGCGTCCAATTTGCGCCCTTCTAATTGTCTTAATTTATCTTTTTCGACTGCGGTATATATTTCTAATAAATCGCAATTTTTACTGCCATCACTACGGACTTCCCATTCATAGAAACCAACAATAAGCCAGGTTCCAACCATCAAAGACGCATTACCTCGACTGCCTTTTAAAAATTTACCTCGCACATTACAATTATAGGTTTTTCCGTCGGTTCCAATTACGTCGCATCGTCGATTGCTATATATTTTTGCCACGACCGCGTACATTTCTCCGGGATCGGTTATTCGGCGAACATCTTGTGAGCCTGCGTTTCCGCCGCCCGTATTCTTTCGCGCCACCTTTTTACCACCGCTGCCACCTTTCTTGTTTTGCACCATTTTCGACTGTATACTATAATATTATACTAATTCGTTTATTTCAATTTTTTTATTAAATACAATTATTACTTATACAATTATTAGTTATACAAATATTAGTTATACAAATATTAGTTTAGTAAAAATTATTTTCTGTTTATAATCTAAAATGAGCAAAAAACCAATGTCGTGGTTAGAATTAATTAAGATGAAGTTGAAGGAAGAGAAAGGTGCGTCTATGAAAGATATTATGCCGGCAGCCAAAAAAGATTGGGCGCAGATTAAAGCCGGAACGCATCCCTTATACGTTCAAGGCAAGGCGCAGACGTTTGCCCGCAAAAAGAAGAGCGAAAAATCTACCAAAACCCGCAAATCAATGAAGAGCATGAAAAGCGCCTCTGCTACGCCCTCTGCCTCATCTAGTGCTGCCGAATTAGAACAGTTGCTCGCCCAAATTAAATTATGCAGCAAATGTAAAAAAAAGGTGGATAAGGTAATGGGAAAAAAAAGCATGAAAGGCGGCAACTGCGGCTGTAATCAAGCCGGCGGCTGTGGTGGTGCTTGCACTATGTAAATCAATCACATCAGTAGTACCTACAAAACTTGTTTTAACATAAAATAACGATTTTTATAAGTTTTCTTTATTTTATCAGCCAAGGTTTTAGATGTCATCCCAACAACACTGCATTCGGAAGTCAAACGCGTAATCTCTTCCCGCAAAAGATCAATATGTTGATTACAAAATTGGATAAACCCTTGCGCCGGTTTAAAATTAGCATTTTTAATAATGGATACTAAATGTTTATCCATTGATTGAATGACGTCGGGATGCATTACGATATAACTTCGGGGGTTACGCTGGGGGTTCCGCCCCCCCACGACGGCATTTGGGTCATCATCATCATTTGTTACCTGGTCATCATCATGTGGGTTCCGCCCCCCCATGACGATTTCTTCCTCGTTATGTTCCAGGTCGTCATCAGACGGGTTTGAAAGGGCAGCGCTATTTTCGTCGTTGGGGGGCGAAACCCCCTTTGCACGAAAATAGTAACGACCAGCTTTAAACATTTTATCCATAACATCACCTTTATAATTGAGTTCGGACAACCGATAAACTTCGCGGTCGATTATTTCTCGTTTCTCATTGACATAATTTTCCCAAGCTTCTTTGTAAGCATGACGATCATCGTATTGGTGAATTTTCGCAAATTGAGTGATAAGTTCCATAATGTTATCACTCAATTTGTACCGAAATATTTTATTATTTGTTACATTCATATTCATATTCACATTCGCCATAGCATTCGCCATCACATTCGCATTTGTTGTCGTCATTTTATTATTATCTCTATTGTGTACTTTTACATTTGAAAATAAAAAGTTTTCAATTTTTTGTATATAATAATATAAAATGTATTCCATTTCTAGTCATCCATACACTGATCTTTATTTTAATTATCAAACTATTCTTGTGATTAATCAAATACCGGACGGTCCATTGGCGCAATATACCAAACAATTACATATAGATCCACGTCGCATATCGGCGTTTAAACAGAATATAAACCAGAGTTGTGTCTATGCGCTTTACAATACAAAACATGAATTATTAACCATTGCCGATTTGGCAGAATTTTTCACATTTTGTCAAACGAATGGCTATAAAATAGAATCGGAAATAACAAATATGACGAATACACAGAAACAACTTAACCCATTTATTTGTTTCATTTCATATATATAAAAAATTGATTTATATAATAAATAAACTATTATTGTATAAATTAAAATGGAGCAGACACTTCATACGCAGAGCATACAGATGCAAAAAGATATTGATGAATATATAGCCCAGTTATCGGAAATGGAAAAGAAAGTATTACATATTGCCACCGCGCACTTGGAGAGCTCTTTCAGTTTAGTTAAAAGTATTGGATTTCAAGAATGGTTGAAAGAAAAAAAAGCATTATAATATTTGTCGGCGTGTTTTTCGCCTTTTCGGTATTAAATGGCGCCGCCTCGTGCCAAATCGTCTGAGCATATATTGAATACGTTTCGTGGAATTATTTATTTTTTTCCGGGTGCTTGCTGCGCTCATTCTGTCTGCGCTTATGCTTGCTGCGCTTATGCTTGCTGCGCTTATGTTTGCTGCGCTTATGTTTGCTGCGCTTATGTTTGCTGCGCTTACGCCGCCACCTTTTATCCGAAAAACCGGTTCCAATTTTTTAGACAATTTCTCACCCTCACATTTAATTTTGTCGATTTGATTATTAATGCCATTAACTACGGGCAGCACAATCCCAGCGCCCTTGACAATCGGGGGTTCGCATAATTTAAGAATTTCCTGCCCCAACTGGTCAGCCGAGGTAAGTACTGAAACAACGCCACCCACGACTGGAATATTTGATACGACAGCCTTTATCACATTCACTAAGGAATGCGATATTGATTTACCAACATTATCACCCATACCTTCAATGATCTCTTTTAATTTATTATTAATACGATCTATTTCGGGCTGAGCAATATCCAAAGTGGTTAACAGAGAATTGACATAATTTGACATCCATTCTTTAAAAATCCCTTGAAATTCGGCTTCTTTGACAGCATCTTTATAACGCGTACTAGTTCGCATCATTTTATCCAGTAATTTTTTAGAGTCCATACTCGGGTCAGCTAATATTTGGTTCGCATTTTCACCAAGCGCAATTTTATTAATGACATCTTGAAATTTAATGATCATTACAGCGTAAGCTGTTTCAAATGGACCAAATAAGTCGGGATATCCTTTGATCTCTCGCCCGCCTAATTCCGCAAATAAACCGTTCACTGAATTTGTTATTTTATCTATAGCACCAGAAGCTGAATCGCCGATACCTTTAATCGCATTTCCAAAAATATTTGGTAAATCAGAGGCAACCAGTTTAATACATTTAGCTGGCGAGGTTACCGCACCAATTACTTTTTTAATACCAGCGTCCATTAAATTCACCGCCGCATCTTCTAATCCCTTGCCCGTATTTCCAATGGCTACTAGTTTTTCTCCAGGTTTTTTACCAGCACAATTTTTACCAGGCGGACAGTCTTCTTTTTTCTTCTCATCTTTCTTTTCTCCGTCTCCGTCTCCTTCGGTGCCTTCTCCTTCTTTCTTCTTCTCTTCTCCTTCGGTGCCTTCTTTCTTCTCTTCGCCTTCTTTCTTCTTTTCTTCTTTCTTTTTTTCCTCTTTCTTTTCTTTATCTTTTCCTCCTTCTATCTCAACATTACTCATAATACTATATTATAGTTAGTTTTTAATTTTCCTTTTTTGCCGTAAGTAAATCTCGGTAAGCCGCATAATCTAATATCGGGCTCGCTTTCGCTTTTTCTTTCTCCTCGCGTTCTTTCAACAAATCCGCATAATCCTTGAGTTTGCCCTTATATCGAAAATGATTTGTTTGTTCAATCACCTTTAAAGTGGCTTTAAAATTCGGGTTAGAGCCTTTTCCGCCGGAATTATATTTCTTAAATTTGGCGAAAACGTTTTTTGTCTGTTCAGGCTCTACTGCTGTAGGCTCTAACGCACTAGTAGGCTCTACTGCTTTATGCTCTAACTCTTCTTCAATCGCCGTCTGCGTATAAATTCGCTTACAATCATTTGCAATGACAAATTTTCGCGCAACTGTTTCCAACATAGAATAATGCACATCCTTTAAATGATCGGCATAATACCAAAAAGTTTCGGTATCTCTATGATAAGTCATGACAATCTCTCCACCAGCCGTCGTCTCGCGCACGATTTTGAACTGTAATTGTTGTAGGTCCTCTTCGGATAATTCCCGATCAAGCAAATTTGAAAATCCGGTAATACTTTCATCTATTTCTTCATCTGAATCGCTACCACTTGCACTTGCGCTGCCACTAGAACTAGAACTACTGCATGTTTCACGCGCATCCTTTTCGTAATTAATATATATTTGTTGAAAAAATCCCCCAACAAAAGTTACAATAAAAAAAAGACCATAACAGATCCCAGATAAAATACCAGGCTTATTGTCAATATATTCGGTTGGTATCGTTGTCGTGTTAAAATACATTTTTTATATATAATAAATGGCTTATTTTTAAGTTATTATATATTTTTTATTATATTAGCTTTTCGCAAGGACATAAGCGCCGCCATTTCGTCAGCTAAATCAGGCACGGTATGCACTTGATATGTTGGGAAATTCGGGTGCAATACAACTAGACACATGCGGGAAACCTTTTTCCCATATTTCGCTTCCAAAATTGTTTTATAAGTATTGAGTTGGAGAGAATAATGCCAGAAATTCGTATCGGGCAAATGCGAAATACATTCGGTTACTGCATAGTCGGCGTCCTTAAAGGTACTGAATTTTTTTATTTCTTTACAGCGTTTCCAGTCGTAAATCATTAAGGTTCCGTCTGTTTCGTTTTCATAGACCATGTCAATCGAGCCCGCTAAACGGACGTCTTCGTCGAAAATCATCCACTCGGTTCGGTAGGGTTTGAGAGACGGATTAGCAGCGACAAAGGCTACAAATTGAGGGGGGCAAGCCCCCCCACCCCCCCATTCAGGGGCAGGCGTATCAACTGAAGGGGAAACTTCCCCAGAACGGGGGGTCTGGGCATGCGGAGCGGAAGCCACCCCCCCGTAGTAACACTCAATCGCATAATGCATCGCCGTGCCGGCTTGTGCAGCTTCGTCTCGATTTTTCTCCCACCCCGCTTTAATCTCTTCTCGCGTCTGACCATAATACGGTGATTTCGTCCACGTCTGTTTATTGCTCATCATTTTCGTAATTATTGCATCGGCGTCAAAGGCTTTAAAATGTGAGTGGTTCCAGGTTGTTACGGACATATAATCCGCTTCGCCGGCACAGGTATATTTATGCGGTCCGGCGTCAAATTCAATGAGGGCATCGCGAGGGTGCGGCGGGGCTAAGGGGGTATGGGTTTGCAAGGGCAGAGCCCAGGGGGGTTGCAATTCCGCTTGCGGTCGGGTTTGAAAGGGCAGAGCCCTTTGGGTTTGAAAGGGCAGCGCCCTTTGGGTTTGAAAGGGCAGAGCCCTTTGGGTTTGCAATTCCGCTTGCGGTCGGGGAAACATTTATTACTCTTCTTTTAATTTACATCATTTTAAATTAAAAGAAATCAATTTTATAAATAAATAATTACGTTGGTTTGGCGGGCCAGACAATATTAATTAAATTATCATTCTCGTCAGTTTCGGGCTCAGGATAAGTCGTGATAATATCCCGTAAAGCTTGCCTATAAGCTAACCACGCCTGTTTATTTTCCTCGCTCGGAAAAGGAAAATCGGTTAGACCATACATATCACTCTGCAACAAGCGCATATAGCGTCCATATCGAAAAATATGTAAATTATGCGCTAAATTATAAGCCGGGTATTTGTCGATGATGATTGATTCGGGTACAAGCGGTTCGGTCGTATTATAGAGGATAATCGATTCATAGGTCGTACTGCATTCAATAGATGCGTCCGGATAAATATCTTGTAAAAGATTTAATAAGACGAGTTGCTTATAAGAAGACATTAATTATTATATTAAGTATATTTTTAATTTAATTATTTTTAACTTAATTCCCTAAAAGTATTAAGAATGTGAAGCGTACCAAGGACGTACTTATACCAATGACCAGGTGGAATAATTGGGTTAATGGTCGTATTAATGTTTCCGACTTGATAGTTAAAAAAACTCGCAATTTCTACTCGATCTGTATCAGAGTTAGTTGTATTAACATAAAAGAAGGAAGTTACATAAGCAGAAAAACTACTGTATATAAAACAAACACTAAGTTGTATCGGATATGTATTGGTATTTTGGTACCATGTGTTAGGAGACCTTGAAACACTCTTCCACGTTTGATTATAACCGATAGCCGAATTCCACGACAAATCACCGACCAAATTGGTAGCTGTTAACATCTGGTAAGTTTTAGTGGGTGCTGCTACATTGAGAGCGACGGTAGGAATTGCCGCAGTACCAGCAACACTAATATATGTGCCGGCAGTGATACTATTTACCACTCCAGCCGGTCCAGTTGGACCGGTATAACCTGTATAACCCGTATAACCGGTATAACCCGTATAACCGGTATAACCTGTATAACCCGTATAACCGGTATAACCTGTATAACCGGTATAACCCGTGTAACCTGTGTAGCCTGTATAACCCGTATAACCGGTATAACCCGTATAACCCGTATAACCCGTATAGCCGGTGTAACCGGTATAACCGGTATAACCTGTATAACCGCTATAACCCGTGTAACCTGTGTAGCCTGTATAACCCGTATAACCTGTATAACCCGTATAACCCGTATAACCCGTGTAACCTGTGTAGCCTGTATAACCCGTATAACCGGTATAACCTGTATAACCCGTATAGCCAGTATAACCGGTATAACCGGTATAACCTGTATAACCTGTAACACCGGTATAGCCCGTATAGCCAGTGTAACCTGTATAACCCGTATAACCCGTATAACCGGTATAACCCGTATAACCCGTGTAACCCGTATATCCCGTATAACCCGTATAGCCTGTGTAACCTGTATAACCAGTGTAACCCGTATAACCGGTATAACCCGTATAGCCTGTATAACCTGTATCACCTGTATAGCCCGTATAGCCCGTGTAACCTGTATAACCCGTGTAACCCGTATAGCCGGTGTAACCGGTATAACCCGTATAACCGGTATAACCGGTATAGCCCGTATAACCCGTATAGCCGGTGTAACCGGTATAACCCGTATAACCCGTATAACCGGTATAGCCCGTATAGCCTGTATAACCTGTATAACCCGTATAACCAGTGTAACCCGTATAACCGGTATAACCCGTATAGCCTGTATAACCTGTATAGCCCGTGTAACCTGTATAACCAGTATAACCTGTGTAACCCGTATAGCCTGTATAACCCGTATAGCCTGTGTAACCGGTATAACCCGTATAACCTGTATAACCGGTATAACCCGTATAACCCGTATAGCCGGTGTAACCAGTATAACCCGTATAACCTGTATAGCCCGTGTAACCTGTATAACCAGTATAACCTGTCATACCAGATATGACGGTAACCGAAACAGTATTAACCGTGCCAGCTGGACCTTCTGGACCAGTAGCACCAGTATCACCGATCTGTCCTGTTGGACCAACTATACCATTACTCGGTCCAGTAGGACCTATTATGCCAGTAGGACCTATTATGCCAGTAGGACCTGTATAACCAGTATAACCTGTATAACCTGTTACGCCCGTATAGCCCGTATAACCCGTATAGCCCGTATAACCCGTATAACCCGTATAACCGGTTGGTCCGCGATTGCAGGCGGCTGGTCCACCCGGAATCCAAACAATCCCATCAATGCCTGTTCTCGTTCTATTGTTATTTTGTTGCCAACTCATAATATATATTTTACGCTAAAATTCTTTGCGTATAAATACGATTACTTATTATGCTTGCTATGCCTATGCTTGTGCTTGATTCTACTATGCTTGTGCTTGCTATGCCTATGCTTACCAATGCTTCTACTATGATTGCCAATGCTTCTCCTATGCTTGCTTCTAATATGCTTAACTGTGCGCCGCGGCGGTTTTGTATAAAAATCATTACTTAACCGTTCAAATAAACCAAGATTGCTGATCGGATTTTCCAATATTTTATTTAGTATTTTTTTATTTTTAATCGTATAATGTTTCATTTGATTATTATCACGCTCATCGACATGTAATGTTTTTCCATTATACTCGGATTTTATCGCCGAATCTTGCATTACTTGTCCATTGATAATTTGTTTTGTTTCCCCCAAAAAATAAGCTTTCATATGCGGATGCGGCACCGGACTATCTTGCGCTTTGGCAGGCATATCTATATATTAAAAATTATATAAGAATATATATAAAATGGAAGGCTATGCCATTAATAATAAAGGGAAAACAGAAAAGAATAAGAAAATAAAAGCCGGACCTTGTGTGTTTCCCTTTAAATACAAAGGTCAGAAATATAACGAATGCTTAGATACAGCCAAAGGAAAAATATGTGCAACAGAAATAAATTTAAAGAACGGTATTATGACTAAATATGGCTATTGTACATTGACAAAAAAAGATCAAAAAAAGTACCGAAAAAAGGGCACTGTAAAAAAGGCACGCCGGCATTTCTTTACGACACCGAGCCCCTTAAAGAGTATAAAGACGCCGAGCCCCTTAAAGAGCTTAAAGACGCCTAGCCCTCTAAAGAGTATAAAAACACCGAGCCCTCTAAAGAGCATAAAGACACCTAGTCCTCTAAAGAGCATAAAGACGCCAAGTCCTTTGAAGAGCTTAAAGACACCGAGCCCTTTACGGAGCATAAAGACGCCGAGCCCTTTACGGAGTATAAAGACACCTAGTCCTCTAAAGAGCTTAAAGACCCATAGTCCACTACGCAGTATAAAGACGCCTAGTCCTTTAAAAAAAACTAAAAAAAGAACTTTGAAAAATAAAAAAAGAGATATAAAGCCTTTATCCGAAATAAAAACACACATGGTAACGCCTATTAAAACTGTTGCACAAGCTGACAACGCACAAGCTAACAAACGCTGGAACGAAGATTTTATAAAAATCTTAGATGAATTAGCCGATATTATGCAGCGCCAAGGCGAACCCTTTAAAGCCCGCGCCTATCAAAAAGCCCAAGAAACCATCATGACTTTTGAGGGCGATATTTATAGTTTGCCGCAAATAACTGATTTACCCGGCATTGGCAAAACGATTGCGAGTAAATTAGAAGAGTATATGCAAACCGGCACCTTGCGAATTTTAGAACGCGAGCGAACCAATCCCGTTAATTTATTAACGAAAGTGTATGGCATTGGTCCGAAAAAGGCTGACGAATTAGTAAAGGCGGGCATAACGACGATTGCTGAATTACGCCAACAACCCGAATTATTAAATGATGTGCAACGAATCGGGCTAAACTATTTTGAAGCGATTGAGACGCGTATTCCTCGTGGAGAGATCGATATTTATAATAAATTATTCACGAAAATTTTTAAAGAAACGGCACCACCGGGTTCGCATATGGAAATCGTCGGGTCTTATCGTCGTGGCGCGCAAAATTCTGGCGATATTGATCTTATCATAACGAATGAAAATAACGATAATACGGTGATGAAAACCTTTATGGATCGGTTAATTCAGGATAAAATTGTGACAGAGATCTTGAGTCGGGGGAAAACCAAGAGTTTAACTATTGCCAAATTGCCTATGGCGAGTTCAGATGAGGATACCATCCCGCGCCGTGTTGATTTTCTCTATACGCCGCCTGACGAGTTTCCGTTTGCGCTGTTATATTTTACCGGCAGCAAAATATTTAATACGGTTCAGCGGGCTCGGGCTTTGAAAATGGGTTATTCTTTAAATGAACATGGGTTATATCAAATGGAGCAAGGACAGAAAGGACCGAAAATAAAAGGCGATTTTCCAAATGAGCAATCGATTTTTGCAGTATTAAATATGGCTTATAAAGAACCGCGTGAGCGAATTGACGGGCG